>Ga0209012_1000334_pt1 | contig 68316 bp, 61 predicted proteins | sample RS3BMetagenome_FD_184735 | JGI IMG/M metagenome (GOLD analysis project Ga0209012, IMG submission 184735) | Ferric oxide microbial mat and aquatic microbial communities from Rainbow Spring, Yellowstone National Park, USA - RS3B (SPAdes) (version 3) ... | reverse complement strand
TGCATCTTGTTGTCTATCTCAGGGATCGGGCGGATTTTCCCGCCATTCGCGCCCATCTGGCGCACGCCTTCCCCGAGCTTCCGGTGTTGATCCTGAAAGCCCCCGTCTGTCGGCCGGAATGGCTGGTGGAGGTGGAAGGCGTGGCGATCTCGCGCCACGACCGACCCGAGCTGCCGCCATTCTAGATGCATAACAGAAAGGAAAACCAATATGGCAAGCGCAGAAGCCCCGTTCCAATACCTCGACGAGCAAGCCATCGCCGCGGCGCCGCTCAATCGCGACCCTTACGACTATGCGTTTGTCGAGCAGGCGATTCCGCTGCAATTTCGCGATCGCGTGCTGGCCGATGCGCCCGAGATCCCCGATCGCGGCAGCTATGCCATGCCGAGTTTGCGCTACGGCCCCGCTTTCGGGCGCGTGTTGGAGGAGTTGATGAGCGTGCGCTTTCGCCGGCTTGTGGAGGCGAAATTCGATATCGACCTCAGCAACTATCCTCCCGTTGCGGTGATGATGGGCAACACCAGCGGGCGCTATAATGAGGGCTATGCGCATACCGATTCAAAACACAAAATCGTTACGGTATTGGTGGGGTTTACGCGATCCTGGCCCTATGAGCGCGGCCGGCTGAGGGTTTTGCGCAGTTCCGACCGCGAAGACGTCGCCTTCGAATTCGCCCCCGAATTCGGCCGGATGTTGATGTTCCGCGTCGGCGAGAATTCCTGGCACGGCTTTCTACCGCAGAAAGGGCAACGCATGAGCCTGCAGCTCTGCTATGTCGATTCCGAGTGGTATGTGAAGCGCGAGAATTGGCGCCATCAGTGGAGCGCCTTGGCAAAATCGCTTCCCGTGCTGCACAAAATCATCGACCTCGCCCCGCGCCGGCTCGGCAAGGCTTGAAGAGGGAGAGCCTCCCCGTGGAATTTCCCCGTCTCCCCTCCCCCGCCGCGGTCGCCGAGCATTTCGCCGCCGCGTTGGCCGCCGCCAAGCGCGAAGACTGGCCGTATCGGCACTGGAAACTTGCCGATGTGTTGCCTGAGGCGATGTGCGTGGGCATTCTCAGCCTGCCCATTCCGCCGCCCGTGCTCGGCCGTACCGACGGCACGCGGGCTTCCTTCAACGACAAGCGCATTTTTTTCAATCAAGCCCGCATTGCGCGTTATCACCCGTGCGCGGTGCTGGCGGAGGCGCTGCAGCGGCCCGAAGTCGCTCGTGCGCTTGCGCAAACCCTCGATATTGCGGTGGAAGGGAGCTTTCTGCGCCTCGAATACATGCAAGACACCGACGGCATGTGGCTGGAACCCCATTGCGACATTCCGGAAAAGCTGTTTTCCATGGTGATCTATCTGTGCACCGGACCGGATGCGAAGGATTGGGGCACCGACATTTATGATTCGGAACGGCGCTGGGTCGGGCGCTCTTCGGCGGAATTCGACAGCGCCGTTATTTTCACTCCCGGCGCCAACACCTGGCACGGGTTCGAACCGCGCCCGATCGAAGGCGTGCGGCGGCTGATGGAAATCAACTACGTGCGTCCCAACTGGCGTGACCGCGCGCAGCTGGCCTTTCCCGATCGTCCGATTAGCCTGTCGCATTCTTGACGCGCCTTTCGGCCTCGCCCAAAGTTTCGTTCGCTTGCTTGCGTGTTTGATAAAGGTTGGTCCGCATGAACGGAACGGGCGGCAAACTGCCGGCCAGCATCATCACCGGCTTTCTCGGCGCCGGCAAAACCACGCTGATTCGCCGTTTGTTGGAAGGCGCAGAAGGCCGCCGGCTTGCCATTTTGGTGAATGAATTCGGCACATTGGGCATCGATGGAGAGCTTCTCAAACACTGCGGCATCGCGGGCTGCGCCGATGACAATATCATTGAACTCACCAACGGTTGCATATGCTGCACGGTTGCGGAGGATTTTCTACCGAGTATGGAAAGGCTGCTCAATCTTCCGCACCCACCGGAACATATCCTTATCGAAACATCCGGCCTGGCGCTGCCCAAGCCGCTGATCAAAGCCTTTCAATGGCCGAGCATCCGCCCGCGCGTGACGGTGGACGGCGTGATCGCCGTGCTCGATGCAGAAGCCGTGGCTGCCGGCCGTTTTGCCCCGGATCCGCAAGCGTTGCTGCAACAGCGTGCCGCCGATGCCGCCCTTGCGCATGACAATCCGCTTGCCGAAGTCTATGAGGATCAACTCCAAGCGGCGGATCTCATCGTGTTGAACAAAATCGACCAAATTGATGCTGAAACGCAACGGCGCGTCATTGCTGAAATTGCCGCAAAACTTCCGCGTGCGGTAAAAATCCTGCCCGCACGTCACGGCGCGGTGGACCCGCTTGTTTTGCTCGGGCTGAATGCCAAGGCGGAAGCCGATCTTGCTTCCCGCCCCTCGCACCATGATGGCCTTGATGCGGAACACGACCATGATGATTTCGAAAGTTTTGTTGTAGAGCTTCAAGAAGTTGAATCCCTTGAGGCACTTGCCGAACGCATGCAGCGCTCTGCCGAGATGCACAATATTCTGCGTATGAAAGGATTTGTCGCCGTTCGCAGCAAAGCGGCGCGCGGCTTGGTGCAGGGGGTCGGCAGACGCATCCGCTATTATTTCGATCGGCCCTGGCAGGCGGGCGAGGCAAGAACAAGCCGCATCGTGATCATCGGGCTTGCCGGGCTCGACCGGGCCGCCATTACTGCATCGCTGCGAGACTGAAGTTGCGCGGGCCTTAAGGTATTCGGTTAGCGAAATGCGATGAAACGAACGCGTAACGAGAATAAAACGAAAAGAGTAGGCCATGCATCTTTTGGTGCGGGAAAGTCATTCTTTAGAGGAAACGGAAACCGCCCAGGATCTCGGCCAAAGCCCGGCCGAGCTTGTTTTTCTCTCCTTCGCCGATAGCGAGCTTGCCGCCGCGGCCAGCGCCTGGACCGCGATCGCAGCGCCGAAGCCCTCGCTCCGGCTTGCCAATCTCGGCAGGCTCCGCCACCCGTTTTCGGTGGATCTCTACCTCGAGCAAGTCGCGGCCCAAGCGCGCGCCGTATTGGTGCGGATTTTGGGCGGGCTCGAGTATTGGCGCTACGGCGCGGAGGAATTGGCCGTGCTCTGCCGCGCGCGAGGCATTGCGCTGGCGCTGCTGCCGGGGGATCCGGCCAACCAAGGCGAGGCGCCGGAAGATCCGCGCCTGGGCGCGTTATCCACCATCGCAGAGCCGCATTTGGCGAAGCTTGCCGCCTATTTGCGCGCGGGCGGGCCGACCAACCTCGCGCATGCCCTGCAGCTGCTCGCCCATTGCGCCGGCCTCGCGCCGGCCCCGCTTGCGCCGCCGGTGCCGCTCCCGGCTTTCGGCATCCTGTCCGCGCCCGCCCTCTCCGCGCACACCCGGACAGCGGTGATCCTCTTTTACCGCTCGCACCTCTTGGCCGGCGATACCGCCCCCATCGCCGCGCTGGCGCAAGCCCTCGCGGCGCAGGGCTTCGCCTGCTGGCAAGTCTTCATCCATAGCCTGAAAGACCCCGCCGCCGCGCGCTTTCTGCAAAGCTTCTTTGCCGCCGCGCGCCCAAAGGTCATTCTGAACGCAACCGGCTTCTCGGCGCGCAACGAAGATGCCGCCTCTCCCCTCGATGCCGCCGATGTGCCCGTGTTGCAGGTGGTGCTCGCCGGCTCTTCCCGCGCCGCGTGGGCGGCGTCTGCGCGCGGGCTTGGCGCGGCCGATCTCGCCATGCAGGTGGTGCTGCCGGAGCTGGATGGCCGGCTGCTCACCACGGCCGTCTCCTTCAAGGCCGAAGCGGAAAGCTTCGCGGCGCTGGAATTCACACGCCGCGCGCATCAGCCGGAGCCGGCGGGGATTGCCCTTGCCGCCCGGCGCGCTTGCGGCTGGGCGCGGCTGGCCGAAACCCGGCGCGCAGATCGCCGCGTGGCGGTCATTCTGCCCTCTTATCCCGGCGCCGGCGGCCAGGAAGGCTATGCCGTCGGGCTCGATACGTTCGCCTCCCTTGCCGTCATTCTGGAAAGCTTGGCCGAAGCAGGCTACCAGGTGGGCCCCTTTGCCGCGGCGGCACTGGCTTCTCTGCTCTGCCAAGCCCCACCCCAGCCCGTGCTTTCGGCGGCGGAATACGAGCGTCTTCTGGCTGGCCTGCCGGCTTCGCTGCAGCAAGATCTCCGCCGCGCCTGGGGCGATCCCGCCTCTGATCCTGCGTTCCGGAACGGCTGGTTTTGCTTTCGCCTGGCCCGGTTCGGCAACATCCTCGCGGCGATTCAGCCGGAACGCAGCACGGCGGACATGCGCAAAGCGGCCTATCATGATCCCTCCCTGCCGCCCTGCCATGGTTATCTCGCCTTCTTTCTTTGGCTTCGGCAGGTCTGGGGTGCGCATGCGCTGATCCCCCTCGGTGCGCACGGGACGTTGGAATGGCTGCCCGGCAAGGCCGTGGCGCTTTCCGAGACGTGTTGGCCGGCGGTGCTGACGGACGGGCTTGCCGTGATCTACCCGTTCATTGTCAACAACCCCGGTGAGGCGGCGATGGCCAAGCGGCGGCTGGGCGCGGTGGTGCTGGGCCATCTCACGCCGCCGCTGATCGCGGCCGGGCTTTCCGGGCCGGCCGCGGACATCGCGCGGTTGATCGAGGAATACGCCGAAGCCGCAGGGTTGGATCGGCGGCGCGCGGCGCTGCTGCGGCGGGAGATCCTTGCCAAGGCCGAAGCCGCGGGGCTTACGGCGGAGGCCGGCGCGGCCCAGGCGGCAGACGAAGAAGAAGCGCTCGCCAGGCTCGACGCCTATCTCTGCGACCTCAAGGACATTCAGATCCGCGACGGCCTGCATGTGTTCGGCCGTGCCCCGGGTGCGGCGCAGCAGGCGGCGTTGCTGGCCGCGCTGGGCACCGCCGCCCCGCACCTGCCGCAAGCGGATGTGCAGGCGCGGCTTCTCGCGTGCCCGGCGGCCGAGCGCGAAGCATTGCTCACCGCGCTGGATGGGCGCTTCATCCCGCCCGGGCCGGCCGGGGCGCCGAGCCGAGGCAGGCCCGATGTGCTGCCGACGGGGCGCAACCTGTTCAGCGTGGATCCCCGCGCGCTGCCCACCCCTGCGGCCTTTGCCTTGGCCGAGCGTTCCGCCGAGGCTCTGCTCCGGCGCTATCTGCAAGATCATGGCGAATGGCCGCGGCATCTCGTGCTGGATCTGTGGGGAAGCGCCACGATGCGCACCGGCGGCGAGGATTTCGCCTTGGCGCTCGTGCTGCTCGGCATCCGCCCGCTTTGGGATGCAGGCTCAAGCCGGCTGAACGGCTTTGAAGTGCTGCCGACGGCTATGCTGAAGCGGCCGCGCGTGGATGTCACGCTGCGTATTTCCGGCCTGTTTCGCGATGCATTCCCAAGCCAGATCGCGCTGTTCCAACAAGCCGTCGCAGCGGTTGCCGCGCGCGCAGACGAAGCGGAGGAATGGAACCCGCTGGCCGCCGCGGTGCACGGATGTGAAGAAGCGGCCCGCACGGAAGCCTTGCGGCGCATCTACGGCCCGGCGCCGGGCAGCTACGGGGCGGGAGTGACACCGCTCACCGATACCGGCGCTTGGAGCACGCGAGGCGAACTTGGCGCCTCCTACCTTGCCGCGTCTTGCTACGCTTATGGCGCTGCGATGGAGGGGCAGGGCGATGCCGAGGGGTTTGCCGCGCGGGTGAAAAACGCCGCGGCTTTCGTGCACATTCAGGACCATGCCGAGAGCGATCTTCTCGAAAGCACCGATTATGCCGCCCATGCCGGAGGCTTTGCCGCGGCCTCGGCCATGCTTGCCCAGGGCGCGGCGCTTTATCATCTCGACACTTCTCGCCCGGAGACCCCGCAAAGCCGGCAGCTGGCCGAAGAGATCGCGCGCATCGTGCGCGCCCGCGCGGCAAACCCGCGCTGGATTGCCGGGCAAATGCGCCATTCCTTTCGCGGTGCGGCGGAAATTGCGCGCACCATCGAAGGGCTCTTCGTGTTTGCAGCGACGTTGCCAGTGCGGTTTGATCGGCAATTCGAGCTTCTTTTCGATGCCACCTTGGGAAATGCCGAGGTGGATGGGTTTTTGGCCCGCGAAAATCCAGCGGCGCGCCGGGCCATGGCGAAACGCTTTGCCGAGGCTATCGACCGCGGCCTTTGGCAGGTGCGCCGCAATGCGCTGGCCGAGGAATTGGCCGAGATTCTGAAGCCATGACGGAAAGCGCCAGCAAACGCGGCTTCGTTCCGCATCTTTTTGCCCCGATGGCGGCCGGCGACGGCTGGCTGGTGCGAATCAAGCCGCCGGGGGGCCAAATCTCTGCCGCTTCGGCCCGAGCCGTGGCCGAGGCGGCATGCACCTTCGGCAACGGCTTTTTGCAAATCACCCAGCGCGCCAATCTGCAGCTGCGCGGGCTGAAACGCCCCGAGCAAGCCGCCCCGCTCGCCGCCCGCATGCAAAGCCTAGGCTTGGCAAGCCCCACCCCCGCGCAGGAAAGGCTGCGGAATATTTTGGTCTCTCCCTTAAGCGGAGATGATCCTTCCATTGCGGGAGAGCCCTTGGCCGTGGCGGCGGCGCTGGCGGCACGCATGGCGGAAGTTCCTGCGCTGGCTCGGCTGCCCCCGAAATTCGGCTTTGTGGTCGATGGCGGCGGAATTCTGCCGCTTTCCGGGGCGCGCGCGGAGGTACGGATCGAGCTTGACGCGGAAGGGGGGACGTTGCGTTGCCGCGTCTCTGCCCAAGGCGAGACGATTCTCTGTGACATCGCAGAGGCTTCGGCGGCAGCCTGCGCATTTGCTGCCCGCTTTGCATCGGAACAGCCAGAGCGCCGTGCTTCGGCCCGCGCCGCCGGGTGGGGCGAATTTTTGCCGCCGCAGCGGGCGGTCGGATTTCTCGCCTATGCCGGAACGGAACACGGCGCTTTCGGCCTGGCCCCTGCCTTCGGCGTGCTTACCGCCGAAATGCTTGCGCACGCGGCCGATCTCGCCGGCCGGTTTGCCGACGGCCGGCTTCGGCTTTCGCCTTGGCGGAGCATTCTGCTCGGCGGCGTGCGCGCGGCGGAGCAAGCCGCGCTTGCCGAGCGCGCCGGCGCCGCGGGTTTCATTGTCGATCCCTCCGATCGGCGACTTGCGCTGATCACCTGCATCGGCGCGCCGTTTTGCGCCCAAGCGCGCATGCCCACCCTGGCCGAGGCCGCGCATCTCGCTGCTTCGCTTCCCCCCGGCGCCGCGCTTGTGCATCTTTCCGGCTGCCCGAAAGGCTGCGCCGCTCCTTCCCTGCCCCCGCTCGTGTGGGGGGAAGGCAAGCCTACGCTCCTTGAATCGCCTGCAGCACCTTGGCCGGGGTGAAGGGCACCGAGCGCAGCCGCACGCCGACCGCATCGAAGACCGCATTCGCAATCGCGGCCGGAATAACTGCCGCCGTGGGCTCCCCGGCTCCCCAGGGTTTTTCCCGCGGGCGGTCGATCAGCGCGATCTCCACCTCGGGAATTTCCGGGAAGGTCAGGATCGGATAGCTGATCCAATCAAGGCTGGTGACGTGCGCGCGGTCGAATGTCACTTGTTCTTTCAGCGTGCGGCTGACGGTCATCAACACATTGCCCTCGATCTGGTTGCGCAGCCCGTCGGGGTTGATGATCTGCCCGCAATCATGCGCGATATAAAAGCGGCGGACACGGATTTCTCCGCTCCGGCGATTGACTTCGACATCGGCAACCGCGCCGACATACGTCCGCGCTAATTCATATTTGACATAGGAGAGGCCGCGGCCCGTGGCGATTTCTCCGGAGGGCTGCCGCGGCGTCGTGCGTTTTTCCCACTTGGCCAGGCGGGCGAGACGCTGCAAAAGCTCCATCCCGCGCGGGTCGTTGAGATGCCGGAGGCGGAATTCCAGCGGATCGGCCCCGGCGGCGGCGGCAAGCTCATCCAAAAACGCCTCATTGGCGAAGGTATTTTGCATGCGCCCGGGCGTGCGGATCCAAGAGGGGCGGAACGGCGTCGTTTCCAGGCGGTGAATGCGCGTGCGCACATTCGGGAACGTGTAGGGAATATCTGAGTTTTTGATGATATTGCCGGGCGCGGGCACGGTCTCGTGCGGCAATCCGGCAAGGATGGCGGCGACCAAGGGCACATTGCCGGCCGCTCCTTGCGGCAGGTAGAACTGCGAATACCACGCAAGCACCTGGCCGTTCTCGTCCAGCCCGGCGGCAAGATCGATCAGCGTGGGCGGGCCTTTCGGGTCCCATCCATGCTCGTCCGCGCGCATCCATTGCACCCGCACCGGCGCGCCGACCGCACGTGCCAGCAGCGCGGCATCCGCTGCGGCATCCTCATGCCCGTTGCGGCCGTAGCAGCCCGCGCCGTCGACGTAGATGCAGCGCACGTCCGCTTCGGCCATGCCGAGCATTGCGGCCAATTGCTTGCGCAAATTGTGCGTGGCCTGCGAGGCCGACCAGCAGGTCAACTTGCCGTCCTGAAAGGCGGCAACCGCGCAGGAGGGACCGATCGAGCCATGCGTGTGGATCGCAAAATCGTAGGTGGCCGAGAGTTTGCGCGGCGCCTTTGCCAGCGCGGCCGGCGCATCGCCGATATCGCTGGTATTCTCTTGCTTCACCACCCGGGTGTTGCGCACATACTCCCAAAGCCGGGCTTGCTCGGGCAGCCCCTGCCACGGTGACCAGACCGCGCGCAGCGCGCGCATCGCCTTGATCGCCGCCCATTCCGTCTCAGCAACAACGCCGAGGAAATTGCCCTCTCGCACCACTTTGACAAAGCCGGGAATGCCGGCAACCGAGCTGACATCCACCTCGCGCAGCTCGGCCCCGATCGCCGGCGGGCGCACCACCCGCCCGTGCAGCATGCCGCTCAGGCGGAAATCCTGCATATAGGTGAAGCGGCCCGTGACCTTGGCCGGAATGTCGCGGCGGGGAACCGCGGTACCGACCACGCGGAACTCGCCTGGGTCTTTCGTCTGCGCGTGCGGATCCACTTTGAGCGAGAACGTCCGCCCCCCGATCAGCTCGGCATAGGAGATCCGCCTCCCGTCGGGGGCAGCAATCACGCCGTCGACAACGCGCAGCCCGGCCGGCGGAACGCCAAGCTTCTCGGCGGCGGCCTTCAGCAAGGCCTGCCGGGCGGTCGCGGCGGCTTGGCGGAGCTGCATGCCGCCGATTTGAATGGAGAGGCTGCCGTAAGTCGGCCCCTGGTCGGGCGTGAGCAGCGTATCGCCCTGGATGATGCTGACCCGGGCCAGCGGCACATCGAGCTCTTCGGCGACAATCTGGGTCAGCGCCGTGGCTACGCCGGTGCCGAGATCGACCTTGCCGGAATAAACGGTGACATCGCCATTAGCCGCGATGGCTAGGAAACTATCGACCTCGTCACGAGAGACCGGCTTTGCTGCTGTGTTTTCGGCAGCGGCTTCCGATGGCGTCCCAAACAGCGGGATCGCAACGATCAGGGCGCCGCCGGCGATGAGAAGCTCCCGCCTGCCCCCACGCAGCGGCAGAAGACGGCTTGGCTGATGGCCGGTCATCTTCTCCCTCCTCTCACAGGTTGGCCGCAGCGCGGCGGATGGCGCGCACAATGCGCAGATGCGTGCCGCAGCGGCAGAGATTGTTAGCCAACGCCTGCTTGATTTCGTCTTCAGTCGGCTTCGGCGTGCGGTCCAGCAGCGCTTTCGCCTGCATGATCATGCCGTTGATGCAATAGCCGCATTGCACGGCCTGTTCGTCGATGAACGCCTGCTGCAGCGGGTGCGGAGCCTCGGGCGAACCAAGGCCTTCGAGCGTGGTCACGTCTTGATCCCCCACGCGACTGAGCGGGAGAATGCAGGACCGCATCGCTTTGCCATCGATCAGAACCGTGCACGCCCCGCATTGGCCAAGCCCGCAGCCGAAACGCGGGCCGTGCAGGCCGAGGTTGTCGCGCAACGCGTAAAGCAAAGGCATGTCCGGATCGTCGACGGAGAGCTCTACCGATTTGCCGTTGACACGAAGACTGATGGGCTGCGGCATGCGCCCCTCCCGTGTGAAAGCTTGTCCCTATTCCGCCAGGACGCGTTATAAGCCGTTGCCGAAAGCCTGGCACACCAACCTGCTGCGGGTCAACGCCCCTCTGTCTTCCCTGCTTCTGCCTTGCTGGGCATAAGGGGCGGCGCGTTTTGCAAAATTTGCTAAACAAGATTTCACCTCCCCGCCCATGGAGAAGCCTCCGCTTCGCGGTCAGACTCCAGGGTTCCTGCGGGGAGTTTGACAAAAGCCGCGCATCGTCATGGCCTCCATCATTCTCGGAGTTCCATTCCTCGGCCTCTCTGCGTGTGATGATGACGGCGATCACGAGCGCCCGTACGACCGGCTCTCGCTTGGCCGCGTTGGCGCGGCGGGGCGAGGCGCCAAGGCGGGGCTATGAGGTTTCGCCAAGCCCGCCCAGGAATTCCAGCAGCGCGGCGTTCACCGCGGCCGGGCGCTCTTGCTGTACCCAATGGCCGGCCCCCGCGATCAGCCGCACCAGCCTAAGGTCGCTGACCTGCGTGCGCATCTTCGCAATCACATCGAGGCCCGGCACAAAACTGAGCACAGGATCCAGGCTTCCCGCGATGAAGGCGGCCGGCCGGTCGATCTTTTTGTCTGCCACGGCTTCTGTTTGCGCAAAATCCAACTCGGATGTGCGGTAACGATTGAGCGGGCCGCGAAAGCCGCTCCTTTGGAGCTCGGCAACATAATAGTCGAGATCGGCTTCCGTCAGCCAAGGGGGCAAGGGATCCGGGTCGGGAAGGCCGTCAAGCAGTTTTGCCGTGGCGGGCTTGTCTCTCTCAAACGGCAAGCCTGCCCCCAACGCTTCGCCGGAACCCCAATAATAGATTTTCCGCAGGCTTGTCCGCACGTCGGCTTCAAGTTCGGCTTCAGCGACGCCGGGTTCCTGGAAATAGAGCTGATAGAAAAAGCGGTCTTTGTAGAGATGGCGGTACAGCGCAACCCGTGGCATCGGTCCACGGCCCATATGAGGAACGGAAAGGCCGGCCACGGCACGGGTTTTCTCGGGATGAAACAGCGCGGTGTGCCAGACGATGGAGGCACCCCAATCATGCCCGATCAGAATTGCCTCTGTTTCCCCCAGCGCCGTAATAAGGCCCGCCATGTCGTCGCAGAGGTCTTTGATCGCGTAAGCCGCAACGGCATGCGGCTTGTCGCTCCCGCCGTAACCGCGCACATCCGGGGCCGCGACACGGTATCCGGCGGCGGCGAGCGCGGGAATCTGATGCCGCCAGGAGTACCAGCTCTCCGGCCAGCCATGGACGAGCACGACCAGCGGCCCCGCGCCAGCCAGCGCCACGCGCAGCTTGATGCCGTTCGTCTGGATGATCTGGAAATTCTGCTGCGCGCTCACCTCATCCTCCCTCGGAGATCTTCTTGCGGGGATTCTTGCAGCATTTTTCATCGCAATGATAGCGTTTGGCCCCGTACATAAGGAAATAAATCAGCTGACATGATCCCTGCCCCGCTCCGCCTCTGCGTTTGGCTTTGCGGCTGTGTGCTCGCGCTTTCGCTCGCTTCCTGTGTAAGCACGCCGAAAGTGGCGCTGGATCCGACCGACCCGCCGGATGAGCTTCAGCAACAGCTTGCCATCGATGCCGCGCTGCACGTTCGCCGCGCGCGGCCCGGCAATCGCGTGACGCTTCTCCAAGACGGAACCGAAACATTTCCGGCGATGTTTGCAGCGCTGCGAAATGCGCGCGATCATATCAACCTCGAATATTACACATTCGAAAATATTCACGTGGCAGGCGAAAGCCTCGGCGATCTCCTCGAGCGCAAGCTCCGTGCGGGGGTTGCCGTGAATATCATCATGGATGCTTACGGCTCGGCACACGCAGATCCGGATTTTCTTGCGCGGTTGCGTCAAGCCGGCGCGCGCATTCTCGTGTTTCATCCGCTGACACCGGCCGCACTTCTGAAGCTGAAGAACCCGAACGATCGAGATCATCGCAAAATCATGGTGATTGACGGGCGCGTTGCTTTCGTCGGCGGCATCAATCTCGATCGCGTCTATGAGAACCCCCCCAACCCTGAAGCCATCGCACGCGGCGATGCCGATCATGCCTTCTGGAGCGATGTCGATGCGCGCATCGAAGGCCCTGCGGTGGCAGATTTACAGCATGTCTTCTTCGCAACCTGGGCCCATGAGAACGGGCCGGCGATGCAGCCGCGCAATTACTTCCCGCCGCCGGTTGAGGTCGGCAATCAGGTGGTGCGCATCATCGACAGCGCGCCGAGAGATACCGCGCCGCGGGAGGGCGGGCCGCTGTATTACGCCTCTTTCCTCGCCGCGGTGCATGCGGCGCAGCACAGCATCGACCTCAGCACCGGCTTCTTCGTGCCCACGCACCAGGAACGCCAGGAGCTGCGGCGTGCGGCGCAGCGCGGCGTGGCGATCAGGCTGGTGGTGCCTGCGATCAGCAGCGTGCCGGAAACGGTGGCAGCCGGCCGGGCGGCCTATGGCGATTTGCTGGAAGTGGGGGTGCACATCTGGGAAAGGCAGGATGCGGTGCTGCACTCCAAGTTCGTCACCATCGACGGGGTGTGGACCGCGGTGGGTTCATCCAATCTCGATCGGCGCAGCGTGGTCTACAACAATGAAGTGGACGCCATCATCCTCGGCCGCGAAACGGCGAAAGCTGCGCGCGCCATGATCTCGCGCGATATCGCCCACGCCAAGGAGATTACGCTCTCAGAATGGCGCAACCGTTCCTTCGATGAGCGTTTGCATGAGTTTTACGGGCGGTTATGGCAATTCCTGATGTAGGACGGCGAAGAAACCCGTCCCGGCAAGCCTGCCCCGGCTTGCCTGTGTTGCGCTTGCGATGAAATGATCTGCCCGCGGCATGAGGGAAAACACGCGCTCCAAATCATGAACTCGGGAATCGCCTGATATGCAACGGCCGAATTATCTCCGCGACGGCGCCGCCATTTACGCCCGTTCCTTTGCCATCATCCGCGCGGAAGCCGATCTTCGGCGCTTCTCCGCAGAAGAGGCGGAGGTGGCCGTGCGCGTCATTCACGCCTCCGGCATGGTGGAAATTGCCGAGGATCTGCTTTTCGCCCCGGGTTTTCTCGCCGCGGCCAAGGCGGCGCTGGCCGCCGGCAAGCCGATCTTTTGCGATTCCAAAATGCTGGCCCAAGGCATCATCCCAAGCCGCCTGCCGCGCGCAAACCCGGTTTTGTGCACCTTGGATGCCCCGGAAGTGCCGGCACTGGCCGCCCGGCTTGGCACCACCCGCTCCGCTGCCGCCGTCGCGCTTTGGGGCGAGGGCCTGCACGGCGCGTTGGTGGCCATCGGCAATGCGCCCACGGCGCTGTTTCATTTGCTCGAACGCATGGATACCCGGCCCGAGCGGCCCGCGGCGATCATCGGCATGCCCGTCGGGTTCGTGGGTGCGGCGGAAGCGAAAGAGGCCTTGGCCGCCGACGGGCGCGCACCCTTTTTGATCGTGCGCGGGCGCAAAGGCGGCTCCGCCATGGCCGCGGCGGCGGTGAACGCGCTGGCGGGGCTTGCGCCATGACGAGCGGCACGCTGTTCGTGCTCGGCATGGGCCCGGGGGATCCCGAGCTGATGACCCTCAAGGCCGTGCGAATCCTCAGCATGGTCCCCGTGGTGGCCGCGTTCGCCAAGCGCGGCGAGAAAGGCTATGCGCGCAGCCTCGCCGCCCCGCATCTTCGCAAAGATGCTGAAATGCTGCACTTTGATTATCCGATCACCACGGAACTCCCGCGCGAGAGCCCGCTCTACCGGGAAACGCTTGCGGCGTTCTATGCAGACGCGGCCGGCCGCATTGCCGCCCGGCTGGAGGCCGGGGCGGACGTGGCGCTGCTGGCCGAGGGGGATCCGTTTCTCTACGGCTCGGCGATCCCGCTGTTTGCGCGCCTGAGCGCGGCCTTCCCAACCGAAGTGGTGCCGGGGGTCAGCGGCCTTGGCGGGGCATGGGCGCGCGCGCGGCTGCCGATCGCCCAAGGGGCCGAGGTGCTTTCGGTCATCCCCGCCACGCTCGGCGCCGAGCAGCTGGCTTGCCGGTTGCGCCGCGCGGATGCCGCGGTGATCATCAAACTCGGCCGCCATCTCGGCAAAGTCCGCGCGGTGCTGACAGAGGCCGGCCGCTGGCAAGACGCCGTCTATGCGGAACGCGCGACCATGGCGGGCGAACGCATTTTGCCGGCGGCCCAGCTGACGACGGATGCGGCCCCGTATTTTTCGTTGCTTTTGGTCCCCCCCGGAAAGCGCAGATGACCGGCGCGTTGGCCATTGTGAGCCTCGGCCCGGGCGCGCCCGGCCTGATTCCCCCGGATGCCGCGAAGGCCCTGGCGGCGGCGACGGATCTTGTGGGCTATGGCCCGTATTTGGCGCGCCTGCATCCTGTTCCTGGGCAGAAACTCCATGCGTTTGACAATCGCACCGAGCTCGCCCGGGCGGAGCTGGCGCTCAGCCTTGCGGCCAGCGGGCGGCGCGTGGCGTTGGTCTCGTCGGGCGATGCGGGGGTTTTCGCCATGGCCGCCACCACGTTCGAGGCCATGGAAAAAGGCGAGCCTTCCTGGCGGGAGCTTTCGCTTGCCGTCATCCCCGGCATTTCCGCCGCCCTGGCCGCGGCCGCGCGGCTCGGCGCCCCTTTGGGGGGGGATTTCTGCGTGATCTCGCTCTCCGACAATCTCAAGCCTTGGCCGGTCATCGCCAAGCGCTTGCGCGCCGCCGCCGAGGCCGGTTTCGTGCTGGCCCTCTACAACCCCGCCTCCACGGCCCGGCCCTGGCAGCTCGGCGCCGCCTTTGCCACGCTGCGCGAGGTGCTGGCCGGAGCAACGCCGGTCGCCTTTGCCACGAACGTCTCCTTGGCCGAGGAACGCATCACCCTGGCAAGCCTTGCCACGGCCGATCCGGGCTTGGCCGGGATGCGCACGCTGGTGCTCATCGGCGCGCCCACCAGCCGCCTGATCCCCCGCCCCGCCGGCCTTCCTTGGTTCTACACCCCGCGCGGGCTGCCCTCGTTCTGAAGGATGCTTTTATCCCTGCCGCAAAGCCTCGGCCCGGCGCGCATGCTGCCGCGCAAGCCAGGCCAGGGCCTCTCCGACCTCGGCAACCGAATCCGCTTCGGGAAGCGGCGGGCGGGCCACCATAATGACGGGAAGGCCAAGCCGCCGCGCCGCGAGGATCTTGCCGTAAGTGGCGGAACCTCCGGAGTTTTTCGTCACCAGCACCTCAATTCCGTGCGCGCGGAGCAGCGCCTGCTCGGCTTCGGCGGCAAACGGCCCGCGCGCGGTGATCACTTCCGCCCGCGGCGGCAAAAGTGCGGGTTCCGGCGCCTCCACGCTGCGAATGAGATAAAAATGCCAAGGCGCGTCGCGAAACGGGGCAAGCTCGTTTCGCCCGATGGTCAAAAACACGCGTTTCGGCCTCTCCCCCAGCGCCTTTGCCGCGGCAGCCAAATCCGCGACCACCTCCCAGCGGTCGGAAGGCTCCTGCCGCCAGGGCGGGCGGCGGATGGCCAAGAGCGGCACCGCCGCCGCTTTTGCCGCCGCAATCGCGTTCGTCGAGATGCGATGGGCAAACGGGTGCGTCGCGTCGATGATCGCATCCACGCTTGCGTTTTGCAGATAGGCAATCAACCCGGATACACCGCCGAACCCGCCGATGCGATAAGCAACGGGTGGCAAGGCGGGAAGACGTGTGCGACCGGCCAACGAAAGCGTGGCATGATAGCGCGGATCATCGGCAAGCTCTCGGGCAAGGGCGGAAGCCTCGGCACTTCCGCCCAAAATCAAAATCTTGAGCGGGGACATCGGGGGTTTAGGGAATCGCTCGGATGAAGGCGCATCGCGTGGCCATTGTGGGCATCGGCGCGGAGGGTCTCAAGGGATTATCCGCCTCGGCGCTCGCGCTGCTGGCCGGCGCGGGGGTGATCTTTGGCGGGCGGCGGCAGCTTGATCTGGCTGCGCCCGTTCTGCGCGGCGAGCTGCGTCCCTGGCCGCGGCCGATCGAGGCCGCATTGCCCGAGATTTTGGCCCGCCGCGCGGAGCGCGTTGCGGTGTTGGCCTCCGGGGATCCGTTTTGGTTCGGCATCGGTAGCCTGCTGGCGCGCGCAATCCCGCCGGAAGAAATGCTTTGCCTGCCCGCGCCTTCGGCGTTTTCGCTCGCCGCGGCGCGGTTGGGCTGGGCCTTGCAGGAGGTGGCCGTCATCTCCTTTTGCGGCCGCCCGCTGGCCCCGCTCGCGCCGCTCTTGCAGCCCGGCGCGCGCATTCTGGCGCTCTCCGCCGATGCGAGCACGCCCGCGCACGTGGCGGAGTTCCTCTCTGCGCGCGGCTTCGGCCCCTCCGCTGTCATTCTTATGGAGGCGCTCGGCGGCGAGCGCGAACGCATTCGGCGTTTTCAAGCTGCCTCCTTTGCTGCCGCCGATATCGCGCCCCTCAATATGCTGGCCTTGGAGGTGCAGGCTGCGCCGGGCGCGCGCATCCTGCCGCTGGCCGCGGGCCTGGCCGAGGATTTCTTCGCGCATGACGGGCAGATCAGCAAGCGCGAGATCCGCGCGCTCACCCTCTCCGCGCTGGCGCCCCGGCAAGGCGAGCTGCTGTGGGATATCGGCGCGGGCTCGGGTGCGGTCGGCATCGAATGGATGCTGCGCCATCGCAGCATGCGCGCGATTGCCATCGAGATGCGGGTCGACCGCGCGCAACGCGTCGCGGCCAACGCCGTCTGCTTGGGCGTGCCGGAGCTCGCCGTGAAAATCGGCACCGCGCCTGAGGCTTTGGCCGATCTTCCCCCGCCCGATGCGGTGTTCGTCGGCGGGGGTGGGCATGATCCGGCCGTGCTGGAAAGCGCCTGGACCGCGCTCCGGCCCGGCGGGCGGATGGTGGTCAATGCCGTGACGCTGGAGACGGAAGCGACGCTGCTCTCGGCCTGGCGCCGCTTCGGCGGAGAGCTCCGCCGCTTTTCCGTGGAGCGGGCGGAGCCGCTCGGCGGCTTTCACAGCTACCGCCCCGCCCTTACGGTGACGCAATGGTGCGTTGAGAAACGATAGGCGCCAGGGGAATGTTGTCGATCAAGCGGGTTCTGCCCAGCCAGGCCGCGGCCAAAAGCCGCGCGTCGCGGTCAAGCTGCGCAAGCGGTGCCAGGCTTTCCGCATCGCACAGCGCAAGATAATCGACGCGATCAAACCCTCCGGCCCGAAGCTCTTCAATGCCGGCGGCAATTTCCGCGGCCGCGGGCCGGCCAGCCTGCAGGCGCCCCGCGACCCTTTGCAGCACGGCGTAAAGCAGCGGGGCAATCTGCCGCTCGCGCGCAGAGAGATAGCGATTGCGCGAGGAGAGCGCCAAGCCGTCGGGCTCGCGCACGGTCGGCACGGCGATGATGCGCGTGGGGATATCAAGATCGCGCACCAGGCGTTTCACCACTTGCAGCTGCTGATAATCCTTCTCGCCGAAGAGGGCGAAATCAGGCAGCGTCTGCAACAGCAGTTTGGTGACGACCGTGGCCACCCCGTCGAAATGCCCGGGGCGAAAATCGCTTTCCAAACCCACGGCCGGGCCGGCGACATGGACGGTGGTGGCGAAACCCTCCGGATACATCTCCGCAACGCTCGGCAGAAAGGCGAGCTCGGCCCCGGCCGCTTCCGCCTTGGCGAGATCTCCCGCCTCGTCGCGGGGGTAGGTCTGATAATCCTCGGTGGGGCCGAATTGCTTCGGATTGACGAAAATCGAAACCGCCACGTGCGCAGCCTGCACGCGGGCTTCGCGGATGAGCGCCAGATGCCCTTCGTGCAGCGCGCCCATGGTCGGCACCAAGGCGATCGTGGCGCCGCTTCGGCGCCAGCGCGCAAGCCTTTCGCGCAAGTCCGCAACCGTGCGGGCGGGCACGGGCGTGGCGGGCGGGTGTTCGGTCATTCTGCTCTCCCATTTCGGCCGGCCGATGCGTTGGGGATATGCGGCCGCGTGTGTTATGCTAGATGTGTCGTGATTCGCCGAGGCGGGTGCCACCTTATCAAAGGCCTGCGTGATGACGATTTTGGATACTCTGAAGCTTGCCCGCCGGCTGCGCAATGCGGGCTTTAGCGAGGAACAAGCCACCGGCGCCGCCGAGGCGCTGGCCGAGCTGGTCTTTCCCGATGTCGCCACCAAGGCGGATCTCAAGGAGCTGGAAACGAGTTTGCGTAGCGAAATCGGTAAATTGGAAACCGAACTTCGCGGCGAAATTGCCGAGATTCATGGGGAAATCGCCGAGGTGCGCGCCGAAATCACCGGCTTGCGCGGGGAAATCACCGGTGTGCGCGGGGAAATTGCCACTTTGAACGGCGAGCTTCGTACCGAAATTTCCGCTTCACGCAGCTATCTCCATACTGAAATCGGCGCTTTGCGCAGCGAATTTCATACCGAAATTCCCGGCTTGCGCGGGGAAATTGCCGCCGTCCGTGGTGAACTCCGCGCCGAAATCGGTGCCATGAGCACCCGCACTGCGCAATGGATTGTCGGGGCGATGTTGGTCAATGTCTTCAGCATGGTCGCCGCCGTCACCGCGGTCTGGCAGCTTGCCAGCCGCCATCCATAGGCTTCGGTCGGCGCTGCCGCTTGCGGGCGGAGAAGAAGAACCCCACCATGACCGTGCATTTCATCGGCGCCGGACCGGGGGCGGCGGATCTCATCACCGTGCGGGGGCGCGATCTTCTCGCGCGTTGCCCCGTCTGCCTCTATGCCGGCGCGCTCATCCCCCCTGCCTTGCTCGGCTTTTGCCCGCCCGGCGCGCGGCTGGTCGATACCGCCCCGCTCACGTTGGATGCCATCGAGGCCGAATACCTGGCCGCCCATGCCCAGGGGCTCGACGTGGCGCGGCTGCATTCCGGCGATCTTTCGTTCTACAGCGCTATCGCCGAACAAATCGCCCGGCTGAAACGCCACGGCATTCCCTATACGCTCACCCCCGGCGTGCCGGCCTTCGCTGCCGCCGCCGCCGCGCTCGGGCAGGAGCTCACGCTGCCGGAGGTGGCGCAAAGCGTGGTGCTGACCCGCCTCGAGGGGCGCGCGACGAAAATGCCGCCGGGCGAAAGGCTGGCCGCCTTTGCCGCCACGCGGGCGACGCTGGCCGTGCATCTGGCCGTCTCCGCCATCGCGCGCGTGGTGGCCGAGCTACTCCCGGTTTTGGGCGAGTCCTGCCCGGTGGCCGTGGTGGCGTGGGCAAGCTGGCCGGAGCAGAAGATTCTCCGCGGCACACTCGGCGATATCGCCGCGCAAGTGGCGGAAGCGGGCATCGAACGCAACGCGTTGATCCTGGTCGGTGCGGCACTCGCGGCAAGCGAGGAAGGCCTCACCGAAAGCGCGCTCTACAGCCCCCACTATCAGCGTCGCTTTCGCGATCCGGAGACGAACTAACCGGGATTGGCGCGGCGGTCTTTGCCTTTGCCTCCGACTATGGCGTTTTCCCGCGCGCGCGGCCGAGCAAGGCCCCGTCGTGAGAGAAGAGCAAGACCTCGAGATCGATGTCCGTGCCCCTCAGGACCTCCGCGGCTGTGCGCCATGCGGCGGACGCCACGGCCCGGGCCAAAGCCGGCCCCTGATCCGCGGCCAAGGCAAAGGCCTCGGCCACGGAAGCGGCCTCTGCCATGCGCGCGCAGATCTCCGCAGGCACCCCGCCGGCGGCGGCAAGCCGGGCCAATGCTGCCAGATCGGCCGACCCGCGCGCAGAATGCAAATCGAGATGCCCCTGGGCAAGCTTCGTCATTTTCGCGATCCCTCCGGCCAGCGAAAGCCGGGGCAGAGGGCGGCGGCGGAGAGAATTCAACACGCCGCCCACGAAATTGCCCATATCGATCAGCGCCGCCTCCGGCAGCTGGTAAAGCCGCTGCACGGCCGCTTCCGAGTTTCGCCCCGTGGCGGCGGCGATATGCACGAACCCGGCGGCGCGGGCGACATCGATCCCCTGCCGGATGCCGGCAATCCAGGCCGAGCAGGAATAGGGCACCACCACCCCCGTGGTGCCGAGCACAGAGAGCCCGCCCACAATGCCAAGGCGCGGGTTCAAGGTGCGTTCGGCCAAGCGGGCACCGCCGGCGATGCTGATTTCCACCTCCACATCGCCGCCGGCGCCGAAGGCTGCGGCGATTTCGGCAATTGCAGCGGCAATCATTCGCCGCGGCGCGGGGTTGATGGCGGGCTCGCCCGGCGGGATGGGCAGGCCGGGGCGGGTGACGATGCCGACGCCTTCGCCCGCGCGGAACACCACCCCCTGCCCGGGGGCGGCGGGACGCACACGGGCGCGGAGCAGCGCGCCGTGGGTGATGTCGGGGTCATCGCCGGCGTCTTTGATCACGCCGGCTTGGGCAAAACCCTCCCCGAGCGCGGTCTCGGCCAGCGCGAAACGGGGCCGCAAACCGCCCGGGAGGGTGATTTCCACCGCCTCCGGGAACTGCCGGCTGAGCAATGCCGCATAGGCCGCCTTGGCGGCGGCGGTGGCGCAGGCGCCGGTGGTCCAGCCCCGGCGAAGCGGGCGTTTCTCACTCACGCCCGTGCATATAGGCCGGGTTTCCATCAAACCGAAGCCGCCCGACGCTTCCGCCGCAAACCATTGCGCAAAACCATTGCGCGCCGCGCCGCGCGGCGGCACATTTCGCACATGCAGCATGCGGCTTTCGCAACCGTCCCTGCCCTCGCCCGCGAATTGCTGGCGCTGACGGCGCGCCTGCGCGAAAGTCATGACGCCGACCCGTTCGGCAACCCGGTCCTCTCGCTCGCGCTCGCCGTTTCCCGCCGGCTCGATAGCGGCGCGCTGACGCTGGACGAGAGCGAAGCCCTTATCCGCCATTTGCGCGATGCCGCCTTCGCCGACCGCGCGCAGCGGCTGGCCGCCTATGTCGGCGGGACCGATCCCGCAGCCAGCGAACAGGCCATGCAGCGGCTCGCCGAACGCCTGCTGCGCCCCGATCCCGCCGCCGGCCCGCTTCCGCTCGCGGCCTTTCGCGCCTTGGTGGAACGCCCGCGCTTTGCCGCCGTCTTCACCGCCCACCCCACCTTCGCCCTGCCGGCCGAGGTCGCCCAAGCGCTGGCGGAAGCCGCCTCGGGCCGCCCGCCGGCAATCTGTTTTACCTCCCATCGCCCGCGCAACCTGACGCTCGATGAGGAGTTCGCGCAGGCGGTGCGGGCCATCGCGCATGGCCGCGACGCGCTCGATACCTTCACCGCCGCGCTGCTGGCCGCCGCCCGCGCGGCCTGGCCGGAGCGTTGGACCGAGATCGTGCCGGCGCCGATCATTCTCAGCAGTTGGGTCGGGTACGACACCGACGGGCGCGCGGATATCGGCTGGTGGGACACGCTCCGCCTGCGCTTGCAGATGAAGCGGCTGCAATTGGCGCGCCTGCATGCGAAGGTTGCGGGGCTGTCGAGCGGCGCCGAGATCGCCGCCCGGCTGGCGCGGGCATTGGACGCGGTGGATCGGCAGCTTACGGTTGCCCCTCGCGCCCCGGAACCTGATCAGGTCGCCGCCTTCGCCCATGCGCTCGTGGGCTTGCGAGAGGCGGCCTTGACCACGCCCGCGCCGCTCGATGCCCTGTTCGAAGCCGCGCTCGCCCATGCGCCGGATGCGGAGCGAATGCCGCTTCTGCTCGCCCGCGCCGGGCTTCGCTCGCATGGGCTTGGGCTGGCGCACACGCATGTGCGGCTGAACGCGGCGCAGTTGCACAACGCCGTGCGCCTGCGTCTCGGGCTCGCCGATCCGCCGCAGGACCCCTCCCGCCGGCGCGTGCTGTTGGCCGCCATCAACGCGGCGCTGGGCGAGCTGACGCCGATGCCGGTCGATTTCGGCGCGATTCTCGCCGAAGGCGCTTCCGCGCCGAGGCTGATGATGACGGTTGCGCAACTCCTCAAGCATATCGATGCCGCAACCCCCGTGCGCTTCCTCATCGCCGAGACCGAATCCGGCTATTCGCTGCTCGCCGCGCTGTGGCTCGCCCGTCTCTTCGGCATCGAGCGGCAGATCGAGATCAGCCCGCTGTTCGAGACCGCCGCGGCGCTGGAGGCCGGGGCGCATGTGCTGGAAGAGGCGCTGCACAGCCCGCACTATCGCGCCTATCTGCGGGCGACGGGGCGACTTGCGCTTCAGTTCGGCTATTCCGATTCCGGCCGTTATATCGGCCCGCTAGCGGCCAGCTATTTGATTGAGCGGCTGCGGTTGAAGCTGGTCGATGCGTTGACACGGCACGGGCTGGCCGGCATCGAGGTGGTGCTGTTCGACACGCACGGCGAAAGCGTCGGGCGCGGCGCGCATCCCGGCTCGCTCGCCGAGCGGCTTGCCTATCTTTCGCCCCCGCAGGCGCGGGCGGCGCTGGCCGCCGCCGGGATCACGAGCCGCGAAGAAAGCACCTTTCAAGGCGGCGACGGCTATCTGCTGTTCGGCACGCCGGAGCTGGCCGCAGCCACCATCGCGCGCATTGCCGAGCACGCCTATCCACCTGCCCCGCCGCCGCCCGATCCGATCTATGAGGAGCCGGATTTCTCCGCCGATTTCTTCGCGACATGCCGGGCGGGCATGCAGGAACTGGTGGAGGATGCAGGGTATGCCGCGCTGCTCGGCGTCTTCGGCCCGGCGCTGCTGGACCGCACCGGCTCCCGCCCCGCGGCGCGGCAGACCGAGGGGATGGACGGGCCGGCGCTGATCCGCCATCCGCGCGAGCTGCGCGCCATTCCCAACAACGCCATCCTGCACCAGCTCGGCTGGCTGGCGAATACGTTGCAGGGGCTCGGCGCGGCGGCGGCGCGCCATCCCGAAGCCTTTGCCGAGCTCCGCGCCCGCAGCGCCCGCTTCCGCAACGCCTTGGCGCTGGTCGCCCACGCACTGGCGCATTCCGATCTCGACGTCTTGCGTGCCGTGGTGGCCAGTCTCGACCCCGGCATGTGGCTCGACCGCGCCGCGCATGCCCGCCGTCCCGGCCGGCGCGAGGCGCTGATCGCCCTGGCGCGGGCGCTGGAGCGGCTGGATCTTTGGGCCGAGGCGCAGGCCATGTTTCGCCGCATCCAGGCGGACCACGTGAGCCTGCGCGCGGTCTGGCCCGACGCGCCGCGCATGGCCGATCGCGAGATGCTGCTGCATGCGCTGCGTCTGGCCCTGGTCCATCGCATTTGGATTCTCGCAACCGCCATCCCGGATTTCTCGCCGCGCCACGGCATCACCCGCGCCGCGCTGGATGAGCGCATCCTCCGCCTCGATATTCCCGCGGTGCTGGCCTTTCTTGCCGAAGTCTTTCCCGCCGCGCCCGATCCGGCGGCCGAGCGCGATTACGCCGAGCCCCGCGCGCCGCGGGCAACCGTTGCCTATGCGCGCGAGCACGCGGAAATCTTCGTCCCGATCGGACGGCTGTTTGCGTTGGCGCGGGAGATCGGCACGGCCATCATGCACGAAGTGGGTTCGCTGGGCTGACCGGCCGGCACGCATGCCGACCTCTTCGAGGATTGAGGCCGAAGCCCCCTCCGCTGTGTTGCTTGTGCGTTGCCCGGATAAGCCTGCCTTGTTAGAGTTGCGAAGAGGAGACGATCGGGATGCGCAAAAAGACAACACGCGCCGCATGTCTCGACGGGCGGAAGGGGCTTGCCACGCCGGCTTTGCCGCCGCCGCAACAGAGCCGGCCTTCCTAGACCCCGCGCATGCCCGCGCCACCCAAGCGGCACCACCCCCCCAACATCCCGCACATCATCGCCATTATCGCGGGGATCGCGGCGCTTATTTACTCTTCCGAAACGTCTCGCTCCTCCCCCGGCGTCTCCCTTGAAGTCGGGCTCATGGCCTACCTCGCGGCGGTACTCTACTTCGTGCCGGCGATCATTGCCTACCATCGCAACACCTTCACGAAAGGCCGCAATTTCCTCATCAATCTTGTCTTCGGCTGGACACTCCTCGGCTGGGGGTTGAGCCTTCTCATGGCCGTGACCGCCGTGCGCCCGCAGCCCATCACCATCACGCTCCCGGATGGGCGAACGATTGACGGAAAAATCAAATGACAGCCGCACGCGCATGCCGCCGCGGGCAGTGATGGTTGCCGCGCCGGCCTCGGGGGTGGGCAAAACCACGCTTGTCCTCGCCCTGCTTGCGGCTTTGCGCGCCCGCGGCATCGCCGTGCGGGCCGCCAAAACCGGGCCGGATTATATCGACCCGGGCTTGCATCGCGCCGCCGGCGGGCATGATTCGTTCAACCTCGACTCTTGGGCCATGCCGCCCGCCTTGCTCGCCGCACTCTTCGAGAAAGCCGGGCACGGGGCGGAGTTTTTGGTGGTGGAAGCCGCCATGGGGCTCTTCGACGGCGCCCCGCTTGCCCCCGCCGCCGGCCAGCCCGCCGGCTCGGCCGCCGAGATCGCTGTCGCGTTCGGCCTGCCCGTGCTCTTGGTGCTGGATGTGCGCGGGCAGGCGCAATCCGCCGCCGCCGTGGCGCTGGGCTTTGCCCGCTATCGCCCCGAGCTGCGCCTGGCCGGGGTGGTTTTGAACCGGGTCGGCAGCGCCAAACACCGGCAAATGATTGCAGATAGCCTCGCCGCCCTCGGCATCCCCCTGCTCGGCGCCCTGCCCCGCCTGCCCGAACTCGCTTTGCCGGAACGCCATCTCGGCCTCGTGCAAGCCGCGGAACAGACCGATTGGCCCGCCCGACTGGCCGCGTTTGCGCAAGCGGCGGAGGCGTATCTCGATCTGGAAGCCATTCTGGCCGCAACGGAAGAGAGGGCTCCGGAATTACAACTCCCGGCCCCCGCTTCGCCGGCCGCGGCACTGCCCCCGCCCGGGCAACGCATTGCGCTGGCCGCCGATGCCGCCTTCAGCTTCGTCTACCCGCATATGCTCGCGTTCTGGCGCGCGGCCGGGGCGGAAATTTACCCCTTTTCGCCGTTGGCCGATGAAGCCCCGCCCGATTTTTGCGATGCCTGCTGGCTCGGCGGCGGCTATCCGGAGCTGCACGCGGCCCAGCTGGCCGCCGCCCGCCGCTTCCGCGCCGGCATGCAACGCTTTGCCGAAACCCGGCCCATCCATGGCGAATGCGGCGGCTACATGGTGCTCGGGCAGGCGCTGGAAGATGCCCAAGGCACCGCGCACGCGATGTTGGGCCTGCTCGGGCATTGCACAAGCTTTGCCCAGCGCCGCCTCAGCCTCGGCTACCGGCGCGCGCGGCTGTTGGCGGATTGCGCCCTCGGCCGCCAGGGCACGGTGCTGCGCGGGCATGAATTCCACTACGCCACAATTCGGGCGGGCGGCACCGACCCGCCGCTGGCCGCCTTGACCGATGCCGCCGGGACGGAGCTTGGCTTGGCGGGGGGCAGGCGCGGACGCGTCAGCGGCAGCTTCTTTCACGCCATTGCCCTTGAGGAATTCTCTTGAGACAAGCATAAACCTTCGACGGGCAGAATTCATGCAAAAGATGGCGCTTTCTCCGCCTGCTTCGCTGACGGCCTTGCGCGCGCTCTGCCAGAGCCTGCCGGAGGGCAGTCCCGCTGCCGAGCGGGCTGCCCAAGAGCGGCAAAACCGGCTCACCAAACCGCCGGGCAGCCTCGGGCGGCTGGAAGAACTCGCGCTCTGGCTCGCGCGTTGGCAAGGCCGCGCGCACCCGCAACTCGAGCAAGTGGAGGTTTTGGTCTTTGCCGGCAACCACGGGGTGACGGCGCACGGCGTCTCCCCCTACCCTGCCGCCGTCACCGGGCAGATGACGGCGAATTTTGCCGCCGGCGGGGCGGCCATCAACCAGCTGGCGCACCTGGCCGGGGCGCGGCTCTCCGTGCTGCCGCTTGCCCTGGACACCCCCACAGCCGATATCACGCGCGCCCCGGCCATGAGCGAGGCCGAGTTTTGCGCGGCCGTGGCAACGGGCTGGGCGGCTGTTGCGCCGGGGACGGATCTCTTGGCCTTGGGGGAAATGGGGATCGGTAACACCACGGTTGCGGCCGCGCTCTGCGCGGCGCTGTTCGGCGGCGGGGCGGAGCGCTGGGTCGGACGCGGCACCGGCGTGGACGAGGCCGGGCTTGCCCGTAAAATCGCCGCGGTCCGTCAGGCCCTTGCGCGCCATGCCGCCGATCCGCCGGATCCCTTGGCGGCAGCGATGCAACTCGGCGGGCGGGAACTCGCGGCGATCCTCGGCGCCGCCCTCGCCGCGCGGCATCTCGGCGTGCCGGTGCTGCTCGACGGGTTTGTGTGCACCGCCGCCGCGGCGCCGCTCGCCTGCCTCAACCCCGCCGCGTTGGCGCATACGCGCCTTGCCCATGTCTCGGCGGAACGCGGGCATCGGGAGCTGGCCGCAAGGCTCGGCTTGCGCCCGCTGTTGGATTTGGACATGCGGCTCGGCGAGGCCTCCGGCGCGGCGGTTGCGCTCTTGCTCGCGCGCGCGGCGCTGGCCTGCCATAACGGTATGGCGACGTTTGCGGAAGCCGGCGTGGCCGATCGGGCCGTCTCCGAGTGAACGGGGCCGAGCGCGCTATTGCGCGGCGACGGCACTCCCCTGCTCCGCAACGGCCAGCACCGCATCAAGCGCCGGGTCGATGGCCGCACGTTGCGCCGGCGTTGTCGGGGGTGTCGGCGCACGCGGCGCCCCTGCCGGGATGCCCTGCCGCTCCAGCGCGTATTTCACGGCGGCCGGCAGGTTATCGCCGGCAATGCTGTTCCAGAAGCGAAGCAACGCCTTATGGATCGCAAGCGCCCTGGCATGATCGCCCCGCTGCACGGCATGCCAGAGCGCGAGGCTGGGGCCCGGGACGGCGGTCAGGGTAGCCGCGATGGCGCCGTGCGCGCCCAGCGCGAAAGACGGATAAAGCAGCGCATCCACCGCGCTCAGCACCGCTTTGCCGGCCGGGGCCATCAGCAGAAGGTCGGCCATTAGCTTCAGATCGCCCTGGCTTTGCTTGACCCCCTGCACGCCGGCAAGTTCCGTCATGATACGGACAAGAAGATCCGGGTGCAGGTAGTTCCACGGGATGACGTTGTAGATGATCACCGGAATCGGGCTTGCCTCGGTCAGCGCCCGGAAATGCCCAAGGGTTGCCGTATCGTCCGGCTTAAACAGGTAATGCACGGGCGTGACCTGCAGCGCCGCCACGCCGAGATCCTGAACCGCGCGCGCTCTTAATACAGCCTCCCGTGTGCTGTTGGCGATGATGCCGACCACGACCGGGATCCGCCCGCCCGCCTCTTCCAGCGCCACGGCGGCCAGGCGGCGAAGCTCATCCCGCTCCAGCGTATGGCCCTCGCCGGTGCTGCCGCCGACGCAAATCCCGTGCACGCCTTTGGAAAGCATGAATCGGACCTGGGCGCGAAAGGCCTTCTCGTCGAGATCGCCGGTCTCGGTGAACGGGGTGACGAGCGGCGGGATCATGCCGCGAAGCGGACTGGCCATGGGGGCTCTGCTCTCTTCTTGCGTTTCCTTGCCAGGCAATCCTGAAAAGCTTCGGGCACAGCCGTCAAGTTTTTCTCGCGCGCCGGCGCCTTTCCCGGTTAGCGTCAGCAACCAAGCCCAGCAAAGGGCGTCATCGCAGTGGGGGCAACCGTTCCAGAGAGCACGCGACATGTCAGCCGACCTTCATTCCTCCGGTGTCGACGGATGCGTCCGAGCCTAGCGAAGGCAACGGAGAGCACTGCGGGCTCCCGCGGGCTTGCGGCGGAAGCGCAAGCCGCCTCCCCCGCGCGCGTGTTCGCCGCGACCTGGCTTGGCTGGATGCTCGACGGGTTCGATGCCGGGATTTACATCTTCGTTCTGGTGCCGGCCTTGACCGACTTGCTGCGCGCGCAGGGAACCACGCCGGATAAAGGCCATATCGCGCTCTACGGTGGCTATCTCTTCTCCATTTTCATGGTTGGCTGGGCTTCCTCGATGGTCTGGGGCTGGCTGGCCGACCGCGTCGGGCGGGTGCGGGTGATGTGCTGGACCATCCTGCTCTATTCCGCCGGCACCGCTTTGTGCGGCGTGGCGCCGAGCCTTGCCTGGTTTGCGCTGTTTCGGTTTCTCGCCGGCTTCGGCGTCGGCGGCGAATGGGCGGCCGGCACGCCGCTGCTGCACGAATCGCTGCCCGAGGAGCTTCGGGTGCGCATCACCGGCTATCTGCACACGGCCACACCGGTCGGCGGTTTGCTCGCTGCAGGTGTGTCGTTTCTCGTGCCTTTGCTCGGCTGGCGCGGGGTGTTTTTCCTCGGCGCATTGCCGGCGCTTTTGGTGCTTTGGCTCCGGGTCGGGGTGCCCGAGCCGCCGCGCTCGCCGCTTCGGGCGGCCTCTCCTGCCAAAAGCCGCGGGCCGTTCCATATCGCAAATGCCCGCACCACTCTCTCGGCCGCGGGCATGATGGCTTGCATCATTCTCGGCTTGTGGTCGACGACGTTCTGGGCGCCCACCTATGTGGTCTCCCACTTGGTGGCGAGGGGCTACAGCTTGGATGCGGCCCAGCGCTGGGCCTCGCTTTCCGGTTTGCTGATGAATTTCGGAACTTTGGTGGCTTGCCTGTTGATGTCGGCGATCGCCCGGCACACAAGGCGGCGCGCGGCGGCGCTGTTTTTCTTCCTCGGCGCTTTGCTCACGAATCTCATGGCCTGGCCGGTGATTGCCATGCGCTTCGGCTGGGTTTGGGTGTTTCTGGCGCTGCTGCCGGTGCTCGGTTTCTTCACCAACGGCGTGTTTGCCCTGTTCACCGTCTGGTTGCCGGAAATGTTCCCGAGCGCGCATCGAAGCTTCGGCGCAGGCTTTGCTTTCAGCCTGGGGCGCTTGCTGGCGGCGGTCGGGCCGTCTTTGGTGGGGGCGGCCGTGCTTTTGACCGGGTCTTATCCGGCGGCGATCACGCTGATTTCTTTCATCTATCTGATCGGCGTGCCGTTCGTCGCGATGGCAAGGGAGACCGCGGGGCAACCGCTGCCGGCATAACCCGGCCATGCCGGTGCAGGCGAAACCTCGCCGCGCCAAGGCGGCCGTCCCCATTGCCGGAAGTCGCAGCTTGCCGCCGACCGGGGTGCATGATCTGAACAGAGCGATACGGCCGCTTTGCGGATCCGGGCGGAACCGGATATCCACGGCCAACGGTTTGCTTCCCTTGCCGCCTTCCTAGAGCCAAGGCGTCGAACTCATGGGGGTTACCCGAAGATGTCGCTCGTCTTGGGGTTTTTTCGTTCCCGTTTTGGCGAATTGGCAGAGGCTTTGGGCTTGCTCTCGCGCTTGCCGCTTGGGCGGTTTGCGCCCTCTGCCCCGCCCTCCGCGCGGGTGATGTGGGCGTTTCCGCTGGTGGGGGTGATCCTGGGCGGGCTTGCCGGAGGGGTTGATCTCCTGGCCGCGCGGCTCGGCCTTTCGCCTTGGCTTGCCGCCGCCTGGGCTGTGGCGGTCGGGATGCTGCTCAGCGGGGCGTTGCACGAGGACGGGCTGGCCGATGCCGCCGACGGGCTCGGCGCCGAGGGGTCGGCGGCGCGGCGGCTGGCCGTTATGCGCGATCCGCGCGCGGGGAATTACGCCGTATTGGCGTTGATTCTCTCCGTCGCCATCCGCCTGGCCGCCCTGGCGGCAATCACGCCCGCGGGGGCGGCGGCAAAAGCCCTGATGGTTGCGGGGATTGGCGGGCGCACGGCGATGATCGGCCTGCCGCTTCTGCTGCCTCCGGCCCGCGCTTCGGGGCTCGGCGCCGCCTTGGGCACGCCCGGCAAAGGCGTGGCGCTGGCGGCTTTCGCGCTCGGTTTGGGCCTGCTCGCCACATTGCTCTCCCCTGCCCGGCTCTGTGCGGTGGTGCTGGCGGCCGGGCTTGGGCTTGGGGTTGTGGCGCTGGCGGCCAAGTGGCGGCTGGGCGGCTATACGGGGGATATTTACGGCGCCGTGGAGCAGGTGGCGGAATGCCTGACCCTGACCGTTCTGGCCGCGGCCGGCTGAGCCCTTTCAGGCTGTGTTTTCGGGCGGGGCGGCGGCGAGCACGGCATCGATCTCCGCGCGGAGATGTTGCAGCGCGGTGCGGAGCAGGGGGCTCAAGCGTTCGGGCCGCGCACTGAGATGCGCCTGCAGCGCGCGGATCCCCGCCAGCAATTGCGCAAAATCGGCGTAGGAGAACTTTGTTTCTTGGTCCGGGGGAAAATCGCGGGCGTCGCTGTCCGCCCCGGCCTCTTCGTCGGCCTCCTCGCGGCTGCGCCAGCCCGCCTCGGCATAGGCTTTGGCGGCGCGAATGGCGCGCACGGTGAGCCCGCCGGTCCGTGCCTTTCGGGCCAGGCGGAGCTGCAGCGCGGGATCTTCCAGCCGCGCCAATTCCACCAGCACGTTGCGCGGCACCGGCGGCTCGGCGTTTTCGACCAGGCTGAGAACCTCCGGGGCAAGCGAGAGGATGCGCAGCCGCGCGCTGATTTCCGCCTTGGATTTGCCGAGCGCGGCGGCGGCGTCATTTTGGGTCCAACCTTTGCCGGTGATCAGGCGCTCGAGCCCCCGTGCCTCCTCGATTGGGGAGAGATCGACCCGCTGGAGGTTTTCGATCAGCGCGGCGATCTCGGGATCCCCGTCATGGGCGATGGCGAGGATGCTGTCCCAGCCGTTCAGCCGGGCCGCGCGCCAGCGTCGCTCGCCGGCGACAATGATCCAGCCGCCGCGGGTGGCGGGGTCCGGCCGCACCAGGATCGGCTGCAGCTGGCCGGCGCTGGCCATGGTGGCGGCCAGGGCGGCGATTTCTTCCGCATCGAAGGTTTTGCGGGATTGGTTGGGGTCCGGACGAATGTTGTCGAGCGGGATTTCGAAGGTGTGGCGGAAACGGCTTTCTTTGCCGACCAGCGCAGTCGAGGCTTCGCCGATCATGGCGGCGGCGGCGCCGAGAATAGGGGAGGGGGGGCGGCTGCGTGCGGCCATTTATGTCTCCAGGGTTTGCAGGCTGGCGCGCGGCAGCTCGGTGCCGGCGGCGAGGTGCTGGGCGAGCGTGGCATAGACGCCGACCGCGGGCAGGTGCGGGAACATATCGAGGGCGATGCGGCCGTTGCGGGCGGCATGGCCGAAGGCGGCGCTGTCCGGGATCGGCTCGAGCACCGGGGCTTTGTTGTCCATGGCGGCGATCAAATGCGCCAATACCTCGCGATCGACCGATTTTCGCCGCCCGTATTGGGTGGGCAGAATGCCGGCCAGGCGGAGGCTGGGATTGAGCCGACGCTGGACTTTGGTGATCGTGGCCAAAATCAGCCCGACCCCCATGGTATCGTAAGGCTCGGTGCGAACCGGGATAATCACTTCTTCCGCCGCCGCCAGCGCCATCCAGGTGAGCATGCCAAGATTGGGCGGCGCATCGATGACGATGAAATCGTATTCGCCGCGGAGTTCCTCGAGCGCTTCGCGGAGCGTGGCGTCCATGCCGGGCTCGCGCCTGCCGTCGGTTTCCGCAAGCTCGATATGGCTTGCCGCAAGATCGAAGGGCAGGGGCGGGTGGTGGCCCAAAACTTCCTGCGCGGCAATGCGCACCTCGGCCAAACTCCGCCCGCCCAGCACCACATGCGCCATGGTGCGGCGCTGCCGATAGGCATCCAACGCGGCATCCGCGAGCAAGCCGACCGTGGCCGTGGCCTGCGGATCCATATCCACCAGCAACACGCGCCCGCCGGCGCGGGCAAAGGCCGCGGCGAGGTTCAAGGCGCTGGTGGTCTTGCCCACGCCGCCTTTCTGATTGGCCAAGGCAAAGGCCCGCGCCGTGCGGGGACGGGCTTGCGTCAGACTCGCCAATGCCATCGCGACATCCTCGGGGATCGGCTCGCGCCCGTTTTCCCAACGGCTGATTTTCGGCTTGTCATAGCTGCGCCCGAGCCGCCGGTTGAGCGCGTCTTTCAGCTCCGCCTGGCTCAACCGCAGTCCCTGCCGCAATGCCCGCATCTGCTCGCCGTTCATGGTCTCGATTCGGTTCTGACGTCAGAACTCTCGATTCCCCCAGCCCTTTGCATCTCACCACTCTTATACCATTTGATCAACCAAACACCATCAATGTTGATTGTTGATGGTTGAAAATGCGCAGAGTGTGACAAAGAAGAAGCGTTTCAAATTCAGCGTTCCCGCCCGCCGCCCCTCCAAAGCGCCTTCCCGCCGCAATGCAAAATTTTGTCCACAGAAACCGGGGATTTATTCTCGCTGAATTCGCAACGCCCCCATGTTATCCACGCTGAATTGGAAACGCCGCTTCGCTGAATTCGCAACGTCCCCGCCATCCCCCGACGCTGAATTTACAACGCCAAGCCCGCTTATCCACGCTGAATTTGTAACTATTTCCTATAGTTTAGACTTTTCCTTTCATCCGATAGGAGAAGTTTGGAACGCGTCAAATCGAGGCCCGGCGCGCTGAATTTGAAACGGAAACGTCGAAAAAACCGCATTTTGGTGTTCCGAAAACCGTCAATTTCGCTAGCATTGCCCGCAAGAGACCGACACAGGCACACAAAGATGGCCCAGGTGCATCAACAACTACAGCTTTACGGCATGGAAGAAATGCTCGCACGGGCGGAAACCGAAGCCGAACGACGGCGCATCCAGTGGGCGCACGAAATTCTCTCCACCGAACAGGACGGGGTGAATTACCTCCATTCCGGCTTCTGCCAAGCCGCCTTGCCCCATCGCGAACCGAAGCACCCGCACGAGCCGTGGATTCGTCGAAACGGCGCTTACCAATTGATCATCCGCCCCGGCATCCTGCCCTTGCGCGACCGCGTGATCGAGCTCGGCGTACCCTACGGCACCAAAGCCCGCTTGATCATGATCTATTTTCAAACCGAAGCCGTCCGCACGCGCAGCCAAGTGGTGGATCTCGGCCCGACCATGGCCTCCTGGCTCAAAAAAATGGGGCTTTCCACCTCCGGCGGCCCGCGCGGCTCGTATGCCCCGGTACGCGAGCAAGCACTCCGAATCGCCCGCAGCGAGTTCACCATGCGTTTCGAAAAAGGCTCGGCCGAAGCCCGGCTGGCCGATCAACGCATCGTCGATGCCATGGACCTCTGGCACGACGATACCCGGGCAGAACGCGAAAACGACCTGTTTCGCACCGGCGGCGAATGGGTGCGGCATGTCAAACTCAGCGATGCGTTTTTCGCCCATTTGATGGAACACGCCGTGCCGCTGTCCGAGGAAGCCATTGCAAGGCTAAAACATTCATCCCTCGCACTCGATCTTTACGTTTGGCTCACCTATCGTCTGCACGGTTTGAAAAAAGAAATTACCGTTCCCTGGCATGCCTTATCTGCTCATTTCGGTAGCGAAAGCGGGCACCGCCAGCTTGCCTTCCGCCTCAAAGAGGTGCTGAAAGACGTGGCCGCCGTCTATCCCGAAGCCGATGTCGAAGCTTCCGCGCGCGGCTTGGTGTTGCGACCGTCTGCTCCTTCGGTGACGCGCGCGAGCATCATCGTGCGTTTGCCGCACAGTTTCCGCAGCCCATGACACTGTTTCTGGCCAGTGTGACCGACCCGGAAGAGGCGGAAATTGCCTGCGCCGGCGGGGCCGACGTGATCGATTTCAAGAATCCAAACGATGGCGCTCTCGGCGCGGTTGCGCCGGACATCATCCGCGCCGGCGCCGCCGCCTTGCGTGCGCGGAGGCAAACGAGTGCCGTGCTGGGGAATCTTCCGACGCTGCCGGAACTTGTAGTGCCGGAAGCGGAACGAATTGCCGAAACCGGCATTGATTTTTTGAAAATCGGCCTCTTTCCGGGCGGCAAGCGCGAGGCAACGATCGCCGCGCTTTCCCGATTTTCCGAAAAAGTGAAATTGATTGCCGTGTTTTTTGCCGACACCGCGCCGGATTTTTCGCTTTTGCCGCTCCTGGCCGAGGCGGGCTTTTTTGGTGCCATGCTGGATACGGCAAACAAGACCAACGGCAGGCTTTTGCAGCATATCGATATTGCCGGGTTGGCGCATTTTGTCGAAAGATGCCGCGAGCTTGGGCTTTTTTCCGGTCTTGCCGGCGGGCTTGAGCTTCCCGACATTCCACGCTTGCTGCTGCTTCAGCCCGATGTGCTCGGCTTTCGCACCGCGCTGTGCGGGGCTTCCGGCAGGGCGGGGCAGATCAGCCGCGAGGCGGTGCAAATGGTGAGAGATCTCATTCCCTCGGCTTCGCGCAAAGCCGAAAGCAAAAACCTCGATATGCGGCTGCTGGCCGCGCGCGGCTATGCGCCGAGCCCGACGGAGGAGCTTGCTTCGGCCGATCGGGTTTTCGTACAGGATTTCATTTTGCCCGTGCGGATCGGTGTTTACGCGCATGAGCAAAAGACGCCCCAACGCGTGCGATTTTCCGTGGAGGCGTGGGTACGGCGCGCGCTTTTTCCTGCGCGCGATCTCCGTGATGTGTTCTCTTACGATGTCATCACCGATACCATCCGCATGCTGGTCAACACGGCTCCGATCGGGCTTGTGGAAACTCTGGCCGAGCGCATCGCGGCACATCTTCTGGCCCAAAACCGGGTTCTCAAAGTTACGGTGAAAGTCGAAAAACTCGATACCGGCAGCGGCGTCGTGGGCGTTGCCATTGAAAGAAGCCGACCCCAAAAAGGAGAAGGGGAGTTTTCGACATTCGCGGTCTTGGAAAACGCTGATGCCGGCCGCAGCGAAGAGACGCATTGAAGCATGATCGCATCGCCAACCGTGTTCAAACTCGGCGGCAGCTATCTCCGCTCGCCGCTGTTGCGGTCCTGGCTGGAAGCGATTGCCGCGCATCCGCCGGCGCTGATTGTTCCAGGCGGCGGTCTTTTTGCCGATTGCATCCGCTCCGCCCAAGCCGAGCTCGGCTTCAGCCATGCGGCCGCACACGAAATGGCCCTGATGGCGATGAATCAATTCGCTCGCGTTCTTGTTGATCTTTTTCCAAGTCTGAAGTTTGCGGACAGCTTTCTGTCCATGGAACGCGCGTTTCGGGCATCGGAAACCTGCGTGTTGCTGGCTTGGCCGATGCTGAAAGCCGAAACCGAACTGCTGCCTTCCTGGGATCTTACTTCAGATAGCATCGCCGCCTGGATTGCCCGAAAACTCCGTGCGCCTTTGGTGCTGATCAAACACACAGCTATTCCGCCCGCACCAACGGCCCAGAGGCTTGCCGAGGCAGGAATTGTGGATAGCGCTTTTCCGCGATTTGTGGAAAAGCTCAACACGCCGGTTTTTGTTGCTTCACCGGAAGATTTGCGCACGGCTCCGGCCCGCCCGAAAGAGCTTTGGGGGCAGAGACTGCTTGCGCATGCGGTTGTCTAGATGCGTCGGAAAACACCGCCGCGTTGGGCATGGGCACTGACCGGCTCGGGGCATTTCTTTACGGAATGCCTGGAGCTGATCCGCTCTTTGGATGCGGTGGATTTGTTCGTCAGCCGCGCGGCGGCGGAAGTGGTGCGAATGTATCGCGAAAAACTCGCTTTTCCGAAGGGCGCCCGCATTTTCCGCGACACCACGGCATCAGCCGCGCCGGTCGGTTTGTTTTACCAGGGATATTATCACACTCTGGTTCTGGCACCGGCCACCTCCAACACGGTTGCCAAATGCGTCTATGGCATTGCCGATACCTTGGCCACGAACGTGTTTTGCCAAGCCGGCAAGTGCCGCATCCCCATCATTGTGTTTGCTTGCGACAGCGCGCCGGAGCTTCTTACCAAAGCTCCCGGAGGGATGGTGAAGGTTTTCCCGCGCCGGATCGATCTCGAAAACACCGAGAAACTGAAAGAGTTTGAAGCAACAACCGTGGTCCTTTCGCTTGCAGAACTGCAAGAGGCGATCGCACGAAGGCAAGCGGAACGGGAGCAGGAAAACGCGGCGGCACAGGAAAGCCGACGGACAGATGCCTGAACGGATCGCCTTTCTCACCGGCCATTTGGCCGAGCCGATGTTGCGCCGGGTGTTGGAAAGCCTGGGCGAGACCGAGTTTTCCTGGCAGATCATCAATCTCGGCGTCAAGGTGGCGGCCTTGATCACGGAGCCCATCGTGTTGCGTCGCCTGAAAATGCCGCTTTCGGCGGATCGGGTCATCTTTCCGGGCCGTGCGGGGCTCGATGCGGAACGCCTTTCGGCCCATTTCGGCGTTCCCTTCATCCGCGGGCCCGAGGATCTGATCGATTTGCCGCAGTTCTTGGGCCGCAACGCGGCCGAGCCCGATCTTTCCCGACATAACGTTCGCATTTTTGCGGAAATCGTCGATGCCCCGCTCTTCGGCACGGAGAGGCTGCTCGAGCTTGCGCGCAAGATGGCCCAAGACGGAGCCGATGTGATCGATCTCGGCTGCAAGCCGGGGACGGAGTTTCCGCATCTGGAAGAAACGATTGCGGCGCTGCACGCGGAAGGATTTCAAGTCAGCGTGGATTCGGGAAATCCCGCCGAACTGCAGCGCGCCGCACGGGCCGGGGCGGAATTTCTGCTGAGCTTGACCGAGAAAACGCTTTCCCTGGCGGAAGGAACCAACGCAATCCCCGTGCTGGTTCCCGCCAAGGCGGGCGATCTTGCCTCTTTGGAGAGGGCCGCGCGGGCGGCGGAAGCGAAAGCAATGCGATTTTTGGTGGATCCCGTTCTCGATCCGATTCATTTCGGTTTTACCGACTCGCTCATGCGCTTCGTGGCGGCGCGCAAACGCCTGCCGCAAGCGGAAATGCTCATGGGAACCGGCAATCTGACGGAATTGACCGATGCCGATTCTTCCGGTGTCACCGCGCTGCTGCTCGGTATTTGTTCAGAGCTCGAGATTACCAACGTCCTGGTCGTGCACGTCAGTCCGCACACGCGCCGCACCATTGCCGAGCACGATATCTGCCGGCGCCTGATGTTTGCCGCCCGGCGCGATCAAAGCCTGCCGCGTCTTTATTCGGATGCGTTGCTGCAAGTGCATGAGCGCAGGCCCTTTCCGCACACGCCGGCCGATATCGCCGCCCTTGCCCAAGCCGTTCGCGATCCGAGCTACCGGATTATGGTTGCCGAAGACGGGATCCATGTTTTCAACAATCGGATGCACATCGTCCGGCAGGACGCGATGTCCTGTTTCGAGGCGCTGGATGTGGCGCGTGACGGGGCGCATGCGTTCTATTTGGGAACCGAATTGGCCAAAGCAGAAATCGCTTGGCGGCTTGGCAAACGCTATGTGCAGGATGCGCCGCTGCATTGGGGGGTTGCCGCGCCGCGCCCGCCGGAGCGACGCACCGGACTGCAAGAGGCCGGGCAGACGCTCAAGGCTGCCAAGACGGATGCCTCCCGCACCGACGATGAAGGGAACACCGCCGAGAAATCCCGCGCAGGGCTGCATGCCTTACGTTCGTGAAGTGATTCTCACCACCTTATCGCGGAAGAACGAGCCGCATCTGGCGCCGATCGGGCTGATTGCCGCCGGCGAGGAGTGGATCATCGCGCCGTTTCATCCTTCGCAAACGCTTGCCAATCTTCGCGAAGTTCCCGAGGCGGTTGCGAATTACGTCGATGACGTCCGCATTTTTGCGGGCTGCCTGACCAAGCGGCGGGATTGGCCGCTGCTGCAGGCCATGCATGTGCGCCCGCCAAGGTTGGCGGCAGCACTTGCGCATGCCGAACTCGCGGTGGTTGCGGTTGAGGAAAATCCCACCCGTCCGCGGTTTCGCTGCCGGATGGTCGCCAAAGCCATGCATCGCCCGTTCGAGGGCTTCAATCGCGCCAAGGCGGCCGTGATCGAAGCGGCGATTTTGCTCAGCCGAAGGCACATTCTGCCGCAGGCGGAGATTGCCGAACAGATCGCGCGGTTGCGTCCGTTGATCGAGAAAACCGCAGGCCCCGAGGAACAAACCGCCTGGGACTGGCTCATGGAAGCCTTTGCCGAGGAGGAGCAGGCAAATCCGGGCGCATTGCCACGGCAACCTACGCCGGGCGATGGCACTCCGCCGTAACACGAGAAAAGCGCTATTCGCCCGCCCGGCCAGCGGCCAGCAAGGCGACGGCAACGGCAGGCGCATGCCGCGCTTCCGAGGCGTTCGCGAAAAGATCGCAATAGGGCCGTTCAAGCCGCGCGGCCAAACGCACCAGCACGTTTCTGCCGATCCCGGCGCCCACCAGAGGCGCATCCTTCGGCAGCGGCACACGCGAAAGCACCTGCCAGGCGGCATCATGCAGGCTGCGCAGCTGGATTTCGGCAAAATAGGCGGCCGCCTGCAAAAGCGCGGGCGCATCGGCGGCGGTTGCATCCCGCCCGAGCATGCGCGCCAACCGCGCCCTTGAGGCCGGCACGGTTTTCTCGCGCCCGTCCGCCGTGGGCAGAAGATCGGCCTCTTCCGGAAGCTCGCCGAGGAGGCGATAGATATCGGCCGTGGTGGCGAAATATTCGTTGGCCAAACTGGTCCAGCTGCCCGCGAAGGGGATGCGCCGGCAGAGCGCCATCACAGGCGTGCGTGTCAGACCGGTATAGAGAAGCTCGCCTGCGGCCAGCCGGTCGGAATCGGTTTGGCCGAGCGCCTGCACGCGGCCTTCGCAGATCGGGATGATATCGGTTGTGGTGGATCCCATATCCACGAACACCGCGAAAGGATGCCGGCGTGCGGCCAGCGTGGCGGCGGCATGCCAATTGGCGGACGCAACCCGCTCGGCCGCGGCGCCGGCCGCAACCTCGGGGGGAACGAAGCCGGCATCGGCGGCGTAAAAAAGCAGCTCGGCATCAGGCAGCTCGCTTGAGAGAAGCTCCACCAGGCGCCGCACGCCTTCGGTGCGGTTCGGGAAAATGTCGCAGAGCTCCGCCGTCATGGTCACCGCGTGGCGTACGCTCGAGCCAAGCTCTGCTTGGGCCTCGCGCAGGGCCTTTTGCACATGCTCAAGGCCGAGCCAAAGCGGCGAGGGGCGTTGCAACACGGCGCGCACACGCCCGCCTTCCACGCGCGCGGCCTTCAGATGGGCCCCGCCGATATCCCAGCCCAGAACGCATTCCATGGGGTCAGGCTCCTTGGATTGACAGCTTCTTCCAGCAAAGCAGGATGCGGGTATGGACATCATTCCGGTGATCGATCTCAAGGACGGCGTGGTGGTGCAGGCCAGACGCGGCGAGCGCAAGGACTACCGCCCCATTATCACCCCGCTCGCCGAAGGCAGCGCCCCGGCCGAGGTGCTGAAGGGGCTGCGGCGCGTGTTTCCGTTCCGAAAAATTTATCTCGCGGATTTGAATGCCATCACCGGGGAAGGGGATCATCGCGCGGAGATAGAAGAACTTACCCGGGCGTTTCCGGACGTGGAATTTTGGGTGGACAACGGCATCGGCACGCCGGCCGCAGCCGAGGATTGGTTGCGTGCGTTCCCCGGCAGGCTCGTGCTTGGCAGTGAATCGCAACGGGATCTCACCGTGCCGGCCGCCTTGCGCTCCCATCCGCGCGTGGTGCTTTCGCTGGATTTCCGCGGCGCGCTCTTCCAAGGCCCGCCCGCGCTGCTGGAAACCCCCGCGCTTTGGCCGGAGGCGGTGATTGTCATGACGCTTGCCCGCATTGGGGCGGGGGAGGGGCCGGATTTCGCCCGCTTTCGGCAAGTGCGGGCGCTACGGCCGGAAGGGGCCTGGTATGCCGCGGGCGGCGTGCGGAATGCGGACGATGTGCGCGCCTTGCATGCCTCGGGCGCAAGCGGGGTGTTGGTGGCAACCGCGTTGCATTCCGGGGCTTTGGATCTCGGCGCGCTGAAAGACATCATGCCGGCGGGGGAAGGCTGAGGTGCGGGCTGCACGCCGCACCGATGCATGGACGAGACGCGCGGGCTGCCTAGATTCCTTCTACGGCAATATCCAAAGGAGGAACGTGCGATGACGCTTCTGCAAGCGCGCCAGGTTGCGCAGGACATGATGCGCCGCCACGGCCTTGCCGCGCAGGCCGTGGTGGAAGAATTGGTGAACGAGGCGCGGCTTTCCGGCAACGCGCAGGCCTTGGACGATTGGGAGCAGATTCAAACCATGATTGCGGAACTTCGCCGCGAAGCGGCTTCGCAGCAAGCCTCTTCCGCTTCCCGATAATCCTTCTGCCTGACCCAAGGCGGCCGGGAAGCCAAGGCTGTGCTTCCCGGCGCCGAGGATAGACCCGCCTTTAGGCCGCGGCGAAGGGATGCTTCACCGTGGTGCGCTGCTGCACCACTTGCGCCGGCGTGGGCTCGCCACGCACCGCGCGCGCAATGGCTTCCTTGCAGGCGCGATAATTGAAATCCTGGATTTTCTTGTCGTCGGCGGCATCCCAATGGATGAAGACGCCGACGCAAATGAAAATATCATCGGCTTCATCGGCCGGAATGACGCCTTCGGCCACGCTGTCGGCAACCGCGCGGGCCACGGCGTGCTGGGCGGGGCCGAACATCTGCACCGCCTGCTTGGCCCCCTTGATGGTGACCTTGTTGAACATCACGGTCGGCGGCTTGCACATCAAATTCGGCGCCACCACGGCAAGCAGCGCGGTAAAGCCGTCCTTGTTGTTGGTGAGAGCGTTGCAAAAGGCTGCCTCGGCCGCGCTGCCGCGGGGGCCGAGGATCAGGTCGATATGGGCGACTTCGTTGCCGTCTCCGACAAGGGATTCGCCGACACAGACTTTGGTGATTTTTGCCAAGGCATTTCCTCCTTCCGGGTTGGTCACGGGAAAGCGCAATCATGTCAGGCTGCAGCAGCCAATTCAAGCAGTTGCTTGGCAAATAAGCTCGCAACCGTGAGATCGGCGCTGGTGCCGGGGTTGATGCCCTGGGATTTGAGCGCCGCATCCCAAGCCAGAAGCTCGGGCAAGAGCGTTGCGGGATCGGCGGTGTGCTCCAAGCGGGCAAGCCAAGCCTGGCCTTCGCGCTGTACCGCCGCCGCGGCGGCTCCGCCCCATTTGCGGGCGACGTGGCTATCGGGGAAAGCGGCGAGAAACGAGAGGTAAACCCGCACAATCGGCCAAGGATGGGGCAGGGGGGCGGCGAGCGCGGTAAGGCCCAAGCCGAAGATATCCGCGAAATGGTTGTGCCATTGCCGCGCAATCAGATCGCGCCCGGCCGCTTCCGCCATGGCAAGCTTCAGCGGCACCTGCGCCGGGGCATGCACGTCGTAGCGCGCGGCGCGGCCGAGCCCGGCAGGGGCGGCAAGGGCGATGGCGCGAAAGACGGCCTCGGCATCGGCAAGCCCGGCTTCCTCCAGCACCGCGCCAAGGGCGGCGCGCAACAGCATGTCGCTGCGCTCGGCCGCCATGGCGAGCGGCGCGCAGAGCAGGATGATGCCGAGATTGGTATTTTGCCCGACAGCTCTGCGCGTGGCGGCAACCGCCTCGAAAATGCGCGCACCAAGCGGCGCGCCGGGGCGGCAAAGCGGCGGTGCGGCAACCGCCGCGCTTTGCTCGAAATCGGCGATTTGCATGTGATGCCCCGCGGCGAAGCGATGCACATTGCCAGGCTTGGGCGCGGCCAATTCGTCCAGGCAGGCGGCCAGAAACGCCGCGGCGATGCGTTGGCTCCGATCCGTCATGCGCTCTGCCCTCGGAGTGCGGCGGCCAGCGCGCCGGCCAGGCGCTCGGCAATGGAGACTTTGCTGACCGATTGCAGGCCGCGCCAGCCGGGCATGGAGTTGACTTCCAGAATCCAGAGCTTGCCTTGCGGATCCGCAATGATATCCACGCCCGCATAATCCGCGCCCACCACGGCGGCGGCCTTGCGGGCAAGGGCGGCGAGCTCTTCAGAAGGGGTGAGCGGCAGCGGCGTACCGCCGCGAAAGAGGTTGGTGATCCATTGCGCGTGCCGGCGCGTCATTGCCGCGATCACCTCGCCTTTGCAGACGAACAGGCGATGATCGCAAAACCCTTGCGGGCCGGGCGGAATATAGCGCTGCAAGTGATAAACCCCGGCAACGGAAGAGGGCGGCGGCAGCTCCTCGGCCTGCGCGATACGCATCAAGCCGCGCCCTTGCGCGCCGAACAGCGGCTTGAGCACGAACGGGCCGGGATTTTTCTCCAAAACCTCCCGGGCGGCTTCAAGCCCCTCGACCGTCCAGGTTTCCGGCGTGGGCAAAGCGGCTTTGGCCAGCAAAAAGGCGGTTTGGGATTTGTCCGTGGCGCGTTCGATGGCGCGCGCATCGTTCCAAACCAGCACGCCAAGTTCGCGCAAGCCATGCAGAATGCCAAGCCGTCGGGTGACTTCTTCAAAGCTTCCGCCGGCAATGGCGCGGACCAGCACCGCATCGGGCAAGCCCTGCAGCGGCGGCAGCGCGATGCCGGACGGCGTGAATCGGGCGGTGCGCAGAGAGATGAAAACCGGCTCCAGATCTTGGGCGAGCAGGGCCTTTTGCAGCGCCCGCGCGTGCCAATCGAGGCTCTGCAGCGCAATCGCGACCCGCTTCATCCCGCATCAGGCGAAGGAGGCATCCAGCGCGTCCGGATCCAGCCGGCCGGCATGAAACGTGCGCCCGGTGGCAAGGGCGGTGACGCGCACCTCGGCGGGGCTGAACAGCGCCGGATCGATGGCGTAGAAATCGCCGTTGACCGCACGGAAAATCTCTGCAAACGGCTTGCCATAGTCGCGCGAGGTGGAGGAGGGCAGGCCTTCGGCCAGCGCGCGGGCCTGCTCTTCCGGGCCGGAGACGAAGAGGTGCACGCGCCCGCCGAAAATCACGGCATCGTTGGTGCGGCCCATGGCGATGATGAAATCCGGATGCGGCGGCGGCAAGGGGGCCGCGGCGACTCCGTCCAGGATATGCGCCAGCGGAAAGCGGAGCTCGTGGGCTTTGTGTAAAGCGACTTCCAAGACCCGGGCCACCACTTGCACCGCGCCGGCGAGGCTCTGCGTCGGCGCATAGATGATGCCGAGCCGGCTCGCGGGGAGGCGGCAATCCTGCGCAACTTTGGCCACCAGCCCTTCCGGCGGGGGGTGGTTGCTTTCCAGAACCAGCACGCCGGCATCGGCGGCATCGGCGTAGCCGAGCTCTTCGAAGAGCTTTTCCCGTCGCGCGAGCGCGCGCGCGGGGCCGGAGCCGAGGGCGGCGAATTGCGCGGGCTTTTCCCCGTAAGTCAGGCTCCAGCCGGCATATTGGCTGCCGAGGCAGGCGAGCACGGGCTGCGAGGAGCTCACCACCAACCCGAAGGGCCAACGCGGCAAGGTGGCATCGGCGGCAAACCGCACCTGCCCGAGCCCGCCCATGCAGATTTCGGCGATGCGGCGGCCGGCTTCGAGCCCGCCGGGGTGTTTTGCACCGGCATCGACGAGCCGCTCGCCGAAGCTCCCCTCGGTGCAGCCGATGCGAAGCTCCGCGGCATCGGCGCAGAGCGCCTCGAAGGCGCGCCAGGCGTTACGGTTAACGCTGATGGGTGGGGGGATCATGGCGAAAACTCCTTCTTTCGGATTGCCGTTCCGCGCGGGCCAAAATCGCGGCAGTGCGGCGCCTGAGCAAGGCCAGCGCTCGCCCCGCCGTGCGGGCTTTGGCATGCACCGTGCAAAACGGTGCATCTTCGTCACATGTTGCGCCTCCCGCCGGCCGATCGGAACACCACTCCGGCCATGAAAAACGTGCGGAAAGCCGAACCGGGCGGCGGGCGTAGACCACACCGCTCGCCGCCGCATCGGGGTAGGCAGGCAGCTTGGCCGGCAAGCGTCCCAAGCAGGCCTCGAGATGGCAACGAAAGGCCTCTGCCCCGGCAAGATCGAACGTTGCCCCCGGACGCGGATTGATTTCCAAGAGAGAAAATGCCCCCGGCGCATGCGGGGGGGCATTGTCTTGGATCAAAAAATCCGCGCTGTTGAGCCCGACGAGCCCGAGCGCGGCGGCAAGCCGCCGAACGGGGGCGGTCAATTGCTCTTGCCATTCCGGGGAAAGCGCTGCCGGCCGCACCGCGCCGCCGAAACGAAACGGCGCGGCGGCTGCGGGCGCTGTCCACTGCGCACTGAAGAACAGCACCAACGCCTCGCGCCCATCAGCCAGGAACGCGGCGGAAACCGCCCTTCCAGCAACACGCCGCTGCAGGTAATAGCCGGGCCGCGGCCGCTGCCCCTGCCGGACTTGGCGGATATGCACGCCCCCGGCGCCGCCGGCCTTCTTTTCCAGCCAATGTTCATCCGGGGCGGGGGCGACGCGGATTTCCGGATGCGGAATGGCCAAGGCGCGGCAGAGCTCCGCGAAGAATTGGGGATCTTTGGTCCGCGCAATCACCTCCGGCGGGTTTCCGAGCAACCGATAGTCCCGTGCAAGTTCGGCCAGCACGTGCGGCTGATGTTCAAACCCGCTGCCGTAGACAAGGCCCAAAGGCTCGCCCTGGCAAGCCACGAGCGCGGCAAGCGCTTGCCGCAGCGGAGCGGGCTCCAACCCGCGCGCATCATCCGTGCCAATCCGCCGATAGGCCTGCGCCATCGCCTGCGTATCGGTATCGGCGAAGAGATCGACAGCAAGCGGGGCAAACCCGGCCCGTCGTGCCCCAGCCACCAGCGCCCGGGCCGAGATGGCCGCAATCAGAACGCGCTGCGGTATTTTGCTGATATCGGTTTCCGTCAATGCGCGTGCATCTTAGCCGAGAAGTTCGCGCGCGAGGGCAAAGGCGTCGCGGAAATCCAGGCTCACCGGCTTTTCGGCCTCGATCATGCGGAGGAAAAGGCCGAATTCGGTGCGATATTTGGTCTGGCCGATGACCAGCGCGCCAAGCCCCAGCGCTTTGCCGGTGCCGAGGGGCGTGCCGTCGGCCATCACGTCGAGCCCTTCGATGCCGGCCGGCGGCACGGCGTTCACATCGGCCGCCACCAAGAGCTCCTGCGCGGTGGCAATCTGCACCGCGGAGAGGATTTGCACCCCCGCGCGCCCGGCACAGAGAATCACTTGCGCATCCGAAACCAGCGCGTTTTTGCGCGCCTCCGTCGAGCCATCGAGAGCAGTGACCGTGACATGGAAGCGCTTGGAAATTTCCGCCGCCGCCTGCGAGACGCGTTCGAGCCCGTCATGCCCGACAAGGTTCACTTGCGCGCCTTGGAGGGCGGCGATCACGCCGGAAGCGAAGCCCACCACGCCGGTTGCGCCGAAAATCAAGACCTTCAGCCCGGCAAGGGACTGGCCGTGATGCGTTTGCAGAAGCTTCTCCACGCGCGCCACCATGGCGGCGGCGGTGGTAAACGAGCCGGCAGGATCGGCAAAAAGCGAGGCGGCAAACGGCGGCACCATGGCTTTTTTGGCGTGTTCCAGCATATCCAAAGCCAAAAGCGCATTCTTGCCGCCAAAGAAAATGCCGCTTTTGACGCCAAGCTTCGGCGGCCGGGAGAAAATCACGTCTTGCACCAGGCCCGTGACTTCCTCGAGTGTCACGTCTTCATACGGGATGACCGCATCGTATCCGGCATCGAGGGCCATGTTCGCATCAAAAGGGCTGACATGCTTGAGCGGGCTGATGAAGTGCAGAATGAATTTTTCGGCCATATTACCTCCCTCGATGCCTTACGCCTCGCGCGCGATTCTGGCCCCGTGATTGAGCGCGCGCGCTATGCGGATGTCTAGTCCTTGCGCGGCGCGCCGGTCTTGCAAAAGCACTTTCAGCAAGCGTTCGGCTTCTGCTTGATCGGGGGCGAAGGCAAAGCCGCTTGGCCCCCACGAGCTCTGCCCCACCCCGTGCGCCCCCGCCTTGGCCAAAACGGCCAGCGCGGCCGCAACGCGGGCGCTGGCAAAGCGCCCGCCTTGGACGGTGGCGAAATAATCCCCGAGCATTTCCTGCATTTTCGTAATGGCTTGGCCGAAAGCGGAAAGGTCCTCTTCCACAAGAGCGGGCAAAGCTTGCAAAAGCGTCAATCGGCAAAGCTCGGCGGAAAATGTTTCCCGCATCGGGGCGAGCCTGGCGAAGGCCGCGGTTTCGTCAACTCCGGCAAGGCCGCGGCCGGCGGGATCCAGCAAGAGCAGAATGCGCCAGGCCGACGGCACGGGCATGCGGGCGAGAATCGGCGGCGGGGCGGGGCGGGGACCTTTGCCGCCGTCGACGATCAGCCCGCCTTGGGCAAACAAACCGATGCCGATGCCGGAACGATTGCCGCGACCGAGCGCGGCGGCATCGCCCGCCAAATCCGGGGCAAAGCCGTGGAGCGCGCGCAAGCCCGCGGCAATGGAAAGCGCGAGCTGGGTTCCCGAGCCGAGCCCGGCATGCGCCGGAATCGCCGCCTCGATGCTGAGCGCATGGCTGGAAGCCAGGCCGAGGCGGCGTTCCAGCATCCGCAAATACCGCTCCGCCCGTTCCGGCTCGGGGCCGATCACCGCCGCGCGCTCGGCACGGCGCAGCGAAAGCCGGGTTTCCGGCGCGTCCAAGCTCAGGCCGATACTGCCGAAGCGGCGGCCGGGCCCGTCATTCGGCCCAAGAAAACCGAGATGCAGCCGTGCGGTACTGATAACGCGGATTGCTGGGTTCATCGGGCAGACGGCATGGCATGGTTGTCTCGGCTTGAGAGAATGGCGCATATTCCATGCTCGCTTCTGCTTGCGCAACCGGGCTTGCGCAGGAAGCAAGCAAGAGCCCCCGCCGGGGCGCGGGCAAGGGAGGGCGGAATGACGGAGAGAGCCGAACGGACTTATTCCGATGAGGAAGTAGAGGCGCGGCTTGCCAAGGAACTGCCGCATTGGCGGCTGGAGCGGGGCTGGATTCGACGCACCTACCGCACGCACAGTTGGAAAGGCACCTTGATGGTGATCAACGCGATCGGCCATCTTGCCGAGGCGGCTTGGCACCATCCCGATATCACCGCCTCCTATGCCTGGGTGGAGGTCAGGCTGTGCACCCACACCGCCAAGGGCATTACCGACAAAGATTTCGCCTTGGCCGCCAAAATCGAGGAAGTGATCCAGTGGCAGCCTTCGCCGCCGCTGGAAGGCACGCCGAATAAAGACCTCCGTTTCGCCTACATCAAATATGATACCGAGAAGAGCGGTGCCTGAAGCGTTGCTGGGCGGAGAGGCGGCGCTTCGGGCCGAGGCGATCGCGGCGGCGGCGAAGGCTTTGGCGGCAAGCCGAAACCCCGTGATTGCCGGCCTCATGACCGATATGGCCGGAGCGATCGCGGCGCTGGCGCTGGCCCGTGCAACCGGAGCCGCGCTCGATCATGCCTATGCCGGATGGATCTTGCGCGATCTTGATGTGCTGCGTTCGTTCGGGGGCTTTCTCACAACGCCTTTGCAAACCCGCGCGCTGGCCGATTGCGTGCTGCTCGTGGGCGAAACGGTGCCGGATTTTGCGCCGTCCCCGCCCACGCTGGCGCCGGAGCGGACGAGAACCGTGCTGCGCCTGGCCGGGGCGGGGCTTGGCGTTCGGCTCGGCGTGCTGCGCGCCGTTCTTGCCGGCCGCAACATCGCGGCGGATGCCGCGTTGCACGCCTTGGCAGAAAGCTTGCGCGCGGCCCGGTTCGGCGTTGCCGTCTTCTCCGCCGGCGAGCTCGATGCGCTTGCTCTGGAAATGCTCGCGGGCTTGATTGCGGATCTGAACGCCAAGACCCGCTTCTTCGGCTTGCCGATGGCCGCCCCCGGCAACGCCGTGGGCGTGATGCATGCGCTTGCCGCGAAAACCGGCTATCCGGTGCGCATCGGGTTTGCCCGCGGCGAAGCCGAGCACGACCCCTGGCGCTTTGATGCGGCGCGCATGGCGGAAAGCGGCGAGACGGATCTCGTGCTTTGGATCGGCGAGTCTTTGCCGGAATGGGCGAAAAGGGTGCGGTTAATTGCGCTGGTGCCGGAAGGGGTTACGCTGAAGCCGATGCCGGAGGTGGTGATGTTCGCCGGCAAGCCGGGCATCGATCATGCCGCCGTTCTTTACGATGCCGAATTGGGAACGCTTGCATTTCGCCGCGGCGCGGGGATAAGTCCGAGCATTGCCGAGATTCTCCAATCCATTACGAAATCGGTTCAGGCATGGTGATACGCATTTTCGGCGGGCGCATCGTCGATCCGGCAAACGGGCGGGATGAGATTGGAGATCTCTGGATCCAGGAGGATCGGATCATCGCTCCGCCCGAAGCGGGGAAAAGCGCTGATGCGCCGGCGCAGGAATTCGATGCCTCCGGCATGGTCGTGCTGGCCGGCGGGATCGATATTCACTCCCACATCGCCGGAACGAACGTCAACACGGCGCGGCTTCTGCTGCCCGAGCATGCCGCAGGCGGCACCTCGCCCGTGCCGGTTGGGGAATTGATCGGCCGGCTTTATGCCGCGATGGGATTTTCGCTGGTGGTGGAACCGGCGATTTCGCCGCATGTGGCGTTGCAGGCGCAATGCGAATTGGCGGGGATTCCCTTCATCGACAAAGCCATTCTCTCGGCGCTCGGCAATGACGATTTTTGTCTCAGGCTGGTGCGCGCCGGAGAAGAGACCGCGCTTGTCGATTATATCGGGCGCACGCTCTCGGCCACGCGCGGGCTTGGGGTGAAAACCATCAACCCGGGCGGGGCGGCAGCCTTTCGCGAGCATGCCACGGCGTTTTCGCTCGATGATGAAGTGCCGCGTTACGGCGTGAGCTCACGCGCCATCATGAAGGCGTTGCAGCGTGCGACGAAAACGCTCGGCGTGCCGCATCCTTTGCATCTGCATTGCAACAATCTCGGCTTGCCCGGCAATGTCGAAACCGCGCTCGCCACCATTGCGGCTGCGGAAGGCGAGCGGCTGCATCTGGCGCATTTGCAATTCTACGCCTACGGCAAGGAAGGGCCGCGGCAATTCTCGTCCGCCGCGGCGCGCCTGGCTGAGGCGGTGAATGCCGCGCCGAACATTACCGCCGATGTGGGTCAGGTGATGTTCGGCCAGACGGTGACGATTTCGCTGGATACCATCCGGCAATTCAACGCGCTCGGTGCGGCGCATCCGCGCAAGTTTGCGATCATCGAAGCGGAAGGGCAGGGGGGCGGGATTGTTCCGTATAAGTATCGGCGCACGAATTTCTACAACGTTGTCCAATGGGCGGCGGGGCTTGAGCTGTTTCTGCTGATCAGAGATCCCTGGCGCGTGTTTTTCACCACCGATCATCCGAACGGGGCGCCGTTTACGGCGTATCCGGATCTGTTCGCGTTGTTGATGGATCGCGATCTTCGGGCGCAATGGATTGCCGAGCTGCCGAAGGATGCGATGGAAATGACGACTTTGCCCGCGATCACGCGCGAGTACGATTGGCCGGAGATTGCCGTCATGACGCGCGCCGCCCCGGCGCGGCTTCTGGGGCTTGCCGATCGCGGCCATCTCGGCCCCGGGGCGCGCGCCGATATCGCGATCTATCGCCCGGGGCCCGACAAAGCGGCGATGTTTCGCAATGCCGCCTTGGTGTTCAAAGACGGGGTTTTGATTATGCGCGATGGCGTGCCCCTCCGGTCGCATTTCGGCAAAGCGCTTTATGCCAAAACCGTCTTCGATCCGGCGATCGTGCGCCGGCTTGCGGCGTATTACGAAACGAGCTTCGGCGTTTCCCACGAGGCGTTCGACGTGGTGCCGGAGGCGCTGGAGGCCTTGGCTTTGCGAAGTTCGCCCCCGGCACGTTCGGGCGGGGCCCGGGAAACGCCAAACCCGTTCGAGGAGGTGCCGTGCCTGGGCTGAGCATCAACGGGGTTGCGATCGACGACACCTTTGCCGAAGCCTTCGCCATGCGGGCAACGGCGGTCATTATCACCGCGCCCAGCGCGGCTTGGGCGATGGAGGCCGCGCGCAGCATGACGGGGTTTGCCACCTCCATCATCGGCTGCGGCGTGGAAGCCGGCATCGAGCGGGTTCTGGCAGGGGATGAAACGCCGGACGGGCGAGCGGGTGTGCGCGTGCTGTTGTTTGCGGGCGCGACGAGCGAGCTGCAAAAGCAATTGCAAAACCGGCTTGGCCAATGCGTACTGACGGCGACAGGAAGCGCCTGTTACGCCGGTCTGGACGGCGAGGAAAAGCTGAAGCTCGGCGATGCCATTCGCTATTTCGGCGATGGTTGGCAAATCTCCAAACGTTTCGGGGGCAAGCGGTATTGGCGCATTCCCGTGATGGAGGGCGAATTCGTTTGCGAGGCGACGACGGGGCTTGTCAAAACGGCTGTGGGCGGGGGCAATCTTTTGCTGCTGGGTAAAAGCCCGCAAGCCGTGCGCCGCGCGGCGGAAGCGGCCGTGGCAGCGATGCGCAAGGTGGCCGACGTGATTCTGCCGTTTCCCGGCGGCATCGTGCGTTCGGGCTCGAAGGTGGGGGCCAAGTATAAAGGGATGATCGCCTCGACGAACGATGCGTATTGCCCGTCGCTGTTCGGCGTCGTGGACAGCCGGCTGGACCCCGAAATTGGTTCGGTTTTGGAAATTGTTATCGACGGGCTTTCCGCGCAGGCGGTGGCCGAGGCGATGCGCGCGGGCATGGCCGCCGTCCTGGCCTTGGGGCCGGAGGCCGGGGCGTCTCGGCTTTCCGCCGGCAATTACGGCGGCAAGCTCGGCAAGCATCACTTTCATCTGAAGGATTTGGTTCCGAAGGAGTTCCGATCTTGAGCGCGCTGCGTTTTTTTCTGCGCGAAGCCCCGCCGCAGCGGCTGGATCTTTCCGTTCTCAGGCCGGACCGGCTTGGTAGGCTTTCGCCGGCCAGCATGGAGCGGCTGGTGCTGAGCACCACGCGCGCGGTGCTGGTGGTTGCCGATCTTTTCCGTATCACTCCCGGGGATGCGGAGCGGGTGGTGATTGAAGGCGGCTCCGAGCGGTTTGACGGGATCGGCGCGGGGATGACCCGCGGCGAGCTGATCCTGGAAGGTTCGGCCGGCTGCCGCGCCGGGCAGGGAATGCAGGGCGGCAGGCTGGTGATCCGCGGCCATGTCGGCGCGTTTGCCGCCGCGGAGCTCAAGGGCGGCGAGGTGGAAATCACCGGCGATGCCGGCGATTTCCTCGGCGCGCCGCTGCCGGGGCGGCGGCTTGGCATGCAGGGCGGCGTGGTGACCGTGCGCGGCTCCGCGGGCGCGCGCGCGGGAGATCGGCAACGGCGCGGGCTGATCGTGATCGAAGGCGGCACCGGGCCGTATCCGGCGAGCCGGATGCTGGCGGGCACGCTGATTGTCTGCGGCGAGGCCGGCGCCATGCCGGGCTACTTGATGCGCCGGGGCAGTGTCTTTGCTGGCCAAGCCGCCTTGCTTCCCACCTTCGTTCCGGCGCGGGGTGACACCTCGGTGTTTCGGCACCTCTTGGCGCGTGCGCTTGCGCCGTTCAGCCCCCGCGCGGCGGCGCTGGTAGGCGCAGAGAATCTCGCGCGTTTCTTGGGCGATCAGGCAAGCCTCGGCAAAGGCGAGGTGTTTGTGGCGGCCTGATCGGATCGGCCCAGGTTTACGCAAAGCCTCTGGGCAGGACTGCCGGAGGCGTGCACACTCGGCGCATGCCGGTGCCCCTCTGGAAGGGTTTGCGATGAAAGGGCGAAGAAGCGCGTTTCCGCGGCTGGCGATTTCGCTCGGGGGCTTGCGAAAGCCGCAAGACGTTCCCGAGAACGCGATGCCGAATGCGATGCCGGCGCCCTCGCATCAGCGGCGGACGCTGCTGACCGCCGGGCTCGCGCATGTGCTGCACGACGGCTATACGGATTTGATCTATATTTTGCTGCCGCTCTGGCAGAGCGAATTCGCATTGAGCTACGGCATGCTGGCCTTCATGCGCGGCCTGTATACTGGCGCGATGGCCGCGCTGCAGGTGCCGGCCGGCCGGCTGGCGGAGCGGGTGGACGGCCGCGTGATTCTTGCCCTCGGCACGGCCGTGGCTGGAGTAGGCTATGCGCTGGCCGGAGTCTCCGGCGGGCTGCTCGGCCTGGCCGTGGGCCTTATCATTTCCGGCGCGGGCTCGGCCACTCAGCATCCGATTGCCTCCTCTGCCGTGGCGCGCGCTTATCAGGCGGCTCCGCGCGCCGCCTTGGGCATATACAATTTCACGGGAGATGTGGGCAAAGCGGCGGTCCCGGCCGCAACCGCGCTGGCACTGACTGTTCTGCCGTGGCGGGAGGTGCTTTGGCTGCTGGCGCTGCTCGGCGTGCTTGTGGCCGGGGTGTTGGCGCTGGTGATGCCTGCCATGGGGCAGCGGGCCGCGGCGCATGCGCGGCCCGAGCACAGCGGCAGCGGGCAGGGGCGGGGCTTTGCCCTGCTGTTTGCCATCGGGGTGCTCGATACCGGCGTGCGCATGGGGCTGCTGACCTTTTTGCCGTTTCTGTTGCAGGCGAAAGGGGCGGCGATGGCCAGCATCGGGCTTGCATTTGCGCTGGTGTTCATCGGCGGGGCGGGGGGCAAGTTCCTGTGCGGATGGCTCGGCCAGCGCCTCGGGCTGCTGGCCAGCGTGACGCTGACCGAAGCGGCCACGGCTTTGGGGATTTTCGCACTTTTGTTCAGCCCGCTCGGCGTTTCCTTCGTGCTCTTGCCGGTGCTGGGGATTGCGCTGAACGGCACCTCTTCGGTGCTGTACGGAACCGTGCCGGAGGTAAGCTCACCCGAACGCACCGAACGCGCTTTTGCCCTTTTCTATACCGGGGTGATCGGCTCGGGGGCGATCTCGCCGGTGCTTTACGGCATGCTCGGCGATGCCGCGGGGGTGAACTTCGCGGTTGCCACAACCGCCTTGGCCGCGCTGAGCACCATCCCGCTTGCCTTTGCCCTTGTCGGCCGGCTTCATCGGGGCTTGGCCGCGCCTTCGTAGAGAAAGGTGTGGGTCGGCGGCCCGAACAGCCGATCATGCGCGAGCGAGAGGATCTGAAAACCGTTTTCCTCGAGCAAGGCATCGATTTTGCGGTTGAGGTGGCAGCCCCCGGCGATGCGCGACCAGGGCCGGTCCAGCCGGTCTTGCCAGCGGGCAATCCAGGGTTCCGGCGCGCGCCCGTGCTCGACGAACACAAACCTCCCGCCCGGTTTCAGCACGCGGCGGATTTCCGCCAAAGCGGCGGGCGCATCGGGAATGGTGCAGAGCGTCCAGGTGCTGAGCACGCAATCGACGCTGGCCGCATCCAGCGGGATGGCCTCGGCGGAGGCCGCGAGGAGGCAAACGGGCGTGCGGCACGAGAAGGCACGCCCTCGCGCCAGCGCCAGCAGCCCGAAGGACGGCTCGAGCCCGATCAACGTATGCGCGTCGGGCCCGTAAAGCGGGAGATTCAACCCCGAACCGATGCCGATTTCCAACACCAGGCCCCGGGCGGCCCCGGCCGCGCGGGCCCGATGCGGCAGAAGCTGCTTTTGCCGCATCGCGACATGCGTGAGATACGGCAAGAGATAGCGCTGATAAAAGCTCACTTCGCCGCCCGCGCGAGCGCCGCCAAGACATCCGCCGGCCGCAGCAATTCGGGAAGCGCGATCCCCTCCGGCGCGCCGGGCCCGTAAACCACATCCAGCGGCACGCCGTAGCGGCCAAAACTTTGCAGATATCGGGTGACGGCGGGATCAGGCGTGGTCCAGTCCGCGCGCAGGCGTACCACATCCGGCGCATTCAGCCGCTCGGCTACGGGCGAGCGGTTGAGCACCGCCAGCTCGTTGGCCTTGCAGATCAGGCACCAAGCGGCGGAGACATCGACGAAGACGATTTTCTTCCGGGCCAGCGCCGCATCAAGCGCGCTTGGCGCAAACTTCTGCCACGGGCCGGTTTGCGCTTCGGGGCCGGAGGGGTCGCGTTCGCGGGCTTGCATGCCGAAGCCCGGGGCGAGCACCACCAGGGCGGCGACGGCCAACACGCCGAGGCCTGCGGCTTTTCTTGTGCCTTTGCCGAGCGGGCCGAAGCTGCGCAAGGCTTGCAAGAGGAGCAACGCCAAGAGCCCCGCGCCGGCCAAGAGCGCCGTGCGGGTTCCGGCCTCGCCGGCCAGCACGGAGAGCAGCCAAGCGGCGGTGCCGAGCAAACCGAGCCCGAGTGCACGCCGGAGCCATAACATCCACGGCCCCGGCCGCGGCAACCACGCCACCAGGGGGGGCCAAATCGCCACCAGGAGGAACGGCGCAGCCATGCCGAGACCCAAAGCGGCAAACACCGCAAAGATTTCCGCCGGGCCCCGGGCGAGCGCGAAACCGATCGCGGTGCCTACGAAAGGGGCCGAGCAGGACGCGGCCAAGAGCGTGGCGAAAGCGCCGACCAGAAAAGCATCGACCAGACGGCTTTCACTGCGCGCGGCGCCGAGCGCGGCGGCCAGGCGCGGCGGCAGGCCGATGACCAGCATATCCCAAAGGCTTGCGGCAAAGACCGTGGTGAGCAGCGCCATGCCGGCCAGGAACCAAGGGGTTTGAAACTGGATTCCCCAGCCGATGGCCGCGCCGGCTTGCTTCAGCGCCGTCAACGCCGCGGCGAGCGCCAGGAAGGAGCTCACCACCCCCGCGGCGGTTGCCAGCAGATTGAAGCGGGCTTGCCGACGCGGGGCGCCGGCTTCTTTGACGAACGCCAAAAGCTTCAGCGAAAGCACCGGCAGTACGCAGGGCATAAAGTTCAAAATCAACCCGCCCGCCAAAGCAAGCCCGAGGATGGAAAGCGGCAGGCGCGCCTCCGAAAGCGGCGGCAAGGGCCCGAGGGTTGGGGAAATCTCGGTCTCTGCCACGCGGTCCTGATCGACAATCGTCAGCCGCAGGGGGGCGCGTTTTGCCCATGCCGCGGCGGCGGCGAGGTCTTCGCCGCGGATCGGGATCTGAAAGCCGGCAAGGCGCCCGCCCTCGGCCAGCGTGACAAGCGGGCGGCCGGGGGAGCCTGTCGCCAGCCCTTCCAGAAACACATCCGGGGCATGAAACGGCGTGGTGAGGCTTTGCAGCCGCACGGAGAGAACCGAGCCGCCCTTGGCCGGTTTGACCGCGGCGGCCAGAATCCGCAAGCCCGCCGCCGCGAGATCGCCCGGGATGCGGTTCCGGGCCGCGGCGATCAGCGTGGCCTCCGGCCCGGGCAGCGCCAACCCCGCCGGCAGGCTCAGCGTGAAGGCGGCATGGTAGGGGATGCAAATATCTTTGCACGCGGCGTAGGTGAGATCGGCGCGGAGGGTCAGGGGCGCTTTCGGGTGGGCGAGCCTGATCGCAATCGGCAGCACCACGTCGCCTTCATAGCCCGCCGTTTCCAGGCCATCGAGCGAGAAACGTTGCGGCGCCGGCCAGGAGATTTCCGCCCCGGCGAGATTCTCCGAGCCTTGCCAGGACATCAGCGGCGCCACCCCGGCATCGCCCGGCGTGCGCCAATACGCGTGCCAGCCCGGAGCAAGCCGGATTTCCAGCCCCGCATCGAGGCCGGCGGCGGAGCCCGTGGCTTGCACGGCGGTGATCAGCCGGGCCGTGGCGTGGTCATCGCCTTGAAAGGAGGTGGCGGCGGCAAGAGCGGCCCGCGGTGCCGGCAGCGTTGCCGCGAGCAAGAGCAACCCAAAAACGGCCAAGCGTTGAAACGTGGCACGGAGGCGGTGCGGAGGGCGCTTCATGTCCACTATGTATATCTTTTGCGGGCACGCGCGAAGCCTTGTGTGAGGACAAAGCTGCTCGGCATTCGGCGAATCCCCGGCCTCTGGTACTCCCGCCCCGGTTGTGGTAGATTCCGCACGGTGTTGCGCCGATCTCATCCGAAGCTGCGAAAGTCCGCCATGGCCGAGCCGAACCCGTTGCCGCCCTCTGCGCCGCCCGGCACCGATCACGCTGCGCTTGTTCGCATTCGCCCCGAGCGGAACGAGTGGCGCTTTTATCGGATGGAGGTCTGGCCCAGCTTGTTCGGCGGCGCCTTGCTCGCGCGCCAATGGGGGCGCATCGGCACAAAGGGGCGGATCCGGCTGGATCTCTACCCCGATGCGGCAGCGGCCCGGCAAGCCCTGGCCGCGCTGGCGCGCGTCAAGCTCCGCCGCGGCTATCGCGCGCGCCGCTGAGTTCGATCCTCCCCGCTTTAGCCGTGCCCGATGTAATCCATCCGCCCGCCGTCCACGGCGAGCACTTGGGCGGTGACGAACCCCGCTTCTTCCGAAGCCAGGAAGGCAACCGCCGCGGCGATATCCTCGGGCTTGCCGGGCCGGCCCAGCATGGCACGCTCGCTCATCTGGCGCGCCCGCTCGGCGAATTCCGCTTCCGAGAGGGCCCCACGCGTCATATCCGTGATCACCCAGCCCGGCGCGACGGCGTTGACGGTAATCCCGAACGGCCCGAGCTCCATGGCAAAGCGCCGGGTGAGGATGATGACCTCGGCCTTGCTGGCGGCATAAAAGGTGGTGCCCGGGAAGGCGGTGCCGATCGCCGCGATGGAGGCGATATTGACAATCCGCCCATACCGGCGCGCGCGCATGCTCGGTGCCACGGCGCGCACGGCATGGATCACGCCGTCCACGTTCACCGCGCGCAGGCGCGCCATCACCGCAGGATCGTAGGTGTCCAGGGTCAGGCCGCGGCCGGAAATGCCGGCATTGTTGACCAGGATGCTGATCGGCCCGAGCTCGGCTTCGGTGCGGGCGACCATCGCCGCAACCGCCGCCGGATCGGCCACGTCAGCCGGAACAGCAATCGCTCGGCCGCCATCGGCGCGAATGCGCGCGGCGAGCGCCTCGGCGGCGTCCGCCTTGGCGGCGTAGTTGATGGCAACCGCCGCGCCCGCCTTTGCCAGGCGTTGCGCAATGGCCGCACCGATGCCGCGCGATGCCCCCGTGACCAAGGCAACCGAACCGAGTTGTTGCATGATGTTCCTCCCTTGCGTTTGCCAAGCCCCTTGCATCTCACAGGCGGAGATGAATCCCGGACGTCTCGGGTAGGAACAATAGTCCCACGACAAAGCCCATCACCGCAACTCCGACCGGATACCAAAGCCCGGAGCAGAGATTTCCCTGATCGGCGGTGAGCACCGCGGCGAAGAGTGGCAAGAGGCCGCCGAACCAGCCATTGCCGAAGTGGAAAGAAAAAGATACGGATGTATAACGGAGTCTGGCCGGGAACAGGTCAGCAAGATACGCCCCGAGTGGGGCCGAGACCATGCCAGCGTAGATCGTTAAGATGACCAGCCAAAACAGCGTGAGGCCCCAGTGGATTTTGGCTGGCGCGGGCCGTTTCTTGTAGCCTTGCGCGGCCAGGGCGGCGTTCATCTTGGCCGGATCGAAGCCCGCGATGCGGGTGTTGCCGATCGTTATCACCATGTCATTGCCGGGCTCGGCGGGCCGAGAGACAAAGTTCAGCCCGGATGTGAGGAAAAACATCCGTGCGCGTGCGCAAGCGCTGAGTTTTGGCCGGAAATCAGCGACAACGAGCCAGCGGCAGTCATCGGCGGCGATTGCGATGTTGGTTTCGGCCCGGAAGGCGGCAAGATCGGGGTCAGCGGCGCGGGCCAACTCGTAAAAGAGCGGGAAATACGTCAATGCCGCAAGCAGGCAGCCCGCAAGGATGATCTTCAATCGGCCGATGCGGTCCGAAAGCCAGCCGAACAAGAGAAAGAACGGCGTGCCGATCATGAGCGCGGCCGCAACCAGGAAGATCGCGCTTTGCACATTGAGATGGAGCGCCACGGTCAGGAACAGCGGGGCATAGACCAGGCCCGTAAACCACACCACCCCTTGCCCTGCGACGACGCCGAAGAGGACCGGCAGAAGATGCTTGCTCTGCGGGGTGCGGAAGAAGCTTTCCAGGAGTGGGGCGCGCGCGGTGCGTCCTTCCATCTGGATACGGACGAAAACCGGGCTTTCCTTCAAGCGCCAGCGAAGGAGGAAGGCCGGCAGCAGCGCTGGCGCGGCAAGCAGAAAGGGAAGCCGCCAGCCCCACGCCGCAAACGCGGCCGGAGGCATGGCGGCGTGCACGGCCCATATCGCCAAGAGCGCCAGCACAAGCCCCGCGATTGTCGCGCTTGGGACCAAGGAGGCGACAAGCCCGCGCCGTTCCGCCGGGGCGTATTCGGCGAGATAAACCGCCGCCCCGCCGGTTTCGCCGCCCGCGGCAAACCCCTGCAAAAGCCGCAGCAGCACCAGAAGCCCGGGCGCGACCCAACCGGCCGCGGCGAAAGTGGGGAGCAGGCCGGTGAGGGCGGTGCCGAACCCCATCACCAAAATCGTGATCCGCAAGGGATATTGGCGCCCCGTCAAATCCCCGCTTCGGCCGAAGAAGAGGGCGCCGATTGGGCGCACCAGGAACCCCGCGGTAGCGGCGCCGCAAGCGAAAAGCAGGGCTGCAACGGTATGGGCTCGGGGGAACAGAAGCCCGGCAAAGTCGAGCGCGAGCGCGACAAAGACATAAAAATCATACCATACGAAAACGGTGCCGAGCGAAGCCGCCAGCCAAACCCGTCCTGCTGCCGCGCGGCTGCCAGATGTGGCAGAGGGCGGCTCGAGTTCCGGTCGCGGGCGCGCTGTTCCTTCCATCCTTCTTCCCCCATTTTTTGTGAAAGCTGTTTGCCCGATGGGGCAACAAAGCCGTTGCATCTGGTTTCGCGATACCGAACCACAACCTTTAGCATACACGTTTCTTGATCGTGGGATAATTTTGCGGCGGGCAAATTCGGCGGGCGCCTTATCGGCGATCGCCGGAAGCAAAATCGTGGTCAGCATCCAAACGCCGCCGATCCAGACCACCACGGCCGGCACATGGACGATGCGCGCAACCGCGCCCCAATCGATCACGATTTGCCCCCTGCTCTCAGAGATAGGTTGCTATAAGAGGTACATGACGGGAATCTTTGCCAGTTTCCACGGCTTGCGCGGGAGACTCAATGATCAGAGCGGCGGAAGAGGGGGAATTACCAGCCTTGAAAAATAGGGAAATACGATACGAAAACAAAACGGAGCAATGCGCTCTCGCCAAAAGAAAAAGAAAGTATTATACTATTTCATAGTTTTGATGAAACATACCGGAAATCCATCTCGCCCATGCGTCTTACGCTTCGCACCGATTATGCACTCCGAACGCTGATGTTTGTCGGGCTGAAGGCCCCCGAGCTTGCCACCATCGGAGAGATTGTCCGACATTTTGAGATCTCGCGCGGCCATGTGATGAAGGTCGTTCATGAGCTCGGGCTCAAGGCCTATCTGGAGAACGTCCGCGGCAAGGGCGGCGGCATTCGCCTGGCGCGCAAGCCGGAACAAATCAATGTCGGCGCCGTGGTGCGCGATATGGAAGAAGAGCTCGGCGTGCTCGGCTGTTTGCAGGGTGAGGAGGGCTATTGTCGGATCGAAGAAAGCTGCGTGCTGCGCGCGGCGCTTCGCGATGCAACCAATGCTTTTCTTGCAGTATTGGACAAATACACGCTGGCGGATTTGTTGGTGCGCGATCGATTGCTTTCGCAGTTGTTAGGCCTCTCTGCTGGCGCATCGTTAGCGCCGCGCGCACGGACGAAAAGCGCAACGCCGCCATAACCGTGCTGCCCTGACGGAAAAGACGGGGCGGAGGGCTTTTGCCTTCCGCCGTTGATTTTGCGCTTCGCATCGGCCGTTTTTATTGCAGAAGATATCTTATGGGAAGTCAGGGCGGCTTTCCTCCACCAACACGCCCTTTGCCGGCCGCAACGCCATGCCAGCCGCCGCACGACCGGCTAAGAAAAGCCGCCCGATCCATCCGGGCGAAAGGCAAAACGGAGAGCGAAAGCATCAAGGATGACGTTTCTGCAAGACAACGTTCTGCTGGCCGCCATCGCCCTTTTGCTGGAGGCGGTTTGCGATTATCCCGCCCCCCTGGCCAGGCGCATCGGCCATCCGGTGCAATGGATCGGCACGTGGATTGCCGCCCTGGAACGCAGGCTGAATCGGCCGGAGCTTGCCATTCGCACGCGCTACATTTTGGGGGGATGCGCGCTTGCCTTGATCCTTGCCGTTGCCGTACTGCCTGCCGTGTTTTTGCAAAACGCGCTCCGCCGCGCCGCCCCGCCATTTGCTGCGGAGATTTTGCTAGCACTGCCCGCCGCCGCCTTGCTCGCCAGCCGCAGCCTTTTTGCCCATGTCGGCGCGGTTGTCGAAGCCTGGACAAAGGAGGGCCTTGGCGGGGCGCGGGCGGCGGTTTCGCATATTGTGGGGCGCAACCCGGAATATCTCGATGCCGCCGGCGTGATGCGCGCGGCCATCGAATCGCTTGCGGAAAACTTCTCCGATGCCGTGGTGGCGCCGGCGCTCTGGTGCGCGCTTTTGGGCCTGCCCGGGATCGCGCTTTACAAAGCCGCGAACACGGCCGATTCCATGCTCGGCCATCGCACGGCGCGCTTGGCGGCTTTTGGTTGGGCGGCGGCGCGGTTTGACGATCTGATCAACCTTCCCGCCTCCCGGCTGGCCGCGCTCTGGCTGGCGCTCGCCGCGCTCTTCACCCCGCAAGCCTCGGCCCGCGCCGCTTGCCGCGCGGCCTGGCGCGATGCTCCCCGGCATCGTTCACCGAATGCCGGCTGGCCGGAAGCGGCCACGGCCGGCGCGCTCGGCCTTTCTCTTGCGGGGCCGCGCGTTTATGGGGAAACCCTGGTAGAAGACGCCTGGATGGGAAACGGCCGCAAGCAGGCCGAGGGCAGCGATGTCTTACGTGCGCTGGCGCTGACCCGCCGCGCGGCCGTTCTGCAGATCATCGTCGTGACGGCACTGGCGATGATTGCGCAAGGCTAAGGATCCGCTCTATATCAAGATGCGCCTCCAAATGTGCCGCAAGCGCATCGAGCGTTGCTTCGATCTCCGCTTCGTAAGAGAGCGCCGAAGCGCCGGCGCCGAGGCGGGCGAGCCAGGCGGCACGCGCCCGATCATGCATAAAAAGCCCGTGCAGATAGGTTCCCATCACGCGGCCGTCGGCGGAAATCGCCCCTTCTTTCCTGCCGTCGGCAAGCAAATGCAGCGGCCTTTCCATATCAGGACCAAAACTTTCTCCAAGGTGCATTTCATAGCCGCGCATGGGGCTGCCGTCCAAAATGTTTGTTCCCGAAACTTCTTGCAAATGCTTGGTGCGGCGAAAAACCGTTTCGATATCCAGCAATCCAAGCCCCTCGCTTGTTCCCGGCGCGCCTTCTATTCCTTCCGGATCCACAATTGTGCGGCCGAGCATTTGCAAGCCGCCGCAAATGCCCAGGATAAACCCAACCCCGCGGCGATAATGCGCCAAGAGATCGATATCCCAGCCCTCTTGGCGAAAAACCGCCAAATCTGCCCGCACGGATTTGGAGCCCAATAGCAAAACCAGATCTGCATCCGCCGGCAACGGCCTTCCCCGAGGCACGAGAAGCAGATTCACATCCGGCTCTTGGCGCAGCGGGTCCAGATCATCGAAATTCGCGATGTAAGGAAGCAACGGCACGGCAATCCGCACCCGCGCCGGGCTTTTGGGGCGTTCTTCGTGCAACTCCGCCGTATCTTCCGCCGGAAGTTTGCGGGCAGGCGGAAAATACGGCACCAATCCCAGGGGATCCCAGCCAGTGCGCGCGGCAATGACGTGCATGCCTTCCGCAAACAAAGCAGCATCGCCGCGGATCCGATTGACGATAAAGCCTTTAATGCAAGCGGCATCGTCTTCCGCCAGCACCGTTTTGGTGCCGATCAGGCTGGCGATCACGCCGCCGCGGTCGATATCGCCAATCAACACCACGGGAACCCCCGCGGCGCGGGCAAAACCCATATTGGCGATATCGTGCGCGCGCAGATTGACCTCCGCCGCGCTGCCTGCCCCTTCTACCAAAACGATATCGCTGGCCGCCGCCAGAATTTGAAAACTTTCCAAAACCTTCGGCAGCAAGTGCGGTTTCAGGTGCTGGTATTCGCGCGCTGCGGCTTTGCCGAACACGCGCCCGTGCACAATGATCTGGCTGCCGCGTTCGCTTTCCGGCTTCAGCAAAACGGGGTTCATGTGCACGCTGGGCGCAACCCCTGCCGCGCGCGCCTGCAGGGCCTGGGCGCGGCTGATTTCACCGCCTTCGATGGTCACCGCGGCATTGTTCGCCATATTTTGCGGCTTGAACGGCCGCACGATCAGCCCCCGGCGGAACAGTGCGCGCGCAAGCCCCGCAAGCAGCAGCGATTTGCCTACAGAGGAGCCCGTGCCCTGCAACATGATGGCGCGCGCGGGCATGGGTCTGCGCTCTCCCTCAAAATTCGATGCCGATCTGGGCGCGCACGCCCGCGGCGAAATGGTGCTTGACCTCGACCATTTCGGTGACGGTATCGGCGGCCGCGATCAATTCGGGCTTGGCGTTGCGCCCGGTGATGATCACATGCTGCGTGGGCGGGCGGGCGGCAAGGGCGGCCAAAACCGTATCGAGCGCGAGATAATCATAGCGGAGCGCGATATTCAGCTCATCCAAAATCAGCAGCGCAAGATCGGGGTCACGGAGCAGCCGAGCGGCAATCTCCCAGCCCCGCGCGCAGGCGGCGATATCGCGGGCGCGGTCTTGCGTCTCCCAGGTAAAGCCCTCGCCCATGGTGTACCATTCCACCAAATCGCCGAAGGCGGCAACGGCGGCGCGTTCGCCCGTCTTCCACTTGCCTTTGATGAATTGCACCACGGCCACGCGCCGCTTGTGCCCCAGCATGCGCAGCATCATGCCGAAGGCGGCGGTGGATTTGCCTTTGCCGTTGCCGGTATAGACGATCAGCAAGCCTTTGCGCTTGATGGTTTTGCGCGCCACCTCGGCATCTTGCAAGGCTTTCAGCCTGGCCATTTCGGCGCGATGGCGTTCGGCTTCCTCGGCGCTTTCGGGGGAAGACATCGGGCGTTTCTTTCACCTCCTTTATTTCACCTCCAAAGCGAGGCCGGCGACCATGAACAGAACATAATCCGCGCGCGCGGCCAGGCGTTGATGCAGCAGCCCGGCGGCATCGCGAAAGCGGCGGGCGAGCGCATTCTCGGGCACGATGCCGAGCCCCACCTCGTTGGCAACCAGCACGCTCGGCGCCGCTCGCTGCTCCAGCGCGCTTTCCAACGCCGCGGCTGCGGCTTCCGGATCCTCTCCGGCAAGGATCAGGTTGGAAAGCCAAAGCGTGAGGCATTCCACCAGCACCGGGGCCGCTTTGGCTTCGGCCAGCGCTTGGGCGAGCGCGAGGGGGGCTTCGATGGTGCGCCAATCCTTGCCGCGCCGGGCTTGATGCAGGCGGATGCGCGCGCGCATGTCCGCATCTTTCGCTTCTGCGGTGGCGATGTAAACCCAAGGGGGTGCGTGCTGCATCAGCAGCGTTTCGGCGGCACGGCTTTTGCCCGAGCGCGCCCCGCCCAGAACCAGAGCCAACCGCCAATCGGTACGCATTTTCATGGGGCAATGATATACTTTTCCGGCCCATGGCACGGCAGGGATTCGCACTTGCCCGGCTTGGCCTCAGACGCCTTGGCTGTGGCGGCGCGGCGCGGCCTCGGGGCGGAAATAGGCATCGAAAGCGGCGGCGACGTGGCGCAAAAACGGCCGGCCACGCGCGGTGACTTTCAGCACCGGGCCTTGCCAGGCAATCAATCCGTCGGTGGCCAATGCCTCCAAGGCCGGGGTGAGCAGGGCAGCCCAGGCGGTTTCATGCCGGGCGGCCAGCGCAGCAAGATCGACCGCGCCGTAGCACATAATAGCCTCAATCACAGCGCGCCGCAGCCGATCCTCGGCAGAGAGAACGATTCCCCGCGCCAGCGGCAGCCGCCCCGCGCGCACCGCACCGCTCCATTGCGGGATCGAAGCGAAGTTTTGCACGTAGGCATCCGGCAGCGTGCTAATTGCAGACGCGCCAAGGCCAAGCAGCACCGGGGCGGCATCCGTCGTATAGCCTTGGAAGTTTCGGCGGAGCGTGCCTTCCGCAAGCGCGCGCGCCAACGGATCATCCGGCCGCGCGAAATGATCCAACCCGATGGGGATGTAGCCCGCTTCGGTCAGCACTTGGAAGACCGCCTCCTGTTGGCGATATCGCGCGGCTTCATCGGGGAGCGCGGCTTCCGGCAGCAGGGCCTGATGACGTTTCATCCACGGAACATGCGCATAGCCGAATACCGCGAGCCGATCAGGGGCAAGCGTGAGCGCCTGCGCGGCCGTCGCGGCAACGCTGGCCTCGGTCTGATACGGCAGGCCGTAGATGAGATCGAAATTGATCCCGCCAATGCCGTGGCTGCGCAAAGCGTCAACCGTTTCGGCCACAAGGGCAAAAGGCTGTAGCCGATGCACGGCGTGCTGCACCTCGGGGCGAAAATCCTGCACGCCGAGGCTGGCGCGCCTGACCCCGACTTCGGCAAAGGTTTTCACCATCTCTCGCGACAGCGTGCGCGGATCCACCTCCACGGCGATTTCGGCATCCGGGGCAAAGGCGAAATGCCGTGCGAGCACCTCCATAATCCGGGCGAAATCCGCAGGCGTGAGGCTGTGCGGCGTGCCCCCGCCCCAATGCAGATGCTTCAGCTTGAGCCGCTTGTTGCCGAGGGAGGCGGCCAGGAGTGCGGCTTCTTTCTGCACATCCGCGGCATAGGCCGCGATCGGCTCGGGCTTGCGCACCACGGTCGTATGGCAGCCGCAAAAGAGGCAGAGCTCGCGGCAGAACGGCACGTGCAGGTAAAGCGAAAGCTCGGTGTCGGCGGGGAGCCCCGCGAGCCGTTCCGCGTAAGGGGCGGGATTCGCAAGCGGCGCAAAATGCGGCGCGGTCGGGTAACTCGTATAACGCGGCACCGGGCGCGCGTAGCGGGCAAGCAGGGCGGGCTCGAACATGGATGCAAGATGCGATGCTTTGCCAAAGGCGTGGTTGATCTCCATCAGAAACTTCTCGCTTGTGTTTGATTACAATATTTAGTATGAGATAACGTTGTTTGATCCTACATATAGGATTCGGCGGGAGGGTACAGCATGGAGTCGGAACATGAAACCGTTTTGGTCTCCCATGAAAGATCGATCATCAATGAATGTTTATCCCGGCCGGACCGGGAGCGCCGCCGGGCCGAGCGAACGCCCGGGCCGCTGACCGCGCCCATTGCAAATTATCTGGCGCGCGCGGATTGGCGCGTGAATGCGAATGCCAATCAAGGGTATTCGCTGGGGGGTTTGATCCTGAACGCCGCCGGCCGGATGGTGGCCGAGTATTGGCTGGATCACATCTACCCGCCCGCCATTGCCGCAGCGCATCGCAGCGCGGCGTTTCATATCCATGATCTTGACATGCTCGCCGGATATTGCGCGGGCTGGTCGCTGCGCACCTTGCTCGAGGAAGGCTTCAACGGCGTTCCCGGCCGAATCGAGGCCGCCCCGCCCAAACATCTGTCTTCTGCCGTGGGGCAGATGGTGAATTTCCTCGGCACGCTGCAGAACGAATGGGCCGGCGCGCAAGCGTTCAGCTCATTTGACACGTACCTTGCCCCCTTCGTCCGTAAAGACCGCCTGTGTTATGAAGAGGTGCGCCAATGCATTCAGGAATTCATCTACAATCTGAATGTTCCTTCCCGCTGGGGCGGGCAGACTCCGTTTACCAACGTCACGTTTGATTGGGTTTGCCCCGAGGATTTGCGCGCTGCGGTGCCGCGCATCGGCGGGCAGGACATGCCGTTCACCTATGGCGAGCTGGCGCACGAAATGGCGCTGATCAACCGGGCCTTTCTCGAGGTGATGGCGGCGGGGGATGCGAAGGGGCGCGTGTTTACCTTCCCCATTCCCACGTACAATATCACCAAGGATTTTCCGTGGGATTCGGAAAATGCCACGGCGTTGTTCGAGCTTACGGCGCGCTACGGCCTGCCTTACTTTCAGAATTTCCTGAATTCCGATCTCGAGCCTTCCGATGTGCGCGCGATGTGTTGCCGCCTCCAGTTGGATTTGCGCGCGCTGCGCAAACGCGGCAATGGCCTGTTCGGCTCTGCCGAGCAAACCGGTTCCATCGGTGTGGTGACGATCAATTGCGCCCAGCTTGGTTATCTTTGCAAAGGCGATCGCGCGGCGCTTTTGGCCCGGCTTGACCGCTTGGTGGACCTTGCCGTGACCTCTCTGGAAATCAAGCGCGAGGTGATCGGCAAATGGATGGAAGCGGGGCTTTATCCCTACACGCGCCGCTATCTCGGCACATTGCGCAATCATTTTTCCACCATCGGGGTGAACGGCGTGAACGAGATGATCCGCAATTTCACCGACGATCGGGAGAACATCACGACCGAATTCGGCGAGCGTTTCGCTTGCGATCTGCTCGATCATCTGCGCGCGCGGGTGCTGAAGCTGCAGGAAGAGACCGGACATCTTTACAATTTGGAGGCAAGCCCCGCGGAAGGCGCCACCTATCGTTTCGCCAAGGAGGATCGCCGCCGCTTTCCCGGCATTTTGCAGGCGGGCACGGCGGAAAAGCCCTATTATACCAACTCCACGCAGCTCCCGGTGGGCTTTACGGATGACCCGTTTGAGGCGTTGGCGCGCCAAGAGGCCTTGCAACGCAAATACACCGGCGGTACGGTGTTGCATCTTTACTTGGGCGAGCCGCTGCCCAGTGCCGAAGCGGCGCGCACTCTGGTGCGCCGGGCGCTGGAGCGGTTCCGGGTGCCGTATATCACGCTGACACCCACGTTCTCGATCTGCCCCGCGCACGGCTATCTTGCCGGCGAGCAGCCTCTCTGCCCGCACTGCGCGGATGCCGGCAAAGAACAGGAATGCGAGGTTTGGACGCGGGTGGTGGGCTATCACCGCCCGGTCTCCTCTTTCAACATCGGCAAGCAGGGCGAACACGAAGAGCGGCGGTTCTTCCGCGCTTGATGCCCGGATGCGCACGCGGCCAGCAGTGGCGGTCGGCGGTCTGACGCCGTTCACCAGCCTGGACTTTCCGGGCCGGCTTGCCGCTGTGGTGCACTTGCAATTCTGCCCCCTCGCCTGCCCGTACTGCCATGCCCCGCACCTTCGGCCCAAACGTCCCGGCACTCTGGCGTGGGCGGAGGTGTTGGGCTGGCTCGAGCGCCGGCGTGGGCTGTTGGACGCAGTGGTTTTTTCCGGCGGTGAGCCCACGGCCCAGCCGGGGCTGTTCTCGGCGCTTTCGGCCACAAAGGCGCTCGGCTTTTTGACCGGGCTTGCCACCTCGGGCCTTTATCCGCGCCGGCTGGCCGAGGTTTTCCCCGTGCTGGACTGGATCGGGCTGGATTGGAAAGCCCCGCCCGCCAACACGCGCCGCGCTGTGGGTCGGGCCGGGCTCGGCCCCCGCTTTGTCGCGGCACTGGCAATGGTGCGCGCGAGCGGCATCCCTCATGAGATTCGCACCACTTACCATCCGGAAGTTTTCTCGCCCGAGGATCTCCAAGACATGGCCCGCGTGCTGGCCGCGCACGGGGTGCAGGCGTGGGTCATTCAAGAATTTTCACCGCAGGGGGTTGCCGATGCCGCGCTTCGTAGAGCGCCGCTTCCATCGGATCTCTTGGCGGAGTTGCGCCGCATTCTGCCCGGCGTGAGGGTGCGACGCCGCGACGGCCGCCGCGATGTTTCCGCGATTCCTTGATGCAGATCAAAGTTTGGATCCGGAAGGCTCCGTAGGCCGAAGATCAGGAACAGGGGACCGGGACTCCTCATGTGGGGAAAACGTCAGCCCCAAGATGCACGAGCAGGTCGGAGAAGGAACGGAATGGCCACAATGGCGCGGCATGCAGACGTGATGGTCAAAAGCTTTTCCTCGGACGGGGAGAGCGCGGAACACTTCATTGCCGTTTACCCTCCCGAGCAGGGGGATTTCCTGGCCGAGCGCAAAGCCCTCGAAGATGCTTATGCCGCCACGCTGCGCGCGTTGGGCTTGCCAGCTGAAAGCGCCATCTTTCGCCGCATCTATCTGAGCGATGTGCTCAACCAGGCCGAGGCGCTCGCCCAGAGCGATCTTGCCGGCCACGCGGCCGAAAACCCCGTGGCGGTCTCGCGCGTCGAGCAACCGCCCTTGCCGGGGGCCAAAATCGCGCTGCTGGCCTATCACGCGACCGACCCGAAGGGTTTGCGCAAGCGCCGGCTGGGCCCGCATCACCTGTTGGTGGAAAAGAACGGCCTGCGCCATCTCTGGAGCACGGGGCTCTGCGCCGGAGCAGACCGGGGGGCCGCTTCGGCAGAAGCACAAACGCGCTCGGTTTTTGCAGAGCTCGTTGCGGCCTTGCAGGAGAACGGTGCCACGCTCGGCGAGCACTGCGTGCGCACCTGGGTGTATGTGAAGGATATTGATGTCTTTTATTCCGGCATGGTGGAAAGCCGCCGGGCCTTGTTTGCCGAACAGGGGTTGACCAAAGAGACGCATTTCATCGCCTCGACCGGGATCGAAGGGGCCTGCGCGCATCGTTTCGATGTCGTGGCGCTTGATGCTTACGCGCAGCTTGATCTTCGTCCCGGCCAGGTTTCCTATCTGGAGGCGCCGGAGCGACTTTGCCCCACACATCATTACGGCGTCACCTTCGAGCGCGGAACCAGCGTCGCTTACAGGGACCGCTCCCATCATTTCATTTCAGGAACGGCAAGCATCGACCGTTACGGTCAGGTGGTGCACCGCGGAGATGTGTTGGCCCAGCTTGATCGCGCGCTCGGCAATGTCGAGGCGTTGTTGCATTCGGGTTCAGCCCGGCTGGAAGATCTGATGCATCTTGTTGTCTATCTCAGGGATCGGGCGGATTTTCCCGCCATTCGCGCCCATCTGGCGCACGCCTTCCCCGAGCTTCCGGTGTTGATCCTGAAAGCCCCCGTCTGTCGGCCGGAATGGCTGGGGG
>Ga0209012_1000330_pt1 | contig 68646 bp, 60 predicted proteins | sample RS3BMetagenome_FD_184735 | JGI IMG/M metagenome (GOLD analysis project Ga0209012, IMG submission 184735) | Ferric oxide microbial mat and aquatic microbial communities from Rainbow Spring, Yellowstone National Park, USA - RS3B (SPAdes) (version 3) ... | reverse complement strand
GCTCGGGGGAACTCTGGTCGTGTCGGGACGAGTATGGCATACTTGATCTCCGGGTCCCCGCCCGAGGATTTTGTAGGAGGGCGGGTGACCCGCCTCCTACTATGCCACACCCCAACACGACAGTTTTCTGCCTTCCCCTATGCCCACATCGGGAAGGGGGCCAGGGGGTTAGGGCCGGCCCACCGCCCGCGCCGCCGGTGAGTAGGGTTGGATCGCGCAGCGGCTCAAAACCTCCAGCAGGTCGTCCCCCCGGTATTCCACGGTCCGGCCGTCGATTTTGATCGTGGTCGTTTCGTCGAACGCTTTGCGGTCGATCAGGTCGGTTCCGGTGTAGCGGAGGCGGACGGTGATTGGGGGCGCGATCCGGTAGGGGGGTAGCTCTTTCGCGCGCCGGGTGGCCACCGCGGCCTGGGACCGGATGATCTGCCGCGCCCGTTTCGGCGCGAGGATCCGCCCGCTGTGCCGACCCAGTCCCCACTTGACCACCGCCGTCTCGACGCCGGGCAGAAACCGCTCGGCTTCGGCGCAGGCTTTGTCGTCGCCGGTCACCAGCGCGACCGGCACGCCAAAATAGCCGGCCACCGCCGCGTCGATCGAGATCTCGCCGACTGTTTCGCCGTTGAGCATGAAGTCCTGCCAGTTTGCCGAACTCATGGTGTGGTCGCGAATCGCGTTTTCGGTGCCGGCCATGGCGTGGTAGCCGACGAGAAAGAGCGCGTCGCTGCCGACCAGAAAGGGAAATCGCTCCTGGCGTCCGCCGCCGATGATATACTGCGCCGCTTCGTGGAGGTCTTCCGGAATGAAGTTGAAGCCGTCGCCGTGGGCGTCGACGACGAGCACTTCGTCCGCGCCGCCGTCGAGCGCTCCCTGGACCGCGGCGTTGACGTCGCCGACGAGTAAATGGCGCGATTCCTCGTACACCCGCTCGCCTTTGAAGACCTGCTCGCGAATGACGATGCCGCTGATGCCTTCCATGTCTACCGCGATGTAGATGCGCACGCTTGGATTCCTCCCGCCTGGGGCTGGTCTCCTGGCCGGCGCGGCGTGGAACGCCGCCGCCGGTGGACCGCCTGGCTCACCTTACATCGCTGGCTCGGATAACGTCAATTCTGGACCTGAGGCAGTCCCGGCCCAGGCGGGCCGGGACTGCCGGTCAGATTTGGCGATGGCCGCTTACATACCCCGGACAGAGGGGCTGCGCAGCAGCTTGTAGAACAGGCCCATCAGCAAGAGCGTTGGCGCCCACTCGCCGACGAAGACGCCGGTCTCGCGGTTGCCGCGGAGAAACAGCAGCGCCGCGACCGCGATGCTGCCGAGGGTGGTGAAAATGTAGGTGTCGTTGGAGATGCCCGAGAGAAAGTCGAACATCCGGCTTTCGGTAGCCTGTCGTTGCATAAACTCCCTCCTCTAACAAGTAACGAACTGGAAACCCGCACGCCCGCGATCGTTCGCGATAGTTCGCGATATCCCGAGCCACGGGGATGGGTAAACCGGCAAGTTCTGTACCTCGCTCCTCGGATGCTTCGATCTCGCGCGATCTCTTGCCGGCATTCCAGCGACCCGCTATACTAAAACCGACCGACGCGTCGGTTTGTTTTGTCGGTAAGAGGCATCTTATGCCAGTCGAGCAAGAACGCAAACGACATCGCCACGACCGGATCCTCGACGCGGCTTTGCAGGTCTTTACGCGCAAGGGATATCACGACGCCGCGATGGACGAGATCGCGGTTGAATCGCAAACCTCCAAGGGCGGTCTGTACTTCCACTTCCCGAACAAGTCCACGGTTTTTCTCGCCTTGCTGGACCAAACCGCCGCGCTGTTGCGCTCGCGGGTGGAGGGGGCGATCGCGTCTGAAACCGATCCGGTGCGCAAGGCGGACATCGCGATTCGGGTGGTGTTGCACACCTTCGGGGCACACCGAACCCTGGCGCGCCTCTTTCTCGTCGACGCCGTGGGGGCCGGTCGCGAGTTTCACGAGCATCTGTCGGACGTTCACGCGTCCTTCGCCGGGTTGATCCAGGGATACCTGGACGAGGCGGTGAGCGCCGGGGTGATTCCGCCGCTGGATACCGCGGTCGCCGGTCGGGTCTGGTTCGGCGCGTTGAACGAGGTCGTGACGACCTGGTTGCTCCAGGATGCCCCGGGTTCGCTCGACGAGCAGTATCCAACCCTGCGGGTTCTCTTGCTGCGAAGCGTCGGGGCGACGGCCGAGGCGATTTCTCGGATGGAGAGTGGCAATGGTTCTGCGGCAACGTAGCCAACTGGGTGGGGTCGAGGAGCGTCGCCTGCGGGCCCTCCTGAACGAGGGACGCCGACTGGCCCAGCAGCGCGGGCGCCCGGTTCTGGTCAGCGCGGTCGAAAGCGTTCCCTTCGACGACCCGCTGGCCGGGTTTGCTCGCGGCGCCAATCTCGCCGGGGACCGCGTTCTCTGGTCGACGCCGAACGCCGACACCACTCTGGTTGGCGTGGGAACTGCCTGGACGTTCTCGGCGAGCGGTTCCGAACGTTTCACCGCCGCGGCCGCGGCCTGGCGCGAACTTACCCGGGGCGCGCTCGTCGATTCGGTGACCGCGATTCGGGGAACCGGACCGACCGCGCTGGCGGGCTTCGCCTTCGATCCCGCGCGGTCGACCACGGATCTCTGGGCCGGCTATCCCCACGCTCTCCTGAATTTGCCTCGCTTTACGATCACCACGACGGCTCAGGGCGCCTGGCTGACCGTGAACGCGGTCGTGTCGCCCGACGGCGACGACACGCTCGCCGCCGAGGAGATTTGGCGCGCCCGCGAGCAATTGTTCGCCGGCGCCTCCCCGCTGGGCTTCGAGACGGTGACCGACTTCGGCGCCGAGGATCCGGCTCTCGCCGGCACGTGGCAGGCGACGGTTGGCTCGGTGGTGGCGCGGATTCAGCGCGGCGAGGTCGAGAAGGTCGTGCTCGCTCGCGGGCGGCGGGTGCAACGCCGCGAGCGGTTCGATCCGTCGCGGGTTCTCCAGCGGCTTCGCGCCGATTACCCCGGCTGCTTCCTCTTCGCGTTCGATCGCGGCGATTCCTGCTTCCTCGGCGCGACGCCGGAGCAACTCGTCACTCTGCAGAACGGACGAGTGCGCACGGTGTGTCTGGCCGGATCCACCGCGCGAGGCGGGACGCCGCTGGAAGACCGTCGCCGCGGCGACGAGTTGCTCGCCAGCGCGAAGAACCGAGGCGAGCACGCGATCGTCGTGCGCGGGATCACCGATACCTTGACCGCCGCGGGCGTCCGCCTGGAGCCGGTTGGCTCGCCTTCCCTGGTGAAGATGGCGAACATTCAGCACCTCTACACGCCGATTGCCGGTACGATCGACGCGAATCGGACGATTCTCGACCTCCTGGAGCGACTCCATCCGACCCCTTCGGTTGGCGGCGCTCCCCGCGAAGCCGCGCTTCAAGTCATTCGCGACTGTGAAGGCCTCGATCGTGGCTGGTACGCCGGGGCCGTCGGCTGGCTCGACGCCCGAGGCGAAGGCGAGTTCGCGGTGGCGATCCGCTCGGCGTTACTGCGAGGATCCGAAGCGGTGGCGTTCGCCGGTTGCGGGATCGTCGGCGACTCAGATCCGGAGGCCGAGTACGCCGAGTCCTGCCTCAAGCTGCGTCCCATGCTCGCGGCGCTGGGCCAGGGAGGCCGCTGATGCCGGAGGTCTCGGACGCGGCGGTACTCGGCGGCTTTGTCGGAACGCTGATCGACGGCCTGGTGGGAGCCGGCGTGCGCAACTTTTGCGTCTGTCCGGGCTCGCGATCGACCCCACTTGCCCTGACCGTCGTCCAGCATCCCGCGGCGCGGGTCTGGATGCACGTCGACGAGCGATCCGCCGGCTTCTTCGGGCTGGGTTTGGCGAAACTCCGGCGCGAGCCGGTCGCCCTGATTTGCACCTCCGGCACCGCCGCGGCCAACTTTTTTCCGGCGGTCGTCGAGGCGTCCTACGCTCGGGTTCCCCTGATCGTGCTCACCGCCGACCGTCCCCACGAGTTACGCGACCGCGGCGCGGCGCAGACGATCGATCAGATTCGCCTGTACGGGACGCACGCGAAGTGGTTCGTCGACTTGCCGGAGCCGGCGCTGGATCCCACGCTCTTGAGCTACGTTCGCGCGGTGGCGAGCCGCGCGGTTTCGACCGCCCAACTCGGCCCGGCCGGCCCGGTCCACCTCAACTGCCCCTTCCGCGAGCCACTTATCCCGGAGATGGGACGGGGTTTTGGGGATTGGGTGTTGGGTGTTGGGGGGACCGGGGCCGGACCTAACCCCCTCGCCCCCTTCCCGACGCGGGAAGGGGGAAAAAGCTCTTTCCCTCCCCCTCTGGGAGAGGGCGAGGGCGAGGGTGAGGGCGCTTCCTCCCTTCCCCAACACCCAACACCCAGCACCCAGCATCCTCGTGTCGCCTCCGGCTCGCGTACGCCGTCGCCCGGCCTGGTCAGCGCGCTCGCCGAGGAGTTGCGAAGCCTGCCCCGGGGGCTGATCGTCTGCGGGCCGCAGGATGATTTGGGGCTTGCCGAGCCCGTGGCGGACCTGGCTGCCGCGCTGGGCTACCCGATTCTGGCCGACCCGCTCTCCGGCGTGCGTTGTGGCCCGCACGACCGCTCGCGCGTGCTCGATCGCTACGACGGATTTCTGCGCGACGCCGAGTTCGTCAATCGCCACGCTCCGGAGGTCGTGCTCCGGTTCGGCGCGCTGCCGACCTCCAAGCCGGTTCTGCAATTCCTGCAAAAGTATCCCGTGCGGCAAATTCTCGTCGACGGCGACGCCGGCTGGAATGATCCAGCGCTCACCGCGACCGACGTCGTCCAGGTCGAGGCGCGCCTCTTCTGCCGCCTGCTCGCGGACGCGCTCGCCGACCGCTCGTCGAGTTCCTCGCCCGGGGCGGTAAACTCTCCGTGGTTGGCGGCCTGGCTGGAGGCGAACGAGCGCTCCGACGCGGCGATCACCCGGCAGGTCGCGACGACCGGCGAGTTGTTTGAAGGGCGAGTCTTCGCCGAACTGGCTGAACTCCTGCCGGACGGCGCGACGGTGTACGCCGGTAACAGCATGCCGGTGCGCGACCTGGACACGTTCTTTCCGGCCAGTTGCCGGGGGATTCGCTTTCTGGCGAACCGCGGCGTAAACGGCATCGACGGGGTGGTGTCGAGCGCGCTCGGAGCGAGCGCGGGGACCGAAGGACCGCTCGTCCTGGTGATCGGCGACCTCTCGTTCTATCACGACTTGAACGGGCTCCTGGCGGCCAAGCTGCACCAGTTGCGCGCGACGATCGTTTTGATCAACAACGACGGCGGCGGGATCTTCTCGTTCTTGCCCCAGGCCGAGCATCCGGAGCACTTCGAGATGCTGTTCGGCACGCCCATCGGTCTGAACTTTCGCGCGCCGGTTGAGATGTACGGCGGCCGCTTCCGGCGGGTCGGCTCCTGGGAAGAGTTTCGCGCCGCGCTGCGAAACTCGCTGGAGTCGCCCGGCCTGGACGTCGTCGAGGTACCGACCGACCGCGCCCGAAACGTCGTCTTGCACCGCGCGACCTGGCGAGCGATCTCGGCTACGCTACGCGAGGTCGCCGGGCCGGCGAAACTCGCCGGAGAGGGAAACCGGTGAGTGCGCTTGCGGTCGGCGACGTTCCCTTTCACGTCGAGGTGACCGGCGACGGTCCGCCGCTGGTGTTGTTGCACGGCTTCACCGGCAGCGGCGCTACCTGGTCCGGTCTGGTCGAAGCCTTCGCGGCCGACTATCGGCTGGTCCGGATCGATCTCCTCGGTCACGGCCGGTCCGCCAGTCCGCCGGATCTCGGGCGCTACTCTCTGGAGCATTCGGTCGAGGATCTGCGGGCGATCCTGGATCGACTCGGGCTGGAGCGGGTCGATCTGCTCGGCTATTCGCTGGGTGGGCGGGTTGCCCTCAACTTCGCGGTGACCGCGCCGGAGCGCGTCCACGCCCTGGTTCTCGAGAGCGCGTCGCCGGGAATCCCCTCGGCCGAGGAGCGCGCGGCCCGGGTGCGCGGCGACGAGCAATTAGCCGAGCTGCTGGAGCGCGAAGGCATCGCGCGATTCGTCGACTACTGGGAGAACATTCCGCTCTTCGCGAGCCAGCGGGCGTTGCCTCCGGATGTTCGAGCCAGGTTGCGGAGCCAGCGTCTCCGCGGCAATCCACTGGGATTGGCGAACAGCCTGCGCGGAATGGGCGCTGGGGCGATGACGCCGCTGTTCGATCGCCTGGGTGACCTGAACCGGCCAACCCTGCTCGTCGTCGGCGAGTTGGACGCGAAGTATCGCGAGCTTGGCGAAACGATGCGCGCCGCGCTGCCGGACGCAACCCTTCAGGTCATTGCGAACGCCGGCCACGCGGCGCACGTCGAGCAACCCGAGGCGTTCGCGCGGGTGGTGCGGGAGTTTCTCGATAGGGTGAGTCGCCGCGCGGAGGGCTTGGAGGCGCCGCCTTAAAAGGCGGGCGTAGGGGGGAGGCGCTAAAGCGCCCGGTCCGGGGCTTCAGCCCCACCCGTCCTACGCCCGCCCTTCAGGGCGGCGAAGTCTGGGCCGGGGCGGCGACGGGCAAGGGCAACCATCACAAACCTAGATAAGGGAGCAAACCATGGCGGTCGCCTGGGAAACGGTGCGAGAGTACCACGACATTCTCTACGAGCACTTCGAAGGCATCGCGAAGATCACGATCAATCGGCCGGAGGTGCGGAACGCTTTCCGGCCCCAGACCCTCTTCGAGTTGATGAATGCTTTCGAGTACGTCCACGAAGACCCTCGAGTGGGGGTCGTGCTCTTCACCGGGGCGGGGACAAAAGCCTTCTGTTCCGGCGGCGACCAGCGGGTGCGCGGCGAGGGTGGCTACGTCGGCGAGGACGGCGTGCCGCGCTTGAATGTGTTGGATCTCCAACGCAAGATTCGCCAGCTCCCGAAGCCGGTGATCGCGGTGGTAGCCGGCTACGCCATCGGCGGGGGGCACGTTCTGCACCTGGTCTGCGACCTGACGATCGCCGCGGATAACGCGGTTTTCGGGCAGACCGGCCCCAAGGTGGGAAGCTTTGACGCCGGCTACGGCGCGTCGTACCTGGCCCGGGTGGTGGGACACAAGAAGGCGCGCGAGATCTGGTACCTTTGCCGCCAGTATTCGGCGCAAGATGCTCTTGCGATGGGGCTGGTCAATACCGTCGTTCCGCTCGACCGACTCGAAGACGAGGCGATTCAGTGGGCGCGGGAGATCCTCGAAAAGAGCCCGACCGCGATTCGCTTCTTGAAAGCCGCCTTCAACGCCGACACCGACGGCCTGGCCGGACTCCAGCAGCTGGCCGGCGACGCGACCCTCCTGTACTATCTGACCGAGGAAGCCAAAGAGGGACGCAACGCGTTCCTGGAGAAGCGCAAGCCGGATTTTTCCAAGTTTCCGCGGTTCCCGTAGGGGCGCGTCAGTTCGTATTCGCGGGGTCGCCGCCCCGGCCCAAAGGGCGCCCCGCGGGCGTAGGTGGTGGTATTGCCGCCGCCCTGAAGGGCGGGCGTAGGGTGGGTGGGGCTGAAGCCCCGGACCGGGCGCTTTAGCGCCTCCACCCCTACGCCCGCCTTTTAAGGCGGCGCGATGCGCGGTGGGCACGGCTATGGGTGCCCACCGCGCATCGCGCCCGGATTCTTTACCAGGAGTAGCTTATGGCCACGCGCACGGTAACCCCGGGTGCGAACCTGTTGGCGGCCTGGGTTCTCGCGGCGCGGCCGGCGACTTTGCCGGCCGCGGTGGTGCCGGTGCTCGTCGGCACGGCCGCCGGAGAGCGGGGACTCGCTCGGCCGCTGGCGTTTCTGGCGGCGCTCGTCGCGGCGCTGCTGATCCAGATTGGGACAAACTTCGCCAACGATTACTTCGACTTTCAAAAAGGCGCGGATACCGCGACCCGGCTGGGTCCGCGGCGGGTTACCCAGACCGGTCTGATCTCGCCGTCGCAAGTTCTCGTCGCCACCGTCATAACGTTTGGTCTGGCGGCGCTGATTGGCTGCTACCTTATCCTCGTCGGCGGCTGGCCCATCGCGGTCGCCGGGGTGCTCTCGATTCTGGCCGGCGTCGCCTACACTGGCGGACCGTGGCCGCTGGGCTATCATGGCCTGGGCGACGTTTTTGTCTTTCTGTTCTTCGGCGTCATCGCGGTCGTCGGCAGCGCCTACCTGCAGACCGGTTCGATCACGCTGCTGGCGCTCGCGCTCGCGGTGCCGGTCGGCTTTCTGATCACCGCGATTCTCGTCGTCAACAATCTGCGAGACATCGATACTGACCGGGCGGCCGGCAAGCGGACCCTGGCGGTGCGGATCGGTCGGCCAGCAACTCGGGTCGAGTACGCGGTGATGGTGCTCGGCGCGTACCTCGTGCCGATGGGCCTCTGGCTGTCCGGCCGCCTGGGTGGCTGGTTCTGGTTGCCCGCGCTCAGCCTGCCCCTGGCGGCGCTCCTGATTCGCGACGTGACCCGAACGACCGACGGCCCGACGCTGAATGGCGCGCTGAAGCGGACCGGCCAGTTGCTGATCCTCTTCGGGTTACTCCTGGTGGGGAGCCTGATCCTGTGAGGGTGCGCCGGCTGGCGTGGGACGGATTCCGGATCCCCCTTGTGGCGAGCTTTGAAACCGCGCACGGCCCGCTGGCGTACCGCGAAGGTCTCGTGCTGCGGGTCACGACGGATGGCGGGCTGGAGGGGCTGGGCGAGATTTCTCCCTTTCCAGCCTTCGACGGCACGACCCTGGACGAGGCGCTGACTGACCTGATCGGTTTCGCGCCGGAGACCATTGGCGTCCCGGTCGAAGACCTCGCTCGCGCGTTGACGATCCGGGAAGGCTGGGGGCCGCGGGTTCCAGCGGTTCGCCACGGCCTGGACGTCGCCGGTCACGACGCCGTCGCTCGCCAGGCCGGAATCGCGGTCGCCGAACTGCTCGCCGAGCGGGTCGAGCGCGTCGTGCCGGTGAACGCAACGATCGCCACGGCGGACCTCGAAGCAGCGGTTAACCGGGCGCGGGCAGCGGTTGCCGCCGGGTTTCGCTGCGTGAAGCTCAAAGTTGGCATGGCTTCGACGCTGGCGGCCGAGGTCGCGCGCGTCGCGGCGGTGCGCGAGGCGATCGGATCCGCGGTTAAGCTGCGGCTGGACGCCAACGGCGCCTGGGACGTCGACCGCGCCATCGCGACGCTTCGCGTTTTAGATCGCTTCGATCTCGAAGTGGTGGAGCAACCGGTTCCGGCGACGGACCTGGCGGGGTTGGCTCGGGTGCGCCGGGCGACGCGGATTCCCATCGCGGCGGACGAGGCAGTGACCGGTGTTGGCTCGGCGCGGGAGATTCTCGACCGGGCCGCCGCCGACGTGCTCGTCGTCAAGCCGATGGTGCTGGGCGGCCTCGGGCCGGCGCGCGAGGTGATCCGGCAGGCAACGGCGGCCGGATGCGGGGTGATCGTGACGACGACCGTCGACGCCGGAATCGGGGTCGCCGCGGCGCTGCACCTGGCGGCGACGCTGCCCGGATCCGGATTCGCCGCGGGATTGGCGACCGGTCTGCTGCTAGATGGCGACGTGGTGGCCGAGCGCTTACCGATCGAACGGGGAACCATGAATCTGCCGGAGCGGCCCGGCCTCGGCGTGGTGGTCGACCCGGAGCAGCTCGAGCGCTTTAGCAGCGGCATTCGTGGCGAAGCGGGGGAATAAAGAGCGATGGATCTGGACCGAGCGAACTCGCCGCTGCTGATGCCCCACTGGTTGACCCAGCGCGCGCGCCTCTCGCCTCGGCGTCTGGCGCTGGCGGTGGGGAACCGGCGCTGGACCTACTGGGACCTGGCGGCGAGCGTCGATCGAACGGCGCGTTCCCTCGCGTCCCTCGGCGTGGGGCCGGGCGACCGGGTCGCCTTGCTGCTGCGCAATGGCTACCCCTTCGTCGCGCTGGTTCACGGCCTGACCCGGCTCGGCGCGGTTCTAGTGCCTTTGAATATCCGCTTGGCCGCCGACGAACTTGGCTGGCAGATCACCGACGTCGGCGCGCGATTGCTGATCCACGACGAGCAACACCGGGATCTCGCGGCGCGGGTCGGGGAGGGGTGGCCGGAATTCCGCCGGGTCATGGTCTCCTTCGACCCCAATCAGGACGATCTGACCCTGGCGGGCGACTCGCCGAGCGCGGCGCCGGGCGACAGCGCGCTGGCGGATCGAATCGATCTCTCCGCGGTGCAGAGCATCATTTACACCTCCGGAACGACCGGCCGTCCCAAGGGCGCGCTGATCACCTACGGCAACCTCTGGTGGAGCGCGGTCGGTTCGGCCCTCAATCTGGGCCATCACCACGACGATCGCTGGTTGGCCTGCCTGCCCTTATTTCACGTCGGCGGTCTATCGATCCTTTTTCGCGGCGCGATCTACGGCATCGCGGCGATCGTCCACGAGACGTTCGAGGCGAGCGCCGTCAACGACGCGATTGACGAGAGCGGCGTGACGATCGTCTCGGTCGTCAGCACGATGCTCCAGCGCATGCTCGAAGCGCGCGGCGATCGGCCGTATCCGAGCAGCCTCCGCTGCGTCCTGATCGGCGGCGGCCCGGTCCCGCCGTCACTGCTCCAAACCGCGGTCGCGCGCGACGTACCGGTCGTCCAGACCTACGGTCTGACTGAGACGGCCTCCCAGGTCGCGACGCTGGCACCGGAAGACGCGCTGGCGAAACTCGGCTCGGCCGGCAAGCCTTTGCTGCCGATGGAGTTGCGGATCGAACGCGACGGTGCGAGCGTGCCGCCCGGCGAGATCGGCGAGATCGTCGTGCGCGGGCCGACGGTGAGTCCGGGGTATTGGCGAGGAGATAGGAGACAGGAGTCAGGAGACGGGGGACGGGGGTTGGGGGTTGGGGGTTGGGGGACGGGAGACCCAGGACAAGAGTCGGGACGCGGGGAAACTGGGGAACCGGGAATATCCGCTGAGAATCTGGGGGGGTGGTTGCGGACCGGGGATCTGGGGTATCTGGACGACGAGGGGTTTCTCTACGTCGTCGACCGGCGGGACGATCTGATCGTCTCCGGTGGCGAGAATGTCTACCCGGCCGAGGTCGAAGCGGTTCTTCGCGAGCACCCGGCGGTGGACGAAGTGGGTGTGATCGGCGTTCCGGACGCCGAGTGGGGCCAGGCGGTTGCCGCGGCGGTGAAGATTCGCCCGGGCGCCCAACTGACCGCCGAGGAATTGGTCGACTTCTGCCGCCCGCGCCTGGCCCGCTACAAGATCCCCAGCCAGTTCCGCTTCGTCGATGCCCTCCCGCGCAACGCGACCGGAAAACTCCTGCGTCGGACGCTGCGGGAAGAGTGGCGGGAGTGAGGAAGAATCCGGGAACAAGAATCCAGAATCGGAAGCGTTTTTGCGAAGGTTCGATTTCGGCTTCATTACTGCTCCGGTCGAGGAGACGTCCGAGCCCAGATTCGCGATGGATCCGCGGCGCCGGCGTTCCCGATTCTGGGTAGAGACTGGTATTACCATTGACTGGACCCTTGGAGGAAATGCATGGGTGATATGTTTATCGTGGGAGCAGGTTTGTCCAAGGAGGTTCACTGCGCGATGCCGATCCTCAGAGAACTGAGCCAAAAGGTTAGCCAGATTTCAAAAGCGACGGCAGCCTCGCCTTTTCCGGATAACTTCGAATTGAGCCTTACTTATCTCGCGCAGAGCCATCCTTGGTTACCTGAGGCCGAGAACTTGCGAAACCGCGCCACATTTCTTGAGTTGTCAGACGCGGTCGCACGAGTGGTGGACGACTGCGTGAATATGGCTACGAAAACGGAGTGTCCGGACTGGCTAACCAGCTTGGTCAGAAGCTGGCATGCTAGCCAAGCATCAGTGGTGACACTTAACTACGATACGCTCGTCGAACGCGCCGCCGCGAGAGGTTGGCCAAACGGCATGGGGCACGTTAAGTTAGATTGCTCAAACCTCTATCCAGTTCCGCTAGCGAGAGCCCAATATCGGACTGGTCCCGTAGGCATTTTCGATAATGACGAGCCCCAGACAACCTACTCCACCTTCCGCCTGATTAAACTCCATGGATCGAGTAACTGGTTTTATTCCGGCCGGAGTGACTTTCGAGGCGAGACTATCTATTACGCCCCCGTTTATGACTGGCGGACTACTTGGACGCAGCACGACACCTGGGATCAGCAGAATCAGGAAGCGGTCTCGGACAAAGTGCCGCTTATTGTTCCACCGGTGACAGACAAGATTCCCTACTTCGGACACGAGACCGTCCGAAGTCTTTGGGCAGGGGCTGCCACCGCTTTGCGACAGGCCGATCGGATATATTGCATTGGGTACTCTCTCCCCGAAACCGACCTGACCATGCGTTTCCTGCTCCAAAGCCGACAGGACGACCGCGCAGTGCCATTCTATCCCGTCAACTCGGCCTCCGACGCGTTCGCCCACTATAAGAGCCTTTTGCCGACTAATCGCTACGAGGTGATTCCGTACTTCACGCCCGTTGAGACCGCCGGTGTGAGCCCCATTCACAAGCTGGTCGAGGCTCTCGCCTGATAATCCTCTCGTCCTGGCCAGCCGATGGCACCGGCAGCGCGAGCGCGCTACTGGCGCGGACATCCCATACAAAATGACTACATGACCGCCACGACGAAGGGGAAGCCTTGGTACACGAGAATTCGGCTATCGACAACGATCACTGTCGGACCAATGATACGTAGATTGGGGGTGGGATGCCCGATGCCTAAAGTAAAGCTAGGTGGGAGCAAGACGACTAATGCGCGAACGTGGCCTGCGCGGAGCCGCTCTCGGCTCACCGAGCATGTAGATTTTACCTTGGCTTTACTTTACCACCAAATCCGCGCCGAAAGCGAGCGTCTTGTCCTATCTGCTCGACGAGACTTTTGGTCGAGCGGGGCAACGGCGGCAAAGCGAAGAAGACGGCGATCAGCATGCACAGGATCACGCTTGCCGCCGGGCTGAAGAACGCCAGCGCAAAGGCTACCAGGTAGAGTGCCGGTCCGAAGCCCTAGGCGCTGGTGATCGCCTGCACCGCTTGTCGGTCCGCGTTCGTGTGAAGTAAGCGATGGTGGTGGGACGCGTAGCGCCAGAGTACGTTGAAGGCGACGGCGATCAGAACGTAGGTCCCGCTGTAGAGCGCCGCGGCGACCGTTCCCCCGGGCTGTCCCAACGACTGCGCCAGGACTGCCGTGGGAAACGGAACCGCGGTGACGCCCATGAGCAGCAAGCCGTTCAGAATGAGAAAGGTGTGATCGGTCCGCGCGATGTGCTGGAATAACCGGTGATTGTTGATCTACATCACGAGGATCGCGAGGAAACTGATCGCGAACGCCAGGAAAGTAGGCCACTGGCGCAGGAGCGCGTCGAGCAAGCGCGCGGCGCTCCCGACGTCGCTCGTTGGCGGAACTTTCAGGTCGAGCACCAGCAGCGTAATCGCGATCGCGGAGACGCCGTCGCTAAACGCCTCGATTCGCTCGGTGCCCTTCTCGGTTGCGACCTCGTCGCGCTCCGAGGACGGCAGAGGCTGCCGGGGCCGCCGGCCGTGCGCGAGCGGCGGGTTCTCATCTGGCGAACGTTCCAGCGGCGGCGAACTGGCGGAACGCGACGATCAGGACTGCGCTCCTCGATTTGCGACCTCTTGGCAGCGAGCGACGTTCGCTCGCTTCGATATGAGAATCAGGGCGCACTCTGCTCACATCCCTTGAAGGAAGATAGCCATTCGGATGGGCTTGCGCGGCCGGCGAAGCTGAGAACGGCGACGGGTTCGTCGCGCGTTTGGAGTCCCACCTCACCGACCTGGTCGGCGGGCCGCATCCGCGGAAATGGGAAACGGGAGTCGCGATTCGGCTGGCGGAGGATCAGGGGACGGAGGACGGACCGGAAAGCTGGCGCATCGCAGGCCCTTCCAGGCGAAACAACTATTCGTCAGTACGCGGCGGGGTCTATCAGCCGGCTCTTGAGCATCCTGATCTGTTCCGGCATGCATCCAGTGAAAGTCCTGGTCCGGGTAAATTCCTTGTGGCCAGGAATGCCGAGGTAGGGGGTAGCTTCATTAAAGGGTCATCGACAATCGAGATTCCGATCAGGTAAACCTATACTTAATCACCGTCAGCGGTGCGGGTACAACGTCGTATCGCCCGGTTCAGCCGCGGTGTGTTGATCGCCTTCCACCTGCCGGCGCTTGACCCTCCATAGATGCCACAAAACTCCGCACTGTGCAGACCCGCCTGTATAACGCTAGCGGAAAATCTCAATAAGTTAGGAAGGATTGTCCAGGTTGAGGAGACTTCCGATGATCTCTCCTCGGCCGACGGAAAGCCCCTCAACCTCAGATCAGTGCCATCCTTGTGACTTCGAGCGTGCTAGTTCGTTAGTTTGGGGTCCCTCTCTCGGCTGCCCACTCCAAGACCTCAAATGGGTCGAGATCCTCTCGTAGATAGCCCAGAAGCCGGCCTTCCTGCTCCAAGGCCCTAAGGTAGCCCTCTGCAAAGTCCGTAAAGCTGGCACGGGATCGGCTCCTCTTGGCGAACGCCTCCTCGAGACGCACCTGCCCCTCGGTATTTAAGAGGACCGGCTTTGGCCTAGAACTCCTTTTCTCGTCCACTAATCGCTCCTTTCTAAAACGAACGCCCACATGTGAGTTGGGCGACTATTGTCGAAAGCTTCACCCGACCGAACTCGCATCGCGTTCACCAAGCCCTGCCGCCGCTTGAGACTTGGCATGCTCTAATGTCGCCTGCTCATCCGGAGAGAGCTCGATTTCCGCCTTCTCCTTTAGATAGGCAATAATCTGTGCCCGTAGTGAGCTACGTGGCAATACTAGCCTGCCTGCCGTTGCAATCCCCTGCCAGTGCGTGGACTCGCGACGCCAGCAGGCATTATCGGGATGCGAGATGGCTCGTTCCAGTAAGGCCTCCCAATTGTCATGGCGGTTTCGAATTAGCCAGCCAGCGAACTCGCCGACTGCGGACAGGACACCTGAATTCCAATGCAAGTACTGGCTTCGTACGACTCGGATATTAAGGGTTCCCGTGGCAGCCTTTTCCCACTCTGGGAAGAGATCCCCTAAGGATTTCCAGAACGTCGATAGTTCAGACGCGTAACGGCCAGTGGTCCCGCTGTGAAGCTTTGGCAGATCACCCGTTGTCTCCAATGCTTCAAGAACAGGCTTAGTGGCTTGATAAATTCCAGACAGTGTGAATATCTGGTCCGAGTTCGTCGGAACTGAAATGTCTTCGAAGTTTACGCGCTCGCCAAAGAACGGAACGTTATCAACAAGTTGCTGGACAACCGAATTTACCAGGTCCCGATGATCAAACAGAATGTCCAAACTCTTCGTCGTTTTCTTGGCGTTGCGATTCAGGTCAGAAAATAACTGCTGTGCATGCTCGATGCTAGTGTAGGGAAAGAGAACGATCGGAATGTTCTCGTCCCGAAGGGACGGATCCTTCTCTATCGCTCGGAGTATGGCTCCTAGCCGGTGCTGCCCGTCCACAACCACTAGGGGGTCGTTCTGACTCAGGGTTAGGATGCCAATAGTGTTTCCAGGATAGCTATCCGTGGCGGGCGTCCAGCCGACCGGCGCGGTAGTCCCACTCCGCCCGTAGCAGCAGGTGAGTGCGCTGAACCGGTAATCCTGGGGATTTCGTACAATGTAATCCGCAATATCTCGAAAGCGCCCAGGAGAGGGCTTGCGATTCTCCCGAAGCCTTGCGTCCTTTACATTTGGGTCCGTCAGGCTCAGGTAGCGGGCAAGCGCGCTGTAGCTTAGCCTAATAACAAAGTAGTCCACGCCGCCCATTCGTCCCTTAAGAGCCGCGACGGCCATTTTCGGCTCGGCATCAAGCGCGAGATCCTGAAAAGTTTGTATCGCTGCCACAGTTAGTCCCTCCGTCCAGATTCGAGTTGGAGAAGTGCGGAGCCGACGAGATGTACGGCTGCCTCAATGGGTGCCGCCGGGCCAGTACCGTAAATTCCGCCTCTGAGTAATCGCGAGAAAGACGTGCCATCAAGCAGGACGCTGGCTCCGACCACGCGGTTCTGCCTGGGGGTGCAATCCAAGGAAGCGTCTACAGTGCTGTAGAAAACTCTCTCTCGATCACGAGAACGCTTCATTACGGCTTGGTTCATGCTGTGCCGAGCCAGCGGCATCCCCTTCATTGCTTTTCGATCCTGACGATACATTCTCGTGCATCTCCCGGGTTCGACTAGAATTAGTATACGTTGCATCGTGGCATTGGTCAAGAATATTTTCACGTGACACCAAATAGGTGAATTAAACGTCGAATGGGTGAAAGCGAACCAGGGGCAGGGCGATGGCACCGAATCTGGAGAAGAAGCGGACAGCCAGCCTTGGCCGCCGCTTACGCTGTAGGCAGGTGATCGAGGGGCGTCTAAAGGTGACAGTGACGGTGTATAAAACGGGGAGACTGACGTATGCAGAGGGTGCGATCAGGAGGGAGAAGACAGGGTATCTTGACACCGGCCTGCGGCAATATTGCAGTAGGCTGAATTGATATCCACACCAATCGCACGGCGGCCCAGGCTCTTCGCCACCGCTATCGTGGTTCCCGACCCCACAAACGGGTCTAAGACAAGATCGTCAACAAAACTATAAAGCTTGATGCATCGGAAAGGCAGCTGTTCGGGAAACGGCGCAGGGTGATCGTACCGTGAAGTGCTCTCGCCAGGGAATTTCCAAATACCGAGAGTCCACTCCATGAATTCTTCCCGTGTGATATGTGAGAAACGACCGCGTCCCGGGCGCCTTCGTCGTCCCTTGGAGACTACGAGAACCGCCTCAGCCGCGGTGTTTACCCACGGGTCCGATGCACTTAACCAACTCCCCCAGGCTGTTCGCTTCGAGACGTTTCCTTCTATCCAGAGGATTGTCGTATTGTAGACGAAGCCGAGTTCCTCTGTTAATAAGGCCGTGATGTCGGCGAGCACTGGGCGTTTGACACTGCTTCGTTCTCCACCCTCCCCAAAGCTTAGGTTAATATCAATCGGGATGTTGAGGCAAAGTCGGCCCCCAGTCTCGAGAACTCGCATGAGTTCTGCTGCCCACTGGCGTGTCCAATCCAGATACTGATCGTATGTCGCGTCGTCGCGCGCGGATCCGTAATCCTTACCTAAGTTGTAAGGCGGGCTGGTGACAACCAGTTGGACGCTGGCGTCAGATAGGAAGGAGAGGCTCGTTGCTTCGGCCTCGTAAATCTGTACCCTTCCGTCATCGTACTTCGGCAAAGTAGTGGTGCCGTTGGGAGAGTGCATGTCGTCCCTCAATGCTCGCTTGCTCGGTGGCCGCACCTTGCGTATCGAGAGAGCGATACCGTCCGAGGCCTAGATTCTATTTGTGGTGGGCGTTTGCCGTAAAGTGTAAGAATATTATAGAAGGTAGCGTTCAGGAGGTCTATTGAACTGCTGATCCCGGTCGGGTTATTACTTCTGTGACTGTCAGGCGCGCCGACCGTGCGATTGGGGGCCGTGAGCTTTCCGTTGCTTCTCGGTTTCGCGGATGCGGCGGGTTAGCTTTGGTGTTCGCCTTGGTTCGACACATTGACAGTCCGTCACGCCTGTAGCGGGTGATCTGGTCTTGTGATTGCGAGGAGCAGGAGACGGCGAATCAGCAGGATCATAAATCAGTGGCTGTCGAGATCGATAGTGAGAATGAAGACCACCGGATGCGGGTCGCCCCCGAGATGAGTACGGTAGTCGTTGCAGAACTGATAGTTTATCCGCCCGGCCCCGCTGATTTCGTAGTGGATGGTGCGTGAAAATCCCGGTGCTTTGGGTTGGCCGGCCTTGCCGCGAAGAATACTCGAAGTTCCCACCGCCGGGAACGCACCCGGCGTGTTCGCCATGTGATCCCAAAACTGCTGCGCCGCCTCGATACCAACCCGCTGCGCCAGTTGGTTCCACGCATCGGCGTACTGGCGGTGCACCAAAACGCGATAGCGTGGCTGCGACGTTGGTCGCCCTCCTGGTCGGCGCGCGGGGTCGAATGGCTGGTAGGCACTCACGCACGAGAACCGGACGCACCGGCATCGTGACCGAGTGCCGAATCACCGGGCTTGGTCGACTCTGGTCGTTGTACTTCAACGTAATCGTCCGTTGCCAGCGGTTCCAGAAGAACGCGGCGGCGCGTCGGATCGGACAACTGCTCGGCGGTAACACGCCATTCCGCGATGAGTTGTTCCGTCGGCTTGATCGTGCCGGTCTTGAAGGCGACCAGTAGAGCATCGCGTAACTCCGCCACGAATTGCGCGAGGTCATCATCATCCAAAGAGGCCAGCCACGGCCACGGACTGACCCGAATCGCTTCTCGCCCTTCTGTTCTCGTCAGCGCCATGGCGCGCTCGATGGTGAGGAACTCGGTGGCGTAGCGCGCGACGGCTTCCAGGGCCTCCACGTGTTCTTCGGGGAGAACCAGCAGACCCATCCCATCCTTGTCGCGGATGCGTGCTCCCCCCTGGCGCGCGGCGTCGAGGATTGCCCGACCGTGCTGATTCAGATCGCTTGGTTGAAAAATGACTGCCACGGGCAACCTTCCTCATCTTTCGCATAATTGTATGTCGAATCTTGCGAATAATCAACTACATCGGAGCGCACGATCGGTGTCGTCGTTTCCCTGACCCCCCATCTATCTCCCCAGCAACGTGCATGATATCCTCAACGCAAGGCTCACCTGATGGGTTGTGGGCCACGCGGAAAGTACGCGTGATCGGGAGGGGCGTTCATGAAGGCAGCCGTCTACCAGGGGCCGGGACGGATGACAGTGGAGGAGGTTCCTCTGCCGCGGGCCGGACCGGACGACGTGGTTGTGAAGGTGCGGGCCTGCGGAATCTGTGGCTCGGACCTGCACGGGTACCGCGCCGGGTTGTGGGTCGAACCAGGCGAGGTGATGGGGCACGAGTGGGCCGGCGAGGTGGCCGAGGTCGGGGCAAACATTCGCTACGTCCGGGTTGGCGACCGCGTCGCGGTCGGGGACTTTCACGGCGGCCGGGGCGGTGGGAGCGAGAAGAGCGTTGGCTACGGCCTGCCGGGCGCCTACGCGGAGTACGTGCGCATCCCCAACGCTCAGATACCCGGCCGGGTCGGGCAAATTCCGAACGAGCTCGACTTTGACGAGGCCGCTGCCCTGGAGCCCATCCGTTGTGGCCTCCACGCGGCCAGGCTGGCGAATCCGGAGATCAACGACTGGGCGGTCGTGATCGGCGCGGGGATGATCGGCCTCGCCTGCATGCAAGCGCTCCGGGCGCGCGGTTCCTGCCGGGTGATCGCGGTGGACGTCTCGGAGAAACGGCTGGAACTGGCGCGCGAGCTCGGGGCGCAGATCACGATCAACGCCCGGGAGGAAGATGCCCTGGCCCGGGTGAAAGCGATCACCGGCGAAGGGTACTACCGCTGGGGCTCCCAGGCTTATGGACGCTGGAGCCTGGGGGCGCAGGCCGACATCGTGATCGAGGCCGCCGGCACGGCCGGTACCCTCCGCCAGGCGCTGGAGATGGTTCGCCACGGCGGCACGGTGGTGCAAATCGCGCTCTTCGAGCAGGCGGTCGAGTTCGATCCGACGATCATCACTCAGAAGCAAATCCGCTTGCAGGGCTGCGCCGGCGGAGCGCCCTTCGCGCTGGCCGCGGACCTGGTGCGGACCGGCCGGATCCGGGTGAAGCCATTCATCACCCACCACTTCCCGATCGAGAAGATTACCGAGGCGTTCGAAACCCAGCTGCGCTCCGACGTGTCCGGGAAGGTCATCATCGCGCCGCTGTCAACTTGAGGGGGGATTAGTGGTGGTCTCGCCGCCTTAGAAAGGCGGGCGAAGGGACCGGGCCGCTAAAGCGCCTTTCCGTGGCTTTAGCCCACCCACCCTACGCCCGCCCTTGAGGGCGGCGAATCTCGGCTTGCGATCAAAACCGTGAATCGGTGCGACCCACCCCCTACCCCAGGTCCGCCAACCTTGGCATAACTTCCGTCGCCAGGAGGCGCATGGAGTTTCGCCAGCGCGCGGGGTCGTCCCAGTCGTGGGTGACCATCAAGAGGGTGCCGAAGCCGCCGACGTAGTGGTAGAGTTCCCGAATCTGCCTGGCGACGGTTTCCGGGTCGCCGATGAAGCAGATGTTGTTCAAGAGATAATCCAGCGTGACGTCGCTCGACGGCATGTCCTCGGTCGCCTTGAACTGCCCGAGCTGCCCGTTCTTGGAGTTCATTCGGAGGAAGTAATCGCCGAGCCCCCGAGCGATGCTGCCGCGCCGGGCGTACGTCCAGGCGGCCTCGTTCGTCTCGTCGACGTAGATTTCGCGAGTCACCCGCCAGAGGGAGCGATCCCGCGGCCGGCTCGCCGCGTCGGCGCCTTTGTCGATCTGCTCGGCGTTCCCCTGCAGCAAGCGCTGGTGGACCAGGTTGCCGGAGAGGGGAATCCAGCCGCGCTGGCCGGCGGTGAACATCTGACGCGACTGCGCGCTGATCCCCGGAACGGCGATTGGCGGGTGCGGCTTCTGGTACGGCTTCAGCGGTCCGCCCAGTCCGATGTCCGGTTGGAGACTGCGGAGCCGGATCGGCCAGAACTGGTTGGGCAGGTCGTACGGCGGATCTTCGGTCCAGAGTTTCAGAATGATGTCGAGGGCGCGGTACATCATGATCTCGGGCAGTTGCGGATCGATGCTGTAGAGCTCGAGATCCGTCGGAACCCGACCGATGCCGACGCCGAAGTTGATGCGCCCACGGGTCAGGTGATCCAGTTGGGCGATGCGGTTGGCGATATCGGCCGGATGGTGCTGGGCCATGAGGACCACGCCGGTTCCGAAGCGAATCTGCTTCGTCCAGGGGTAGACCCGCGCGATGAACTGATCCGGCGCGGGAATGTTCTCCCAGGCCATCGTCGCGTGCTCGCCGATCCAGGCCTCGCGATAGCCCAGCTCGTCGGCGAGCACGAGCAGCTCGTAGTCCTCGTCATAGCACTGCGCCAGGGGCTTTTCCGGTGGATGCAACGGCATCATGAAGAGACCAAGATTCACGCCGGGCCTCCGTACTTTGAATTCAGACGGGGTTTTGGGTTTTGGGGAGGGAACACGCGGCCGCTGATTTGGCCAATGCCACCAGCTATCCCCAACACCTAACACCCTCGCTACGCGACACGCGCGGGAACAGAATGGGCCGATGATATCACACTCGTTGGCGCCAGGGGTGACGGGCGGTTCAGCGGGGATCGAAAACCGGGACCGGCCGTAACGCCTCCCGGGCGACTTCGACGATGGGCGTCCCGTAGGAGTGGAAGCTTTCCGGCAGGCGTAATCCCCACGCCTGCCCCCGGGCGCGCTCGGCCTGGGTCCAGACGATTGGCTCCCAGTCCGGCGCGAAGATGAGGTAACCACCGGAGAAGATCTCGAAGCGATTGCCGCCGGGCTCGTAGCCGTAGAGGAAAAACGCCTGGGTGATGGCGTGTTTGGATGGACCGGTCTCGATGAAGATGTCGTTTTCGAGACAAATGTCGGCGGCGCGCAGCACGTCCTCCCGGTTGTCCACCCAGAAGGCGACGTGGTGCAGCCGGGCCCGCGCGCGCGTCGCGTCGAGGGTGTAGGCCACGTCGTGGACGAGCGGCGTGACGCTGATCCAGGCGGCGGCTTCGGTCGCGTCGTCCAGGATGACGTGCTCGCGCAGCCGGAAGCCGAGTCTCTCCTCCATGAAAACCCGATTCGCGGTCACCTCGGCACAGAGCAGATTGACGTGATCGATCCGTCGGATGCCGATGCCGGTGCCGGAGTAGCGCTCCGGTTGATTCTTCAGGCGCGACCGCTGGTCCGCGGGCGCCCGGTAGTGCTCGGCATCGTAATAGAGTTCCATGACGTGGCCGTCGGGGTCGGTAAAGCGATAGGCCGGGCCGTGCCCGTTGTCGCCGCCGATCCAGCCCTGGCCCAGGCCGGAGGCTGCCAGCGCCTCGGCGCGCCGGGCGAGCGCCGCCTGACTCGTCGCGCGCCAGGCGACGTGAGCGATGCCGGCCTGGTGGTGCTCGGTAAGCTTGACGGTGTAGCGCTCGTAGTCGCCGTAGCCACGCAGATAGACCGACTGGCCAACCTGGTCGGTGACGCTCATCCCCAGAACGTTCGTGAAGAAGCGCAGGCTCGCCTCGGGTTTTGGCGTCAGTAACTCGACGTGTCCGAGGTGGGCAACGTCGTGGATTGGCTCCGGAGCATCGTCCACTGGGCCTTCCATGCCTGGCTTACCTCTCTTTCGCCTCGCTCTCGGCGATTTCTTGAATGATCTGGGCGCCCAGATTCGCGGCCGGCAGCCCGCGGAAGAGGAATGCCAGGCTGACGACGCCACTCATCTCTTCCCAGGTCGCGCCGGCCCGCCGCGCGGCGATGGCGTGCAGGCGAGTCGCGTCGGCCAGGCTCATGAGCAGCATGCCGAAGAGCAAGAGTTGGGCGGTCTTCACGTCAAAGCAGTCCGGATACATCGCGTGCCGGCGGATCTTCTCCTCCAATTCCAGGAGTTCCGGATCCAGCCGAGCGAGCAGGTCGGTGCGGGCCGCGATGCGCGGCGGGACGAATCCGATCAACTCGCGGTAAGCCGTGCGATACGCCTCGACCGCCGTGTCGTCAATCTGGCGTTCCGGCAAGGGTTCGTGGTCCATCGTCGCTCCAATCCCAACACCCCGTTTCTTCCCGCTGAGGCTACTCGGACGGCTTGTGGCTGTCAATATGGTGTGGGTGCGAAACTGGGCGGTGCTCCAGCAACTTTTGAATCGCGCCGGTCGTGCTTGGCCGATGGTATCCAATCCGATTGACATCCCGCGCTGGCGATTCTAGGATGGCCACGGAGAGGGAACGCACCATGCGCACGCAAGTGGCGATCGTGGGGGCCGGGCCGGCCGGGCTGGTCCTCGCGCACCTCCTGGCTCGGCAGGGTATCGAGTCGGTTGTTCTGGAAGCTCGCGACCGGGAGTACCTGGAGCGCCGGATTCGGGCTGGCGTGCTCGAACAGGGGACGGTCGATCTGCTGAACGCGCTTGGGGTCGCCGACCGCCTGCGCCGAGAGGGGTTGGTCCACCACGGCATCGAGCTGCGGTTCGCCGGCGAGCGCCACCGCATCCCCCTCAGCGACCTGACCAATGGCCGGGCGATCACCGTCTACGGCCAGCAAGAAGTTGTCAAAGATCTGATCGGGGCGCGGCTGGCGACCGGCGGACCAATTCTCTTCGAAGCCGGCGCGGTCGAGGTTTGTGACCTTCGGTCATCGCGGCCGACGGTGCGTTACCGGCAGGGCGACGCGATTCATGAACTGCAGTGCGACGTCGTGGCCGGCTGCGACGGCTCCCACGGGGTCTGTCGCGGAGCGATTCCCGACAGCGCTTTGCGGGTCTATCAGAAAGAGTACCCGTTCGCCTGGCTCGGGATCCTCGCCGCGGTTCCTCCGTCGACCGACGAACTGATTTATGCCTACCACGAGCGGGGCTTCGCGCTCCACAGCATGCGTTCTCCGACGCTCAGTCGCCTGTATTTGCAATGCCATCCGGACGATCCGATCGAGCGCTGGCCGGACGAGCGCGTCTGGGACGAGTTGCACCGCCGCTTCGCGCTCGCCGGATGGTCGCTTGCCGAGGGCCCGGTGCTGGACAAGAGCATCACCGCGATGCGTAGCGTCATCGTCGAGCCGATGGACTACGGGCGGCTCTTCCTCGCCGGGGATGCCGCCCACATTGTTCCCCCGACCGGAGCGAAAGGGCTGAATCTCGCGGTTGCCGACGCGCGGCTGCTGGCCGCGGCGCTGGGGGAATGGTATCGTTCCGGGCGAACCGATTTGCTGGAGGGCTATTCGGCGGCGTGTCTCCAGCGCGTCTGGCGGGTCGAACATTTCTCCTGGTGGATGACGTCGATGCTGCATCGCTTCGACGACGACGGCCCATTCGAGCACCGCCTGCATCTCTCCCAGTTGCGCTACGTCACCCGCTCGACCGCCGCGGCGACGTCCCTGGCCGAGAACTACGTTGGGCTGGAGGAGGGGTGAGGAGCGAAGGAGAAAGGAGATAGGAGCCAGGAGATAGGAGACGGGAGAGCGAATCGGGCTACGCCCCTTCTCCCTCTGGGAGAAGGTTGGGATGAGGGTGTTCCTCTCCTGCCTCCTATCTCCTGCCTCCTATCTCCTGGATGCAATTCTAATGTGCCCCGCATCGGGGCAGGAGTGTGATTGATGTTTCGTAGCGATGTCATTGGCAGCTTGTTGCGACCGGCCTACCTCGTCCAGGCTCGGAACGATTTCGAGGCGGGCGAGATCGGCGCGGCGGCTTTCAAAAAGATCGAGGACCGCGCGGTCGACGAGGCGATTCGCCTGCAAGAGGACGCCGGCCTCGACGTCCTCACCGACGGCGAGCAGCGGCGCTACGCGTTCTTCGGGCATCTGGTGGAATCGCTCGAAGGTTTCGATAAGCTGGGCGGCTGGGCGATTCCCTTCCACGACGAGCAAGGCGGGGAACTGGTGTACCGCCGGCCGGTCGTCGTGGAAAAGCTCCACTGGCGCCATTCCATGTGCGGTGAGGAGTTCACCTACCTCCGGGCCCGCACGGCGCGGCAGGCGAAGGTGACCTTGCTCAGCACCCAGCAAGCGGCGGCCTACTACGATCCCCAGCGCTCCGGCGGCGCCTACCCGACGCGTGACGCCTATCTAGCGGATCTCGTCGACCTGACTCGCCGCGAGATCGCCGAGCTAATCCGTCTGGGCTGCACCTACGTCCAGATCGACGCGCCGCAGTACGGCGCGCTGCTGGATCCCCAGATCCGCGAGGGCTACCGCCAGCGGGGCAGCGACGTCGACGAGATGATCGACAGGACGATCGAGCTGGACAACGCGGTGATCGCCGGCTTCGATCGGCAGGGCGTCACGTTCGGCGTGCACATCTGCCGCGGGAACAATCAAAGCATGTTCTACGCGAGCGGCGGCTACGACCCCATCGCCGAGCGGGTGTTCCGGCGAACCGGTTTTCAGCGATTCCTTCTCGAGTACGACGACGCGCGCTCCGGAACCTTCGCGCCGCTGCGCTTCGTGCCGGAGGATCGGGAGGTGGTGCTGGGCCTGGTGAGCACCAAGAAGCCCGAGCTGGAGACGCAAAGCGATCTGGAACGGCGCATCGAAGAGGCGGCGAAGGTTATCCCGCTCGAACGGCTCGCCCTCAGCCCGCAGTGCGGCTTCGCCTCGACCTGGGAAGGCAACCGCATCTCGCCGGAGATCCAAAAGCGCAAACTCGAACTCGTCGCCAAGACGGCGCGGGCGGTTTGGAGCGATGGGATGACTTCGTCCCGGCCCTGATGCCGGTTACCGTAGGTAGGGGCAGGCCCCTGTGCCTGCCCGATTCTCGGCCCGCGATCAGCACCATTCCCGTGATTCGTCCCGGGTCGGGGAGAAGGTAGAGGCCCGGCTTCCAACCTGTGCCCGACCGTGCCGGCACGAAAAACCTCGTGGTAACGTTCGGTCAAAGAACGAGGGCAGGCAGTGCGAAGCCTCCCTGTGGGACGGGGGCCTGCCCCTACCCGTGGTGAAAATCGCGGCGACCGGCAGCTTTGGGGTTGCGGCTAAGCGCCGTTTCCGCGTCCCGGCCCGTAGACCGGTCGCCCCGGCCGCGCGCCGGTGTGGACGCCGTTTGCCAGGACCTGCTGGCCGTTGACCCAGACGTCGCGGACGCCGACCGAGAGCTGGTGGGGATCCGCGAAGCTGGCGCGGTCGCTCACCACGTTGGGATCGAAGACGACCACGTCGGCGAAGAAGCCGGGTTGCACCTGGCCGCGATCGCGCAGGCCCAGACGGCTGGCGACCGCTGAGGTCATCTTGCGGATGGCGTCTTCCAGGGGGATCACCTGCTGGTCCCGAACGTAGGAGCCGAGGATCCGCGGATAGGTGCCGTAGGCGCGCGGGTGGACGAGGATGCCACCGGGGTTTGCCGGATCCACGCCCGGAGCGTCGGTGCTGAAGGTGATCCAGGGCTGCCGCATTTGCAGGGTCAGGTTCTCCTCGCTCATGAGGAAATAGTTGGCGCTGGCCCACGGCCCTTCCGATTCCACTAGATCCATCAAAGTGTCCGGCCAGTCGCGCTCTCGTTCCGCGGCGATCTGCGCGATAGTCCGACCATTCCAGCGCCGGTTCTCCGGTCGCCGCAGTCCGACGACGAGGATTCCTTCGGGACCGGCGAGCGAGCCGCGGCTGCTCGGAGCGAGGATGCCCTCGCGGATTCGCGCCCGAGTCGCCGGGTCGCGGAGATTCTCGACGAGTTTCCCGTCGGCCTGAGCCCAGTCCGGGAGCGCCGCGGCGAGACCGGTACCCGAGGCGACGTAGGGGTACATCGTCGCCGTCACGTCGACGCCGTCGGCCCGAGCGCGGTCGATCAGCGCGATGGCCCCGGGCATCTTCGACCAGTAGGGGCGGCCGGTCACTTTGAGATGGTAGATCTCGACGGCGACGCCGGCTCGCCGACCCAGGTCGATCGTCGCGGCGAGACTTTCGAGAAATCGCTCGCCTTCCGAGCGCAGGTGGACGATGTATCGGCCGCCGGAGCGTCCGACGACCTCGGCGCAGGCGATCAGTTCCTCGTCCGAGCTATACGCGTTGGGCGGGTAGATCAGCGCCGGGGCGATGCCGAAGGCGCCATCCGCCATCGCCTCGGCGACGACCTGGCGCATCCGGTTCAGCGCGTCCGGCGAGGCTTCCCCCATCGCCCAGCCCATGGCGTACTCGCGCACCGTCGCGCCGCCGAGAAACGAACCGAAGTTCACCGAGGCGCCGCGTGCCGCGACGTGGTCGAGCCAAGCCGCGAAGCGGGTCCAGCCGCGCGCTCGCTCTTCGTCTTCCGGGGTAATCTCGCCGAAGCCCGGCAGCACCGGCGCGACGCGCTTGCCGCCGAAGGGGGCCGGAGTCCAGAGCTCGCCCATGATCTCGGTGGTGACGCCCTGGGTCACTTTCGAGAGCGAGCGGCCGTCGGACAGCAGGGGAAGAATCGAGTGGCTCTGGATGTCGATGAAGCCAGGACAGACCACCAGACCGGTCGCGTCGACGACCGTCTCGGCCGTGCGGGGATCGAGCCGGCCGGCCGGCGCGACCCGGGTGACGCGGTCGCCGGTGATGCCGACGTCGGCGTAGCTCCAGGGATTGCCGGTCCCGTCGACTAACCTGCCGTCGCGGATCAGAACGTCCATAGCTACCTCCCAGCGAGGCCGGTGAGCTGGATGCCTTCCACGAAAAACCGCTGGAAACTGAAGAAGAGGACGAGCATCGGCACGATCATCAGCATCGACGCCGCCATGAGCCAGGCCCAGTGGGTTCCGTAGAGCGTCTGAAAGTTCTGCAGCCCGAGGGCGAGGGTAAACTTCTGCGGGCTATTCAGGTAGATCAGCGGGCTCAGGAAGTCATTCCAGTTGGCCACGATGCTGAAAATCGCCACGGTTGCCAGCGCCGGAACCGACAACGGCAGGACGACCTGGAAGTAGACCTGCAAGTTGGTCGCGCCGTCCATGCGGGCGGCCTCGTCGAGTTCGTAAGGCAACGTCATGAAGAACTGGCGGATCAAGAAGATGTTGAACGCGCCTCCCCCGAACCAGAAAGGAACGGTCAGTGGGAGGAAGGTGTTAATCCAGTGCAGCTTGCTGAACAGGATGTACTTGGGCACCAGAGTCACGATATCCGGAAGCATGATCGTCGAGAGCAGTAGGACAAACAGGAAATCGCGACCGGGAAAGCGGATCCGCGCGAAGCCGAACGCCGCGAGTGACGCGGTGATCACCGTTCCCAGCGTCGCGGCGACGGTAATCGTCAGGGTATTTTTGAAGTACACGTCGAAAGAACCCTGCTGGAGCGCGTCGGGGTAATTGCGCCAGGAGATCGGCGAGGGGATCCACTGCGGCGGATAGACGAACTCGGTTCCGGGTACTTTCAGCGACGTGCTGATGAGCCACAGCGACGGCAGGACCAGCACAATCGCGGTGATTGTCAGGGGAACGTACCAGAGTTTACTCACTTCAGGTCTGCCTCGTAGAAAACCCAGCGGCGCGAGAGCCGGAACTGGAGCAAGGTGAACGACAGGATGATCACGAAGAGGAGCCAGGCCATCGCTGAGGCGTACCCCATATCCAGCTTCTGGAACGCGATATCGTAGAGATAGTAGACGTAGAAGAGCGTCGCGTTGTCCGGGCCACCGCTCGTCATCACGTAAGCCTGGGTGAAGATCTGGAAAGCACCGATCAGCGCCAGGATCAGGTTAAACAGGATCGCCGGCGAGAGCATCGGCAGGGTGACCAGTCGGAAGCGGTGCCACCAGTTGGCGCCGTCGATCGCCGCCGCGTCGTAGAGATGCTCCGGAATTCCTCGCAGACCGGCCAGCAGAATGATCATCTGGCCGCCCATGCTCCACCAGCTCATCATGATCAGCGAGCTCTTGACGATTCGAGGATCGCTGAGCCACTGAATCGGCGGGAGGTGGAGAAAATACAGAAAGTAATTCGCCAGGCCGAAATCGGTGTTGAGGATCGTGACCCAGAGCAGCGAGTTGGCGACGAGAGGAATCAGCGAGGGAAGAAAGTAGAGCGTGCGGTAAACCGCTACGCCCCGCACGCGCACGTTGACGAGCAGCGCGGTCATCAGCGCGACGAACAGGTGCGTTGGCACGCCGATGACGACGTAGAAGGCGCTATTGTACAGCGACTGCCCGATTTGCGAATCCTGCAAAAGTGCCGCGAAGTTCGCCAGACCCACGAATTTCGGCACGGTGATGATCTGCCAGGCGCTGAACGAGATCGCGATCGACGCGAGCATCGGCCCGGCGGTCCAGAGAATGAAGCCGAGCAGCCACGGCAAGATAAACAGATAGCCGTCCCGCGCATCGCGCCAGCGCTGGCGTGACCACCCGTGGCGCCGTCGAGCCGCGGGCTTTGACCCGCTCAGCGAAACCGAACTTGAAGAACTCATGGTTTAGAAGCCTTGCTCTTACCCTGTCGAAAGGATGGGGCGTCACTCTTTATGGGCGAGGCGTAAACCGAATGCCGCCGCCTTAAAGGGCGGGCGTAGGGTGCGTGGGGCTGAAGCCCCGGACCGGGCGCTTTAGCGCCTCCCGGCCTACGCCCGCCCTTCAGGGCGGCGACACCGCCGTCCGCTTTAACCGCCCGCCGTTGGCTTCGCCGCGATGAGGCTGTTGACCTTCGACGCGATGCCAGTGAGGGCGTCCTTGACCGCCTTTTGCTCCGGACCGTAGACGCTTTCCAGGGCGCTGGCGATGGTTTGGTGAACGCCAATCCAGTCGCCGGCTACCGGTTCCGGTCGGGCGTAGCTCATCGCGTCCAGACCAATCTGAATGTGCGCTGGCGGCTTTCCGGACTGGTTCTTGACCGCCTCTTCGGCGATGGTCTTGAAGGCAACTGGCAAACCGAAGTCGAATAACGCCTGCATGGAATCCTTCCCCTCCAGGTAGGAGAGGAGTTTCCAGGCGCTGTCCTTCGACTTACCGGCCGAGGCCATGGCGTGTCCGGCCGAGGCGGTACGAGTGACTTGCTTCCCGTCGTGCGGCAGGTGCTGAATGTCCCAGGAGAACTTCGCGTTGGCGAAGAAGGGATAAACGTTGAAGGTGGGGATCATCCCAATCTTGCCGCTCTGGAAAAGGGTGGCCGGATCGTTCGCGGCGCCCTGGGCGCTCGACGGGTGCCAACCCTGCTTTACCAGATTGTTGACCCAGGTGTAGGTTTTGACGCCGAAATCGTCGTCCAGGGTGTACTGCGTGCGGTCGGCGTTGAGGACGTCTCCGCCTTCCTGCCAATCCCGAATGAAGGAGTAGTAGGCGTAACCCGGTTGGATCCAGCCGGCGGTGCCCCAGACCTTGTTCGGTCCGGTTCCGCTAGTCAGCTTCTGCGCGGCCTGCTCGTAATCCGCCCACTTCCAGTCGGCGGTCGGCAGGGAGAGGTTCGCCTTTTGGAAGAGATCCTGGTTATAAATGAGGATCGTGCTGGTGGTCTCGCGAGGTAGCGCGTTCTGCTTACTCTGGAACGCGAAGTCGGCAATCGACGCGGGATAGAAGTTGTCGGCGCTGAACGTCTTGTCGGCTTTGACGTAGTTGTTCAGGTCTTCCGGAATCCCCAGGGCCGAAACGCCGGCGTTCGTATAGGTGTGGATCCAGTAAACGTCAGGCGGCGTGCCACCGGAGATCATCAAGAGAAGCTTCGTCTGCTCCTCGGCCGCGCTCGCACCGCTAAAGTTTGGCTGAACGGTGAGGCCCGGGTTGGCCTTCTGGAAGTTGTCGAAGATGGGCGAGTACATCTTCTGCGGGTTGCCGCCGCTGTTGCACAGGAAAACCAGTTGGGTCGCGGCGCTGGCCGCGGGAGCGGACGTCGCGGCGGCGCTGGGAGTTGACGCGCTCGCGCTCGCGCTGGTCGCCGCCGCGGTGGGCGCGGCGCTCGCGGCGGTTGTGGGCGCGCTCGTCGGCGCGCTCGCTGGCGCGCTGGAACTACAGGCTGCCAGAATGACGCCACTGGCCGCGCCCGTCGCGGCCAGGCCGGCGAAGCGCAGAATCGCTCGCCGAGAGTAGCGGTGGGACAGCACCATCTAATTCAAACCTCGCTTTCGGTGGACCAAATCCAAAGGGGCGGCGGGTCTCGCGGGGTCAGCCGATCGCGAACCCGCCAAAGTGGAGTGATCTTACCATCGGCCCAACTTGAGCGTCAAGGTATCAGAAAGCGGGTGACAGCTCCCGCTCGCGCGCTACCCGCGGTGGCGTCCGAGGTAGAGATACTTGCCGAAGCGACCCATGACGTGAACGGACTGTTCCGGGTGGAAGTCGGCGAGGTAGGAGACCAGGTGCCCCGGCGGCACGGTGTTGCCCCGAAACATGGCGTAGTGAATGGGGATGACCACGTCCGCGCCGATCTGAACCGCGAACTCGGCGGCCTTGCGATAGTCCAGATTGCCGATCGTGCCGGCGCGGGTTCGGTAGAAGTCGCGCCCGTTGATTGGCAGCAGCGCGACGTCTACCGCGTGTTCCTTGACGCGTTCGGTTTGGCCCTCGTAAGGAATCGTGTCCCCGCTGTGGTGCACGCAGACGCCGTCCAGGCGAATCGTATAGCCGAGGTACGGATACCCCTCGTCGGTTTGGTCAAACTCCTCGTGCTTGGCCGGGTCTCGGCGTCGATGTGCCGGATGAGGTCGGGCGCGGCATACTGGCTCATGGGAGATTCTCCTTTTCACGCGTTGGGGAGATTCGTGGGATGGGTTGCCCCCAGTTTGCCGAGGATGGCCAGCAATCCGACGACGCTCCCGTCGACGCCCACTCCCCAGGCGAGGGTTCCCAGGTAGTCTAGCGCCGAGCCGAACGGATGGGCAACGTACAGCGTGTTCATCCCGGTGACCATCGCGGCGAGGATGCAGATCGACACCACCGCGTAGTCCCCGAGGTCGACGAGGAAGTTGAGCGTTCTCAGGAGGTGCAAGTACTGATCTTTTTCCGTCTTGGCGTGCCGGGAACTGCCGGTGTGTTCTTCGATGGCGGCTTGACGCTGCTTCCAGGACTCAACCACGCCCTTCAATTCTTCCAGCCGGGGGAAGCGCATTTCGAGATCCGTGATTGGCCGCAAGCTCACCTCGATCCCCACGACGTTCGGTCTAATCGGTTGTGGGGGAGCGAGCGACCGCAATGTCGCGACCTGATCTTCGAGGCGCGATTCCACCTTCCAGTTGCTCAGGGCATCGGAAGTCTGAGCCAGCCAGAGATCCTGCCAGATGGCGTCGAGTTCCGACGTAGCCAGCGTCAGCTTGTGAAAGTCGGGATTGGCTTTCGGGGGTTTCACGACTTCGTCGCTCGCCGGGTCGTCGATCTCGGCCGGAATGGTCTTTTCCAACTGAACCGCCAATTTGCAGGCTTCCCGGTAGCGCGGGACGATCCGCGCCAGGGCGGTGAAAACCGCCTGGAAAACCTGAACCTGAGAACGCAGATCTTTCAAATCGTCGTCGTCGGCGATGGGGTACGGGTGCTTGCCGATCAATTCCTCCCACGCCGCGAGCGCGCGCGGGCTCTGTTCGGCTCCGACCGGACTCGGTCGACCGACCATCTGAACCTGTGGGGCGATGCTGATCGCCAGGGTCGCGACATCGCGCGCGGTGTAGGTGAAGCTTTCGAAGTCGGCGAAGAGCGTCCGCAAGGACTGGAGAACGGTGTTGGCGGTCGCCAGATCTCCGGTTTTGATCGCGTCCAGCACCGTGATTTGGGGCGCGCGCAAATCATTCGTCGGCCCGTTCGGGTCTTTCGGCTTAAGCCCGACGAGTTGGTTCGCCGTCGCGACGATGCTGAACTCGACCTGATTTTTTGGATCTCGGTCCACGTCACCATCGATCTCTCGGTCGGCGATCTCCAGCAATAGCGTGAACGCTCCCTCCATGAGCTTGCGTCCGGGCCGGTAAGTCGATTCGTACCAGTTGACGCCGTAGGCGATGATCAGGCCCAGGAAGACACAAACCAATGGCCAGAAAGGTCCGTCGGTGACGTCGACGGTAATCTTGTCGGTCGTGCCGTTCGCGTCGTTGAGATTCACTATCGCGGCGAGGTACGAGCCGGAGGCGAGGTTGCTGCCCGGCACGAGCGTCAGGGTGCGGACCAGGGGTGCATGGGCAATCGACGGGGGTGGTGTGGCCGGCGTCAAAACGAAAGGTGCCAGACCGTCGGCCGTGGCCGCCGCGGTCGCGTTGCTGGGCAGGTAGATGATGACGCCGGAGCGCAACGTCGAACGGGTTACTCGCAGGGTAACGTCGCCGACCACCGCCACCGGGGAGGCGACGACCGGTTGCGTTGTCGTGTAAATGAAGTAGCCAACGGTGAGGGAAAGGAGGAGGCTGAAGAGGATCAAGCCGGCGAAAGGAGGAACGCTCGGAATCCGGGAGAGCGCGCGTCGCAACCGCCTTTCTAGGAGGCCAGCCGCGGAAGCAGGTTGCGCGATTGCCATGCGATTCTCCGTTACCTTGCGGCTAACGCGAACCCGGAAATTTCTCGATTGTACCTGGCTTGCCGCATCGTAGAACCTGCGTCGGACCATGTCAAGGGCGGGACGGTTGGCGGCTGGCCGGCCGGGACCAATCGCCGACTCGCGGTGTGCTATACTCGCCCTGGGTCAGCGCCGGGGGCGGCGTAACATCGCCGACCGGACGACCGACCGGTTCCAGTTGGAATTCGACAAGGAGATCGGACCTGATGCAGATCGCCGAGTTTCTGCCGCCGAAGCCCTCGCCGCTGTGGCGAATGGTCCAGCAGTGCGGCGTTAGCCACGCGGTTGGCGCGATGGATTTCAGTCGCGGGCTGGACGTTCCTCGGGAGGACCTGCCCTGGAGCTACATGTCGCTCGTTCGGGTGAAGACGGCATACGAGGACGCTGGTTTCGCACTGGACGTCATCGAAAGTCGGCCGCCGCTGACCAAGGCGAAGCTGGGCTTGCCGGGGCGCGACGAAGAGATCGAGACCGCGTGCGAGCTGATCCGCAACATGGGCGCCCTGGGCATTCCGGTCTGGTGCTACGAATGGATGCCGGTGTTCAACTGGATGCGGACCTCGACGACGGTGCCGTCACGCGGGGGAGCGCTGGCCACCGGCTTCGACTACGCCTTGATGCGCGACGCGCCGCTCACCGAGTACGGTGTGGTGACCGAGGATCAATTGTGGGAGAATCTGGAGTACTTCCTCAAAGCGGTCGTGCCGGTGGCCGAGAAGGCGAACGTCAAGCTGGCGATGCATCCGGATGATCCGCCGCTCTCGCCGATTCGCGGCCTGGGACGCATCATGCGCAGCATCGAAAACTACCAGCGATTGCTCGACCTGTATCCGAGCCCGGTGAACGGGATCACCCTGTGTCAGGGCAACTTCACCCTGATGACCAACGACCTGCCGTCGGCGATTCGCCAGTTTGGCAAGCAGGACAAGATCTTCTTCGTCCACTTCCGTGACGTGCGTGGCACGCCGGAGAAGTTCGTCGAGACCTTCCACGACGAAGGGAAGACCGACATGCTGGCCTGCATGCAGGCGTACCGGGAGGTCGGTTTCGAAGGGGTGTGCCGCCCCGACCACGTGCCGACCATGGAAGGCGATAATAACGATCGCCCCTCGTACTCGAACATCGGGCGTCTCTTCGCCATCGGCTACATCAAGGGCCTGCGCCAGGCGGTGTACGGCTAGTGGACTGTCACGCGTGAAATGATAGGTGAGGATGCGTCGCCGCCTTCAAAGGCGGGCGTAGGGCGGGAGGCGCTAAAGCGCCCGTCCGAGGGCTTCAGCCCTACCCACCCTACGCCCGCCCTTCAGGGCGGCGCTGTCAAGAATATATTCATCAACTGCCGCCTGACAGTCCACTAGAGCAGGCGTCGGCGGCCGGCTACCGAGACCCTCTGCCTCGGTAACCGACCGCTGGTTCGCTTGGCAAGACCTCGATTTCGCGAGCCGAACCTCCCCAGCGGCGTCCTTGCCGTCACAAAGTTCGGAGGATTCGGTCCTTGGCGTTCCGAATGTGCTCCCCGAGCCGTCGGCCGGTCCGCTCTCCGTCTCGCGCCCGGAGCGCGGCAAGGATTTCACGGTGCTCGTCGAGAGTTGGTGGAACGAACGCTCCGCGACGGTAGGCAAAAACGAGAAGACGCTGCGCCACCCCTTGGAGACGCTCGAACGCCATTAAGAGATAGCGGTTTTCCGCCGCGCGGGCGATCGCGTGATGAAAGGCCATGTCCCACTCGGTGAGGTCATACGAGGATGGCGATGCATCGAGGGGCCGAGTCGCGAGCAACTGCTCCAGGGCGTCGAGCTGGTCCGGGGTGATTCGGTCGGAAGCCAGTCGGCCAAGCGCCGGTTCCAACTCCCAACGCGCCTCATACAACTGCTGCAGGGCGAGAACGGTGATGTCCGCGACGGACACCGCGCGCCGCGGCAGGGCGACGACGAGGTCATCTTCGGTCAGGCGTTGAATTGCTTCGCGTAGCGGCGTACGCCCACAGCCTAGTTGTTCGACGAGCGCTCCTTCCACGAGAACCGCTCCTGGCTCCAACTCGAGCGCGATGATCAGCTTCCTCAACTGGGCGTAAGCCTTGTCGCTAGCGCGGTCGAAGATACTATCGGTCGTTTGGCTGTTAATTTTTACCACACATGACTCCGTACAAGACGGTCTAGACTGATATATCCATGTATTGACATTCAGTATATCGGTGATATAGCTTAGTCTCAACTCTCCTCGCACAATTTTAGGAGGATCAATGCGATACCCTCACTCGGCAGCTGCCGTTTCGCACGCGTTCACTCGGCGTCATTTTCTCGCCGGCGGGTTAGTCGCCGTCGCGGGCGCTGCGCTCGCCGCGTGCTCGTCGACTTCTGCCCCGTCGAGTAGTCCAACCACGAGCGCCGCGACGTCGGCACCCGCGGCCGCGCCGACGACGGCGCCCACCGCCGCGCCAGCCGCGACCACGGCGAGTTCGTCCGCGGCCCCCGCCGCGGCGACCGCGACGACGGCGCCGGCCGCTCAGTCCGCGCCAAGCGGGAGCGGCGGTGCGGTTACGATGACGTTCTGGAATGACATTGGCGCCACCAACGCGAAGCCCTACACCGATCTGCAGAGTCTGTTCAACAAGCAGACCGGGATCAAAATCGACCAGCAGGTTATGCAGATCGGCAACCTCAACTCGAAGCTTCAAATGGGCGCCCCGATCGGCCAGGCTCCGGACATGGCGCTGCTGTACACCACGGCGATCCCGCACTTTGCCGACCTTGGCACGATCCAGGTTCTGGACCCGGCGGCGCTGGACCAAAGCGGCATCAAAGAATCCGACTACGTTCCCGCCACCTGGCAAGGCGGCATGTACAAGGGCAAGCGCTACAGCGTCACTCAGGACGTCGTCCAGAGCGCGCTGTACTTGAACGACAGCATGTTCAAGGACGCCGGACTGACCGGCTCGGACGGCAAGCCGCAGGCGCCAACCGATCAAACGTCCTGGCTGGAAACCGCGCAGAAGTTGACGAAGAACGGAAACTATGGCGGACTCTGGGGCGGCAGTTCCGACAACCTGAACTTTGAAGGGCTGCTCTGGCAGAACGGCACGAACGTGTTCTCGGAAGACTTGAGCAAATCGGTGTTGGATCAGCCCGCGGCGATCGAGGTCGCGACGTTCTGGGCCAAGCCCTACGCTCAGCTCAAGGCCTCGCCGCCGGATGGCGTCGACGCCGAGAAGGCCTTTGTCGCCGGAAAACTCGCCATGTGGGTGAACGGTTCCTGGAACGTGACCGGCTTCAACGACTCCAAGATTGCCTACACCGTCGCGCCGGTCCCCACCCTGTTCAAGACGCCGAAGGTTTGGAGCCTGGGGCACGAACTGACCATGCCGATGCAGAAGAACAAGGACGATGCGAAAGTCGCCGCGTTCTGGAAGTTCGTGAAGTTTATGATCGACAACGGCGCCACCTGGACCGTTCAGGGCGGTGTGTTGGCGGCGAACAACACGGTGTATAAGGATCCGCAGATTGCCAAGGATCCGATCCTCAAGGTCTTCACCGACCAGTCGAAGAACTGGGGTGTCGGGCAATCGACGCCGAAGTGGAGCGACGCCGAGGCCCTCATCGGTCCGGTGATCGACGGGATTTACCTGGGGAAGCAACCGCCGGCCGACGCCATGAAGTCCCTGGCGCAACAGATCAGCGCGCTGTAGAGTCAATCCGCTGCTGAATGGGTGGGGACCGGGAACGTCTCGGTCCCCACCCGTCGCGCCGGGTATCCCAACCTATCTTCGGAGAGGCGACATGGCCAAATCCATCTCGCTCCCGCGGCGCTCTGCCCTCGATTGGAAGGCGGTCGTCGTTCCGTACCTCTACCTTGGACCGTTCCTGGTCCTCTTTCTGGTCTTTCGGGTGTATCCCCTTTTGTACGGGTTGTACATCAGCGTCACCAACGCCCAACTCGGGCGAATGAGTACTGCAATCGTCGGTTTTCAGAACTATTCCGCGCTCCTTTCGGACCCGCGCTTTCAGACCAGCGTCGTCAACACGGCGACGTTTACCCTCGAGGCGACGATTCCGGTCCTTGGCGTTCCGCTCCTGCTGGCCGTCGTTCTGAACCGTGGCGTCGCCTTGCGGACCCTCCTGCGCAGCGCGTTTTTCTTCCCCTTCACCCTGTCAGTCGTCACCGTCGGTCTGATCTGGGCCTGGCTGTTGGATCCGCTCGTCGGCCCGATAACGTTTTACCTGAATCGAGTAGGCATCTTCCCCCCGCCCTGGCTTGGCGACACGCACACCGCGATGCCGGCGATCGTTCTCGCGACGGTCTGGTCGGTGACCGGTTACTACATGGTGATCTACCTGGCCGCGCTCCAGGATATTCCCCAGCAGTTGCTCGAAGCTGCCGCGCTGGACGGCGCGGGTGGCTGGCAATCGTTCTGGTCGGTGACCTTTCCGTTGCTCCGCCCGGTGATGCTCTTCGTCGTGATCATTCACATCATCGGCGCGCTTCAGGTCTTTGGCATTATCTTCGTGATGACGAAGGGAGGGCCGGCGGACGCGACTCTCAGTCTGGTGCAGTACATCTACCTCATCGGTTTCCAGGGTAGTTTCCGTCTCGGGCCAGCCGCGGCGATGTCCTGGGTGCTGTTCGTCGCGATTTTCGTCGTCTCGCTGATTCAGTTTCGCGTTTTTCGCGATCAGGCGGAGTATTAGCTGCTATGAGCCAGGTCCAATCGGTTCCCGGTGTCACGCCGGCGAAAGGCTCCGCGACGATTCGCCGGATTGGCCGTCGCCCTTTGCTTTCCGGCCTCCTCCTCGCTCTCGCCGTGCTCTGGACCTTGCCTTCCCTCTGGGCGCTGGTAACGTCCCTCAAACAAACGCCGAGCATCTTCAAGCTGCCGCCGGTGTGGATTCCGGCTCCGTTCACGATCGAGCAGTACGTTGCCATTTTTAGTAACGATCGCTCGACCGACATCGGCCGTGCGCTGATCAACAGCGTGGTTTACGCGGTCGTCAGCACGGTTCTGGTCATCCTGATCAGCGCGCTGGCCGCCTATCCTCTTGCCCGCATGAAGTTTCCCGGTCGGGACGTCGTCTTCTGGTCAATCGTCGGCAGCCTGATGGTGCCGGGCGTTATCAACATCGTGCCGCTGTACCTGCTGGTTTACACCCTGGGGTGGATGAGTACCTATCAGGCGCTGGTCGTTCCGCAACTCGCTTCGGCGTTCGGGGTGTTTTTCCTGCGGCAGTTCTTCCTGAGCCTGCCGAGCGAACTGGAGGACGCCGCGCGAATCGACGGAGCAAACTCCTGGGACATTTTCACGCGGCTCCTCATGCCCCTGTCGACGGCGGCTCTGGGCACCCTGGCGATCCTGACGTTCCAATGGTCCTGGAACGATTTCACCTGGCCCCTGATCATCTTGAACCAGCAGTCGATGTTCACCTTGCCAGTGGCTCTTTCCCTCCTGCAAACCGCCTATTCTGCCACCTCGTACGGTCCGATCATGGCGGGCGCCGTCGTGAGCGCGCTGCCGCTCCTCCTGGTGTTCCTGCTGGCCAACCGCCAAATTGTCGAGGGTGTAAAGCTTAGTGGTTTGAAGACGTAGAGGTGGGGGCGCGTCATGTACAATTGATCGGCGATATTCAGGAGGCGACGTAATATGTCGTTAAAGCTCGCAGGCATTATTCCCCCGGTCGCGACGCCGTTTACCCCCGATCAGGAACTTGACGAGGACGCTCTACGCCGTGAGTTGCGGGTCATGCTCGCCGCGGGCGTTCACGGTCTCACGATTGGCGGGAGCACTGGCGAAGGGCACACTCTGTCGATCGAAGAAAGTTGTCGACTCGCTTCGGTGGCCCTTGACGAGGTGAAAGGGCGCGTTCCGGTGATCAGCGGAATTATCCGCGACTCGACTCGTGAGGTGATTCGCTATGGCCGCGCGCTCAAAGAGGTTGGCGTCGACGGGCTGCAGATCACCCCGGTTCACTATCTCTTTACCTCCGGCGATGAGGCGACCCTGGCCTATTACGATGAGATTGGCCAGGCGGTGCAACTTCCCATTATCGTCTATAACGTGGTTCCGTGGAACACGATCATGCCGCCGACGCTGCTGCGGCTCGCGGAACAGGAGTGGATCGTCGGCGTGAAGCAAAGCGGGGGTGACATCCACAAACTCGCCGATTTACTCCAGGCGAATCGGGGACGGCTGCGCATTCTGACCGCGATTGACGCGCTGCTGTATCCCTCGTTTCTGCTGGGAGCCGACGGCGCGGTCGCGGCGATTCTGACCGTCGTTCCAAAGCTCTGCGTGGCGTTGTGGGACGCCTGCCAGCGGCGTGACCTCGACCGTGCCCGGGAGCTTCACGAGCAGATCCTGCCGATCTGGCGCGCGCTGGAAGCGCCGGATTTGCCGGCTCGGGTCAAAGCCGCGTTGGAGTTGCAGGGACGGCCAGTCGGTCCCGCGCGAAGCCCGATTCAGCCAGTCACCCCCGACGTTCGCGCGCGTATCGCCCAGGCGCTGACCGCGGCAGGCGTCGGGAATCAAGGCTGAGAAGTCATACCTGTGGCCAGCGAGCCTGTCACCGGTCATCGCCGGAATAGCCCAGCTTTTTCCAGATCTCGCGGGCCTCGGGCAGGTTTTCCGGCATGACCTCGCGTTGCTTGCCCCCGGAAAAGACTGGGGGCGCATCCGGGTCGTCCAGGTCCATTGGGCGCCAGTGGTCGCTTTCGTAAGCCCGGCGCGATTCTTCGCGAGTGAAATCCGGCACGGCGTAGCTGTTGCCGTTGTCGAGCACGCTCTTCCAGGCCAGGATGCCGATGACCGACATCGCCACGCCGCGATAGACGTTCAGATACGGTTGCTCGCCGGTGCGGATGGCTTCCGCGAAGTAGTAATTCGTGAAGAAGTCGCCGCCGCCGTGGCCGGCGCTCGCCGCGCCTTTCGCCCATTCCGGGAATTGGGGATAGTAGACCTTCTCCGGCACCTGACCCGGCTTCAAGTCCCATTCGTCGTGGACGACCCGCACGCTGCCCGGCCCCCAGTAGCCCGGCCCGCGGCCGGTCTCCAGTAATCCCCACTCGCCGTGCAGCCGGTAGAAGATGCTGTGTCCGGGGAGGCCGCCCTGGAGCAGTTTGAAGTTGGCGCCGTTGTCCATCTGGGCGATGATCAGTCCGCCGACGTCCTGCTGGCGCCAGAGGCGCTTGCGGCGACTATCCTCCGGCAGCGGTGTGGCGAACCCGTTCACCCGCACCGGCATGGTATCGGTGATCGCCATGAGCGGGGCCATGGCGTGGGTGCAGTAGTAGGTCGCCGGGAGGTTGTTTCGCCAGTGGCGCAGGCCCGGGGAGATGCCGGCGTGCCACTCGAAACTCCCCGGATGGTTGTATTCACCCTCGGCGTAGAGGATGCGTCCGATTTCGCCCGCTTTGTAGAGCCGGGCCAACTCCTGATTGAAGGCGGTGTACGGATAATTCTCCGCGAGCATGTAGATCTTCCCGGTCTGCTCCACCGTTCGGCACAACTCGACGCCCTCGGCGAGGGTGCCGCATGCCGCGCACTCGCTCAGGACGTGCTTGCCGGCCCTCAGCGCCTTGATCGCGAACGGCGCGTGCTGGTGGAAGTAGTTCGCCAGCACCACCGCGTCCAGGTCATGCTCCAGGAACCGGTCGAAGTCGGTGTAGGTGGTGATGCCGTGGCGCTGCCCCACCGCGGCGAGACGCTCCTCCCAGGTATCGCAGATGGCGACCAATTCCATGCCCGCGCCCGCGGCCTGACGCATGAACGTTTCCCCGCGGCCGACGCCGATCACCCCGACCCGAATCGGTTTGCCGTTTCCTGCTGTCGCCACGTCCATCTCTCCCTCCGCGTTGTTGAACTGTAGCTAGATTATCTACAATAGCCCCCAGCGACGATAGCCGGGAGGGATAGATGGCCGATCAGCCCAACCTGATCTTTCTGATGCCGGATCAGCTTCGGCCCGATTTCTTGAGTTGTTACGGCGCGGAGTTCATCGACACGCCGAACATCGATCGGCTCGCCGAGAGCGGCGTGCGATTTACTCACGCCTACTCGCAGCACCCGGTGTGCGTGCCGGCCCGGGCCTCGCTGCTCACCGGCATGGACGCGATCAAAACCGGCGTTTTGGACAACGGTCTGTACCTCCGCCCGGACCTGCGCGCCTGCGGCATCGCCACCTGGCCGGAGCTGCTGAGCGAGCAGGGTTATCTCACCGCCGGGATTGGAAAGATGCACTTCTACCCCTGGGACGCCCGGCTGGGGTTTCAGTATCGGCGCATCGCCGAGGATAAGCGCTGGCTGCAAATCCGCGACGATTACTGGCACTTCCTGCACGCTCACGGACACCGCAAGTACCACGGGAACGAGCACCCCGGCTATTTTGAAAACCGCGGCGCGATCGTCAATCGGCTCCCCTGGGAATATCAAGTCGACCACTGGGTGGGCGACGAGGCGTGCGGCTTCATTCGAGACTTTGGCCACGAGGGGCCATTTGCGTTGATGGTGGGCTTCCCGGGGCCGCACTGTCCCTACGACCCGGCACCGGAGTTCCTCGCGGGATTCGACCCGGACGCGATGCCCGAGCCGGTGCCCGACGCGGGCGACACGCCCGGTTTGCGCGAGCAGAACATCGTCGGCAATCGCCAGCCCTGGAACGGCGTCGATTACCAGGAGTTTACCCGTGCGCACAAACTCAAGATTCGGGCGCACTACGCCGCGCTGGTCAAGCAGATCGACGACGCGGTGGGCCGGATTCTGGACACCCTCCGCGACCGTGGTCTTCTGGAGAACACCATCATCGTTTTCGCCTCCGACCACGGCGACTACCTGGGCGACCACAACTTGATCGGCAAGGGCCAGTTCTTCGAAGCGAGCTTTCACGTGCCCCTGCTCGTCTCCCAGCCGGGGGTTCCTGGCGGGACGACCTGTGACGACCTCGTCGCGCTGACCGACGTGACCGCGACGCTCCTGCGCCTGGCAGGCCAGCCGGTGCCCGAGTACATGGACGCGCAACCGCTGCCCGGGATCGGGATCGCCGGAGCGACCGGGCGCGACCATTTGATCGGAGCACTGGGGAATGGCTGGATGATTCAGGAGGGGCCGTGGCGCCTGGCGAAGTACGCGACCGGCGAGCAGTTGCTCTTCAACCTCGAAGCGGATCCCCAGGAGCAGCGAAACCTGATTGCCGACGCCGGCTGCCGGACGGTTCTGCGAGATCTCGACGCGCGATTGACCGGCGCGATTATGCGCTCCATGGTCGACGCCCGCTTTGCCGAGCGGGTGTACACCCGAGACCTGTCCCAGTCGCCAGTCTTTGGCTACGAAGGCTGGCAACGTCCCTACCCCCGGCGCCGCGAGGACGGGCGCTAAGGCGAGGAGATAGAAGATAGGAGATAGGAGTCAGGAGACGAGGGCCGAGGTCGCTAGCTCTTTCCTGACTCCACTGGCCCTGGGTCTCCGCCCGCTGCCGTATCGTCCGTCAAGCGGCAATGTGCCGTGGCACGTACCCGCGCAGGCCGGCGGCAGACTTTTGCCCGAGCCAATTCCCCCCCTGACTCCTATCTCCTGACTCCTGTCTCCCGCCTTATTTCCAGATTTGACGGAAGCCGATGCGCTCGCATTGAGCGGGAACCGGCTGGCCGGGCGGTGACGCCGCGAGGCAGCCCGGGAAGGCTGCCCATTCCGCCTGGCTGATCTCCGCGAGGCCGGCGACCTTTTCTAGCAAGTCCGCGTTGATCCCCAGCGCGTGCGCGATGCGCTCGACCGTGGCCCGGTTCTCGATCGGAAGCTGACGCTCCACCCGGTTGACGGCGTCCAGGTCGACGTTTGCCTTCTGCGCGAGCTCCTCACTGTTCAAACGACGCCCGTATTTGCGTTCTTCCAGAGCCGCTATTGCCTCGGCGGTCTGGTGTTTGGTTAATCGAAACGTCGCTGGCGCGGGCTGAGCCATGAAACCTCCGGTGGACGAAGAATCGAGAATCTAGAATGGGAATCGGCCCCGGGATGGTCGACTGCCGAGTCATATCACGGGCACACAATGTGCCGGGGCAGTCGGTAGGTGGGTTGAGGACTGGGGAGGAGATACTGATTCCAGTGTTGATGGTTCAAGCTTTGGACCAAGGTCCAGGAGGAGAGGCGACGGACTGAAGTCCGCCGGTGGCAACCGACATCTTGCGGTTCATTCGTTGCCTCTCGGTGTTGCCTTGCCACCCGGACCCTTCAGGGTCCCGTCCCTTCTCCTGGACTTCAGTCCAGAGCCCATGCTCCGCCAGATCACATGCTTGCGCTGTTTACGCCGCGATCAGCAGGGGTCAGGACGGGGTGCTCCGCCAACGCGGGTCTTGCCGGTACGAACCCCACGGCCAGATTCCCAGCCCCCTACCCCTGACCCCCAATCCCCATTCGAGCACGGAGGAACCACTATGGTGAAACCGCAGCGGCAGCCTGACGTACAGATTCTCGAAGCCGGCAACGTCGTCTTCTTCTATCGGCCGAAGAAGGGGGTGCTGCACCCGAAGAGCCCGAGCGACCTCGAACGGGCGTACTTCATGCTCTTTCCCGACGACCAGCACCACCACCAGAATCGCCTGTTCAACGTCGCCCACGGCGTTTTTCCGGAGATCGTGCCGGGAATCGCCCTGCCCGAACAGCGCGACTGGGCATTTGTCGAAGACGTCAGCCACGACCCCCGGGCCATCGTCGAGGATCTGGAAAAGAACGTCGCGCCGGCCACCGGTCCGGCGGGCGAGCGGAATCGGCCCTGGGCGCGAGTGCTCGGCGATGGTCGCTACGCGCTCGCACGCCACGATGATCACACCCACCTCGTCTACTTTCTCCACCAGCCGGCGCAACCGGGCAAGGTGCAAAAGGAACTGGAGATCAAGCCGGAGGCGAGCTACGTCATCTCGGTGAAACAGCCGTTCGCGCCGTCGGAGATCCAGCTGGCAGACAAGCCAAGCTATCCGGAAGACCTGGTGAAAAAGTTCGACGGCCACGGATTTATCCCGGCCGAGCCCACGTCGTACCTGGACTACCGCTGGACCCAGATCCTGCTGATCGGCGCGCGGACCAACGTCGAGCAAGAGCTGGGCATCCACCTGGATCCCGACAAAGAAAACCACGCCGAAAAAGCGGCGCTCCAGCTTCTCCACCAGGAGGCGACCGAAGCCCACGCGAAGTGGCACGTGGAGATCTTCGAGCCCCTGGCGCAGGGACGGTGGGAGTAGACGGGGAATCGAGGAGTTAGGCACCAGAAGGGGAAGTTGGTTGCGGGGACGGGCGGCCTTGACTGGCGGACCGGCGTGATCTCATCGCTGGTCAGCAACGGCTTACGCGGCCGGTCCGGTAAAGAGAATTCCTTGCAGGCCAAGTCTTTTCAAACCTGGATGAGTGCGGGTTGGTGGCAGAACCAATGCCAAGGGATTGTGAAGTGACAGGCGTGACCGGAGCACTGGACTGTTGGATGAAGCGCGCCTTCGGGGACGACAAGCTGACCCATGCACCTTGGACAGGATGCTCTCAGTTCGCGGAGTGCCGTACTAATAACCGGTGTAGATATCGGCTGACGCCCATTTTCCAAGGAGCAGTTCCATGGTTGGAAGCAGTCACTGTACGGCCCCAGCGGACCATGCTGCAGGTTGGCGTGCCCACCGCACCCAGGACAGATTTGCCAGTCTCGGCCGAGATTCCGAGCGATGGCCCGCAAAATGGGATCGCGCGGAAGCGGAGCGCCCTGCGGTAATCCGTTGTCATTGTTCACGAATGGTAGGCGTGGCTGAATTGGTCGCCTGATCTCTTCAGTGGGTAGAACCTGCTCAGTGGGCGGAGTAGTTGCTGGCGGCTGATCTTCATCTTGCTCGATCGTACGGTCAGAATCGGGCTCACCCCCAGCCGTGCCCACTTCTTGTCCTTGCCACTCTTGGCGAAGGTGCGCCGCACGTCGAACAACGCGTTCCCGCAGGTCGGAATCGGCGCTGTCGGCTGCAATCGCCTCGGTAGCCCGCTCTTCGGGCGTGATCTCCAGTTCCTGAAGCCGGGCGAACACCGGTTGCATGGCTCGTTCGGGATCACGGAAGAATTCAGTGCCGCGGATGCGCACGAAGGTCCAGCCAAGGCGCTCCAGGAGAGCCTGTCTCTCGATGTCCTCGCCAAGGTTATCCAGGGTGTGGAAGCGATCCCCATCGCACTCGACGGCGAGGCGGCCACTGCCGCCGACGACGACGAGATCGATGCGATAGGCTCCAACCGCGTACTGAGGGACAACCCGGTAACCGGCGGTGATGAGGCGACCAAGGACCTGCCGTTCAAAGGGAGACTCAGTTTGCGCTTCGAGACGCTCGATTTCGCGAAGGCGGGCACCGGGGTCCATGGCGTGCTCGATCAGGCGACGCCGCAGGTCGCCGGCCTGTAAATCCCCTGTCGGATTTAGTGAATGAACGACCCACATTTGATCGCGCGCTCGACTCGCCGCCACATTGTAGCGCTTCTTGAAGAGCCCGTCGGGCCCGTTGGCCCGCATGGGTAACGTCCCGTCTTGTGGAGCGTCGACGACTGAGAGAAACATGACGTCGCGCTCGTCTCCCTGGAACTGAGCGGCATTGCCGCAGATGATTCGCCGGCGCTCATATTCCATGGGTGGTAAATGCTGACGTAACAGGACGTCTATCGCGCGCGCCTGCTCCTCGCCGAGTAACGAGATCACCCCGAATGTACTTTCCGCGTATTCGGGTTGCTCAGCCGCCGCCGCGACCAGCGAAGCGATCTCTACTGCTTCCTCACGGTTCACGTTGTTGGCATCGACCGTACCGTTCACTCGATGGGCGATAGTATGCGGTTTGAGTTGAACGCTAGAGCTATCGCGCAGTGGGACGATCTTGTCTTCATAGGCGAGTCGGTTGCTGAACTCGATAATTTCTGGCACGCAGCGGAAATGCTCGCGGAGGCAGACCAGTCCGCCAAAAGATGTCTGTGCAAGGTCGTAAACCGACAGCTTGCCATCGTACAAGTCGCGATTTGGAATGTTGGCCAGATGAGCATCGATGAGCCGCTGAACCTGATCCATTTGCTGGCCAATCGCGAGCGGACTCACCTGTTCGTGGTCCCCAACGACGACGACTGACTTGCCCAGGTACAGGGCACACAGGGCCATCACGTCGCTTTGACTTGCCTCGTCGATTACGACGACGTCAAAGTGAGTTGCCCGTGGGTCATAGGTTTCGACGACCCGCGCGAGTGGCATAATCCACACCGGCACAGCGCCCTGGGCGGTCTTCATCAGTTCACGCGCCCTGGATCTCAAAAGCGGCGCCCGCCTACCGGTTCCCTGTCCAATCCGCGATATCATTTGTCGCCAGCCCACGAGCGATTGCTGTTGCTCGAGACTCGTTCGTCGACGCTGTGCTGCCCACGCACGACGATCCACTAAAGCTATCGTCGTTTGTTGTAGCGCAGCGGATAGGCTATCGATCTCACGGAGAATCGCATCTAGCGAAGTCGCGGCGCGTTGCCCAAGCTCATCGTTTAGCTGCCGCCATCGCCAGGCAGCATGAGTATCTCCTGGTGGAGTGCCGTCGTTATGCGGGCGGCGGCGCGATTGAATTTGCTCGGCCCAGGCGGGGGCGAGCGCGGCTAGCCGCGACAAAAGCACCCGTCGGCGTACCAGGGACAGCCGCTGACGCTCGAGAGCCACAAGACGCTCGAAAGCTTCACGATAGGCGTTCGAGTCATGGTTGGCGATCGAATCGCGAAGCAGCTTAACGACGTTTCCTGCCTGCGCCCCACCGGTTCGCACCAGGTAATTGTCTACCTCCGCTAGCTGCGCGAAGTCTGCTGCAATTTGAAGTTGATCGGCCTTTGCCGCGATGATCGGCAGAAGGTTGGAAAGAATAGTCGAGAAGGCGCCGGCGAGCTCGCCGTGTTGAGAGTGGTTCGGCGGAGCCCCTGAAAGAAACCGATCCCAACGAAAGCCGGCTTGCTGCAATTCGTTGGCAAGCGGTGTGAGGACCTCCCTCCACCAGCCTAGGGCGCTGCCCATCGGCGCCACGTACTGGACACAAACCCGCTCTGGCTCGTCCCCTAATTCGGCAGCGGTAGGCCCGCCTAGCGGGACCATCTGGCGTTCCCAGCGGCCGACCAGGGCATCACGCGCGACCCGAACCCGAGCCAGCGCTTCCAATGCCTCGAAATGGACCGCTTCGCGCGGCGCCTGACCCCCGACCCGGGCCGCGTTGACAAACTTCCTCCAGGATCGATGGGCGATGAAATCGACGAATCGGAGCTTCCCACCCTGTTGCAGATGGCGTAAGATCTCGCCCGCGACCCTTAGGTGCTCGGGCGGTGAGCCCTCTGCTGGCAGGGATGGCCCGTGTCGCAGCAAAATGATCTGCGCGTCCATACAAACCGTGTAGGTGTCACGAATGACCTGGACGAAGTCGTCCCACTGAGCACGATGGACGTCCCCGGCACGGCCAGCGTCGATAGCCGCCAACTCCCACCCCGGCGAGGTTCCGAGCGATTGGACCGAGCGCACCAATGTGTCGGCCGCATCAATCAGTGTCGCGGGCTCCGGCTCTGACCCATTTGCCTCCCAAAGGTCGGCGCGCCCGATCAAGCCACGTTCCTGAATCCCCCGGATCCTCTCCGTTATGACCTGGAACTCGTCTGGTTTAGGCAGTTGAGCGGACTCTGTCAAGAGTTGATCGATTTTAACTTCATCTTGAGGATAGGTGGTCACGTTAGTTTGGTACAGTTCCGCGATTTCGACGACTGATAATGGTAGAGGCACCCCAGCCACAACCGGAGACGGAATCCAACTGTCTGCTGCCTCTCCGTTGGCCACGATACGCGCGGCGTCGCTCGGCGCCCACGCTTGGCCCGCGATGATGACGTCCCGGTACTCCTCGTTGCGAGCGTCGCGCAGACGAACGCGTGCCCGCTCAAGGCTATCGAGGATCCGCGCTCGCTGGCTCTGTAAGGCAGCCGCCTGTTCATCAAGGGTGTCGGCGTCTGCCTCCTGCAGCCGATTGACTATCTCTCCAATCGCGCCTTGTAACTGAGCCTGACTTTCCCCTCCGGCGTCCAGCACACTGACGCAAAGGGGCTGGAGTTCTTTGACCACCTGTTCCCGCAAAACGCGAAGCGCCTTGACGCTGTGGCTCGTAACCAGAACACTCTTTCCCTGAGCGAGCAAGTGTCCGATAAGGTTTCCGATTGTGTGAGTCTTGCCCGTTCCCGGCGGGCCCTGAACCAGTACGCAGCCGTACCTGTCGAGGCGCTTTGCGATCTGAAGTTGCTCGCCGTTGGCCGGCTTGGTCAATAGGACATTGATATCTTCATTACCGCGCGATCCTGCTGACGGCGTCGTGGCTGCCTCGCCGGGCGTCGTATCACGGAGGGGATCGATTCCGACGATGCGCAGTAGCGATTGGGGTAACTCTGGTGTCGCACGCAAATCCTCGCGAATTGCCTCAATCGCTAGGCTGAAGCCCTGGTTGCGAGCGCGGACGAACAGAACCAAGTCGCGCCAGAGACGTGGAGCGTCAGATGGGTTCGCGGGGTCTGGAAGGTCCAGGTATTGGCCTCGTGCTCGGTCGGAGATCTCCACGATCAGCCTACGGAGGAAATTGGTTGTGAGGGCGTCGTTCAATGGCGTGATGAGTGGGTCGACGGTCATTGCCTGGAGCAAACGTTGAAGTGCCGCCCCATCAACTTGAAGTGAGTGGAGCAACTGGGTGTAGAGTTCCGTCGGCTGATCGGCCTCGCGCACGGTAAATCTTGGGATCGACGCGTCGAACTCAAGTACGAGACGTTGCACCAGTATCGGATGGTGCACCCGTCCTGTCGGATGGCGCCAATCGAGAATGCCGTCCCCGAGCACTAACTCAATCCGCTCGCCTTCGCGCTCAATTTGGCCACGCAATTCGTAGAGATCCTCGAAAACGTCGTTAGCGCGGCGAGCCGGCCGTTCCGCTTCGGCCCAGGCATCACGCCGGGTCTTCCAGGCTGTGAACGCGCGCATCCGCACAGCATCGTCCTCGAAGCGTTCCTGAGTGGCTTCTCCCGCGGGACTCAGCACGTTGCGGACGCGCTGGATCTCAACTTGACCCTCCGGAGCTTCCCAGCCTGCCAGGAGCCACGGAGCAACTTCCGCTGAAGGCAGAGGGGCCTTCGTGAGCGTGGGGCGATCGACCTGGATGACGAAGTCATCGACAGCGTCCTCACTCGTCTGCTCAGCGCTGTTTACCTGCTGAGATGCGCTCTTCCAGTCACCTCGTTGGATCGTCGGGTGGTTGGGAAGGTCTCGTAACCAGCGCGACCATGGCTGTTCTGAGATGTTGCGTTTTGCCGGATTGCGATGTTGGTTGAGGGCAGCGAGGTATTCAAAGACTTGGGTCAGCCGCTGGCGCCCTTGCTCCAGTTGTTGCGCGTCGGGATTCAGCACGATCCTGTTTCCCTCGATGCCCGCACGCCGGGAAAATGAATCTGCTTGGGGCATTCAAGAATAGAGCTCGGTGAGCGGGTGTCGAAATTTCCCACCAAAAAGTATCCTGTGCGCTCTTGGCGTCTCACTATTCCAAAACCAGCCTAACGAGTAGAAGTCTAAAACGCCTGATCGTAATTGCCAAGACTTTATCATCCCCAGCGTCTATCCAATAGCTTAGTGGGGGCACGCAGCATGATAAACCACAGCTAGACAATTGTCAGGTAGGTAAAGTGTTTCATATAGGTTGTTTTTCATGTCAGGAATCCCGCACTACAAAGGGCGTCAAAAGTACAGTGTCACATAAAGGACGTTATGTGACCCTAAACCCTGGACAAGAAGCAGGCGAACGAACGCATTGTCCGCGCTTGACATTGCTAAACATGGCTTTACAATGTCAAGTATGCGCACTGCAAAAACCGTATCCATCACCCTGCCGCCCGATCTGCTGGTCAAGGCGCAGGAGATCGCCCAAGCGCGAGCCCCGGACGATGAGTGAATTGCTCCGTGAAGCCCTGCGGCGCTACATGCAGCAAGAAGACGCCGAATGGCAGGCGCTGCTCGCGCGTACCCGAGCCCAGGGCCGGGCGCTGGGCATCGCCAGCGAGGCCGACGTCAGGAGCCTCGTCGAGGACTACCGCCGCGAAACCCGGCGGCCCCAGGCGTGACGCGCGTCGTCGCCGACACCAACGTCTACGGCTCGGCGCTGCTGTTCGGCGGCGTCCCCGGTACCTTCCTCGACCTGGCCCTCGCGGGGTCGTTCTCTATAGAAAATAGATCGGATCCCTGTCATTTGGTCGGCCATTAGCGAATCGGCAACGCCGGAACCGAGCTCCCGGTTGGTCGCCAGACCTAAAGTAAAGCCAAGGTGGGATCTACATGGTTGGTGAACTGCTGAGGAAGCGGATTCGCGGCGAAGAGGGCATCGGCGTGCTCCTGCAAGAGCGTACGACAGCGACGCTTGACCTCCTCGCGACGGTCGGCCAGACGCTGGAAGAAAGCTCCCACCCCCTCTCGGACCTTGGCTTTCGTTCCCAGACACGTGTTTGCCGTGACGTCTTCGCGAATCCAGTCCCAGATGGCCTCGTCGGCATTGTAGTCCGGGCTGTAGCCGGGCAAGGGGACCAAGCGCAACTGCAAGTTGGGCGTGGCCAGATAGGTGCGCATCGCCTCACCGTGATGGGCCGGGGCGTTGTCCCAGATCACGATCAGCGGTCCCTCGTGGGATTCGCGCAATTGGCGCAGGAAGAGGGCCGACGTCTCGGCGTTGCGGGTCTCGCTCACTTCCATCTCCGTGACCTCACCGGTCTCCAGACAGACCGCGGAATAGTACGTCACCTTCTCTCCCAAGCGCGGGCTCGTCGAATCGACCAACGCTGGCTTCCCTTTGAGCACCCAGATGCCCCGCAGGTCCGCATCAGCCCGAAAGTGCGCTTCGTCCACGAAGAAGATTTTTGCACCGACCTTCTCGGCCTCCTGGCGCAAGGCGACGTAGAAGGCGACGAAGGCTTCGCGCTTGGCCGCATCGGCTTTGAGCAGCCGCTTTTTCGGGCGCTTAATCACGAAACCCAACCGATGCAGGTAGTTCAGGCAACTGCTCCGACACAACTCCTGGCCGCAGTGTCGTGCAACGAACTCCCGCACGACCTTCCAGTTCCAGTTCGCCAGGTCGATCCCGGCCTCGCAAGGCGGCTTCTGCACGGCCGCCTTCAACGCGGCCTGGGCCGCTTGGTCGAGGGCGGGGGGGAACCGCCGCTCTGCTCAAACGCTAAACTCGCCGGTCCCTGTTCGCCGAAGGCACCGACCCACGCGCCGATCGTGTGGGCATCGCGCTCCAGGGCTGCGGCAACTTGGGCTTCGGACCAACCTCGCGCGAGGAGCCACAACGCATGCCAGCGTTCCCGTTCCCGGGGCGTCGCGGCCCCGTACATCCGCTCCCGCACCGCTCGCTCGTCCAATTTCCATTGCTGAAGGAGGCTCTCAATGCTGATCATTGCGCGACCTCGCCAACTTCCTCGTTGCGCACCAGACTACCATACGCTCCCTGCGTGTTTCACCTTGGCTTTACTTTAGCAATGATCTGAATGTCGAGTAGAATGGGATTCTACCAATCAAGACCAGCGGAGAAGGCGTGGACGACAAACCGATCGTCAACATCATCGGAGAGAAGGTGTCCCTCGGTCCGATGCGGCGAGATCTTATCCCGCTCTATCAGCATTGGCAGAACGACTTCTCGGCCCGGATTGCCGAATGGCCTCCGGCGGCGGTGCCATGGACGGTGGAACAAACGGAGCGTTGGTATGACACGAGTGCCCGGACGCCGGCTCACGAGCGGATCCACTTCACGATCTATCTGCGCGAATCCCAGCGTCCCATCGGCACGACCTCGCTCTACGACTTCGACCTTGCGGCCCAGACGGCGCAGTTCGGCATCGGGATCGGCGCCGCCGCCGACCGCGGACAGGGATACGGGACCGAGGCCACTCGCTTGACCCTCGACTACGCCTTCACCGTCCGGGGATTGCACAACGTTGCGTTGAGTGTGATCGCCTACAACGTCGCCGGGCTCCACGCCTATGCGCGGGCCGGCTTCAGAGAGTTCGGCCGACGACGCGAAGCTGCTCTCTTCCACGGCCAACGCTACGATATCGTGTACATGGATTGCCTCGCGCGGGACTTCACCAGTCCAGTTCTCGCCCACCTCCTGCCGGCCGCCACCTAGTCGCAGGAGATCCCTCGGCGGAACTCGACCGACTTAGTCTCGTCGGCTGTAATCCTCGGTCGGACGCAATGCCCCGAGTGGCGCGGTTTGAAGTCACAAACCAATCGCTTACCGCCGCGAGCATTTATCTGAATGTCTATATGGCGAATCTCACGAAGGGAACCAATCTACTGGGCCTCGAAGCCTTCGCTCTCGCGCAAGGCGGGTACTTCGATCGGCACGACGCCAGTGGATTTGGCATCAACGATCCACGCCCTTTCAATCGCAACTCCGCACCCTTCCGTGTTCATCTAGGCCCACTACCGGAAAGTGAGGTCCAAATGTACAATGGAGTTCGCGTCACCAACCCGGCCAGATCCATCGTCGACGCCGCCGCCACTGGCACGGATCCAACACAAATCTACAAGGCGGTACGCGAGGCACTGGCCCGCGGACTTGTCACGGCAGACGCTCTACGAAGCGCGGCTCGCTATCGCTCAAACCAGCACCGACGCGATGTTCGTCAATTGATCGAGGACGCGCTAGCCAGTGGCAGCAGGGAATAGTCAGGAGGAACCGTGGCCACTACCCTTGAGTGCGGGTACGACGGGGCGAATCCCCAAGATCCCGCGGCGATTCAGCGGATCGACGAGCGACGTTTTCGGGTCGCGCCTTTCAGCGAAGACGGCGACGCCAACTACAAGTTCGCGCTCAACGTGCGCGCGGTGAATCCGTCGTCGGCCAGCGAGTCGCTGACGATTGACGTCGAGTGGAACGACCTCATGTATATTGCGAACCGTGGCTTCGTCTACGTTGGGCAGGGCGACGAGTGGCGCTTCGTGCCCGCGACGATCGACGGCTCGGTGACGACCACCCGACTGGAGATTCCTCCCGGCGTATCCTACATTGGCCTGAGTCCGGCGTATGGCCTTGCCGATCACCAGCGGTTCCTGGCGGGACTGCCGGCGAGTAACGGGTTCAGGCGCGAGGTGATCGGTCGCAGCGACGGGGGACGGGAGATCGAAGCGTTTCAGATCGGCAGCGGCAGCCGATCGATCCTGGTCATCGCCCGGCTACATCCCTACGAGACCGCGGCGTCGTTTTGCGCCGAGGGGCTAATGCGCTGGCTCGTCTCGCCGAGATCGGATCCGGAGCAGCTTCGGCGGGACTTCCGTTTTGTCGTCGTGCCGATGCCAAATCCGGACGGAGTGTATCTCGGTTTGTGCAAGCGAACCGGCTTGACCGGCAGCGACCTCAGCCACGAAGCGACCGACTGCCGTGACGCGCCAGCGCGGATTCTCATGGCGCTCATCGAGGACCTTCGGCCCACCGGGCTGCTGGACATCCACGGCTGGATGCACCTTGCCGAGGATGGCGTGGGGTTCGTCGACGAGGAACAAAAGGACCGCTTCGTCGCGGAGATTCAGAAGCACCCGCTCTTTGAAGGTAACGTCTGGCTTGGCTCGAACGCGCTGACCCGCCCCAACGCCGGCAATCCCCGGCTGGACGCCTTCCGTCGCTTCGGCACCCGAGCGATCGACCTGAGCTATCGCTGGCCCGAACGCAGCGTCGCGCAGATGCGCGAGATCGGCGTCGCATCATTGCGCGCGTTCTGCGCGAGTGTCTAGTTGTTCTATCCGTTTAAGCTTTGGCCGAAAGGGGTCTTGGGCGTATGCTTGCTGAAGGGAGGCCGATTGGACCTCGCAGGGGGCCTGATTTGTCTGCCTTTCAGCAGGATGGACTACTAGGAGCGTCCAGAAAATGCGTTGGCTCAAGCTTGGACTACTGGCGATTGTCAGTCTCCTGGTGATTATCGCCACACCCCCCGCGATTGCAAGCTATTCGCCGCTAACGCTGTCTCCAAGCACCGCCACGTCGTCCATTCATTTGTCGGATCGAACGCTGTACGTGGGTACGCCATCGGAAACGCAGTTGGCGTCTTCGCCCCTGATCCAGATAGTTGTTGACGTTACGGTCAAGAATCTCGGAACCCGGGCCTTTCTCGTTCAGCCAGCCGACTTCTCTTTATCAGCCGAAGGGGACATGTTTGGCCAAGCGAGTATGCCATCAGGCACGCCTTCCCAGACCGCCATTGTACGTCCAGGAGACTCAATAATCTTCCATGTCACCTTCCCGGTGCCGGTTGCCGTGTTGCCCCGGGCAAGCCTGGTGTATCACCCACGTAAGGAACGCCTGGTCGCGTCAATTCGGCTCCCCACACCCGTTACGACGCCGCCGCCAACCAGATTAGCGCCAGTAAAGGTCAGCACCGATGTGCCAGAGTCTGCACCAGAATCCGGGCAACTTGCGACGGACACGACAGACGTCACGACGACTAACAGTTCCGCAACGCCATTGGCCACGGGCACCGTGACGCCAAAAGTCGCACCGCCACCTACCGCCCCGACCAGCACTGCCTCCGTTACCCCGACCAGTACGCCGACGACCATCAGCACGAGTACGCCTACCCCGATTCCGTTGGGCACGATTAACGAGTTCTCGCTCAACGGAGGGGTCGGCGATCCCTGGGGCACGGCAATCGACCCAGCCGGCAACGTCTGGTTCGCCGAGCCGGGGTGTGACTTCAGCCCCACCTGCCCGTCGACGAGCGGGCCCGGAGAGTTGGGTGAACTCCTTGCCGGCTCGAACACCTTGCGCTGGTACACCTTGCCAAACATCAGTGGCAATCAACCCATCTTCGTGACCCTCGATAATCTGGGTAACGTCTGGTTTACCTCACCCAATAACAGCATGATCGGCGAGTTCAGTCCGGTCACCCAGAGCTTCGTCGGGGAATGGCCGGTGACGCCAAACAGCGGGCCTTGGGACTTAACGTACGCCAACGGCAAGATCTGGTACACCGAGCACTTCGTTTCGGCGGTTGGAGAATTCGATCCCACCACCCACACCTATCAGGACTTCGTCACCCCCAGTGCCGCGAGCAATCCTTACGGCATCGCCGCCACCGGCACTTTGATCTGGTTCGCGGAAAACAACAGCAGCGTGGCCCGGATTGCCAAGTTGGACACCGCTAACAACAACCAGATCTCGGAGTATCTCATTCGTCCGTCTCCCTCCAGCAGCTTGACGCCCCACTTGCTAGCGGCGGACGCAAACGGGAATCTCTGGTGGAGCGAGGGCTTTGTGCGGGCGATCGGTCGGCTCGATCCGCGGGTAGCTACGCCGGGAGTCTGTGGAACGACCACCGGGGATTGTGTCGGGGTGAGCGAGTTTGGCTTGCCACCAACTCCGCCAAGCTGCAGCAACTCCCACGTCTCGGGAATCGCGGTAGAGGGCGGAGGGAGCTTGATCTGGGTCGACGACTCCCTCTCCGCCCAAGTCGGGAACTACAACCCCTCCACGAATCAGTTCGCACTCGAGAGCTTGGCGAGTTGTGGCGCCCATCCCCACGATGGTCTGAATCTGGACGCGGCCTTGCCACCCCATGTGTGGTGGGATGAGGAGTTTGCCAACGCGTTAGGGAGGTTGACTCAGAAGAAACGACTCAGAACCTAGCGGTGCTCAGAAAGCCTCAGTCCTACAGCCGCACTTTGTCCTTCTGAGGAGCCGCGCCAAGCCCTGTTGCGGCGCGGGAAGGCTCCTCAGTCTTTGCCGTAGCCCGCCCCGCTCGTCACGACCGGGTGCCAGGGAAATCCCTCGTCCAGGGGCTCAATCGGGCGATTGACGTACTTGAATGGCAGACGCCGCAAGTCCAGGTCGCTGTAACCGGGACTCAGGGCTAGGATCTCTCGTGGCGCGGCGTCGCGAAGATGCGGCAGAAGATAGCCGAGTTTGACGACCACGATCTTGTGGTCGAGCGGTTCAATGCCGCCTTTGCGGATCGCGTCTAGCGTCGGGAACGAGGTACGTCGACTGGTGACGAGAATCCGTACCCCGGCGACCCGCAGCGTCGCGATGGCCGCGTCGAGCGAACCGGCCGGCGGCCGGTACAGGTGCTCGACTGTACCGGTGATCGCCAGCGGGCCGCCGGGCGGCATCGCGTACGTCCCGCCAAGCGCAACCGAAACTTCCGCGCCAACTCCTCGCGCCAGACCCAGTGACACCACTTCGGGGTCCGGGATTCCGGCGACTACCGCATCCGGCACGCTCTTGGCGAGCAAGCGGGCCAGAAAGTAGGTGGAATCGCCAGGCGCTCCCGCGGTGACGTTGTCGCCGGAGTCGGTCAGGAACACACAACCTTCAGCCGCGGCTTGTGCCCGGTCGATCGCTTCGTCGACGGTCGGCGCGACTTCCTGATCGAAAGTGAATTCGTGCCGGCGATCCCACATAGCTTGCGCTAATCGCCGCGCTTCCCGTCGCGCGAGGGACAGGCGCGCGTCGTCTTCGGCCACGACCACCACTCCAGCGCCGCTGTGCGGCGTGTCGGACCAGCCGAAACCAACGATCACCTCGGCATTGAGTATTCCCGGAGTTCTCTCGACATCTACGGCTAGACGCAGTAAGGACTTCATCGGCTCGACGTCGGTCGTGGCGCGCTCGCCGGGCAGGAGCAGCGGAATTCGGACGAAGGCCGGTCGCGTGCGGTGGCCCAGTCGAATCCGCCGGGCGAGAATCCCCAGCGCGCGGACGAGCGTTTCCCGGGTATCCCGGTGGGGTGCGGTGCGGTAAACCGCCCAGCTATCGACCTTGTTCGCAAACTCTTCGGTAATGTTCGCGTGCGGATCCAGGCGACCGACGATCGGAACGTCGTAGCCAACGGTGGCGCGAATCTCGCGGACCAGGTCGGTTTCGGCATTCCAGATGTTCTCGACCGTCATCGCCCCGTGCAGGACCAGACAGATTCCGTCGAGCGGTCCGGCGTCTCGGATCCCGCGGACGATCTCATCCCGCCACGCCAGATAAGCCGATTCGTCGACGATGCCGGAGGGAGTGAGGTGCGTGGCGAGAAGGATCGGGACGGGCTCCAGGTCGTGCTCGCGAAACGTCTCGGCGACGTCGAGGTGCGCCAACAGATTCGATCCGCGCAATTCCTGAAAGTCCTTGGCGGTTGTCTTTAGCGGCGAGAACAACAGAGCCTCTTGGACGACTCCGGCGACCGCAATCCTCACGACCTTACTCCTCACGCCTTCTCAATGAACCGTGGTAGACGAGCCAGGTGCGTTGGTCAACCCGCGTCGTCGAAACGCCGGTCGTGAGCTTGTCGTTCGACTTGCCCGCGACACCGGATTCACACGTGAATCGGTTCCTTGTGAAGTCGAGCCGCGCAGCCGGCAGAGGCTGATTATAGCGCGATCCGTTCGCCAGGTCTCGTCAAGACGACTCACTTGACTCCAGGCGCCGAGTCCGCGAGAGTAGCTCTTGGGCATATGTCAGGAGGAACCGTGGCCATAACGCTTGAGTGCGGGTACGACGGGGCGAATCCGCAAGATCCCGCGGCGATTCAGCGGATCGACGAGCGGCGCTTTCGGGTCGCGCCTTTCAGTGAAGATGGCGACGCCAACTACAAGTTCGCGCTCAACGTGCGCGCGGTGAATTCGTCGTCGGCCAGCGAGTCGCTGACGATTGACGTCGAGTGGAACGACCTCATTTATATTGCGAACCGTGGGTTTGTCTACGTTGGGCAGGGCGACGAGTGGAGCTTCGTTCCCGCGACGATCGACGGCTCGGTGACGACCGCCCGGCTGGAGATTCCCCCCGGCGTAAGCTACGTTGGCCTGAGCCCGGCGTATGGTCTTGCCGATCACCAGAGATTCGTGGCGGGCCTTCCGGTGAGTAACGGGTTCAGGCGCGAGGTGATCGGGCACGGCGACCAGGGACGGGAGATCGAAACGTTTCAGATCGGCAGCGGGAGCCGATCGATTCTGGTCATCGCCCGGCTGCATCCCTACGAGACGGCGGCGTCGTTTTGCGCCGAGGGGCTGATGCGCTGGCTCGTCTCGGCAGACTCGGAAGCGGAGCGGCTTCGGCAGGACTTTCGGTTTGTCGTCGTGCCGATGCCAAATCCGGACGGGGTGTTTCTCGGTTTGTGCAAGCGGACCGGCTTGACCGGCAGCGACCTCAGCCACGAAGCGACCGACCGCCGTGACGCGCCGGCCCGGATTCTCATGGCGCTTATCGAGGAGCTTCGGCCCACCGGGCTGCTGGACATCCACGGCTGGATGCACCTTGCCGAGGATGGCGTGGGGTTCGTCGACGCGGGACAAAAGGACCGCTTCGTCGAGGAGATTCAGAAGCACCCGCTCTTTGAAGGAAATGTCTGGCTGGGATCGAACGCGCTGGCCCGCCCCAATGCCGGCAATCCACGGCTGGACGCCTTCCGCCGCTTCGGGACTCGGGCGATCGACCTGAGCTATCGCTGGCCCGGACGTAACGTTATTCAGATGCGCGAGATCGGCGTCGAATCATTGCGTGCGTTCTGCCTCTCTACTTCCGGGTATTCGAGAGCGTTCGGCGGGCGCGCGATGCCGTGATTGGTTTGCTGGAAGACTCCTGGAAGGTAGGCCGAGTCCTCGAAGGCTGGCAGGTCGATCAGATTGCCCGCCAGGCCATCGAAGCCGACGGCTACGGCGATTACTTCACCCACCGTCTGGGCCACAGCCTGGGGGAGACCGTCACGGCAGCGGGGTGAATCTTGACGATTACGAAACGCGAGATACTCGGCAGATCATCCCCGGCGTTGCCTTCAGCGTGGAACCGGGTATCTACCTTCCGGAGTTTGGCGCCCGGACCGAGGTGAACGTCTACGTGGACCCGATCCACGGGCCAACCGTGACGACCGAGCGCCAGAAAGAGATCGTCCTGATCTGACGGCCCGGCGGGCAGGAAGGGGACCGACGATGGCGCCAGCGGCCTATCAACCGTTCTTTGTCGCGAGCATGGGAACGGCAGCAGCGCTCCTCGGTCTGTTGTTCGTCGCGGTTTCGGTGGCCCCGGAGCGGACCGTGGGACCGTCGGCGCCGGTGGAACGCCATACCGTCGCGGAGAGCGTTTTCACCGCGCTGATCGATGCCTTCTTCGTTTCGATGGCCGGAACGATCCCGAACTTCAACCTCGGAGACGTCGCGCTCGCGCTGAGCGCCTTCGCGCTGCTCCAGACGCTGTACGCGGCCTGGCGGCTCTGGCCACGACCGTTCGCCGTCCGATCGCTGATTCAGCGGTTGGCGCTGGTGGTGGTGGCCCTGGTGATCTATAGCCTCCAATTCAACGACGCCTCTCAGTTGGTCCGCGCGCCGTCCCCGGTCACGTCGGTCGGGAGCGAGATCAGCCTCCTCTTCGCCCTCTACGCGTTCGCCCTCGGGCGGTCGTGGGATCTCCTCGGAGCGCGGCGGGGCATTCTTTCGCGGGGCGCCAATTCGACCTTTGAGACTGATGGTCAGCCGGCTGTCGTGGTGCCTACGGCGACGCAGCCGGCGATTCCAACCGAGGCCGCGGACGTCGCCCAGCGAAGGCACGACGAACCCTCGAATGGCCCGACTCGCGGCAAAAGACGTTCGAGGCCCCCCAGTCCGCGACGCGCGGGACCGTAACGACCGGCCGCTGGCGGGGGCTGGGCGCTGGCCAGGGCGCTCACGACGGGCGACCGCCGCGCCAATACCCGACTCCCAGATTGTTCTAGATCACAGTGACTGATCCGAGTCCGCTATCAACCTCTAGCTGCACCCGATTCGTCGCCGTCGCGAAGTCGGCGGATTCGAAGCTATCGCCGACGCGGTGGAAGCGCGCTTGATCCACGCTCAGCGTAGCCAAGCCCACGCGACCGCGGATCCTGGCGGCAACCCCCGGCGGGATCCGGATCGTGATCGCGGCGAGACCCGCGTGAACCTGAACCTCGGTAGAACCGGCTGCCGCCGGCAAGGTCAACTCGGTCGCGCTCATGCCCGTCTTCAGCACAACCGAGGTGGCGTGAAGCTGCGACAGATCCAGACTATTCTGGCTCGCGCCGGTCTCGAACTCGAGCGCAAGCTGGACGTTGGGATTGAGCTGGACGTCCCAGTCGAACGGCCGACGCGGTCCCCACCAGTAGGTCGGGTCGATCCACGTGGGCCAATCGGCGGCGACTGGCCGCAAGACGACGTCGAGCTGCTCACCTTCTCGGTGGACCGTCAGCTCCGCGTGCTCGCCGACGTCGCCGACCAAAAACTGCGTCGGGTCGGAACCACTTCGGACGACGAGCTTTCCCGCCCCGTGCTGAAACCGAATCCGCGCTCGCGTGGCGCTCTCGAGTGGTAACGACTGCATCCGTGTCTCGATGCTAGGCATCGCCATCCCTCCTCTACGTCGATTCGGAACAGTATTCTCCGTGGCAGACTATGTCGCACGCGAGTTACGCGAGGCGTTGCGTGAGGTAAACGCTTGGTAAGCATGCGCCGCGGTCGATTGGCCAGCGGCTAACTGGAAGATCGCTGTCTCTCGCACGGAATCACCGGCAGCGTGAGGTGCGAGGGATACGCGCGCGAGTGGTGGATCGTTTGGTGGGCGACGCGGATCTCGGCATCCTGGCCCAGCGGGTTGCCGGTGTTCAGGTTGCGATCGTAGAGCGGGAAGTTGCTCGACGAGACTTCCAGGCGGATCCGGTGCCCCTTCTTGAAGAGATTGCCGGTCACGCCGACGTCGACGAGTTTGCCGGTCCAGTCGGTGTCGCGACCGTCGGTCTGAGCGTAGAGCGTCAGGGTGATCGGTCCGGTGACTTCGACGTCTTCGGTAAGCGGCGGGGTAGTATAGCAGAGCACGTCGGCGCGCATCTCGAGGTCGCGCTGATCGTGCGCCGCCCAGGGAATGATCCTCGAATCACAACAGGGCGTGCCGCCGACCGTGGGGACCGGGTATTCCGGGTGATAGATGAAGTGGTCGGTCGGTTCGTCGGCTGGCTCCGCGCGGGAGAGCGCGCCATCGCCGAGTAAGGTATTCGCTTTGCCGCCGGAGTGAAGATACCACTTTTGCCAGTCGGTACGAGCGAGCGGCCACTCGTGCTCGTCGCGCCAGACGTTCTCGCCCATGATGAACAAGCGGAACGTCGACGACGACGAACGCGTAGCCCTTACTTGCGTAGCGTTTGCCCGCGTCGACGTGGGCCTCGGCGCTATTGTCATAAGGAGTTCGCACGAGGACGGTTGGGAACGGCCCGAGTGAGTTCGGGAGATAGATGTCGGCGGAAACCTGAACCCCGTCGCGCATGGGAATCCGCACGTCGATCCGCCGGTTGACGCCATAGTAGCCGGCCACTCTAAATCCTCCCGAAAGTTCGTACCGGCGATTGACTACCCCTTCACGGCACCGGCGCTCAGTCCGGCGATGAACTGCTTTGTCAAAAGAAGGTAGGCGACGACGAGGGGAACCGCGGCGATGACGACGCCGGCGAAGATGTGGCCCCACTCGGTTGAATAAACCCCGAGTAGATTGTAGACGCTCACTTGAAGCATGGGAATTTTTGGCGAGACGACGAGGGGGAAGAAGAAGTCATTCCAGATTCCCACCGCGTTGAGGATCGCCACCGTTGCCAGCGCGGGACGCAACAGGGGAACCATCACGTAGTAGAACACCTGAAACTCGTTCGCTCCGTCGATCAACGCCGCGTCACGCAACTCCCCCGGCACGGTCCGCAAAAATCCGGTGAGCAAAAAGACGGCGAACGGCATGTGGGCGCCGATGTACGGGAAGATGAGACCGGCGTAGGTGTTGATCAACCCGAGATTCTTGTCGAGCAAAACCAGCGGCAAAATCGTGAGTTGGGCCGGGATCACCAGTCCCGCCAGAAACAGGTAGTAAACGACGTTGCTCCAGCGAAAGCTGTAGCGCGCCAGGGCGTAAGCGGCAAAACACGCGAAGGAGAGAGAGAACGGAACGGAGAGCACGACAACCGTGAAGCTGTTTAGCGCCGCCTGCGGGATACCGGCGTCGTGCCAGACCGCGACATAGTTATCCCAGTGCCACACCTGAGGCAAGGTCAGCGGGTTGCTATAGAAGTCGAACAGGCTCTTGAAGGACGAGAAGATCGTAAAGATCCCCGGGAGAATCGCGAAGAGCGAAAAACCGATGAGGACGACCTGTCGGAAGGTCACGAAGACGACGCGGGATCCATTTCGCTGCGCCGCACGGTTGTCCGGCCGCACTCGCGCCAATGTCGCTTGATTCAAAGGTCCACCTCACGACGGCGAAGGAATACTAATTGGACCGTTGTGGCGGCCAGGATGGCGACGAACATCACGACGCCGATCGCCACGGCGTAGCCCTGCTGCAAGCTCGTCTGAACGGTCGTGCCCAAGCCAAACGCGTCGCGGTAGATGACCAGGCTCAAGACATCCGTTGTGCCGTCCGGCGATCCACTGTTACCGGCCATCACGAAAGGAATATCAAACACCTTGAACATGACGATAAAGCACAGACCGGTCATCACGGTGAACGCGGGAGCGAGCAAGGGAAAGGTAATGTGGCGAAACACTTGGATCTCATTCGCGCCGTCGATCCGCGCCGCGGCCAGCAGTTCCTCGGAAACGTTCTGAAGTCCGGCGAGGTAAATGATCATGGGTAAGCCCATCCATTGCCAGAACTGGACGAGGACGAGCAGCCAGAACGTTAAGAAGTCATCGCCGAGCCAGTCGCGGACCAGGAAATCAAGGTGCAACCCCTGCAGGAGGGGCGTGAGCAGACCGATGTTCGAGCCAAAGATGACCTGCCAGATGAGCCCGGTGGCGACGAGCGAGATAATGCCGGGAAGGAAGATCGCCGCGCGGTAAACTTCGTGCAGGCGGGGCCGGCCGTGCAAGAGCGCGGCGAGGGCGAGTCCGACGGTATTCTGCAGGATGAAGATCGCGGCGAACAGCACGAGGTTGTGCCAGGCCGCGTTATAAAACGTGTGCGACGTGAGCACATCCTTGAAGTTCTGCAACCCGATGAAGTCGGTCGGCTCGCCGATGCCGCTCCATTGGTACAGGCTGACGCGAAAAGCTTCGATCGTCGGGAAAACGACGAAGAGCAGGTAGAACGAGAGGCCGGGCAACAGGAACGTGACAAAGGGCCAGCGCCGGGCGGTTGTCACGGCGAGACCGGTCGCGCAGAGGGCGTAGATGCCCGTGGCGATCCAGGTCACCGGTGGGCCGCTGATCACGACCGAAACCAGCAGGACGAGAAAGGAAGCGACGGAAAGGAAGCCGAAGAGCCAGACAAGTGGCTCTTCGGCTGGTCGGCCGGCTCTCCGAGAGCCGGCCGTGATGACTTGCTGCGCCACGCTGCACCTCGTCGACGGTTAGGTCTGACTACCGCGAACTGTAGACTACTGTTGCTTCGCGGCAAGAGCAAGCTGATCGTCGATGCTCTTCTGGAGCAACGTCGCGAGATCGGCGGCCTTCATCTTCCCTTCGAACGGCGCCTGGCCCTGCTCCGTCCAAACCTTGCCGATATTCTCGGTGCTGAAACGCTCGTACCAGACCGGCACGTCGAGCGGCGTGTCGAGCATCTTCTGCTGCAGCGGATCCTTGGACTTCACGCCGTTGATCACCGGCAAGTCCTTCACGTTGTCCGTCATCGCTTGCCCGCCGGCGGGTGTCCCGAGCCAACCGGCGAACGTCGTCCCCTGGTCCGGATACTTGGCCTTCGCGTTGACGCCAACGATGAACTCCATCCCGGTGTTCGTGCACGGCTTATGCTGGGCATCCGACGCCGGCCAGTACATGAATCCGAGCTTTGCGTTGGGATTGATCTGGTGGTAGCCGTTGTAGTCCGAGGACCCGGCGTCCATCGCCGCGGCCTTCCCGGTCGCGAAAAGCGCCTTCGATTCCTGGTAGACCGTGCCGACGAAGTTGGGCTCGTAGAACTTGGCCCAGTCGACCATCTGCTGAATGACCGCGACCAATTCGGGATCGGTGAGTTTCTTTTTCCCCAGGACAACCTGGTCGAAACCGTCCAGTGCCAGGACCGAGGAGGCCAGGCCGATGTAGTTGAAGAAGGTGAGACTGCCGTCTTTCGCGGCGATTGAGTAGGGAATGACGTTGATAGCCTTGAGCTTGGTGAAGGCGTCCGTCAATTCGGCCCAGGTCTTTGGCTCGCTCGTGATGCCCGCTTTGTCGAAGAGATCGATGTGGTAGGCGATGCCGACGGTGTACTTGCCGCCGGGAACACCCCAGACTTTGCCCTTGACAGTCACCGCCTCTTTGGCGACGTCGGTCCAGGCGGACTGATCGACCCGTTGATTGAGCTCCAGCAGTTGCCCGGCGGTGGCCATCACGTCCAATTGGGGGCGTGATGGGGTCTGAAAGAGATCCGGACCGGTCCCCGCGTTCAGAGCGGTCTGCAGCTGATTCTGATACTGCGCCGACCCGGTCGCGTTGATCGTAATGTTGGGGTACTTTTCCTGGAAGGTTGCCACGACCGTGGTCATGGCGTCTTTCCATTCGGGGTGTTGATGCCAGAGATCCAACGAGACCTTGGCGGCGGCGGGAGCGCTCGTGGCGGCTGGCGCGGCGGTTGGGGCCGCCGTCGGCGCGGCAGCGGTCGTTGGCGCGGCGGCAGAAGTCGCCGCCGGGGCGCTGGTCGCCGCCGCTGCTGCTGGTTGGGTCGCGGCGGGAGACGCGGTTGACGCTCCGCCGCCACAGGCGGCCAGAAGGGAACTGCCGACCGTGCCCGCGCCAAGGATCACCGCGCTTGACAAAAATCGACGACGAGACGCCTTAATCACTGGTCAACCTCCAAACTGTTTCTTGACTGGTGTTGAGCAACACTGCTGACCCTTTTCCGACCCGAACGCGTAGCGTATAACATAATGGGAATCCGCATACACCTCAACGGTGGGCGCGCCACGGACATGCCATCTTCTGGACTCGCCATGGACACGACGTAAGGCGTGCCGGCCGGCAATTCAGACTGGTAGAATGTCGCCATGGACCGTGAAACGTTTGGTCGCCTGGTTCGGGAAGCCCTGGAAAACTTGCACGACCGGCCTTCTCTGGCGGCACATCCCCTTGGCGAGTGGCTGGGGCCCGGTCGGGAGCCGCTGGACGGGGACGCTCTGCGGCGAGAGTTGCTCGGGGCGATCGAGCAACTGAGGCCAATGGGAAGCGTCGAGTTCCGGGACGCGAGCTGGCGGCGCTACCGTCATCTGCTTCTCCGGTACGTCGAAGGGCACAGCCTGGAGCAGGTCGCGGATCTCCTGGGCGTGAGCGTTCGCCAGGCGAGTCGCGACCATCAGCAGGGTCTGGCGTCGCTGGTATCGTTGCTCTGGGCCCGCCGCGGTGATCTCGACGAGACTCGGCTGACAATGTCGCCTGACGAGAGCCGGATCGAGAAGAGGGCGGCGCCGTCGGACAATGAGGATCTCGCCAGCGAAGTAGCCAAGGTCGCCGCGAGTGAACGCGGAGTCGCCAGCCTCTTGGACATTCTCGATGGTGTCCTGGGAACCATGAGTAAGCTCGCCGAGGAGCGCGGCGTATCCTTTGGCTGGTCGGTCCCGGATACGTTGCCGCCGGTCGCCATGAGTCCGGCGCTCCTGCGTCAGGCGATCCTTAATCTGCTCATTTACGTAACGGAAATCGCGCCGGACGTCCACATAATCCTCGCGGGAGCGGATAGCACGTCGGGAGTGGTCCTGCGGATCCTCCCGGATCCGGCGCGTCGGCAGGATAGTCGAGGATTGGGAATGGCGACATCGGTCGCGCCGCGGTTATTCAACGCGGCGCGTCAAATCCTGGAGACTCAGGGCGGAACGGTCGATCTCGATCCCGACAGTTCCGCCAATGCGTTGATCCGGGTTGTCTTGCCACCAATTCAGCTTCGGAAATTACTCGTCGTCGACGACAATCCCGACGTTGTCGGTCTGTTCCGACGCTATCTCCGCGATCAGCCGTACCGTCTACTCCAGGCGATGTCCGGACGAGGGGCCCTGCGTCTCGCGAAGGAGCTGCATCCGGACCTGATTATTCTGGACGTCCTGATTCCTTCGCAGGATGGCTGGGAGATCCTCCAGCAATTGCGAAACGAGCCGGAAACGACGCATACCCGAGTCATCATTTGCTCGGTGCTGCCGGAGCAGGCGCTGGCAGTGTCCCTTGGGGTCTCCGAGTTCCTTCCCAAACCGGTCACGAGACAAGCGCTCCTGGCGGTGTTGGAGCCCCAGTGCCCGGGCCCACGAGAGAGTCCAGTCCGCTTTTGAGCCAGCGCATCACCTCGCCCACGGTCATTCCCCCATCCCGGGTTACGCTGAACTCGCTGGCGATCACCGTCTCATCTTGCAAGCCGCGCGCGGTCACGACCAAAACGGGTATTTCCCGCAGATCAGCGTCCTGGTGGAGGGCGTCCACGACCGCGTACCCGGTCATCTCGGGCATGAGCAGGTCGAGCAGGACGAGGTCCGGTCGTTGGGTCTGGAGGGCTTCGATCGCTGCTCGGCCGTCGCGCGCGGTTGCTACTCGGCAACCGCGCGCGATCGACTTGAGCATGCGGCTCAAGAGGCGGGTCATCTCCTCGTCGTCGTCGACCACCAACGCGCTCCGGACCGGCCGATCGAGGCGTCGCACCTCGCTCCGAAGTTGCTCGCGGGTGACTGGCTTCACCAGGTATCCCTGGACGCCCAGTGCCTCGGCGGTTTGCCGCGCGGTGTGGAGGGGACAGGAAATGACCGACAATCTCGCCAGATCAGCGGGAACCGGCGAGAGACTGTTCCATTCGGTCCGCGCCGCCGGTGATCCCAGCACGATCGCGTGGATCGGCCCGGGTTTGAGAAGTCGCTGGGCGCGCGCAACGCTCGTCGCCGGGAGAACCTGATATCCGTCGAGGTAGCGCTGGAAGACTTTGCCGACCTCTCCGGTTTCATCGATGACCAGTATCCGCCGCTCCGCCTGCCCGCGCACGCGTTTACTGACCCGATCATCCGCGTCTAGCGTGCCGAGCGTCGGCAGCTCGCCATCGTCGCCTAGCGGAAGCTTGAGAAAGAAGGTGCTGCCCTCGCCGAGGGTGCTTTCCACCCACATCGTTCCCCCGTGCAACTCCGCGAAACGCTTGCTAACCGTCAATCCCAAACCACTGCCACCCCGCCGGCGGTGGGGAAGCTGGACCTGGTAGAACTCTTCGAAAACGCCGGGGAGTTCCTCGGCAGGGATACCGGGACCAGTATCCGCGACCGAAATGACCACGGAGTCACTCTCTGGCTCGGCGCGGACGGTCACGCCGCCCTGCTCGAGGAATCGCGCCGCATTGCTGAGGAGATTGATGAGGATCTGCCGGATTCGGGTCTGGTCGACGTAGGATCGCGGAAGGTTGTCGGGAAGGATAGTGCGGACGGTCAACTCCCGATCCAGGAAGAGACCCTGGACGGTCGAAACGGCTTCGTCGACGATACCGGCGAGGGAGGTCCATTCTTTGTGCAGCGCCATCCGGTCGGCGTCGATCTGGCTGAGGTCCAGGATGTCGTCGACGAGCGTGGAGATGTGGCACGCGTTCCGGTAGATCGCCTCGAGGTCGGTTTGATAATGCGCCGGGAGCCGCTGGCCGTAGGCGACGGACGGCGAGAGAACCATCATCTCGCAAAAGCCGATGATCAGGTTCAGGGGCGTGCGCAGCTCGTGACTGACCGAGGCGGCGAACTCGGCCTTGAGACGGCGCGCCTCCTGGGCGGCTCGTCGCGCCCGTTCGAGTTCGAGGTTGAGCTGTTCGAGTTGGTAGTAGGACTCGCTCAGGCCTTTGGAGAGGCGTACCAGTTCTGCCTGCCGCTCGCGAGCGGCCTTTGTCTGGTCGAGAGCCTGACTGTAGCTGCTCCAGGCCCAACCGAGAGCGATCCGGGTTGGACGGGTGAGCAGCCAGGCGACGAACAGGCTCGCCCCACTGAGCAACGTCGCGCTCATGGCAATCTCGCCGGGGATCGGCGCGGGAAGCCGCCACGCCGCCAGGAGCAAAATGCCGGTGGCGACCAGAGCGGTGACAATGCCCAGGCGCCATCCCAGGAGCGCTCCCGCGAGGAGGACGGCGAAAGCGAACCAGGGCGCGAGAATCGGGCCCGGGAGAAACAGGAGCGCCGCGGTCGTGATGCAAACGAGACCAACCACCACGATTCCCGCGGCGGCGATCGGTCGATGACGGTAAGCGACCTGCGCGGCGAACGCGACCGCCCACAGGCCGGCGACCAGGGCAAAGATCTGCGCGTCGACCTGATTGAGCCCAATCGCGCCGAACGCGAGAACGCAAAAGCCCAGACCAAAGACGCCGCGAATGGCGATCTGAATCGTCTCCGCTCGCAGTTCCTCCTGGCCGACCGGGCGGTCATTCCGATTCAACGAATCGATTGTCCTGGCGATCGTCGCCATTGCCATCGCTAACCCTCCGCGATCGATAATTCGGACAGCAAAGCCAAGGCGAGGCGCATACAAGGATCAATTGTAACGTGCATCATCGGTAGACCCTACCTACCGGTCATGGGGTCAGGGATTTGGAGATAGTGAGGAGGCAGCGGGAGATCGGGCGGGAAAGGCGGGATTATCGAGGAGTTACGGGGAATGACGGGATCCGTTCCTCGCCCTGCGGCCCGCGAAGCGGATTCACACCCCCT
>Ga0209012_1000329_pt1 | contig 68829 bp, 63 predicted proteins | sample RS3BMetagenome_FD_184735 | JGI IMG/M metagenome (GOLD analysis project Ga0209012, IMG submission 184735) | Ferric oxide microbial mat and aquatic microbial communities from Rainbow Spring, Yellowstone National Park, USA - RS3B (SPAdes) (version 3) ... | reverse complement strand
GGTGGCACCTAACCAGGCCCCTGCCGGGCAAGGCCCGCCTTGAGATGGTCTGCGGCGGTTCCGGGGTGCGATTCCCCGGCACGCTAGTCGTCGGCAACGCTGTTCGGCCGGCGCAATGCGGACTTCAATATATGAATGTCTGCGTTTCTAGGAACGGTGGAGTCTCGCCATGGTCCTGCCGATCGTGACCCTTGCCCTCACGACTGTCTCGGGCTGGTCGATGCACCTCAGGTCGGCGATGGAGGAGGCCCTCGCATCGGACTACGTGCGCACGGCGCGTGCCAAGGGTCTGCCGGAGGGCAGGCTTCTGCGGCGCCATGTGATGCGCAGCGCGGTCCTGCCTCTCCTCGCGATGATCGGCATGTCGTTTCCGGTGCTATTGAGCAACCTGATCGCCGTGCAAGTGGCCTTCGGCATGTCGGGCATCGGCCAGATGCTGGTGACAGGCCTCTTCTTCCGTCTCTACGGGATGATCCTCAACATCGTCTTCGTCATCGGCATCATCACCGTGCTGGCGAGCCTGCTGGTCGACGTGCTGGCCGCCGCCTCGGATCCGCGCGTGCGCTTCGGCTAGTAGCCGACGGCCACCACCGCATCGACGATGACCATTTCGTCCGACAGATCGCCCTGGTCGCGCAGCAGAACGCCGCTGCTTGCCATGAGCCCTCCCTGCACGACCTTCACTTCGACGTGGCCGTACGGAAAGGCGTCGCGCACCGCCTGGAGGTCCACCGCCTCATGGCTGCCGGGCACACCAAGGGTCACCTCGACCTGCATCCGGTCGATGTCACCCTCCGGCAGCACGCTGCGGATGCCCGGCATGGAGTTGTGCCCGATGGCGCTGCGGCAGGCGCGCACGCAGGCCGAGGAGACATCCTGGCCGTGCAGGTCGATACCCTGACCGATCTCGATGAACATCACTTGCTTCATGAAAGATCGCCTCCCAGTCGCCATCATCCTCCGCCAGCGGGTACGAACGCGCAACCTGTCTGCCCGGCGGGGGATAGAGGCAAACAGGCGGCGCACCTCCCCGAGGGGAATGCGCGCCGCCTGAGTCCCTTCACCGCTACTTCAGGACGAATGCCGTCACGTCCTGTATCCCGAAGTTTGCAACCTGATGCTCCGAGGCGTTGATGAAGATGTCGATGCGGTTGCCCTGGATCGCGTCGCCTGTGTCGACGGCGCGCGCGAAAAAACCTTCGGCGGGTAGGATCGGCGAGCTGTACCCGGTCACCCAGAGCAAGGTGCCGAGCGGGATGATGCCCGGGTCCACCGCGACGTCGCCTGCGACGAGCGGCTTGCCGAAATAGTCGATGGCTCCGTACGGGTAGTTGTCCTGCAGGCTCGGGCCATAGGCGGTCGCCGTGAGATGCAGCGTCTCGCTGACCGGGTAGCCGCCGATCGTCGGCACAGCCGCCGTGCGCCGCGCCGACGGCGTCCTGTGCGGCGTGCGCTTGTGGAAGATGGTGCGCACGTGATGCCGTGACGATGCCGGGCGGGCAGCGGTCGACGTCTGCGCCAAAGCCATGCCCGGTAGCGTGCTCAACATCGCCAGAGCGGTGGCCGTGATGACCAGCCGCTGCAGTCCGTTGTTCATGTGGTCATCCTCCAACCCTAGTGTGATGTTCAGTTGTCGGGCTGATTCTAAGGTTGCATGGCGCCATTGTCATGGAGCGGGAAATCGCCTGAGCCTCTTAGGCATGCGGGGAGATACTCCTATGGCGCAACCAGCGCACGCTTGCACATGATCACGGCGGCATGGGCGCAGGAACCACTTCTGTGCAGGAATCGACATCGCATGCGGCAATAGGCCGCAGCAGAACACATTTGGCGGACGCCGAGATCGCGAGGACTCCCGGCGCGGGTCTGTCGCAACGCCAACCGGGGCCAGAGGCGCCGCACCTGCCTTATCGCCGATCGCAGGCTGAATGAAGCCGTGGATGGTCGCGAAGGATCAGCACCTCTCGCCACGGGCATGGCAGAGGCAAGATCGCGCGGATGGTCCGGCGCATGCGGGCACGCGGTGCGGCAAGGTGTCCGGCGCGCAGCGTCTCGCCTGGCCGCAGGCGTCGAGCCGGCGCAGCGCGAAGGAGACGCACCTGCAGTCGGATCTTTGCGGGAGGATGAGCGATGCGCGCAATCGACGTCAAACAGGTGGACGCGTTTTCGAGGCGGCCCTTCGAAGGCAATCCGGCCGGGGTCGTCACGCACGCGCTGGGGCTCTCCGAGGAGGAGATGCAGGCGATCGCCAAGGAGCTCAATTGCTCCGAGACGGCGTTTGTCCTGCCCTCAGGCACGGCGGATCTGCGCCTCAGGTATTTCACACCTGCGCAGGAGGTCGACCTGTGCGGCCACGCCACCATCGCCGCGCTGCACGCGCTGAGAGAGGAGGGCCGCATCACGGGCCCCGTGCAGGCCGAGACCAGGGTCGGCGTCCTGGACCTCGAGGCCGGTCAGGATATGCACTGGATGCGGCAGGACACGCCGCGCATCAAGGCGTGCGACGACGATCCCGGGGCTGTCGCAGAGCTGCTGGGGCTGGAGTACGGCGACCTCGATCCCGAGATCCCGATCGGCATCGGCTATACGGGGCTCTGGGATCTCCTGGTGCCAGTACGGGACCTCGACGTCCTGCGCCGCGCGCAGCCCGACATGCCTGAACTCGCGGCGCACAACAGGAGCCGGGGCATCGTGTCGACCCACCTCTACTGCCGGCAGACGGAACTGCCGGGCAGCACCCTGCACACGCGGGACTTCTCGCCCGCCGCCGGTGTGCCGGAAGACCCGCATACCGGCACGGCCAGCGGCGCCCTCGCGGCATACCTGGTCAGCCGGGGTGTGCTGACGCCAGGCCGCCACCTGTTCGAGCAGGGCTGGACCGTGCGCAGGCCCGGCCTGATCCATGTCGAGGTGGCTCCCGGCGCCGCATCGGTGCGGGTCGGCGGTGCGGCCGTCACGGTGCTCTCCGGCACGCTCTCGCTCGCGGACCGCCCCTAGATCGAGACGCAAGGCGCGGCAACCAACATCACCGCATGGGAAGAATCGTGGACCGCATTTGCATGCCTCTCAGCGCGTGCGCGGAAAGCCGAGGTCGACAGCGCTCGTCGCGGGATCGGGCCAGCGGCTCGTCACGACCTTGCCGCGGGTGTAGAAGTGGATGCCTTCCGGCCCGTACATGTGCGTATCGCCGAAGAGCGACTGCTTCCAGCCGCCGAACGAGTAGTACCCGACCGGCACTGGGATCGGCACGTTGATGCCGATCATCCCGGCTTCCGCGTCAAATTGGAAGCTGCGGGCGGCGCCGCCGTCGCGCGTGAAGATCGCGGCGCCGTTGCCCCAGGGGCTGCCGTTGACGAGGCGCACCGCGTCCTCGTAGGTCGCTGCGCGGACGACCGACAGGATGGGGCCGAAGATCTCGTCCCGGTAGCAGTCCATGGTGGGCGTCACGCGGTCCAGCAGCGAGACGCCGAGGAAGAAGCCGGGAAGCCCGCAGACCAGGTCCTCGCGGCCATCGACCACCACCTCCGCTCCCTGTACGCGGCCTGAGTCGAGGTACGAGGCGACGCGGTCGCGGTGCTCCGCGGTGATCAGCGGTCCCATCTCCGACGCCGGCTCCAGGCCGTCGCCGATCCGCACCCTTTGCATGCGCTCCTTGATCGCCGAGACCAGGCGGTCGCCGATCGCCCCGACCGCCACCACGACCGAGATGGCCATGCAGCGCTCGCCGGCCGAGCCGAAGCCGGCCGACACGGCCGCGTCCGCGGCCATGTCGAGGTCGGCGTCGGGCAGCACCACCATGTGGTTCTTGGCTCCCGCCAGGGCCTGCACCCGCTTGCCGGACCGTGTCGAGGCCTGATGGATCGCCCGGGCCACCGGCGTCGAGCCGACGAACGAGATCGCCTGGACGTCCGGGTGGTCGATGAGGGCGTCGACGGCGAGCTTGTCGCCATGGACGACATTGAAGACGCCGGGAGGCAAGCCGGCCTGCGACAGGAGGTCCGCGATCAGCATGGCGGGGGAGGGGTCCTTCTCGGAGGGCTTCAGGACGAACGTGTTGCCGCACGCGATGGCGTTTGCGAACATCCACATCGGCACCATGGCCGGGAAGTTGAACGGCGAGATGCCGGCCACGACGCCGAGCGGCTGGCGCATGGAGTACACGTCGATACCACTCGACGCCTGCTCGCTGAACGATCCCTTGAGGAGGTGCGGCACGCCGCAGGCGAACTCGACGTTCTCGAGACCGCGCGCCACCTCGCCCATCGCGTCCGACAGCACCTTGCCGTGCTGTGCGGTGATCCGCTCGGCGATCTCCTGGCGGTGCTGGTCGAGGATCTCGCGCATGCGGAAGAGGATCTCGGCGCGACGGGACAGCGACGTCGCGCGCCAAGCCGGAAAGGCGGCCTGGGCCGATGCGACGGCGGCCTGCACCTCGCCTGGGCTTGCGAAATCCACCTCATGCGTCGTTTGGCCCGTGGCGGGGTTGTAGACAGGACCGGATCGCCCGGACTTGCCGGTCACGACGCGGCCACCGATGTAGTGCGGGATGCGCTCCAAGAGAACTTCCCCTTTCCCGGCTCGCCGTCAGGCGGCGCAGCTTCCCTGCAAGGCCGCCAGCACCACAGTGAGCGCCTCGTCGAGGTCGCCCTCGGCGATCACGAGCGGCGGCTGCAGGCGCAGCACGTTGCCGTCCACGCCACCGACACCGATGAGGACGCCGTGATCGCGGCAGTAGGCGCGCACCGCCTTGGCGAGACCGGGGTCCGGCTCCTTTGAGACGCGGTCTTTGACGAGCTCGACGCCGATCATCAACCCGAGACCCCGTGCTTCGCCGACGCACGCCATGTCCGAAGACTCCTCGCGCAGCCTGGCGAGCGCCTGCTCGCCGAGACGCGCCGAGCGGCCGGGAAGGTCTTCCGCCAGCATCGCGTCGAGGTTCGCGATCGCCGCGGCGCAGGAGACGGGGTTGCCGCCGAAGGTGGAGAGGTGCTCGCCAGGGCGGAAGCTGTCGGCCACCTCGGGGCGGGCGATCGTCGCCGAAAGCGGGAAGCCGTCCGCGATGCCCTTCGCGGAGACGAGGATGTCCGGCTCGACGCCGAAGTGCTCGACGGCGAAGAGGCGACCCGTGCGGCCGAAGCCGCACTGCACCTCGTCCGCGATCAGCAGGATGCCGTGACGGTCCAGGATCTCCTTGACCTGCGGCAGATAACTCCTCGGGGGCACGATGATGCCGCCCTCGCCCATCACCGGTTCCGCGATGAAGGCCGCCACGTCGCCGCTCGTGTGGAAGCGGATCACGTCCTCGAGGGCGGCCGCCGCCTGCCGGCCGATCTCCTCAGGATCGCCGGCGAAGCGCGAGCGGTAGGGGTAGGGGGTGGGCGCGAAGGCGATACCGGAGAGATAGGGCCCGCCGCGGCTCTTGCGCGACATGTTGCCGGTGAGGCTCAGCGTTCCGACGGAACGGCCGTGGAAGCTGCGCTCGAGCGCGATGAACTCGTGCCGGCCGGTGAACGCCTTGGCCATGCGCATTGCGGCCTCGATGCCCTCCGCGCCCGAGTTGGCGAAGAAGGTCTTCTGCAGGCGCCCGGGCGTGACGGCCGCGAGGCGCTCCGCGAGATCCGCGACGGGTTCCAGGTAGTACGTGTAGGAGCTGGCGTGGATCAGGCGGTCGATCTGCGCCTTTGCGGCGTCACGCACCTTGGGGTGGACGTGACCCGCGTTGACGACCGAGATGCCCGCGAAGCAGTCGATGTACTCCCGGCCGTCCTGGGCCAGGAGACGGGCGCCCTCGCCGCGCGCGATCGCGATCGGCTCGAGGCCGCCGGTGAAGCTCGTGTTGACATACCGCTCGTACTTTTCCCTGGTGTCCGTCGCGGTCCCCTCCTCTGGCCTAGAGACTAGGGGACGGAACGCCGCGGCGTGAGGGACACCGCGTCAGAAGTCTGTGGCCTCGCCTTGGACAGACTGTCCAGGGTCGCCGAACTCCGACTGCAGCCGTGCGAGCAAGGCGAGCAGGAGGCGGAGTCTGCGCTCAGGGCGCAGGAAGTCGTCCCCGAGCAGCGTCGCGATACGATCGATCCGGTAGTAGAGCGTCTGCCGCCGGATCCTCAGCAGCTGTGCCGCGGCATCCTTGTGCTCCGTCCGCAGCAGGACGCCGAGCGTCGCCAGCAGCTCTGTGCGGTGGTGCCGGTCGTACGCGAGCAGGGGACCAAGCTCCTCCTCGACGCATGCGGCGGCGTCGAAGCCGTCGCGCAGCTGCGAGAGCATGCGCAGGGCGCCGAGCTCCTCATAGAAGGGACTCGTGTCCCCAGCCGACCAGACGGCCGCAGCCAAGGCGAGGCTCGCCTCCTGCAGACCGCGCGGCAGCTCGCCGAGCGGCAAGAGCGCGGAGGCGCCGATCGAGAGCCCTCCGGCTGGTGCGGCAAGCGTCCTCATGTCCTCCGCGAGGTGCCTCAGCTGCGCGAGCGGTGCGGGATCGAAGAGCAGCAGGGCAAGATCGTCGCCGCGCCTCCCGATGAGCGTACGGAGTCCCTGCTGCCCGAGCCGCAGTTGCAGCCCCCCGGGCAGCGCTGGAGAGGCGGCAGCCGTTCCGCGCAAGAGGAAGAGCATGGCCCTCGAGGGCAACCGCCCGCCGCGCCTGAAACGCTCGAGGCCGTCCGTCACGAGGCCGGGCGCGTCCCCGGCCAGGAGGTGCGCCACGAGACGGTCGTCGTCGGGCGCGTCCTCCGACCTTGGCCGCTCCTGGCGTGGAACGACCTGGGCCAGGGCGGCCGCGGCAAGATCGAGGGCCATGCCTGCGGCGACCCGATCATCGCTCCTGCAGGCGGCGACCAGGAGGCCCGGCGTCCCTTCCTGCTGTGCGACGAGGCGTGAGACGACGCCGCTGCCGTCGGGCAGCACCGCTTCCGGCAAGGCGCCCGCCGGGAAGCGCAGCGCCTTGAGCATGGCCGTGGCCTGCTGCTCGAGAGGCTCGCAGCGCTCCACGGGGCCGAAGCGGATCGCCGGACCGGATGTGGGCAGGAACAGGACGGCATCGCCGAGCCAGAGGCCGAGCTGCCCCAGGATCCCGTCTTCCGGCGCGGGATGGCCCTGCAGCCGGCGCAGGTCCTCCGCCAGGTGCTGCAGGGAGATAAGGACCTGCTGCTCTCCCTGCAGGATCACCGCGTGCACGTCGCGCGTGATGTCGACGAAGCGTACCTGGTGGAGGAAGGCGATCAAGGGCAGCTCCAGGCGATCGGAGAGCCGGAGCATGTCGTCCGGTACGCGCCTCAGGTACCTGCCGAGTTCGATGCAGACGCCCGCCACCCTGCACTCTGCCAGACGCTCGAGGTAGCGGCGCCGGTCCTGGGGCAGGCGAAGGCCGACGCCGGTGGAGAGGACGAGTTCCTGGCCGCGCAGGTAGCGCGCGATGTCGGGGATCTCGCCGACATGCACCCAGCGGACGCGGGCATCGAGCCCCTGGCGCCCGGCCAGGACCTCCGCGCCCTGGAAGGCGGGCCTGCGCAGGATCTCGCGCAGCGTGGGCAGCTCCGTCGGGCGGCTTCTCGACACGTCGTCACCTGCCTCATGCGGCGTCATGGTCGTGTTCAGCCAAGGGCCGCAAGGAAGTCGGTGTAGAGCGGATGCCCCGCCGCGAGGACCTCGAGCGACGTGCGGACGCCCTCTTGCATCCGGTCGGCCTCCGCCTGCGAGCACCAGCCGGTGACGCTGCCAATGCGCGCGAAGGCGAGGGTCAGGGTGGCGACATCGCAGGTGCAGTAGGCGGCGATGTCCTGGCCGCGGCCTTCGGCCCAGAGCCGGCGGACGTCGCCGCCGGCGACGCCCAGCTTGCCCGGGATGCCGAGCATCGTCGCCAGCTCGTGCTGGCTGAGAGGTGTGGAGCTGCCGTAATCCGAAAGGACATCCATGATATCGAGGTGGCTGTCGCGGAACCGTTGGCGGTAGTCGTCCCGCCAGATCGCCGCAGGTGAGAGGCCGTGGCCGAGGGCCCGCTGGACCAGCACCGGCACGTCGAAGCGGCGCCCGTTGTAGCTGACGAGGCGCACGCCCGGCAGACGGTGGGCGAAGCCCGCCCAGAACCCGTGCAGCAGGGCACGTTCGTCGTTGCCGCCGCTGAGCGGCCGCAGCACCTCGATCGTGCCGTCCCCGGCCACGGCGCAGACAGAGATCTCGACCACGCGGTGGTAGAGAGGCTTCGGGAAGCCGAAGGCTTCCTCCGCGCCGCGCGGCGGGGCCACGAGCGGCAATGCCTCCGCATCCGTCAACTGAGGCTGTCCCAGCACGCGCCGCGCCATGTCGGCGTCGACGACGGTCTCCACATCGAAGACGAGTGCAGGCCTCAAGGGCGCGACCCCTCCTTACGCCTTCCGACGACCGGCTTCCGCGCATCCGCCGGGTTTCCTGCTGGGGGCCCGTGACGTGCTTCGCGCAGTGGGCTGCCGGTCTCGTGCGCCCAACGCTCGTACTCGCGTACAATGCCGGGTGCTTGTGCGACCTAGGTATAGTAGGGAGCAGGTACCAGCGATCTCTCAGGGAGGGATACATCTGGCCAGGAGCGAGTTCCTGCGCCTCAAGGACGTCCACAAGACGTACGGCAGCGTGCGCGCCGTCGACGGCATGGACCTCGGGATCGAGCCGGGCCGCATCTTCGGGCTGCTTGGGCCGAATGGCGCCGGCAAGACGACGACGCTCGAGATGATCGAGGGGCTGCGGCGTCCGGACAGCGGCAGCATCACCTACGGTGAGCACGACCTTGTGCGACAGCCCAGGGTGGCGCGGGAGCGCTTCGGCGTGCAGCTGCAGACGTCCGCGTTCTTCGAACTGCTGCGCGTGGACGAGACGATCGATCTCTTTGCGAGCTTCTACCGGCGCACGCTTCCCACCGACGCCCTGATCGAGCGCTTCGAGCTCGGCGAGAAGCGCAAGGCCTACGTACAGCACCTCTCGGGCGGTCAGAGGCAGCGCCTTGCGGTCGCGGTGGCGCTCGTCAACGACCCCGAGGTGGTGTTCCTCGACGAGCCGACGGCCGGACTCGACCCGCAGGCGCGCCGCAATGTATGGGATTCGGTGCGCCAGCTGCGGGAAGAGGGCAGGACCGTCGTACTGACGACGCACTACATGGATGAGGCGGAGGCGCTCTGCGACCAGCTCGCCGTCATGGACCATGGACATGTGCTGGACGAGGGCCAGCCCCAGGAGCTCATTCAGCGCCACAGGCCGGGGGCCATCATCGAGGTGGCAGCTGAGGTGCCGATCGCGGACGACCTCCGCCTGCCGGGTCTTGAGCGCGTGACGCGCGACGGGCCGAAGAAGGTGCTCGTGACGCAGCAACTCGACGAGACGCTCGCGGCGCTCGCCGAATGGGCCAGGGGACGGGGGGTTCCCCTGACAGGGCTCGCCACGCGCACGGCCACGCTCGAGGACGTCTTCCTCCACCTTACGGGAAGGAGCCTGCGCGACTGATGAGACAGCTCTTGACGGTCACGGCAGCCCTGCTGCGCTCGCTCGTGCGCAATCGCCAGGCCCTGTTCTGGACGTTCTTCTTTCCCGTTCTGCTGATGGTCGTGTTCGGCTTCCTGGGCAACTCGAGCTTCAAGCTCAACCTGCTCGTCTCGGGCCCCAAGACCGGGGCTGAGGCGAAGATCGTGCAGGCGTACGAGAAGATCCCGTACTTCAGCGTCAAGCGCGAGGGGCGCAAGGATGCGCTCCGGCTCGTGCGCCTCGGCCAGGCCGACGCGGCGCTGCTGCTGCCGTCGGCATCGAGTCCGCCGCCCTGGCACGCCGAGCTCGTCTACAACAGCGCCAACATGCAGACGGCGCAGCAGGCCGTGTCCGCCGTGACGTCGGCCGCGGCCCAGATCAACCTCGCGATGACCGGCCAGCAGCCCTACCTGGTCGTCAAGCCCAAGGCCGCCGCAGGCAGCCGCACGTCGACCTATCTCGATTTCCTCTTGCCCGGCGTCCTGGCGCTCATGGCGATGCAGAACAGCCTCTTTGGCGTCGCCGGCAGCTTGACGCGCTGGAAGGAGAAGGGCGTCCTGCGCCGTTTCCTCGCGACGCCTCTGAAGCCACTCCAGTTCCTCGGCGGCGTCGTGCTCTACCAGCTCGTCTTCGGCATCCTCAGCGCGGCCCTGATCGTGGCGATCGCCGTCACCTTCCTGCATGCGACCGTGCTGCTGCCGCTGCTGCCCCTGCTCCTGACCGTGGTGCTCGGCATGGCCGCATTCCTCGCCATCGGCTTCGTCATCGCCGGCTTCGCCAAGACCGAGGAGGCCAGCATGCCGATCATCAACGTCGTCAGCTTCCCGATGATGTTTCTGAGCGGCGTCTTCTTCCCGCTCACGTCCCTGCCCCCACTCCTCCGCTCCATCGTCCACTACCTGCCGCTCACCTTCCTGGTGGACGGCGTGCGGGGGCTGATGTCCGGGCAGTATGCCCCGTGGGCGCCGGCGGTTCAGTCGGACATCTGGGCCCTACTCGCCTGGTTCGTGCTGCTGGCCGTCATCTCGACGCGTACCTGGCGCTGGGAGTAGCGCCTTCAGGGGATCGCAGCCGCGCGACATGCGCCAATGGTCGCGCCACCAGCCCGCTCTCAGCCGACAAGCTCTGGACGCCCTGGCGCGCAGCGAGCGGAGGCGCTCCTGCGCCGCCTGCGCGCAGTCCGGGCTGCGGAGTCCGATCCGCAGAGCGCCCTCGACCTTCGGACCCTTGGCCGCGACCTGCAAGGCGCCAACGAGGCGGCCTGCGACTACCGCGTGCGTCTCGCGGAGCATGGCGTCACGCTGCCGCATCTCCGCGGCCTGGGCCCAACTGAATCCCACATGGCCCGCTCCGCCAACCGGCTGAAGAAGCGCGGGCGGAGCTGGGGTGTCGCTCAGGATGCGCATCACCTCGAGAGGCAAGGGCGGGATGCGGGCCGAAATTAAGGATCGGCCCGCCGCGGTGCAGAAGGGCCCGACCGGCCGAACGGATCTTCACATGCTCCAGGAAGCCGCCGCGGCGCAGCGCGAGGAGGGACGCCGGCCGCCAGGACCATGCCTTCGGCATCGACGCGCGCAGGCGCGAATGCTCGCCGCCGGGTGGCGGTGCCTTCGCGCAACCTCGTCGAGCCCTGCGCGAGTCTCGAGTCGATCCCTTGGAACTTCGGCAGACGCAGCTCTCGGGTGCGAGGCCGTCTGGCGGTTCCGCCGATGCGCTCTAGGGTTACGATGCTGGCGCCGACCTTCGCGAAGGGATGTGCTGCCGTGTGCGTCTTGGAAACCGAACGCCTCAGATTGCGAAGGATGACCATAGGCGATCTTGACAACCTGCTTCTGATTTTCTCGGACCCGGTTGCCATGCAGTATTATCCGAGCACCATGAATCATGACCAGGCCATCGCATGGATCAGGCGGACTGAAGCGAATTATGAAGCGTACGGGATCGGATTTCTGGCGGTGGAGAGCAAGGAGGACGGACGGTTTCTTGGGCAATGTGGACTGATTCCACAGAATATAGATGGATCGGTCGACATGGAGGTCGCGTATCTGTTCGTCCGGCGATGTTGGGGACACGGCTACGCCACGGAAGCCGCCAAGGCGTGCCGCGACTGGGGTTTTGAGCACCTCGGCGTGCCGCGTTTGGTGTCCATCATCAGCAAGTACAACACACCATCCATGAACGTCGCGCAGAGGAACGGCATGACCGTCGTTTCGGAGATCATCAAGTCGAGTGGCATTCCGCATTGGGTCTACGCCATTTCTCGTGAAGATTGGCTCGCGAGAGCAACCGGCTTGCGATCCGAGGCGTAGCCGACTTGACCTTGACGCAAGAGGTGCACGAGAGCGAACTCTGGGACTTCGTTCGGTTTGCAGCTATCGATGAAACGATCCAAAGCCCGATGCAGCGGGCCGCTCAGGTGGCCCCCGCACCCTGACCATGCTGCTGTCGCGTGCTGCCGTCTCGGGGCACATGCCTGCACGTGACCAGGGACGAAACCGAACACGCGGCTTCTCGCGGCTCATCCACGCTATGAGCCACATGGCGTTTGCCGCCAGGTGGAGTTGCTCGCCCGTCGTGTCGACCCACGCATGCTGGACACTCTCACCGCAGCCACTGCGTTGAGACTGGGTCGCCGACCTTGTATATCATGACGGGAGAACCCGCTGGGGGAGGCGGTCTTTTGGAGGTCAGGCTGAGGCCCGTGCAGGAGGCAGACCTGCCCGTCTATTACCGCTGGCAGGAGGAAGACCCGCACTGGGATCGCTATACCTGCCGCCCGGTGCAGCTCGTGCGTCCGTACCCCGTGTTCAAGGCGCATTACGTCCAGGCCCTGGCCGACGCGCGCGAGGTCGTGTTCAGCGTGCTCGCCGAGGGGAAGCTCGTCGGCCGGACGGTCGCCTTTGACGAGAATCCGCGCAACCGCAGCCTGGAGATCGGCTATTACCTCGCCGCCGAGGCCCGCGGGCAGGGCGTGGGCCGGCAGGCCTTGTGGACGTTCGTCGGCATCCTGTTCGCCTGGCCCGGCAAGGAACTGCACAAGCTCTACGCCACGACCTCTGCCGACAACGCGGCGTCGATCGCGATCCTCGAGCGCGCAGGGTTTCGTCTCGATGGCCGGCTGCGCGAGCACTACCTGATCGACGGCCGCTTCAGCGACCAGCTCCTGTATTCGCTCCTGCGCCGCGAATGGTCGCCAGGTGACGGCAGTGGCACCAATTAGGACCGCGTGGTACCATCTCTAGGTTGGGCCTGCCAGCGCCCGCGCTTGGCAGGCCTTTTGGCGAGCGCCGAGCGATTTCGTCTGCCAAAGTGCGAGCCCTCACTGGATTCTCAGCCAAGTTGGGTAGACTGCCAGCCAGGAGACCTGGGGGAGGATGCCACTTTTGTGCGGTATCGCCGGGATCGTAGAGCGGGACGCTCGTCAGAATGCCAGGGATGAACTCGAGCGGATGCTGGAGGCTCTCCGGCACCGGGGTCCGGATGACGAGGGGACCTACTTTGCTCCGGGCGTCGCGATCGGCATGCGCCGGCTCGCGATCGTGGATCCCGTGGGGGGCGCACAGCCCTTCTACAGCGAGAACCGCCAGATCGTGGCGGTGGTGAACGGCGAGATCTACAACCACGCCGAGCTGCGCCGGGACCTTGAACGGCGCGGCCACCGCTTTGCCGGGGGGTCGGATGCGGAGGTCGTGGTGCACCTCTACGAGGAACTCGGGCCGACGTTCGCCATGCAGCTCGGCGGCATGTTCGCCGTCGCCCTCTATGACACGGCCAGGCGAAAACTGGTGCTGACCCGCGACCCCTTGGGCATCAAGCCGCTGCTCTGGCGCCAGGCGCGCCAGGGAGTCGCCTTCGCGTCGGAGTTGCGGGCCTTGCTCGCCTGGGGCAAGGTGCCCCCGCTCAACCTGCAGGCTCTGGACCGCTACCTGCTCTATCGTACCGCGGTGGGAGAGGAGACGATCCTCGAGGGGATCCACCGCGTGCCACCCGGCAAGGCGCTCGTCCTGCACCCGGACGCTCGCATCGAGCTGCTGGACATCCGCCGGCCAAGCAACGTCGTGGGCGACATGAGCTTCGAGGAGGCCGTTACGGAACTCGATGGGCGCCTTCGGCTCTCCGTCGAACGCCACTTGCAAGGCGACCAGCCGATCGGCGTGCTGCTCTCGGGCGGTGTAGACTCGGGGCTTGTGCTGCACTATGCCGCACAGGCCCTGGGCGGCGCGCTGCGGACCTACACGGCGGGATTCACGGAATTCGGCGAAGAGGGCGAGGAGTTCGCCGTCACCGCGGCGACAGCCGCAGCCTACGGCGTGCCCCTGACGCGGCTCGAGGTCGACGCCGCGGCGGCCGAGGGGCACCTCATGGCGCTCAACTACGACATCGACGAGCCGAACGGCGACCCGACCGCCCTCCCGCTGCGCGCGATCGCCGAGCGGGCGAGCCAGGACGTGCCTGTCGTGCTGAGCGGCGAGGGGGCCGACGAACTCTTCGCCGGCTATCCCGGCTACGACGAGCCGCTTGTGGTGGAGAGGTTCTCCCGCCTCGTCCCGAGGAGCCTGCGACAGGCCCTGGCAAGCTCGAGCCTGCCAGGGCGCGGGCTCGCCGCCCGCAGTCTCATGTCCCTCGGCGACCGCTACCTGGGCATCGGCATGAGCTGGCGCGACGGCGAGCGGCAGGCGCTATGGTCGCCAGAGGTGCGCAGGCTGCTGCAGGACCACCAGCCGGGACGCCTTGCCGCCGACGCCTTCGCGGCCGCCGAGGCCGAAGGTGGCGATTGGCTCGCGGCGATGTTGCGCGTGGACAGGGAAGTCTGGCTGGCGGACGAGGCCCTGTTGAAGCTTGACCGGCTGACGATGTCGTTCGGGCTGGAGGCGCGCGTACCGTATCTGGACCGTGAGGTCGTGGAGCTGGCCGACGCCCTGCCATGGACGTACAAGCTCCATGGCGGGCAGGGCAAGCGGGTGCTGCGCGAGGTCGCGAAGCGGCACCTGCCGCAGGAGGCGGCCCTGCGCCGCAAGCGCGGCTTCCCCTCGCCGATCTCGCGCCTCCTCGCGGGCCCGCTGCGCTCGCTCGCCTTCGACGCGCTCACCGACGACACCGCGAAAAGGCGCGGTCTCTTCGACCCGGCGGCGGTCGAGGCGGCACTCGGCCGCCTGAACGGCAGACCGGGCCAGGACGGCCGTCAGGTCTACGTCCTGCTTGCCCTGGAGCTCTGGCTGCGCCAGGTCTATGACGCCGCGGGCCGCTCGGATGCCCCTCGGGCCGGCTACGGCAGCTGAGCCTCGACGCGGTCGGAGGGCCGTGCGAGCGAGCCGCCGATGGAACCGCACGCAGCCCCCAGCGCGAGGCTCGCGAGCGTGGCCCCTGCCAGGGCGAACAGCACGGTGATGGGCGCCGAGGGCAGGTGGAGGGTCGTGGGGCCGGCGTGCTGCGGTGTGGCCTGGAGGACGCGCATGTAGCCCCGGCTCATGAGCAGGATCGCGCTGCGCGGGAAGGACGCGAGCAGGCCGCTGGTCAACCCGGCGACGAGCCCGCCCAACACCGCGGTAGGCTGATCGTGGCCAGAGCGGCGAAGGCGGAAGCCCGCATAGCCGAAGAGCATGATGTCCGCAAGGAACACGGCCATGGGCGGCAGGCTGCCGGCGTGCGGCATACCGCCGCTGCCGCCGAGGCCGACGAACACGGTCCAGGCCACGACGGCGGCTGCGAGTCCCGCGGCGAGCCCCGTACGCAGAGCCGGCCCAGGTATGCCGAGGCGGGTCATGAGATCCTTCCCTTCATCGCATCAGCCGTGGGTCGCGGGAGTTTTTGGCCGTAGGCGAACGGGGCCGCACGGCGTTCGGCTACAATGGGCCGGGGGGTTACACCTGTGCGACGCAGCTTGCGCGATCTGCCGGCGACCTATGGTCTGCTTGCCGTCCTGGCCGTCATGTACGTGCTCGAGGGCGGCCTCGGCGGTTCGCCCGCCCTGATGCGCATGGTGAATCTTGGCGCGCAGGTCAACGTGCTTGTGCTGCAAGGGCAGTGGTGGCGCATCGTCACCGCGATCTTCCTGCACCTGAACTGGCTGCATATCCTCCTGAACGGCTGGAGTCTGTTCGTGATGGGCGAACTGGTGGAGCCGGCATTCGGCTGGCGCCGCTTCCTGGTCCTGTTCCTTCTGGGCGGCGTCATGGGCGGGCTGCTCTCGCTCGTGGCCTACCCGCCGTACTCCGTCCTCGTAGGAGCCTCAGGCGCGATCTTCGGCCTGCTCGGCGCCACCGGCGTGATCGCTCTCGAAGCGCAAGGGCCCTTGCGCGGCTATCTCTTGCGCTGGCTCGGCAGCATCCTCGTGCTCAACCTGGCCTTTGACTTCATGTACCCCGGAATCGGTGTCTGGGACCATGTCGGCGGGCTTGTCGGCGGCTTCCTCGCCGCCTACATGCTGGGCGGCGTGCGCCGCGTGCGCGGCTTGCGCGCGCGGATCGCGGGCGGCGCGTACGTCGTGCTCTGCGTCGGCCTCATAGGGTTTGCGCTCGTTCACGGCTAGCCGGCCGGACCACACTTCTAAGATATACCGCACGGAGCAGGCCGGACAACCGGCGGTGCACCTGTGGCAGTGTGCTATAATGCTGCCAACTTCGGCGAAGGGGTCAGAGCGTGCTCTCGAAGCTGCGTCCACACCTGTACCTCCCGTCCGTTCAGAGCGTGGATCCTCGGCTGCTCCGCCGCCGGGGCATCCGCGGTGTCGTGCTGGATCTCGACAACACGCTCGCAGGCTGGAAGTCCACCAGACCGACGCGCGAGGTGAAGGCGTGGGTCCAGCGGCTGCGCGGCAGCGGCATCGGCGCCGTCATCCTCAGCAACAACGGCCGGGGCAGGGTCGAGGACTTCGCCGGCTGGCTGGACGTGCCGTTCATTCCGCACGCACGCAAGCCTTCGGCACGCGGATTCCAGAAGGCGATGGCGGTGCTCGGCACGACGCCCCAGTCGACGGCGGTGATCGGCGACCAGGTGTTCACCGACATCCTCGGCGGCAACCGCGTCGGTCTGTTCACCATCCTGGTGACGCCCCTGACGCGTCAGGAGTTCTTCGGTACGAAGGCCGTGCGGCATCTCGAGGACGTCGTCCTGCATCACTTCGAGCGCGGCGGTCTGCGCATGCCGTCGAGCGCCGGCTAGCGCGGTCGCTGGCAACCTGGCGCCACCGGGCCCCGCCCGCGGCGTCAGGCGTTCTTGTCCCATCGATCACGGGTGCAAGGCGGTGCGGCGGTGGAACTGCTGGGCCTGTTCGGTCACGGCATCGAAGGATCGCTCTCGCCGCCACTGTACGCGGCGGCCCTCAAGGCGACTGGGCGAGAGGGGCAGTACATGCTCTGGGACGTCGGCGCGGACGACCTCGGCGTCGCCCTGCGAGGCCTGCACCTGCTCGGGGCGCGGGGAGCCAACGTCACGAAGCCGTACAAACAGGCCGCAGCGCAGATGGTCATGCGCCTCGATCCCTGGGCGCGCAGGATCGGCGCGGTGAATGTGCTGCGGCGCACCAGCGGTGGCTGGGAGGGGCACAACACCGACGCCGACGGCTTCTGGCAACCCCTCGAGGCGCTCTCGCGGCCGATCGGCACGGCGCTCGTGCTCGGCACGGGCGGCGCCGCGCTCGCCGTCTGCGCCGTCCTGGTGCGGGAGGGGGTCAGGCTGCGGGTCGCGGGCCGCAACCGCGAGATGCTCGGACGCATGGGCCGGGAATTCGGCGCCGAGACGTTCGACTGGCGTCAGCGCGGCCTACATGCGGATGTCGATCTCGTTGTCAATGCGACGACCGTCGGGAGCTCTCCCGACGACAGCCCGCTCGACGAGCAGCACCTGCCCCAGGGGGCCATCGTCTACGACCTCATCTACCGGCCCCAGCCCACGCTGCTCCTGCGTCTCGCCCGGCAGCGCGGCTGCCGCACGATCGGCGGCGGCGGCATGCTGCTCGGACAAGCCCTGCTCTCCTGGCGGATCTGGTTCGACGAGGACCCGCCCCACAAGGCGATGGCGTCGGCTCTGCAGACGGCCCTGGCCAGCACATCCGCGTCCTGAGGAGGGTCGGCATTGCGCTATCTTACCGCCGGAGAGTCTCACGGACCCGCGCTCGTCGGCGTGCTCGAGGGCATGCCGGCGGGGCTGCACCTATCGGCTGAGGCCGTGAACCGCGAGCTCCTGCGCCGCCAGGGCGGGTACGGCCGCGGGCAGCGCATGCGCATCGAGCGGGACGAGATCGAATGGCTCGCCGGGGTGCGCTTCGGCGAGACGCTCGGGTCACCGATCGCCCTCCTGATCAGGAACCGGGACTTTGCGCGCTGGCAGCAGCGCATGGCGCCCGAGGGGCCGGAGACCGGGCCCGCCTTCACGCGTCCCCGGCCGGGACATGCCGACCTGGCTGGCGCCCTCAAGTACGGCCGCCGCGACGCCCGCGACATCCTCGAGCGGGCATCGGCGCGAGAGACGGCGATGCGCGTGGCGCTGGGCGCGATCGCGAAGGCGCTCTTGCGTCACTTCGGCATGGAGATCGTCTCGCATGTCGTCGCTCTGGGCGGCGTGACGGCGTCGCCGCCCGCCACCCTCGACATCGAGGCGATCGACCGCTCGCCTGTCCGGTGTGCCGATCCGCTTGCGGAGCGGGCGATGATGCAGGCGATCGACGACGCGCGCCTGAAGGGCGATACCCTCGGCGGCGTCGTCGAGGTACAGGCCCTTGGCGTGCCGGTGGGTCTCGGCGCGCACGTGCACTGGGACCGAAAGCTGGACGGCAGGCTCGGCCAGGCCATGCTGTCGGTGCCTGCGATCAAGGGGCTCGAGATCGGCGCGGCGAGCTGGGCCGCGGGCCAGCCTGGCTCGCTGGTGCACGACGAGATCTTCTACGACGCCCCCGAGGGCTTCACGCGGCATTCGAACCGCTCAGGCGGCAGCGAGGGTGGCATCTCGACCGGACAGCCGGTTTGGGTGCGCGCCGCGATGAAGCCGCTGAGTTCCCTGCACAGGCCGCTCCGATCGGTCGACATGGAGACGAAGGAGGAATTCCTGGCGCAGGTCGAGCGGTCGGACATCACGGCCGTGCCGGCGGCCGGCGTCGTGCTTGAGGCGGTGATGGCCCTCGTGCTCGCAGAGCTCTTCCTTGAGAAGTTCTCGGGCGACGCCCTGGAGGACGTCGAGGCCGCCTACCGCCATTACCTCGGGCGGATCCGCCCGTGATCATTGCACTCGTCGGCCTGCCGGGCGCCGGGAAGACGCGCATCGGCCGGGAACTTGCCGAGCGGCTCGGCTACGCCTTTCTCGACACCGACCAGATGCTGCACGAGCGCCTGGGCCTGCCCGCCGCCGAGCTCTATGAGCGCCTGGGAGAGGCGGCATTCCGCGACGAGGAGACGCGCTCGCTGCGCGAGGCGCTCTCCGGAGGCGACCGCGTCGTGTCCACCGGCGGCGGCACCGTGCTGCGGCCGGACAACCGGCGACTGCTGCGCGAGGTGCGGGTGCTCGGCCTGACCGCCAGGGATCCGCAGCTGCTCGCGCGCCTGCGCGGCGGACGCGGCCGTCCCGTCCTGGCGCCGAACCCCGCCGACCGCCTGCAGGTGCTGCGGCGCGACCGGCTGCCCCTCTACGAGGAGGTGGCCGAGGCGTGGTTCTGGACCGAGTCGGCGCCATCCCGCGCCGTCGAACGCATCGTGGACTTTCTCGCCCTGCGGCGCCTTGAGCGCAACGTCTATTTCGGGCGCGGCGCGCGACGCTTCGCGGGCTCCTTCACCGGCTTCGGCCGCAGTCTTCTCCTGACGCAGCCCCCGCTCGTGGAGAGCTGGGCCAGGTCGCTCACGGACACCCTGCGCTACGGCGAGCGGCAGGTGACGCTCGAGGTGGTGCCGGACGGCGAGGAGGCCAAGGCCTTCGCCGTGTACGAAGGGCTCGTACGCCGCATGGCCTCGCTCGCGATGACGCGCGACGAAGCCGTGGTGGCCGTCGGGGGCGGGGCCGTCACCGACCTCGGCGGGTTCCTTGCGGCGAGTTACATGCGGGGCGTGCCGCTCGTGCTCGTGCCCACGACGGTCGTGGGACAGGCGGACGCCGCGCTGGGCGGCAAGACAGGGATCAACCTGCCGGAGGGCAAGAACCTGGTCGGCGCCTTCTACCCTGCGCGTGCCACGCTGGTGGATCCCGAGACGCTGCGCACGCTGCCGCTTCCGCAGTTCCGCGACGGCCTGGCGGAGGTGGTGAAGTGCGGTGTCGGCCTGGATGCCGAACTCTTCGCCGCCTGCGCCGCATGGCGCCGGCCGCCGGCGGGTTCTGCCCTCGACTTTGCCCTCGAGCGGGCGGCGCAGGCCAAGCTCCGGCTGGTCGCCCTGGATCCGAGAGAGGCCGGGGACCGCGCCAAGCTCAACCTCGGTCATACCGCGGGCCACGCGGTCGAGGCGGCGAGCGGCTACCAGCTGTCGCACGGGCGCTCGGTCGCGATCGGGCTTGCGGCCGTGGCGCGCCTCGCCGAGCGGCGCTATGCGTTCAAACAGGCCCGGGACGTCCTCGAAGTGCTGCGGCGCCTCGGCCTGCCGACCTACTACCAGAGCGATCCGGACCGGCTCTGGGAGTACCTCGTGCACGATAAGAAGCATGGCAGCCACAGCCTGCGCATCGTGGTGCCGCGGCGGCTCGGCCTGTGCGAGGTGGTCCGGGTCGAGGAGGAGGAGATGCGCGAATTGGCCGCCTTGGCATGCACTCCACCTGGATAGACATACCGTATCAACAAAAGGGCACAACTCCCTGAGACGCCTCTGCCGGCGCGAACTTTATCCTATTGACAGCGACCTCTTCTCCTGCTACTTTTTATCCACATTGAATACCCCGCGAAATGGCAAACGGCTCGAAAGTGCCGGACGCAAAGCCACGGGTCTAAGGCCGAAGAGGCTATGATCGCCGGGCTGCCGAAGGGAGAAGGTTTGACCTCCCGATGGCGAATCGGGAGGCTTTCACTTTTTCGGGCGGCGGGGGAAGGAGGGCATCATGTCGATGGCTATCGCCCAGGTCTCCTCGCTCCTGCGTCGCGTGCGCGCCTCGGACGGCCAGAGCATGGTCGAGTACGCCCTGATCATCGCGCTCGTCGCCGTCGTGGTGGTCGGTGCCGTCATCGTGCTCGGCCATGGCATCAGCAACATCTTCACGAGCATCACGGACAGTCTCTAGGCGCAGGCGGGATACGTCCCGCGTGCGGCTCTTCGACCGGAAGGGTCAGGCGGCGGTGGAGCTTGCCCTGATCCTTCCGGTCCTCGTCCTCCTGCTGCTCGGCATGCTGCAGGTGGGCATCGTGCTTGAGGACTACCTGCAGCTGCAGCAGGCGGTGGAGCAGGGGGCGCGCGCAGCCAGCCTCGGGGCTGCCGACGCGGCGATCCAGCAGACGGTCGACGGGGCGGCACCGAGCCTGAATCCCTCCGCCCTGACCGTGACGGTGACCCCTGTGGCATCCGATCGCCAGTCCGGCACCGACGTCACGGTGCAGGGCAGCTACAGTATCAGCGTCAGCATCCCTCTCCTCTCTCCCCTCCTCGGGGGAGGTCTGGAGATCTCCAGCCAGTCGGTCATGCGTATGGAGTGATCGCTCATGGCGAGGCTGCGCAGCGAGAGCGGTCAGGCCACGGTGCTGTTCGCCCTCGCGGCGGTGACCATCCTGTCGGTCGCGTCGCTATCGCTCGACGCGGGCCGCGCGTACGTCAAGACGCAGCAGCTCAAGGCAGCCGCGGACGCGGCCGCGCTCGCGGGCGGCCAGGACCTGCCCCAGGACCCGGCCAGCGCCACGTCCGTCGCAATCGCCACCGCCGTGCAGAACGGCGTGCCGTCGCAGGACGTGCAGGTGACCTTGAACCAGCAGGACGACGTCATCACGGTGACGACGACCGGCGGCATCCCTTATTACTTCGCCGCGCTCTTCGGGATGGACCAGGGGACGTTCCACGAGACGTCGGCGGTCCAGGTCGGACCGATCTCGGAAGTGACGGGAGCCGTGCCGCTCGGCGTCGTCTGGAACAGCTTCAGCTACGGTCAGACCTACACGCTCAAGGACGGCGGCGGCTCGGGCAGCGACGGCAACTACGGCGCCCTCGCGCTGTCCGTGCCCGGCGCGGACAGCTACCAGACGTACTTGGCGAGTGGCTACCCGGGCATGTTGCAGGTGGGGCAGGATGTGGCGACAGAGCCCGGCGACATGCAGGGTCCCACCGAGCAGGGACTTTCGGCGCGCGTCGCGGCTGGCAGCGGCTACTCATGGCAGACGGTGCCCTTGAGTTCGCCTGCCGTTGTCGACGTGCCGATCATCTCCGCGCCGGCAAACGGTAAAACGGATATCACGGTGCTGGGCTTTGCGGCGTTCTTCCTGACGTCGGTCGACTGTAATGGCGACGTACAGGGCGTCTTCCTCGACGTGGTCATGTCCGGTCAGTTCGGCAGCGGCGAGGGCTACGGCCTGCAGGCGGAGAGGCTGATCGAATGACGAGACGGCGGCTCCTGCGCGCGATCGTTCCGCTCCTCGCGGCCCTGCTGCTGACGCTCGTCGTCGCCAGGGCGACCGCGACCCCCGCCGCGCGCCATGTGCCGCTCCTGGTCGCGGCGACGGCGGTGCCTGCGGGCAGCGTGCTGTCCGCCGCCGACCTGAGGCTGCAGCAGGTGGCGCCTTCGGCCGTGCTGCCCGGCAGCCTCACAAGCCTCTCAGCGGCCGCGGGCCAGGTGGCGAAGGTCGCGCTGAGCGCGGGGTCGCCGGTGCTCAGCGACGAGATCGAACCCGAGCCCCAGGCGGGACTCGCCTACCAGATCCCGCGGGGCCAGCGCGCCTTGACGCTGGCCGTCAACGGTGTGTCGGGCGTCGCCGGGAACCTTTTGCCGGGCGTGCGCGTCGACGTGCTACTGACGATCGGATCGCAAAGCGCCCAGTCGGGGCAGGCCGCGGTCCAGGCAGAGAGCACCCTCATCGTGCAGGACGCGGCCGTGCTCACGACCGGACTGGAGGGTTCGAGCTCGACGGGGTCCGGGTACTCGCTCGTCACGCTGGCGGTGACGCCCGCCCAGGCTGCGACGATCGCCCTCGGGCAGCAGCAGGGATCCATCCTCCTGCTCCTGCGCCCGTCGGGCGATGCGACGACAGCACCTGTGGTCGTACGGGTGGGAGGAATCGTGCCATGAGCCTTGAGCGCGAGGCCCAACTGCTGCTGATGTCGCCGACGCACCACCGGGATGCCCTGGCGGAGGTCCTCAAGGACGTGGGGAAGGTCAGGGAGGCCGACACGCCGGCGAGAGTGCGCTCGCTCGCGCGCCAGGAGCGACCGGACCTCGTCGTGCTGCATATGGACGCGAGTCCCGAGGCACTCGGCCTCTGCAGCGAGCTCGACCAGTCGTACGGCGTGCGGGTGCTTGTGATCGGGCGCGATTCCGGCGTGGATGCGCTGCGCCAAGCGATGCAGGCCGGCGCGCGCGACTACCTCGTCGATCCCGTGCCGCCCGGAGAACTCAGGTCCGCGGTCATGCGCCTCGCCCAGGTGGAGCGCCGCACCCGGCGGGGGCATGTCATCACCGTGTTCGGCACCAAGGGCGGCGTGGGCAAGTCGACGCTGGCGGCGAACCTCGCCGTCGTGCTGGCGGACCGCCATCACCAGAGGGTTGCCCTCTGCGACCTGGACCTCGAGTTCGGCTGCGCCGCAACGCTCTTCGGGCTGAGGCCGACCGCCACGATCGTGGATGTCTGCCGCCATCCTGGCGCCATGACCCTCGCGACGATCAGCGAGGCGATGAGCCACTCCGACCACAGCCAGGTCGACATTCTGGCCGGACCGCCGACGCCGGACCTCGCAGCCTTCGTCGACGGCGAAGGCAAGCGCGATCCGGAGCGCAACTACGTCCAGGAAATCCTGCGCACCCTGCGCACGGCGTACGACTGGGTCATCGTCGACACCGCGGTGGACTTCGGAGAAGGCGTGATCACGGCGCTCGACGAGGCGGAGCGCATCCTGTTCGTCACGACGCCGGACATCCCGGCGCTGCAGAACTCGGCGAAGGGGCTCGACATCCTGCTCGAGCGCCTGGGCTATCCTGAGGAGAAGCTCGCCGTCGTGCTCAACCGCGGCAACGCCGCCCTCGGACTGATGGAAGACGAGATCTCCGCCGCGCTGAATCATTCGATCCGCCACGCCCTGCCTTCGGATGGCGACGTCGCGGTGCGCGCCGCCAACATCGGCATGCCGCTGGTACTCCTGCGGGGGCGGTCGCCGCTCGCAAGGGCGGTCGGGCGGCTCGGCGGCGAACTCGTGCACGACCTCGAGCGGCCGCGCGTGGCGGGGCTCGGCGGGGAGGTGTAGCGCGTGTCGCTCTACAAGCGCCTCAGGGGCGCGGACGAGGAAGGGCCGGCAGCCGAGATCGCACCGGAGCCGAGCCGGACTGAGCGCCTTCGTCTGCTGGTGCAGCAGCGGCTCGCCACGGACATGGCCCAGGGATCGCCCGGTGACGACGCCTGGAAGCAGGAGGTGCGCGAGCGCATCTCCGCAATGCTGCGCGACGAGCCGGACCTCGGGCCGCTGGAGCGCGAGACGCTCGTGGCGTCGCTCTACGCCCAGATCGTCGGACTGGGCCCGCTCCAGCCGCTTCTCGAGGATCAGGGCGTCAGCGAGATCATGGTCAACGGGGCAGCGCAGGTCTACGTCGAGCGTTCGGGGCGCCTGCAGCGCACCACGGTGCGATTCCGCGACGACAAGGAGATCCTCGAGCTGATCGAGCGGATTGTGGCGCCGCTCGGTCGGCGCATCGACGAGTCGAGCCCGATGGTGGACGCGCGCCTCAAGGACGGCTCGCGCGTCAACGCGATCATCCCGCCGCTCGCGCTGCGCGGCCCGTCGCTCACGATCCGCAAGTTCCCCGAGCACGCCCTGACGATGGACGACCTCCAGCAGATCGGTTCGGTGAGCGGGGGGATGGTGGAACTCCTGCGGGCGGCCGTGCGCGGCCGGCTGAACATCGTCGTGTCCGGCGGCACGGCGTCCGGCAAGACGACCCTGCTCAACAGCCTGTCGGCCTTCATCCCGTCCGACGAGCGCATCGTGACGATCGAGGACGCCGCGGAGCTTCGCCTGCAGCAGGATCACGTCGTGTCGCTCGAAACGCGGCCGGCCAACCTGGAGGGGCGTGGCGAGGTCACGATCCGCCAACTGGTGCGCAACGCCCTGCGCATGCGTCCCGACAGGATCGTCGTCGGCGAGGTGCGTGCGGGAGAGGCTCTCGACATGCTGCAGGCGATGAACACAGGACACGACGGCTCGCTCACCACGGTGCACGCCAACGCCCCGCGCGACGTGCTCTCGCGCATCGAGACGATGGTGCTGATGGCGGGGTTCGAACTGCCCGTCCGGGCCATTCGGGAGCAGATCGCCTCGGCACTCGACCTCATCGTACACGCCCAGCGCATGCGCGACGGCTCGCGCCGCGTCACGCACATCACCGAGGTGCAGGGCATGGAGAGCGAGGTCATCGTACTGCAGGACCTGTTCCGCTACCGCCCGGGCGACGGCTTCGCGCCGACAGGGCTCAGGCCGCGCTTCCTCGAGCGGCTGGAGACCTACGGCCACACCGTCGACCCGCACATCTTCCAGACGGGCGGCGGTCGCGATGCTTAGGGACGTTCTGTTCGCGGTCGTCTTCTCGCTGACGTTCCTGGGTGTCTCCAGGGCGCTCGCGCCGGACCCGCAGGTGCTCAGGCAGTTGCGGCGCATCGTTCGCCGCGGTGCGGCGCAGGCGGTGGAGGAGGCGCAGCAGGCGACGCCTGCAGGCACGCCGCGGGCGCGCCTCGCCTCGGCGCTCGAGGCGATGATCCTGCGCCGCTCGCTGCTCGAGGGTATCGAGAATCGGCTGCGCGCCGCGGACCTCGAGCTGCGCGCCGGCGAGTTCCTGCTGCTGAGCCTCGGATTAGGCGCCGTGGGCCTCATCCTCGCGGTGATCCTGGGCGGCGGCCTCTTCCTGCTCGCCGTGCCGGCCATGCTGGCCTTGCCGATGGTCTTTCTCGGCACGCGCTCGCAGGAGCGGCGCAAGCAGCTCGCGCTCGCGTTGCCAGATGCGCTCAGCAGCACCGCGAGCGCCTTGCGGGCCGGCTTCTCGCTCCTTCAGGCCCTCGACGCCTGCGCGCGGCAGACCAAGGGGCCTCTCGGGCAGGAGTTCGAGCGGATGCTTGCCGAGACGCGCGTCGGCGTACCCGTCGACGACGCCCTCGAGAACCTCGCGAAGCGCGCCGGTTCCGCGGACCTCTCGCTCATGGTCACGGCGGTGCAGATCCAGCGCCAGGTCGGCGGCAACCTCACCGAGGTGCTCGACCGCATCCAGCAGACGATCCGGGAGCGGGTCCGCCTGCAGGCGGAGGTGCGCGCCCTCTCGGCGCAGGGCCGGATGTCGTCGCTGATCATCGGCCTGCTGCCGGTCGGGTTGCTGGTCATGATGGCGATGATCGCGCCGGCCTTCGTCGGGCCGATGTTCCAGCCCGGCATCGGACGCATGCTGCTGGTTGTGGCCGCGCTGTTCGAGATCTGCGGTTTCTTCGTCCTGAGCCGCGTCGTGCGCATCGAGGTGTAGGCCATGCAGATCATCGCAATCGTGCTCGCGCTCGCGCTCGGCTACAGCCTCGGACTCTACATCGTCGCACCCGGCACGGTGCAGGAGATGGAGCGGCTGCAGCTCGAGCGGGTCGTGCGCCATCGCGGCGGCCCGGCCGCGGTCGCCGCCGAGCCTGAGCGCGGCTTCGTCGACCGCATCCTGCGACCTCTCATCGACCAGATCTCCCAGGCGCTCCTGCGCCACCTGCCGCGGCGCCAGGGGGAGATCCTGCAGCGGCGCCTCGAGCGCGCCGGCAACCCCACGACGCCCGGCGTGCTGCTGGCGAGCCGGGTCCTCCTGCTGATCGTCGGACTCCTGCCGGCGCTCTTCGGAGGCATCGCCATCCTGATGGCTGTGGCGCTCGCCATCCTCGGCTGGCGCCTGCCGGACTTCTGGCTCGCGCGGCGAGCGACGGCCCGCCAGCAGGCGATGCTGCGCCACCTGCCGGATGTCATGGACCTGCTTTCGGTGTCGGTGGAGGCGGGCCTTGGGTTCGACGCGGCCCTGTCGCGCGTCACGGGGCGCTTCGGCGAGCCTGTCGCGGGCGAGTTCGGCCGGCTCTTGCGGGAACTTCAGCTCGGCAGGCCGAGGGCCGAGGCCCTGCGGGACCTCGCGCAGCGCATGGATCTGCCGGACCTCAGCGCCTTCGTCGGCGCGGTCGTGCAGGCCGACGAGCTCGGCGTCGGCATCGCGTCGGTGCTGCGGGCGCAGAGCGAGCAGATGCGTGCCTTGCGGCGTCAGCGCGCGCAGGAGGCAGCCCTCAAGGTGCCGATCAAGATGCTGTTCCCGCTCATCTTCCTGGTGTTCCCGGCGATGTTCATCGTGCTGCTGGGACCGGCCGTGCTATCCTTCGTCCACGCGCTGCATCACTGAAGGGACGCCGCGACCGCCACCGGGCAGGCCGGGTCCGAGGCGAAAGGGTCGCCGAAGCTCGCGTAGGCGCGGGCCCGGGAGCCGCCGCAGACGCCGCGATAATCGCACGTGCCGCAGTGGCCGAGGAACTCGCGGCGGCGGATCTGCTGCAGCAGCGGGTGATCGCGGTAGACCGACACGAGGTCGTCGTGACGCACGTTGCCGAGCTCGAGCGGCAGGAAGCCGCCCGGCGAGATCGTGCCGTCGTGCGCGACGAACAGGATGCCATCGCCGTCCAGCGTGCCGCGCAGCCCCATGCGCACCGGACTCTGCGGCGGACCCGCCAGGCGCTCGAGGTCCGCGCGCAGCCGCTGGTGCAGTGCGCCCCCCTCCTTGCCTGCCTCGCGCTCGCGCAGCACCCGCCGCACGAACGGCGCTTCGACGGTGCGCACGAGCAGATCGTAGCGCGACGTGTCGACGAGGAAGTGGCAGACGTCGTCCTGCTCCTCGGGTGTCAGTGCGTCGTCCGCGCCGGCACGACCGGTGACGATGAGGAAGAACACCTCCCAGATGGGCACGCCCTCGCGCAGCATCAGCGCCGCGATCTCAGGCAGCGTGCCGACGGTCGAGCGCATCACGACGGTGTTGATTTGCACCTTGAGACCGACGGCGAGTGCCGCACGCGTGGCGGCCAGGGTGAGGTCGTAGGTGCCGGGGACGCCGCGGATGCCATCGTGCACGGCACCGGGCGCATCCAGACTGAGCGACACGGACTGGACACCCGCATCCTTCAGCCGCCGCAGCATGGGCGAATCGAGCAAGGGAGTCGCGGCCGGGGCTGCGGCGACGTGCAGTCCGAGGCGCGACGCCTCGGCGATCAAATCGAAGATGTCGTCGCGCAGCAAGAGGTCGCCGCCGGTGAAGACCACGACGGGCGCAGGGTCGCCGAAGGCGCGGATGCGTGCGAGCAGGCGCATGCCCTCGTCCGTGTCGAGCTGCCCCGGCAGCGGGCTCGGCTGCGCCGTGGCGCGGCAGTGGCGGCAGGCGAGCAGGCAGGCCTTCGTCGTCTCCCAGAAGACGAGCATCGGCCGCTCGGCAAACGGCGACCGGATCTCGTTCGGCTGCATGGACATCGGCGTATTCCTCCAGCATTGAAACTGCCCGAAAGATTAGCACGTCAGGATGCAGCAGGCGAGTTCCGTTCGGACCGACCCGCCTGTTTGGCATCCCGGCCGGGAAGTGGGCAGAATGCGAGTGGAGAGGAAATCTCGCTTCGTCGTGCGAAATCCGTCGCGACGTGTCGACTGGTCTTGGAGGGATAGTCTGCTTGTCAGCCGCGCAAAAAGGGCTCATCGCGACACTCGTGATCGGGGTATTCCTCGGCGCAGCGGATCTGAGCCTCCTGGCCCCAGGCCTCCTGCCGATCGCAAGGGCCTTTCATCTGCCCACAGGCCTCGCCTCGTGGCTGGTGACCTTCTACGCCATCGTCTATGGCGCATCGCTGCCCATCCTCGGGGTGCTGGGCGACCGCCACGGCCGCCGGCTCCTCTTCGCGGCAGGCGGGATCGTCTTCGCTCTCGGCTCGCTGCTCGCGGGGATGAGCGCCGGCTTCGCGCTTCTTCTCGCCGGCCGCGGCCTGCAGGCCCTGGGCGCGGCGGCGCTGATGCCCCTCGCCAGCGCCGAGATCGGGCAGGCGTTTCCCGCCGAGCGGCGCGGAGCCATGCTCGGCCTCCTCGGCGCCGTATATGGCGTCGCGGCCATCATCGCACCGCCCATCGGTGGCGTCGTCGTGGCGGAGTTCGGCTGGCACTGGCTCTTCCTCGCGACCCTGCCGATCGGACTCGCAGTGGCGGTGCTCGCGTTCCTGTATGTGTCCGAGGGCACGCACGCCGTTCCCGAGCCGGCCGATATCCAAGGGGCGGCGCTCACCGCCGTGACCGCCGCAGCCATCCTGCTTGGCGTCGAGATGCTGCATCGCCAGGTGCTGCCGCTCGGCTGGGCAAGTCTGGTCTTCGGGGCCTTGCTGCTGCCGAATCTCGTCCTCTGGGAGCGCTCGGCAGCCGCGCCCATCTTCCACGGCGGCGGCCGCCTGGTCTCCGTGTACATCCTCGGCTGCCTCAGCGCCGCCGCGACGGCCGTGGCACTCTTCGTTCCGCTCTACGCGATGCAGACCATGCACCTGCAGGAGGCCGCGTCAGGCACCGCCCTGCTGCCGATGGCCCTCGCGAGCGCCGCGACCTCATACTACGGCGGGCGCCTTGCCGATCGGCTGGGGCCTGTGCCCGTGCTCGCCATGGGGTTCCTGCTCATGGCGGTCGGAGCGGGAGCCGTGGTTTTCGTCGGCGGAGTCCTGGGCATGATCGTGGGACTTTTGCTTGTCGGGGGCGGAGTGGGCCTTACCATGGGATCGCCGTTGCAGTATCTTGTGTTGGGGCTCGCCCCGAAGGCTCAGGCCGGTTCGGCCCAGGCGCTTCTGGGAACCTTCCGTGCGCTCGGCGTGGCGATCGGACCGGTGGTGTACGGCAGCTTGCTGCCCGCCTTCACCAGCCTGTTCCTGGCTGCCGCGGCGATCGGGCTCCTTGGCCTGACGGCGACGCTCTGGCTGTGGGGGATGAGGCTGCGCCCCGATCCGGTCTGAGATTGCGTCATCCTGTGGGATGGGCTCCGAGGGAGCCCTTGCGTAGAGAGCCAGACCGGAAGGCGGGCGCGGGTCGCCCGTGGCGACCCTGGTTCGGGGAACCGGAGAACCGCAGAACGGGAGAACGGGTCGCCGGAGGCGACCCAGGAGGCATGGGAATGGGAAAGCGGACTCCTCTCTACGAGGAACACCTGGCCCTCGGCGGGCGCATGGTGGACTTCGGCGGCTGGGACATGCCCGTGCAGTACCCGGCCGGGATTCTTGCGGAGCATGAGGCTGTGCGGCAGCGTGCAGGGATCTTCGATGTCTCGCACATGGGCGAGATCGATCTGCATGGCGAGCGGGCGCTCGAGTTCGCCGACGAGCTGGTCACGAACGACTGCCGCAAGCTGGAGCAGAACCAGGTGCTCTATTCGCCCATGTGCTACGAGCACGGCGGCGTCGTCGACGACCTTCTCGTGTACCGCCTCGAGCCCGGCCACGTCCTGCTGGTCGTCAACGCGGCCAACACGGAGAAGGACGTCAACTGGGTGATGGAGCGGCGCCAGAAGCTCTTCCCCGACGTGCAGGCGGAAGACATCTCCGCGCAGACGGCCGAGGTGGCCCTGCAGGGGCCGAAGGCGCAGGAGATCCTGCAGAGCCTGACCTCCTTCGATTTGAACAAGATCGCCTTCTTCTGGGTGCAGCCGGACATCGAGGTGGCGGGGCGACGGGCGCTCTGGGTCTCGCGCACCGGTTACACCGGCGAGGACGGCTTCGAGATCTACGTGCGCCCGGAGGACGCCGCCCACGTCTGGCGGGAGATCCTGCGGGCCGGCGAGCCGTACGGCATCCTGCCCTGCGGGCTCGGCGCCCGGGACTCGCTGCGCTTCGAGGCCTGCCTGCCGCTCTACGGCCAGGAGCTCGACCAGGACCACACGCCGCTGCAGTCCGGGCTCAAGTACTGGGTGCGCCTCGAGAAGGAGCACTTCACCGGAATCGAGCCTTTGCGCCACGAGCAGGAGTCGGGGGGTCCGAAGCGGCGGCTCGTCGGCTTCAAGCTCGAGGAACGCGGCATTGCGCGGCACGGCTACCCGATCCTGAGCCCGGAGGGCGACGAGATCGGCGTCGTGACGAGCGGCATGCTCTCGCCCACCCTGGGCGAGGCGATCGGGCTCGGCTTCGTGCCGGCCGAGTACGCGCAGGCGGGCACGCGCATCGCGGTCTCGGTGCGTGGCCGTGCGATCCCTGCCGAGGTCATCAAGAGGCCGTTCTACAGGAGGAGTGGCAAGTGAAGACACCGTCTGAGCTCCGGTACACCGAGGACCACGAGTGGCTGCGCCCCGAAGGCAAGTCCAGCAGGATCGGCATCACCGACTTTGCGCAGGACCAGCTCGGCGACGTCGTGTTCGTCGAGCTTCCCGACGTCGGGCGGCAGGTGAAGAAGGGCGAGGCGTTCGGCGTCGTGGAGTCCGTCAAGAGCGTGTCGGACGTCTTCGCACCGATCACAGGCAAGGTCCTCGCGGTCAACCAGGACCTCGTCGACAAGCCCGAACTCGTCAACCAGGACCCGTACGGCCAGGGCTGGATCGTCGAGCTTGAGATCGCGGACGACGCCGAGGTCCAGGCCCTGCTCGACGCCCAGGCCTACGCGGCCCACCAGGAGGGCGGGCACTGACATGCGCTTCACCCCGCATACCGCGGAGGATCGGCGGGAGATGCTGCGGCAGATCGGCGTGAACTCCGTCGAGGAGCTCTTCTCCGACCTGCCGGAGTCCGTCCGCCTGAACCGTCCGCTGGACTTGCCGCAAGGCCTGTCGGAGAGCGAGGTAGCCCGCCTGCTGGACAGCCTCGCCGCGCAGGACCTCGACATGCAGAACCATGTCTCGTTCCTCGGCGCGGGAGCCTATGACCGCTACATCCCGTCCGTCGTGGGCGAGATGCTGCGGCGCTCGGAATTCTACACCGCCTACACGCCGTATCAGCCGGAGATCAGCCAGGGCACCCTCCAGGCGATCTTCGAGTTCCAGTCGCTGATCGCGGCCCTGACCGGTCTCGACATCGCGCAGGCGTCGCTCTACGACGGCGCGACGGCGGTCGCGGAGGCCGCGATGCTGGCCTGGGGCCAGACCGGCAGGCAGCGCATCGTCGTCGCGCGCTCCGTCGACCCGCAGTACCGCGGCGTGCTGCGCACCTACGCGCACGGGCGGGGGCTCGAGGTCGTCGAACTGCCCTTGCGGGACGGCCGGGCCGCGGCCGAGGACATCGCCGGGGCGGCCGAGGGCGCGGCCTGCGTCATCGTGCAGCATCCGAACTTCTTCGGGCTCCTCGAGGACGTCGACAGCCTCGTCAAGGCCACGCACGCGGCCGGCGCGCTCTACATCGCCGTCGCCGACCCGATCTCGCTCGCCGTGCTGCGGCCGCCTGGCGCGTACGGCGCCGACGTGGCGGTGGGCGAGGGCCAGGCACTCGGCATCGCGGCTTCGTTCGGCGGGCCGTACCTCGGTTTCATGGCGGCGCGCCAGGAATACCTGAGGCGCCTGCCGGGCCGCATCGTCGGCGAGACCGCCGACCACGACGGCAGGCGGGGCTACGTGCTCACGTTCCAGACGCGCGAGCAGCACATCCGGCGTGAGAAGGCCACGTCCAACATCTGCACGAACCAGGGCCTGATGGCCCTGGCGGCGACCATCTACACGACGTTGCTCGGGCCGGGCGGCCTGAAGCAGGCCGCGGCGCTCTCGATCGAGGGCGCGCACCGGCTGGGCGACGGCATCGGCGGCGCTTTGGGCGTCGAGCTGGCGTTCTCGGGCCCCTACGCGTTCGAACTCGCCCTGCGCAGCCGCGCAGGCGTCGAGGACGTCCAGGCCGCGATGCTCGCGGCAGGCATGCTCGGACCGCTCGATCTCGAGCGGTTCTACCCGGAGCTTCCCGGCCACATGCTGCTCTCCGTGACGGAGAAGAGGACCACCGAGGAGATCGACAGGCTCCTCGGTGTGCTGCAGGGGGTCGAGGCATGAAGACGATCTTCGAGGAACACGAGCCCGGACGCGGCACCGAGTACCTGCCGAGCCGAGAGGTGGACCTTGGGGCGCTGCTGCCTTCGGCGGAGATCCGCAAGGAGCTGCCGCTCCCCCAGCTCTCCGAGGTGCAGGCGGTGCGCCATTTCACCGGTCTCTCGCGCCGCAACTACGGCGTCGACAACGGCTTCTACCCGCTCGGATCCTGCACGATGAAGTACAACCCGAAGATCAACGAGGACACGACGCGCCTGCCCGGCTTCGCCCAGGCCCACCCCTACCAGCCCGAGGAGACGGTGCAGGGCGCCCTTCAGCTGATGTGGGAGCTGCAGCGTGACCTCTGCGAGATCACCGGCATGGACGCGGTGTCGCTCCAGCCGGCCGCCGGCGCGCATGGCGAGCTCACCGGCATCCTGATCGTCCGCGCCTACCACGAGGCGCGGGGAGACGGCAAGCGCACGCAGGTGATCGTGCCGGACTCCGCCCACGGCACGAACCCGGCGACGGCGGCGATGGCAGGCTTCGAGGTCGTGCACGTCCCGTCCGACGAGCGCGGCGGCGTCGACGTCGACGCGCTGCGCGCCCTGGCGTCCGACAAGACGGCGGCACTCATGCTCACGAACCCGAACACGCTCGGCGTGTTCGACGAGCGCATTACGGAGATCGCCGAGATCATCCACGCCCAGGGCGGCCTGCTCTACTACGACGGCGCCAACCTGAACGCGGTCCTCGGCCACTCGCGGCCCGGCGACATGGGCTTCGACATCGTCCACCTCAACCTGCACAAGACGTTCTCGACGCCGCACGGCGGCGGCGGCCCGGGCTCCGGCCCGGTGGGGGTCAAGGCGCATCTGCGGGACTTCCTGCCGATGCCCGTCGTGACGCACGAGGACGGCCGCTACCACCTGAGCCACGACGCACCGCACTCGATCGGCCAGATGCGCTCCTTCTACGGCAACTTCGGCGTGCTCGTGCGTGCCTACACCTATATCCGCGCACTGGGCGGCGCAGGGCTGCGCGAGGTGGCGGACGACGCGGTCCTGAACGCGAACTATGTCCTGAGCCTGATCAGGGACCACTTCGAACTTCCCTTCGAGCGCATCCCCAAGCACGAGTTCGTCGTCGCGCCGCCGGAGGACCTCGTGCGCGAGAAGGGCGTGAAGACGCTCGACATCGCCAAGCGCCTCCTGGACTTCGACTTCCATCCGCCGACGGTCTACTTCCCCCTCATCGTCCACGAGGCGATGATGATCGAGCCGACCGAGACCGAGACCAAGGAGACGCTCCAGGCCTTCGCCCGGACGCTCTGCGGCATCGTCGACGAGGCACGCGAGAACCCCGACTACGTCAAGTCCGCACCGCACGACACCGTCGTGGGACGACTCGACGAAGCCAGGGCCGTCAAGCAGCCGAAGCTCCTGGAGCGCCTCGGTGGCTGAGCTCCTCATCCTGCGCGAGGGCGATCGCTCCGGCGGCTACAACATGGCCCGGGACCTCGCCCTCGCAGACCTCGTGCGCCAAGACGGGCAGGCGCGTCTGCGCCTGTACGGCTGGCGCCGGCCGACCCTGTCGCTCGGCTACGGGCAGTCCCCAAAGGCCTTCGGTCCGGAGCGTCTCAGGGACCTCGGCGTGGACCTGGTGCGCCGGCCGACGGGCGGCAAGGCGGTGCTGCACCAGCACGAGGTGACGTATGCCTTCGCCGTCGCCGCGCAGGATCTGCCCGGCGACGTGCGCAGCACCTACCTCGAGATCGCCCGCCCCTTGCTCCATGCGCTCCGCGAGCTCGGCGCCGACGTCGAGCTCGCCGGCGAGCCCGGGCAGGGCGGGCGCGACGAGAACTGCTTCCAGCAGCCGTCCTGGTATGAGATCGAGGCGGGCGGGCGCAAGCTGCTCGGATCTGCGCAGGTGCGCCACCTGAGCGTCCTGTTGCAGCACGGGGCCCTTCCCCTGCGGCTGGATTACGCGCTTTGGGCGCAAATCTTCGCGCCCCATGATCCCCATCCTTATGAAGAGGCGATGCGGCGCCGCGCGGTCGACCTGACGCAGGCGATCGGACGCGAGCCAAGCCGCCGCGAGGTGCGGGACGCTCTTGCGCGGGCGTTCGCATCCTGGTGGGCCGATCGTCCCAAGGAGGTATCTGAAATTGCTCGCTGAGACCGATCCGGAGATCCGGCGCCTCATCGGCCTTGAGCTCACGCGCCAGCGCGAGACCCTCGAGCTCATCGCGTCCGAGAACTTCACGTCGCTCGCGGTGCTTGAGGCCATGGGCAGCGTCCTGACCAACAAGTATGCCGAGGGCTACCCGGGCCACCGCTACTACGGCGGCTGCCACGTCGTCGACGAGGTGGAGGAGCTGGCGCGCAACCGCGCCTGCGCCCTCTTTCACGCGGAGTACGCCAACGTCCAGCCGCACGCCGGTGCGCCGGCCAACATGGCGGCCTACCACGCGCTCATCAAGCCGGGCGACACCGTCCTCGGCATGAAGCTGAGCGAGGGCGGCCACCTCACGCACGGCAGTCCCGTGAACTTCTCCGGCCAGGACTACCACTTCGTCGCCTACGGCGTGAGCGCCGTGACCGAGCAGATTGACTACGACGAGATCGAGGCCCTCGCGCAGGAGCACCACCCGAAGCTGATCGTCGCGGGCGCCTCGGCCTACCCGCGCATCATCGACTTCCCACGCCTCAGGCGGATCGCCGACGCGGCCGGCGCGAAGCTGATGGTGGACATGGCGCACATCGCGGGCCTCGTGGCCGCGGGAGAGCATCCGACCCCCGTCGGCTACGCCGACATCGTCACGTCCACCACGCACAAGACGCTGCGCGGGCCGCGCGGCGGCTTCATCCTCACATCCCGCGAGCTCGGCCCTCAGGTCGACAAGGTGGTCTTCCCTGGTCTGCAGGGAGGCCCGCTCGAGCACATCATCGCCGCCAAGGCGGTGGCCTTCGGCGAAGCCATGCGCCCGGAGTTCAAGACCTACCAGCACGCCGTGCGCGAGAACGCCCAGGCGCTCGCCGAGGAGCTCGTTGGGCGCGGCTACCGCCTGGTCTCTGGCGGCACGGACAACCACCTGCTGCTGATGTCCTTCGTGGACCGCGACGACCTCACGGGCAAGGACGCCGAGCAGGCGCTCGAACAGGCGGGCATGACCGTGAACAAGAACACGGTGCCCGGCGAGAAGCGCTCGCCGTTCGTCACGAGCGGCGTCCGCATCGGCACGGCCGCCCTGACGACGCGGGGCATCCGTGCCCAGGAGATGCGCGAGATCGGCGGCATGATCGACGAGGCGATCAAGGGCCGCGGGAACCCGGCGCGCCTCAAGGAGATCCGCGAGCAGGCGCAGGGCCTCTGCCGCCGCTTCCCGCTCTACCCGGAACTCGCCTGAGAGGACGGCACGGCAAGGCCCCGGCCAGTCGGCCGGGGCCTTGCCGTGCCCAACGGGGCCTCACGCGGTGCGTGGCCGCTGGCCTACGCGGCCCTTAGGTCTCACTAAGGCGGATCCAAGGAAGATTGTCCAGACTTCGCCGTGAGGAGGGACGATGTGGATCTTCGCAAGGGTGTTGCTGGGGCTGCCTTGGCGCTGCCCCTCCTGATGGCGGTGCCTTCCCTGTCCGCCTCCGCTTCAGGGCCGCCGATCCTGCTGGCGGCCGGCGGCAGCGGTGCGCCAGGCCTCAGCGGGGCGTTCTCGGCCATGCTGCCCGCGGCGGCCAAGTATCTGGGCCTGTCCATGGCTGCGCTCCAGCGGGACATGCGTGCGGGCGACTCGCTCGCCAAGATCGCGAGCGGCGAGAAGAAGTCCCTGAGTGGCTTTGAGGCTGCGCTGACGACGGCCCTCAAGCGGGCCATCCAGCAGGAGGTCAAGGCCAGGCGCCTGACGTCGGGGCAGGCGAGCACACAGGAGAAGCAGGCGGCCGCGACGGTCGCGCGGTTCGTGCAGGGCACGGGCCCTAGGGGCTTCGGCGCCTTCGGAGGAGGGCGCGGCGGCAGCCTTGCCGCCCTGCAGAGCGCCGCGGCCAGCTATCTGGGGCTCTCCGCGGCCAAGCTCCAGCAGGACATGCGCTCTGGCCAGTCGCTCGCCGAGATCGCGAGCAGCGAGAAGAAGTCCCTGGCGGGACTCGAGTCCCTGCTCACGACGGCCCTCAAGCAGGCCATCCAGAAGGAGGCGGCCTCGAAGCAGCTGACGTCCGCCCAGGCCGCAGCCCAGGAGCGGCAGGCCGCGGCGACGGTGCAACGGTTCGTGGAGCGCAAGGGATTCGGGCAGAGGCCGGGCGGCGGACCGTCTGGAGCGAGCGGCTAGCGGCGGCCTCACGCCGGTCGACGGCAGGGCTGCGGGCGGCCGATCCGTTCGGCAAGAGGGCAAGGGGCGCGCGGCGAGTGTGAACGAACGGCCGCCGCGCCCCTGCCTCTGATGGCAGGGGCAACCCATCGGCCGCCCGCGTCGTTCTATCATGTTGGGGGAGTGATGCGTGATGCGCCTAGGGCGCAGGTACCTGGCGGCCGGGGCCGTCGCGGCAGTGGTGGCGGCGCTGGTTCTTGCCGTACAGCCGGCGGCGGGCCCCGCATCCGCCGCGGATCTGGCAGCGACGAGCCTCGCCACCCCGGCCACGGCCCTGCAGGGCGCATGGCAGACGCTCGCAAAGAGTCCTGAGCTGTCGCACGCGACGATATCCGCCTACGCCTATGACATCACCGCCAACAAGCCGCTGGCCGCAATCAACCCGCAGCAGATGCAGATCGCGGCCTCCCTGACGAAACTCTTCACCTCCGCCGCGGCGCTCGCGGCGCTCGGCCCCGGCTTCACCTATGAGACGCGTGTCGAGGCCTCCGCCGCGGTGCTCGCAGGCAGTCCCGGCCCCGTCTACCTCGTGGGCGGCGGTGATCCCTGGCTCGAAGCCAACGGTACGCACAGCCTCGAGAACCTGGCGGCGGCGGTCGCCAGGAAGGTGCCGCAGGCGACGCAGGTGATCGGCGTCAGCACGATGTTTAGGCCACCGGAGATCGGCGCCGGCTGGTCCCTGGCCGAACTCCTCTCGCCCGACGCCACCGGGGCGCAGGCGCTCACGGCGGAGCGCTCGGAGATCGAGGTGGTCGCCACAGGGGCCCCTGCGGCGGGCGGCCCGGTCAAGGTCGCACTCTCCTTCAACGGCGCTTTGCGGGTGCCGGGCTTCTTCCAGATCCGCGACGGGGCCACGACCGTGGCCAGGGGCGCTGTGGGCGCGACGATCACCCGTCAGCCAGGCACGAACACGCTCGTCGTGCAGGGCAGCCTTCTGCCGGGGCACGTCGCGGCCAGCTTCCTTTCGGTGCATGACCCCGCCTTGTTCGCATCCGCGCTCTTCGCGCAGGCTCTGAGCCAGGACGGAGTACACCTCGCGACCGCCGCCGCCACCGGCACCCTGCCCCCGGGGGCCGTTCCCGTGGCCACCGTCTCGTCGCAGCCGCTCTCCAGCCTCCTCCAGCTGCAGAACCGCTTCTCGGTGAACGCCATGGCCGACAACCTCTACCGCACACTCGGCACGCTGCAGGGCGGCGACGGGTCGTCCTCGTCGTCGTCGGCCTATATGGCGGCCTTCGGGCGCACGGCTGGGCTCGGCTACGAGGTCGCACAGGTCGACGGGTCGGGGCTGTCGCCGCTCGAGGTGCGCAGCGCGCAGCAGGTGGTGGCGCTCCTGCGCTATGCGGCGGGACAGCCCTGGTACGCCACCTTCAAGAACTCGCTGATGGAGGCAGGCAGCACGAAGACCAAGGTCTGCGGCGTGATCTGCGGGCATTTCGTCGGCACGCCCGCCGCCGGCAAGGTCTGGCTCAAGACGGGCAATCTCGCGAACCAGTGGAACTACGCCGGCTACGCGACGGCGGCGAACGGCCACACCATCGCCTTCGCACTGCTCATCGAGGGCCCACCGGCGGCACAGCTCGCCTACATCGGCGCGGTGCCCAGCCCGATCGACCAGATGACGGTGGACCTGGCCCGTTGGCCGAACCTGCAAGGCACCGTCCAGACACCGGCGGCACAGCGCTCGGCACCGCCGCCCTTCGTCGCGACCCTCCTCGCCGGCATGCCGGCGGGCCAAGGCGCCGTCACCGGGGGCGCGGTCCTGGACCTTCACACCGGCAGGCTGATCTGGCAGGCGAACGGGTCGGCACTGATCCGCACCAACTGGGTGTCGCGCATCCCCTTGCTGGCAGCTGCCCTGAAGGGGTCGCCGAGCGGCTTCGCGGCAACCACCGTTCGCGCCGGCGGCATCGTGTCGGGCGGCGTGCTCGACGGTCCCGTCATCCTGGACGGCGCCTATGCCCCCGATCTCACCCTCTCCAGCCTGCTGCAGCTTGCGGCGGCGGTGCGTGCGCGGGGGGTGACCAGCATCAGGGGACCGGTGGAGTACGTGGCGGGACCGGGAACGGCGAGCAGCGCGCGCTGGCCTGCCGGGGCGGTGTACGAGGCGCTCGGCCAGTCTTTCCTGCCTCCGGTGTCGCGCCTGATCGCAGGCAGCGACCTCGTGACCATCACGGTATCGGCCGCGGCGGCTGGCGAGCCGGCTTCGGTGACCGTCGCGCCCGCCGACGCGCCGGTCACGGTGTCCGACAAGGCGCAGGGAGCCCCTGCCTCGACCGCGCCCGACGTCGCCGCGCAGCTCGTGCCCGGCAGCGACGACTACGTTGTCCAGGGCCTCGTGCCGGCCGGGACGTCCGTCAGCCTTCAGGTTGCGCCTCCAGACGCCGGACTTCTGGCGGCAAGGGAGTTCCGGGACCTGCTCGCGGGGGCCGGCGTCACACTCGACAACAGCGCGGTGTACGGCGCTGTGGCGCAGCCCGAGGCAGCCGTGCTGGCATCGCTGCCGGGCAGCTCCTACGGGGCGATCGCCCGGGCTGTCCTGACGCAGCCGTCGACAGAGATGGCATCGCAGCTGCTGCAGAACATGGGCTCCGGCGCCGTGGGCAGGGTGGCGGCGGCTGCGGGCGGCCTGGACATCCTGCCGGATCCCACGGGCGCCGCCATGAGCGACTACATGACGCCCGAGAGCGTCACCACCGTCCTTGGGCAGGTGCAGGCGGCCGGGGCGGAGCTGCCGCTGCGCCAGGCGCTCGGCAGCGGCCTCTGGCGCGTCGCGGGACCAGGCGACGCCGCCGAGATCGGGTATCTGGACGAGAACGGCACGATGTACGCGGTGGCGATCCTGATGAGCAATCTCGCGTTTTCGGGCCGGTGGGCGCCGGTGATCGCGCCGCCCGGCAGCTGAGACGGCATCTCCACGCGCTGCAGCGCAAAGAAGAGCGGCGCCGCCACAAGGCGGCGCCGCGCGCGTTTGCAGGATCAGCGGGGGCTCGGCAGCTGCTCCTGCGGTACAGGCCAGCGGTCGATGCGGTCCGGCGCGTCCTCCCAGGGGTGCAGGTGGAACGCTGGCGGGTCGCCGCCAGGGTACGGCTCGAGCAGATCCTGCTTCGTCATGATCACCTGTCGGCGGCTGATGAACGGCGGCAAGGGCTGCGGCGTCAAGACGATGGCGTCCACCGGGCAGGCGCGTTCGCACTCGCCGCAGAAGATGCAGCGCAGGTAATCGATCTCGTAGCGCGCGGCGTAGCGCTCGCCCGGGCTGACCCGGTGCTCCGGGTCGTTCTCCGCCGCGACGACGGTGATTGCGTAGGCCGGGCAGGCAGCCGCGCACAGCTCACAGCCGACGCAGCGCTCCATGCCGTCCGCGTAGCGGCGGAGCTTGTGCACTCCGCGGTAGCGGGCAGGCAGCTCGCGCTTCTTCTCGGGATAGCCCACGGTCTGGTTGGGCACGGTCGTGAAGATCTTGAGGGTGATGCCCAGACCCTTCAGAATATTGCCGACAGCTTCAAACATGCGCTCCCCCCCCTTTGGGTTGGCGGCAGATCAGAAATCGATCGGGACGTCGTTCTCCCGACCGCAATTGGGGCACTCGATGAGCGCGACGTACGAGTGATCGTTCTTGCGTGCAAGAGCGCGGATACGACCGAGCGGGAAGAGGACGAGTTCTGCGTATGCGGTCATCTCGGTTGCCTTGTCGGTGCGGTAGATGGGATGCTGACAACGGGTACAAACCAAGTGGGGCCACCTCCTGCTGCGAGCTGCGCTCCCCATTGGCGCCACGGCGCGTAACCTTATCCATTGTGGGACGCACGTTCCGGTGTGTCAATGTTCGAGGGGCCTCAGCCGCCGGCTGGCCCGGCCGCGGAAGGAGATGACGCCGAGGTGCGCACGCCCGCAACCGACCGGCTCGACGCCCTGCACCTCGCGTACCGGGTACTAGAGTACGACGAAGTCGAGAAGACCGCGCTGGAAGTCGCAAGAAAGCTTGACATCGTGCCCGAGCGCGTCTTCAAGACGCTTCTCGTGCGGAGCGGCCGCGCGTTCGCGCTCGGCGTCGTGCCGGCCACCGCGGAGCTCAGCTTGAGGGCCATGGCACGCGCCTGGGGACAGCCCGACGCCCAGATGGCGGATCCCGGCGACATCCAGCGCATGACCGGCTACGTGCGCGGCTCCGTGTCGCCTCTCGGGACGAAGCGCTCCCTGCCCGTATTCCTGGATTTCTCGGCGCAGGGGCGCGAGATCGCGGTGAGTGCCGGCCGCCGCGGCCAGGAACTCTTCGTGCAGGGCGACGACCTCCGCCTGGCGGCCGACGCGACATGGGCGGCGCTCTGCCGCTGACGCACAGGAACTGTGTCGCATCGTGCGCAATTAACGAGGCGAAGTTAGTACCAAAGGCGGAGCGCCATTGTCGACCGACGCGCGTCTGTACCGGCTGGAGCAGGAGATTCGGTCGCTCGATCCCGGGCTGCCCTACGACGAGATCTTCCGGGCGATCGTGCATATCGCGAGGGAACTCCTCGCTGCAGACAGCATGGCGATCCTCCTGCGCCAGGACGGCAACCTGCTGCAGACCGTCGCGTCGCAGGGAGCCTTCGACCTTTGCGCCTGGGAAGCCGGGCGCGGCGACCAGCCGCAGCCCGGCGAGGTGGAATGGCGCCATGCCGACGGGCCCGCGCCGGGCAGCGTGCTGCGCGCGGGCTTCACGACGGGCCAGGGCGATGGCGTGGTCGCGGTTGCGTTCTCCGGACGCCGGGACCGCGACGCGGACGACGAAGCGCTCATACGCCTGATCGCGCATCAGGTGGGCCTTGCCACTGCGCGCCGGATGCAGCAGGAACACCGCGAGCACGAGACAGACGCCGCCCGCCGGCAGGTGCGCCTGTGGCGCACGTTGGCGCAGCTTGGCCAGGCGGTGATGCGCAGCGAGGACCGGACGAGCCTGATGCTGCGGGTCTGCGAGATCGCCGTGGCCCACGGCGACTCCCGCGTCGCCTGGGTGGGCGAGCGGGACGAGGCCGGCGAGGTGCGCCCCGTCGCCTGGTCCGGCGTCGGCGCGCAAGAGGGCGCGCAGGCTCTCCTCGGCCTCGGCGTCAGCCTTGATCCGTCCGATCCCCGCGGCGTGGGCCCCGCGGCCCGCGCATTGCGCGAGGGACGGCTCTGCACGGTCAAAGACTTCGCGGCGCACCCGGAACTCGCCATCTGGTGGGAGATGGCCGAGCGCTTCGGGCTGCGCTCGATCGCAGCGGTGCCCATTCCCGTATCCGGGGTCACGGCCGCCGTTCTGGTGCTCTACGGCAGGCACAGCGGAGAGTTCGAGGACGCCGGCGTGCAGGCGGTGCTCACGGAGATCGCGCAGGACCTCGGGTTCGGCCTCGAGCTGCTGGAGGGACGGCAGCGGCGCATCGAGGCGGAGGAGCAGCTGCGCCTGCACCATGAGATCGTCGAGCAGGCCACGGAGTGCCTCGTGGTCGCGCAGGTCGGGCCGAACGGGAAGGTGACCTTCGTCTACGCCAATCCCGCCTTCGAGGACATGACGGGCTACAGGGTGGACGAGATGATCGGCAGGTCGTCGCAGATGCTCTGGGGCCCGCGCACCGACCGGCAGGCGATCGCAGGCATGCATGACGTGGTCCTGCGCGGCGAGCCATGGTCGGGGGAGGTCTACCAGTATCGCAAGGACGGCACGGAGTTCCTCATGGACTGGTCCGCGGTACCGCTGCGCGACGAGCACGGGCAGATCACCTACATCCTTTCGTCGCACCGCGACATCACGGAGCGGCGCAAGGCGAGCGAGCGCATCGCCTATCTGGCGCACCACGACGTGCTCACGGGCTTGCCGAACAGGCGGCTTCTCGAGGAGCGCATCGCGCACGCCCTGCACAAGGCCCGGCGCCACAGGCATCATTTCGCCCTTGCGCTGATCGACCTCGACGAGTTCAAGCAGGTCAACGACAGCCTGGGCCACGGCTTCGGGGACAAGCTGCTGCAGCAGCTCGCACGCCGCCTGCAGCAGGTGGTGCGCGGCGAGGACACGATCGCCCGCTCCGGCGGCGACGAGTTCATCTTGCTGGTCGACACGGTGCAGGAGCGCACGGAACTCGACCACCTGCTCGGGCGGCTGGTGACGGCCCTCCGGCAGCCCTGCGCGATCGCGGGCCGCTCCTTCTCCCTGCGCGGCAGCATCGGCGTGGCCATGTTCCCCCAGGACGGAGAGGACGCGGACACGCTTCTGCGCCGCGCGGACCTCGCCATGTACGCCGCGAAGAGCGGCGGCGACGGACCCTGCCGCTACTTCGAGCCCGCCATGGAAGCGGCGGTCGCGTTGCGCGGCGACCTGCGCGTAGGGCTCCAGCAGGCGATCCGGCGCGGCGAGCTCGAGCTTCACTACCAGCCTCAGGTGGATCTCGCACGCCAGGAAGTGGTCGGCTTCGAAGCGCTCTTGCGCTGGCGCGATCCGGCGGTCGGGCTCAGGCTGCCCGGCGAGTTCCTGCCCGCGGCGGAAGGGACGTCCCTGGAGCAGGAGATCGGGCGTTTCGTGCTGCGGCAGGCGGTCGCGCAGGCCGAACGCCTGGCACTGCGGGGACGGCCGCTGCAGGTGGCGATGAACGCCTCACCGCGCCAGTTCCTCGCGCCCGACTTCCCCTACCAGCTGCGGGAGGTGCTGGGGCAGCATCCCGCGGCCGAGGCGCGACACCTGACCATCGAGATCACCGAGTCCGCCGCCTTGCACGATTTCGAGCAGGCCCGCCGCCAGATGGAGAAGTGCCGCGAGCTGGGCGTCCAGATCGCCCTCGACGACTTCGGCACGGGATCCTCGTCGATCACCCTGCTGCAGGAGCTGCCCTGCGACATCGTCAAGATCGACCAGCGGTTCATCGAGGCGATGCTTCGGACGCCCGAAAGTCCTGCGATCATTCATGGCATCCTGCTCATGGGACACGCCATGGAGCGGCAGGTCGTGGCGGAGGGCGTGGAGACGCCGGCGCAGGCGAAGGCACTCCTGCGGCTCGGCTGCCACCTGGTGCAGGGGTATGAGATCGCGCGGCCGATGCCGGAGGCCGACCTCGACGACTTCCTCAGGGGATTTGCCGGCCGCGCGCCGCTGCTCGCGGAGGAGGAGCTCCGTTCGGCGACCGAGACCTTCCAGCAGCTCGCCGTGGAGCTCGGCCACCTTCGCTGGACGGCGCTGTTCACCGCGACCGTGGGCCAGGGCGGCGCCCGACCGTACGGGCGTTACCAGCGCATGGGCGGCACGTGCTGCGGCCTCGGCTACTGGATCGAGACGTACGGACGCAGCCACTTCTCGGGGAGTCCCGCTTTCGCCGACGTCGAGCATGCGCATGCGACGTCGCACAGGCTATCGGCAGAAGCCCTGCGCCTGCATGGCGAAGGGGATCTCGAGGCTGCGCGCCGGGTCGCGCAGGAGCTCTGGCGGCAGAAGGACAATCTGATCATGGCGGTGGCCCGCCTGAACGCCTAGCGGCGGGCATGCCCGTCATGGGCGGCAGATTGGTCCCAGGCCGGGAACGTGAGGCGAACCTATGGACGTCAGCGTCAACCATCTCTGGGTCATCGTCAGCGCATCGTTCGTCTTCTTCATGCAGGCGGGCTTCGTCTGCTACGAGGTCGGCTTCGTCCAGGCGAAGAACGTCGTCAGCGTGGCGATCGAGAACATGCTGACGTTCATCATCGCCACGCTCGTCTTCGGCTTCATCGGCTTTGCGCTCATGTTCGGCCCGACGGACCACGGGCTGATCGGCACGGGCTTCTTCTTCCTCAGCCGCCTGACGACGGCGCGCAACTCCTTCGGCTACGTCTTCGTCTTCTTCGAGCTGATGTTTGCAGCCACGTCGGTGACGATCGTGTCCGGCAGCATGTCGGAACGGACGCGGCTCATCCCGCTCCTGATCGGTGCCGTGTTCATGGCGGGCCTCATCTATCCGCTGTTCGGACACTGGGCCTGGGGCGGCATGTTCCTGCACCAGCCGGCTTGGCTCAAGGATCTCGGCTACATGGACTTCGCCGGGGCGACCGTCGTGCACGCCACCGCCGGCTGGGTGTCCCTTGCGGGACTCATGATCGTGGGCCCGCGCAAGGACAGGTGGGACGCCGAGGGCAGGGTGAAGCAGCTCGGGCGCTCGAACGTCCCGTTCGCGACCCTCGGCACGTTCATCCTCTGGTTCAGCTGGTTCGGCTTCAACGGCGGCAGCCTGCTGCAGTTCGACAGCCGCGTCGGCCTCATTCTGCTCAACACGAACTTCGCAGCCGCGGGCGGCGTGGTGGGGGCGCTCCTCACGACCGGGCTCTTTATCCGCGACCACAGCTACATGGAGGCGATCTTCTCCGGCGCACTCGGCGGCCTGGTGGCCATCACAGCGAGTTCGGCCTACGTCGAGCCGCCCCAGGCGGTCGTGATCGGCCTGATCGCGGGTGCCGTCGTCGTGCTCGCGAGTCTCTGGCTCGAGCGCAGACGGCTCGACGACGCGGTAGGCGCCGTACCGATCCACGGATTCGGCGGCGCCGTCGGCACCCTGCTGCTGGCCTTCTTCGCGGCGCCGCAGTTCCTCGACGGACAGACTCGGCTCGTGAAGTTCCTCGTCCAGCTCCTCGGCGTGTCCGTCAACTTCGCCTGGTCGTTCGGCCTCGGCTTTCTCATGTTCTACCTGATCAAGCGCTGGATCGGGCTGCGCGTGACCGAGGTGGAAGAGGAGAAGGGCCTCAACATCGTGGAGTTCGGTGACATTTACTCCTGGCAGGAGTACCTTAGGACGACCCACTACGAGAATCTGACGAGCGACCTCTCGGGGCGCATCCAGGCGCAGAACCAGCTGCTGCAGCGGCAGGCGCGGCTTCTGGTCGAGACGCAGGAGCACGAGCGGCTGAGGCTCGCGCGAGACCTGCATGACGGCGTCGGTCAGTCGCTGGCCGCGCTCAAGCTGCAGCTGGGGCTGATCGCGGGCCGCGTGCGCCAGGGGAAGTCCGACCCGGCCATCCAGGCGCAGGTCGATGACACGGCCCAGCTGGCGGCGCAGACGATCGAGGAGATCCGCGGCGTGCTGCTGAACCTGAGGCCGGACATTCTGCAGGAGCGCGGCCTCGCTGCGGCCGTCGAGGCGCTCCTCCTAGGCATGGAGAAGGCGAGCGGCATCCACTGCACGCTGCACCAGCAGACGGAGATGCCGAGGTGGGAGGACGCCGCGGCTCTCAACCTGTACAGGGTGATCCAGGAGTCGCTGACGAACGTGCTCAAGCATGCGCACGCCACGCGGGTGGACGTGCAGTTCAGCCGGCTCAGGCCCGACCTCTACCTGATCAGGGTCAGCGATGACGGTCGCGGCTTCGAGCGCGACGGCGTGCACGGCGGCCTCGGTCTCAGCTCGATGCAGGAAAGGCTGCAGATGCTCGGCGGCAGCCTGCGCATCGTCACAGGGGCCGGGCGCGGGACGACCCTCATGATGGAGGTGCCGTATGAAGACCAGGGTCGTGATCGCGGATGACCACAAGATCCTGCGCCAGTCACTCAACATCCTGTTGCAGCAGGAGCAGGACATCGAGGTCGTCGGGGAGGCGGGCAGCGGCCAGGAGGCCCTGGACGAGGTGCTGCGCCTGCGACCCGACGTCGCCATCCTCGACATTTCCCTGCCGCAGCTGAGCGGGCTCGATGTCGCCGCGCACCTGAGGGCCGAAGCGCCGGAGGTGCGCACCATCGTCCTCACCATGCACAAGAGCGAGGAGTATGTGGCCAGGGCCTTCCGCGAGAAGGTACAGGGCTACGTCCTCAAGGACAACGCGCTCGAGGAGCTCCTCAAGGCGATCCGCGTGGTCCGGAGCGGCGGAACCTATGTGTCACCCGACATCGCGGGGGCGATCGTCGCGGGTTTCGTCGAGAACTACAGCCAGGGGCGCGGCAGCGAGGTGATCTCGCCGCGTGAACGCGAGATCGTCGAACTCCTGGCCGAGGGGCAGAGCAATCGCGAGATCGCCCACCTCCTGAACCTGAGCCTCAAGACGGTGGAGACCCATCGTGCCAACATCATGCACAAGCTCGGCCTCAGGAGCATGCGCGATCTCGTGCTGTACGCCGTGCGCAACCACATCATCGAACCCTGACTACCTGGGCCCGCCGGGCAAGATACCGGGGATTTCGCGCGGGAATACAGGCTTACCCGTATACTTGTCGCCCTCGTCCTGTCCTAGCGTGAAGTGGGCGTCCTATGCCCATCGCACCGGAGAGGATGATGTGGTGTGATCAATACGGGCGACACCGCGTTCGTGCTGATCAGCGCAGCTCTGGTCCTGCTGATGACCCCCGGCCTCGCATTCTTTTACGGCGGTCTCGTGCGCAAGCAGAACGTCCTGACGATCATGATGCAGATCTTCATCGCCATGGGGGTCGTCGCGACCATCTGGGTGCTCGGAGGCTTCAGCCTGGCCTTCGGACCCGATTGGCACGGCATCATCGGCACCTTCAAGTACTTCGGCCTGCAGGGGGTCGGCATGACGCCGAATCCCGCGCACGGCGCCACGATCCCGTTCCTCGTCTTCTTCGCCTTCCAGCTGATGTTCGCCATCATCACGCCGGCCCTGGTCACAGGCGCCTTCGCCGACCGGGTCAAGTTCTCGGGCTATCTCTGGTTCCTCGTCCTGTGGAGCGTCCTCGTCTATATCCCGATCGCCCACTGGCTCTGGGGCGGCGGCTTCCTGGCGCAGATGGGCGCCGTCGACTTCGCAGGAGGCATGGTGGTGCACGCGTCCGCGGGCTTCGGCGCCCTCGCCTCGGTCTTCGTCGTGGGTAAGCGCTACCTGCCGAAGGGCGCCTCGATCTCGCCGCACAACCTGCCGTTCGTGGCACTCGGCACGGGTCTGCTCTGGTTCGGCTGGTTCGGCTTCAATGCCGGCAGCGCCCTGGCTGCCAACGGCGTCGCCGCGACGGCGTTCGTCAACACCGATGTCGCTGCGTCCGTGGCCATGGTGGCGTGGCTCGCGGTGCAGTGGCTCGTCGACCGCAAGCCGACGGTCTCCGGCGCCCTGGTGGGAGCGGTGGCTGGTCTTGCGACGATCACGCCGGCCGCGGGCTACGTGCAGCCGTGGGCTGCGGCGGTGATCGGCCTTGCCGCGGGACTCGTGCCCTTCGGCGCGATGCGCCTGCGCATGACGTGGAAGTACGTCGATGACGCGCTCGACGTCTGGGGCTGCCACGGCGTCGGCGGCGTGCTGGGATCGCTGCTGCTGGGCGTCTTCGCCGTCGCGTCGGTGGACGGCGTGCACGGCCTCGTCCAGGGCGACGTGCACCAGCTGCTGGTGCAGCTCGTCGCCGTCGTGATCACGAGCGCCTATGCCTTCGGGCTGACGTGGGGCATCCTCAAGGTGCTGGACGTTCTCGGCACATTGCGCGTGTCGCGCGAGGTGGAGGCCACTGGCCTCGACGAGGCCCTGCACGGCGAAGCGGCCTACGCCGACTAGAGATTCCATCAGGGCTTAAAGGAGTCGCATGTGGCGCCCCGCCTGCCGTGCGGGGCGCCACACGTCCGTGCGGTCTCGGATCGCAAGAGGCGTCCCGGGCAGTGACGATAAGCGTCGAAGCGGCAACAGGATCTGCCACAGCGGCGACAGCGTGCGCCATGTTATGCTGACTTCGTGCGAAACGAACGACGAACCCGCGATGTCCGCCGCTTTATAGGCCCCGTCCTGGCAGCACTCGTCATCTGCGCTCTTTCGAGCGTCGGGCTGCTTCTTGGCCCGATGACCGCCAGGGCCGGAGCCACCGCCGGTCTCGACTGGTTCGGCCCTGCCCTCTTGCCGAACTATCGCATCGTCTCGTACTACGGCAACCCGCTGTCGCCGACGATGGGCGTGCTCGGGCAGGGCACACCCGCGCAGATGCTCGGGCGCCTCAAGGCCCAGGAGCAGGCGTACCGGCAGGCGGACCCGGCGACACCGGTGATCGGCGCCCTGGAGCTCGTCGCCGTCGTGGCGCAGCGCAGCCCCGGCCCCTACGGCTACTACAGCTCGCAGATGCCCTACGGGCTGATTCAGAGCGAACTCGACCTCGCGCGCAGCCATCACCTGCTGCTGATCCTCGACGTGCAGATCGGGCACGCCTCGGTGCAGACCGAGGTGCGCTACCTAGCGCCCTTCCTGCGCCAGCCGGATGTCGAGCTGGCGCTCGATCCGGAGTTCGCCATGCTGCCCGGCGACATTCCGGGCGTGCAGTTCGGCTCGATGCCGACGCCGCCCATCAACTGGGCGCTCGCATACCTGCAGGGGCTCACGCAGCGCTACCACCTGCCGCAGAAGGTCCTGATCCTGCACCAGTTCATCGAGAGCATGGTGCCTGACTGGCAGCAGATCCAGGAGCAGCCCGACGTCGTGCTCGTGCGCGACCTCGACGGCTTCGGCGGCTGGCCGCTGAAGTCTGCGGAGTACGAGCGCTTCATCCACCAGGAGGAGATCCCGTACCTCGTGCCTTTCCAGCAGCCGCTCGGCGTGCATGGCGCCCTGAACGGCTTCTACGCGGCGCGCCTCGAGAGCCACTTCGTTGTGGCGGGCGGCATGAAGCTCTTCTACACGCAGGACCATCCGGTGGCGACGCCCTCGACCGTTCTGAGCCTTGATCCGCCGCCGCTCGTCGTCATCTACCAGTAGGCGAAGGGCCGCCCAGCATCGTGCCGGGCGGCCCTTGCCATGCCGAAGTCGCTAGCGGTAGGCCTGGCGTGCGGCCAGGTAACGCGGGTCCTCGCGGCGCAGCTGGTCCGGGTTCGTGCCGCGCGCCAGGGCGGCGTGGTAGGTGAGGAGCTGCAGGTAGACGCCTGCGAGCCATGGGAAGGTGTCGGGTGAGACCGCCGGCGCCCAGGCCGCGAGCGTCGGCAGATCGAGCGCGAGCAGCGAGAGGCCCACGATCTCGGCGACACGCCTCAGGTCCTGCGCGCGGTGGCCGGCGGCCGGCCCCAGGACGGCGAGGACGTGGTCGCCCGGCCCGTAGGCCGGCACGTAGCCGTGGAAGAACTGCTCAAGCTCGAGCGCCTGGTTGTCGAGATAGGCGGCCTCGCTCAGCTTGAGGCCCGCCTCGCGCGCGAGGGCAAGGCCCTCGGCCGCGCCGACCAGCAGCCACCGTCCATCGAGCAGGCCTTTCGCCTGCTTCGCGATCGCGCCCTCATGGCGCAGGACGGCGTCGATGCCTTCCGCCACCTCGACCGGCGACGGCGGCGTCAGCTGCGGCGGCATTTGCGCCGCGGCCGCCTTGAGGAGCAGAACGGCCATCAGGGACGAGAGCGTGAAACTGATCGTATGGCACCACGACAGCTCGCGTGCGTAGCCGGTCGCCACGGTGGCGCTCGCAAGGCCCGCGCCGGTCGAGGAGGCGAAGCCCGTGACGAGCACGGTCGGGACCTCCCGTTCCTTCGCCACCGCCAGCAGGTCGAGCACGGCGGCCGTCTCGCCCGAGTGGCTGAACGCGACGATGGGGCGCCGGCGGTCGAGAGGCACCTGCCGCCCGAGCAGCGGGAAGGCGCCGGTGGCGACGACGCTGGCGCCGCGCTCGTACAGGTAGCTCGCCGCCAGTTCGGCGGCAAACAGGGATGTGCCGCAGCCGACCAGGATCGGGGACTTGCCGGCGAGGATGCCGGCAGCCGCATCCGCGCCGCGGGCGACCGCCTCGCCGAGCGCAAGCACATGCTGGGGCTGTGAGAGGATCTCCTCGTACATGCGGTAGGGGCGCTGGGCTTCGGTCATGGCGTCACCTCCGGCGAGCCTTCAGGCACCGCGTCGCGATCGCAGAAGAAGACGGTCTCCAGGCGGCCGCGCAGGAACGAGGTGGGGACGGCGGGGTCCTGCTTGTCGGCCCTGAGCGCGGCTCTGAGCGCTTCGCGCTTCGCGGCCCCCGTGACGAGGAAGAAGATGCGTCCGGTGTCGCCCAGGGCGGCGGGCGTCAAGGAGATCCGCTCGCGAGGCGGCGTGGGCACGAGCGTCGCGACGGCGAGATCCGTCGCCGAGAGCCCTGCGCTGCCGGGGAAGAGCGAGAGCGTGTGGCCCTCCGCCCCCATGCCGACCAGCGCGACGGTAAACCCTGGTGCGGGCCCAAGCCGCTCCACGATGCGCTCGCGGTAGCGGCGCGCACCCTCCTCCGCGCCGAGTTCGCCGAGCATGCGGTGCACGCGACCCGCGGCGATGCCGAGCGGTTCCAGCAGCGTCTCCCGGGCGAGCCGGTAATTGCTCTTGGGATGATCCGGACCGACGCAGCGCTCGTCGCCGAACCAGAATTCCACCTCGGGCCACGGCGGGGCGTCCGCCTCGTCGCCCTCGGCCGCGAGCAGCGCATAGACGCCGCGCGGGGTCTGGCCGCCGGCCAGCACCAGCTGCGGCGAAGGCCCTTCGCGCAGCGCGGATGAGATGGCGGCGGCACAGGCCCGCATGGTCTCCTCGGCTGTCGGGAAGACCTGCAGCTTCGGCCCCTTCATCTCAGGTGCCAGCGGCGGCCGTCGTGGTGCAGGAGCTCATCGGCCGCCTCCGGGCCGGAACTTCCGGCACGGTAGATGTCCGGGCCGATCTCCTCCTGGCGCCAGCCCGCCTCGATCGCGTCGACCACCTGCCAGGCGGCCTCCACCTCGTCGCGCCGCGTGAACAGCGTGCCGTCGCCGGTGATGGCGTCGTAGAGCAGGCGCTCGTACGCTTCCGTGCCCTGCTTGCCGAAGGTGCCGTAGTCGAACTCCATGTCGACGTCGCGCAGCTCGATGCGCAGGCCCGGCACCTTGGCGCCGACGGACAGCGTCATGCCCTCGTCCGGCTGGATGCGCAGCCTCAGCACGTTCGGCTGCAGCCGCGTCTCGCGCGGGAAGAGCCGCTGCGGCGCGCGCTGGAACTGGACCGAGATCTCGCTCGCGCGTCGCCCGAGGCGCTTGCCTGTGCGCAGGTAGAAGGGGACGTCGGCCCAGCGCCAGTTCTCGATCTGCAGCTTGACGGCGGCGAACGTCTCCTGCTGCGAGTCGCGGCGCACGTCGGGCTCGTTGCGGTATCCGGGCACGGGCTTGCCGGCGATCTCGCCGGGACCGTACTGTCCTCGGACCGTGACCTTGCCCACCTCTTGCGGCGACGGCAGGCGGATCGCCCTGAGCACCTTGACCTTCTCGTTGTGCACCTGGTCGGCGTCGAACGCCACCGGCGGCTCCATCGCGATCAGGGTGAGGAGCTGCAGGAGGTGGTTCTGCATCATGTCCCTGAGCGCGCCGGCCTCCTCGTAGTACTTGCCGCGGTGCTCGACGCCGATCGACTCCGTCACCGAGATCTGGACGTGGTCGACATAGCGCCGGTTCCAGAGCGGCTCGAAGATGCCGTTGGCGAAGCGCAGCACCAGGATGTTCTGCACCGTCTCCTTGCCGAGGTAGTGGTCGATGCGGAAGACCTGATCCTCGCGGAACACGGAGAGGAGCTCCTGATTCAGCGCGCGCGCGCTCTCGAGGTCGTGGCCGAACGGCTTCTCCACGACGATGCGGCGAAAGCCCGTGGACTCCTCCTGCAGACCCGCCCTGCCGAGTGAGCGGAAGATGTCGGTGTACGTGCTCGGAGGCGCGGCGAGGTAGTAGATCCGTCCCGAGAGCGGGCCCTCCGCCGCCTCGACGTCGTCCAGGCGGCGCGCCAGGGCCTCATAATCCTCGGCGCGGCGCAGGTCCCCCTGGACGTACATGGTCCTGGCGATGACGTCGTCGGTGCCGCCGCCTTCCACTGTGTCGCGCAGGCGCTGGCGGAAGCCCTCGTCGTCCAGCTGCTGGCGCGCGAAGCCGACGATCGGCATCGGGCCGTCGACCAGCCCAGCGCGCACGAGGCCCGCGACCGCCGGCACGAGCTTGCGGTGGGTGAGGTCGCCGGTCGCGCCGAGCACGCAGAGCAGCACGCCCCTTTTCTGCCCGCTCATCGGCTCTCCACCTTGTGGCCGCCGAACTCGTTGCGCAGGGCGGCGATCACGCGGTTCGCCAGGGTGTCCTCCTGGCGCGAAAGGAAGCGCTGCTGCAGGGAGAGCGTGATCACGGGCGCCGCGACGCCGCGCTCGATGGCCTCGACGGCCGTCCAGCGCCCTTCGCCGGAGTCGTCGACATATCCGCGCAGGTGCTGAAGGTCCGGGTCCTTCTCGAGCGCCTTCGCGAGGAGGTCGAGAAGCCAGCTGCGCACGACGGAGCCGTGGCGCCAGAGATGCGCGATCTCGCCCAGCGGCAGGTCGAACGGGCCGCGCTTGAGGAGCTCGAATCCTTCGCCGTAGGCTTCGAGCAGGCCGTACTCGATGCCGTTGTGGATCATCTTGACGTAGTGGCCGGACCCGGGCGGCCCGGTATGGAGCAGCCCGCCCTCCGGGGCGAGGGTGCGCAGCACCGGCTCGAGACGGCTGAAGGCCTCGACGCTGGCTCCCACCATGAGGCAGTAGCCCTCCTCGAGCCCCCAGATGCCGCCGCTGGTGCCGGCGTCGACGAAGTTCACCCCCGCGGCGTCGCAGCGGGCGGCCATCGCGATGCTGTCCTTGTAGTGGCTGTTGCCGCCATCCACGAGGATGTCGCTTGGGTCGAGGAGATCGAGCAGCTTCGCGATCGTCTGCCTGGTCGGGTCGCCCGCGGGCACCATCAGCCAGACGGCGCGCGGCGGCGTCAGCGTCCGGCACAGATCCTCGAGCGTCGCGGCGCCGCCGATGCCTTCCGCCGCGACGGCCGCGCGGGCATCATCGCTGGGGTCGAAGCCGACGACCCGGTGACCGCCGCGCGCGAGGCGGCGCGCCATGTTGGCACCCATGCGGCCGAGTCCGACCATGCCGATCTCCATCGCGATTCAGCTCCCTTCCCTGGACGCTCGCTCGGCCACCGCCTGCACGAGGCGGTCGATCGCCGCCGCCGCGTCGCCCTCGAGCACTACCCGCGCGAAGGGCCGGCCGCGATCGATGATCGCCTGGGCATCGCCCTCCGCCTGCGCCGCGAACAGGGCCGCCATGCCGAAGGGCAGGCCGGGCACGTCGATGTCGGCGGCTGGCGGCTTGTAAAGCTGCAGGTAGCTGCCGATGCGCGGCCCGCCCTTGTGGTACTGGCCCGTCGAATGCAGGTAGCGCGGCCCGAGTCCGACCGTCACGACGGCGCCCTTCTGGCGCGCGATCTCCGTCCCGAGCCGGCGCGCGGCCGCGAGCACCTCCGGCAGCGGCTGCAGGTAGACCTGGATCGCGAGATAGTGCGGAGGGGTCACCATCGCCACCTCGTCCGGATCGCCGACCGCCTCGAGCCGTCCGTCGGGGCGCCCGTCCTTGAGGACCTGCTCGGTGTTGCGCTTGCTTTCCGCCACGTTCGGCTCGTCGAAGGGATCGATCTCCAGCAGGCGCCCCAGGAGGGCCGTGGCGCACTCCCAGGTCACGACGGCCCGCCCGAGCGCCTCGGCTCCCGCGACGGGATCGAGCGCGACGTGCGGTGCCGGGGCATCCGCACCGTCGAAGCTGACCGGCAGGCGGTCCTCGCCGGGCGGCGACGCGGGGGCGGGAAGGATGCCGACGCCGGACTTGCCCGTGCTCTCCGCGAGCAGCTGCTCGAGCCAGTCGACGAACGGCAGGTCGTCCGGCGCCGGCAGCGCGAGCTTCTGCCGGCCGGCCGCATGGGCGGCGGCCAGCGTCGCGGCGAGGCGCGACGCGGTGCAGTGCTCCGCCGGACCGAGGAGATCGGAGAGTGCCTGCCGCCCTCCGGCCAGAAGCGCCTCGAGATCGTAGCCCAGCAAGGCACCCGGCACGAGCCCGAAGAGGGAGAGTGCGGAGTAGCGCCCTCCGATGTCCCTTGGGTTCAAAAAACAGCCGCCGAAGCGTTCAGACTCGGCCAGGGTCGCGAGAGGGGTGCCGGGATCGGTGATCGCGTAGAAGTGTCGGCTGGCGCCGTCGCCGAGGGTCTGGTCGGCCGCGGCGCGGAGCACGCGGTAGAGCACGTCCACCTCGCGCGTCGTACCGCTTTTGGACGCGAGGAGCACCGCCGTCTCCTGCCAGTGGATGCCCGCGAGCAGGGACGCCGCGGCGTCCGGCTGCGTCGTGTCCACCACGTCCACCGCGATGCGCGGCGACGGCGTGAGACGGCGCAGCACGTCCGGGAAGAGAGAGCTGCCGCCCATGCCGCAGAGCACGACGCGACGCACGCCGCGGCCTTCGAGATCCAGGGCGAACGCCTCGAGCTCCGGCAGCCGCTCTTGCATGGCTTCGGGCAGCGTCAGCCAGCCGAGCCGCCGGTCAGCCACCTCGGGATGCGCGAAGAGATCCTTGTCGCCATGTCTCAGGCGCTCCGCGGCGCTCTCCGCAGCCAGCGACTCGATCCGGCCGGCGGCGTCCGAGACGAGCGGCCCGAGGGCGAACGCGGCGGCGTCCCTGGGACGCAGCTCTCTCGCCTTGAGCTCGATCTCCCGGAACAGGCGGGCGAAGGCGTCCTCGAAGCTTGCCACGCCTTGCCGCTGCAGGTCTTCTCCGGCCGCGTCGAGGTCCAGGCCGAGCCGTTGCAGGGCCTGCGCCACCCGGCGCGCTTCGCCGAGGCCGGCGCGCAGCGTCTCGCGTGGGGCGCCGTGGTCGCGGAATGCGGCCACGGTGGCCGGCGGCATGGTGTTGACCGTCTCGGTGCCGATCAGCTCCTCGACGTAGAGCGTGTCGGGATACGCGGGGTTCTTCGTCGAGGTGCTTGCCCAGAGGGGCCGCTGCACGTTGGCGCCGGCCGCCTTGAGGCGTGCGAACGCCGCACCGTGGAAGATCTCGTGGAACGCCGCGTACGCGAGGCGCGCGTTGGCCACGGCCGCCTTGCCCTGCAGGGCTTGGCCCTCCTCGCCCATCTCGCCGAGGCGCGGGTCGAGCAGACTGTCGACGCGGCTGACGAAGAAGCTTGCGACGGAGTGGATCCGGGAGACGTCCTTGCCCTCCCCGAGCCGCCGCTCGAGTCCCCGGACGTAGGCCTCGGCGATCCGCCGGTACTGGGACAGGGAGAAGAGCAGGGTGACATTGATATTGAGACCGCGGTAGGTGAGTTCCTCGATCGCCTGGGCGCCTTCCGGGGTGCCCGGCACCTTGATCATGACGTTCGGCAGCCCGAGGCGCGCAAAGAGATGCAGTGCCTCGGCGATCGTGCCCTCCGCGTCGCGCGCGAGGCCCGGCGACACCTCGAGGCTGACGAAACCGTCCTGGCCCCGGCTGGCGTCGTGCACGCCGCGCAGGATCCCGGCTGCGAGAGCGATGTCCCGCAGGGCGAGATCCTCGTAGATCTCCGCCGTCCCGGCGCCCAGGGCGGCGAGGGCTCCGATCTGCCGGTCGTAGTCCTGGCTGCGCCCGATCGCCTGCTCGAAGATGGCCGGGTTCGACGTGACGCCGCGCACGCCCTGGGCCACGTCGCGGCTGAAGCCGCCGTTCTGCAGGTAGGAGCGCAGGATGTAGTCGAGCCAGACGCTCTGTCCGAGCTCCTGGAGTTGCATGAGGTCAGGCATGACGATCCTCCTTTCCAAGCAGGGCCCGCACGGCCTCGGCCGCAGCCTCGGGCGTCAGGCCGAATTCGCGGTAGAGCACGTCGGCCGGTGCCGACGCACCGAAGTCGTGCAGGGCGACGAAGCTGCGGCGCGGTCCGAGGAAGGGCAGGAACTGTCCGGGGTCGGCCGCCACCACGACCACCTGCGGCAGGTCGGGAGGCAGCACCGCCTCACGCTCCGGCGCCGTCCTCGCGGCGAACGTCTTGAGGCAGGGCGCGCTCACCACCCGCGCCGGCACGCCGCCGGCCGCCAGGAGATCCTGCGCGGCGAGGGCGATCGCCACCTCGCTGCCCGACGCGACGATCACGGCGACGGGCGTGGCGGCCGCTTCGCGCAGGACATAGGCTCCTTGCGCGACCGCGTCCTCAGGCACAGAGGACAGGGTGGGCAGCTTCTGCCGGCTGAGGGCCAGAACGGTCGGATGGTCCTTGGCCCCCGCGGCGAAGGCCCAGCCGAGACGCGTCTCGTTCGCATCGGCGGGGCGCACGACGTAGAGGTTGGGAATCAGCTCGAGCGCAGGGAGCTGCTCGATCGGCTGGTGCGTCGGTCCGTCCTCGCCGAGCCCGATCGAGTCGTGGGTCAGGACGTAGGTCACAGGCAGGCGCATCAGGGCGGAGAGCCGCATCGATGGCCGCATGTAGTCGGAGAAGATGAGGAAGGTGCCGCCGTATGGCCTGACACCCCCGTGCGCCGCCATGCCGTTCATGACGGCGGCCATCGCGTGCTCGCGGACGCCGAAGTGGATGTTGCGCCCGGAGAACGCCCCTGGCGCGATGTCGCCGAGGCCGACCAACGCGGTGTCGTTCGACGGGGCAAGGTCCGCCGAGCCGCCGAGGAGCTCCGGCAGGCGCCGCGCGAGGTGCTGCAGCACCTTGCCGGACGCCGACCGGGTGGCCATGTCGCCTTCGGGCGGGAACGAGGGGATGTGCTGCCGCAGGTCACCCGGCGGGTCACCCGACATGACGCGCAGGAACTCCCGGTGCAGCGCGGGATCCTGGGCCTCGAGCGAGACCACTCGCGCCTGCCAGGCCGCGAGGAGTTCCTCGCCCCGCTGGCGGTAGCGCGCCGCGAGGGCCTGCACGTCGTCCGGCAGCCAGAAGGTCTCGCCATCCGGCACGCCGAGGAAGCGGTGCGTGGCCGCGAGGGCCTCCGGCCCCAGCGCGGCGCCGTGGACCGCCGCGGAATCCGCCTTGGGCGAACCGTAACCGATGTGCGTGCGCACGCGGATCATCACGGGGCGATTCCGCGTCTCGGCCTCACAGACGGCGGCGTCGATCGCCGCGAGGTCGTTCCCGTCGTCGACCTGCAGCACGTCCCAGCCGTAGGACTTGAAGCGCTCGGTGGTATCGTCGGTGAACGCGAGGTCTGTCGACCCCTCGATGGAGATGCGGTTGTCGTCGTAGAGGACGATCAGGCCTGGGAGGCGCAGATGTCCTGCGAGGGAGGCGGCCTCGTGGGAGATGCCCTCCATCAGGTCGCCGTCCGAGCAGATGACGTAGGTGCGGTGGCCCACGACCTCGCTCCCCGGCCGGTTGAACAGGCTCCCGAGATGCGCCGCGGCGAGCGACATGCCGACGGCGTTGGCGACGCCCTGTCCGAGCGGACCGGTCGTCACCTCGATGCCTGGGGTGACGCCGCGTTCCGGATGTCCGGGCGTGCGGCTGCCCCACTGGCGGAAGCGCCGGAGCTCGGAGAGCGGCAGGTCATAGCCGAACACGTGCAGGAGCGCGTAAACTAGTGCCGAACCATGGCCGGCGGAGAGCACGAAGCGGTCCCGGTCCGGCCAGTCCGGCGCCTGCGGGGCGAACCGCAGATGGCGAGCGAACAGGACGTACGCCATCGGGGCGGCGCCGAGCGGCAGGCCGGGATGGCCGGAGCGCGCCTGCTCCACCTCGTCGATGGCGAGCGCCCTGAGGACGCTCACGACGCGCACGTCGTCGGCGCCGAACCCGTCCGTCCGCCGTCGGGCACTCCCGCCAGACGGAGCCCCGGTGCTGGTCCCCGCTGCCTTTGGCGGCGTCCCCGAGGCGGATCCGCGCAAATGCTGCAAAACTCTGATCGCCCCTTCTCTGGATCTGTCCGCGGTGTTCTGTCCGCGGTCCCGTCTTGCGGGATCAGAGGAACCCAGCCGCAACCATAGTAAATTGTATCATGTGGGCTTTGCCCGCCGGGCAACCGGGCGAACCGGCAGCGTTCGCCCAGGGATGCGCACCGTCCGGGTCCCAGTCACAACGAGGGGGAATACGCTTGGCACCGCCCCGCTCCTCGCAGCCGAGGCGCAAGAATTCCACCACCATCGTGGTGGTCGTGGCCGCCGTGCTGCTCATCGTGCTGGCCGTCGTCTGGGGACTCGAACTCGGCGGTTCCACCCAGGGCGCCCCCACGCCGAAGGCCAAGGCCAAGGCGGTCACCGTCGGCCTCATCACGATGGGCGGACAGCGGGCCCAGGTGGCGGTTTCGGGCAAGCCCGTGACGGTCGTCGAGTTCTTCGCGGTCTGGTGCCCCTACTGCGCCTATGACTCCAGGTGGGTGATGCCCGCGTTCGCGGCCAAGGTGCAGGCGGCCGGAGGCCGGATCTTCGCCGTCGACGCCTCCCAGCAGCTGGGACAGGCCGTGCCTGGCCCGTACGGGCACCCCGATCAGGGCGTCGAGGGCAGTCACCTGCAGCCTCCGGCGAACCAGGAGGAGGCGATGAGCCTCAAGGCCATCGCACACTACAAGGCGACGTTCCACCTGCCGTTCCCGCTCTACTATGACCAGGGTCTGACCTACGCGACAGCCGTCGGGCTGCAGGGCTACCCGTCGTTCCTCTTCTACGACGCGAAGGGCAAGGCCGTCGTCGGGCTCGAGGGCTGGCAGACCGAGACGGCACTCTGGCAGGCGTACCAACAGGCGGCCAAGAAGTAGCGGGCCAAGGCTGTGCTACAATCCGGCGGGAGGCTGATGCCGTGCGTCTTCTGCTCCTGAACGGGCCGAACCTCAACCTGCTCGGCGAGCGCGAGCCGGAGCACTACGGCCGCGAGACCTGGGCGAGCATCGAGGAGCGGCTGTCGCGGCGCGCGGCCGAACTCGGCATCGAGCTCGACTGCCGGCAAGAGAGCAGCGAAGGCGGCATGATCGACATCCTCCACAGGGCCCGGCACGAGGTGGACGGGGTCATCCTGAACGCGGGCGCCTACACCCATTACGGCTACGCCCTGCGCGACGCGATCGCAGCCATCGCGCCGCCTGTGGTCGAGGTGCACCTGAGCTTGCCGGAAAGCCGCGAGGAGTTCCGGCACGTCTCGGTGATCGCACCCGTATGCGCCGGGCGGATCGCGGGCTTCGGCGCGCTCTCCTACGAACTGGCGCTCGAGGCGTTCGCGCGTGGCCTGGGCATGAAGGGGCAGTGAGACGATGAGCGATGACAGGCTGTCCGCACTGCGGCAGCGCCTGACCGGGGAGGGGCTGGACGGCTTCCTCACCTTCACGGAGCAGGACTTCTTCTACCTGTCGGGCTTCAGCGGCGACGCCGGGGCCCTGCTTGTCAGCCGCGACGACGCCCTGCTGCTCACGGACAGCCGCTACATCGAGACGGCTGCCGCCGAGGTGCGGGGCGCCCGCACGTCGAAGCACGGCAGCTCGCTGACGGACGACGTGGCAGCGGCCGTGCGACAGATGGGCGGCGAGCGCTGGGGCTTCGACGCCGAGCAGGTCAGCTACGGACTGTACCAAGGCCTGCAGGAAGAGGGCGTGCCGCTCTTCCCGACCAAGGGGCTCCTCTTGGCGCAGCGCATGGTCAAGGATGCCGAGGAGGTCGCGCGGCTGCGCCGGGCGTGCGCCATCGCGGCCGACGCCCTCGAGGAGGCGATCGACCGCCTGCGGCCCGGCATGAAGGAGCGCGATGCGGCGCTCTGGCTCGAGATGCGCATGCGCGAGATGGGTGCCGAGGGACCTGCGTTCCCGTTCATCGTGGCCTCCGGCCCGCGCGGTTCCCTACCGCACGCCACTGCCGGCGACCGCGTGCTGGCGCAGGGCGACATGGTCACCCTCGATGTCGGCTGCCGCTACTTCGGCTATCATTCAGACATCACACGCACGGTGGCCGTCGGTACGCCGCACGCCGAACTTGAGCGCGTGTACGGTCTTGTGCTGCAGGCGCAGGAGGCTGGCATCGCGGCGGTGCGCGCAGGTGTCCCGGCGAGGGACGTCGATGCCGCCGCGCGGCGCGTGATCGCCGACGCGGGCTACGGCGATCGGTTCGGGCACGGCACGGGCCACGGCGTGGGGCTGGAGATCCACGAGTGGCCGCGGGTTTCCTCGCGCAGTGACGACATCCTTGCCGCGGGCATGGTCTTGACCGTCGAACCGGGGATCTACCTGCCCGGCGTCGGCGGCGTGCGCATCGAGGATACCGTGCTGGTGACAGAGGCGGGTGCCGAGGTCCTCACGGTCTCGCCCAAGACCTTGCGCATGCTCTGATACATGGACGCGTGGACTTCGAATCGTCGACGGATGGGGGACAAGACGTGATCTCCTCGAACGATTTCCGCAACGGGGTTACGATCGAGATCGACGGCCAGGTGTTCTCGGTGATCGAGTTCCAGCACGTCAAGCCGGGCAAGGGCTCGGCCTTCGTGCGCACGAAGCTCAGGAACGTCAAGACGGGCGCCGTGGTGGAGCGTACCTTCAACGCGGGCGAGAAGATGCCCAGGGCGCACGTCGAGCGCCACGAGATGCAGTACCTCTACGCAAACGGCGACGAGTACAGCTTCATGGACACCGAGACGTTCGAGCAGGTCAGCCTGACGGCGACCGAGCTCGGCGACGCGCTGCACTTCCTCAAGGAGAACATGAACATCGCCCTGCTGCAGTTTCAGGGCACGACGATCGGCGTCGATCTGCCGAACTCGGTGGAACTCGAGGTCGTGGAGACGGACCCGGGCCTGCGCGGCGACACGGCGACCGGCGGCACGAAGCCCGCAAAGCTCGAGACAGGCTACGTGGTGCGGGTGCCGCTGTTCATCGAGAACGGGGACAAGCTGATCATCGACACCCGGTCCGGCGAGTACCTTTCGCGGGCCTGAGAAGATTCCACCGAGGGGAGATGGCCAGCGCCTTGCGCCGGCCATCTCCCCTCGGTTTTCCGGTGCGCTGCGCGCGGAGCCTCCGGGGCCTAGGCTGCCGGGCGCCTTGCCGTGATCAGCATGCTCGCGATGCCGCCCGGACGATCGGCGAGACCGACATCGGCCCCGCGGAAGACGGCGAGCTCCTCAAGCGCGATGTCCTCAAACCCGGCGCGCTCCAGGAGCTCCCGGTACATGTCCCGCGGCAGGGCGCCCGCGATGCAGCCGGCCCAGAGGCCAAGCGACGTGCGCAGCTCCTCGGGCATCGGCTCCACCTCGACCATGTCCGCGACGCAGAAGCGCCCGCCCGGACGCAGGACGCGATGCGCCTCGCGCAGGGCCTGTTCCTTGTCGGCGGAAAGGTTGATGACGCAGTTGGAGACGACGACGTCGACCGCCCGGTCCGGCAGTGGGATGGCCTCGATCTGCCCGCGCAGGAAGTGCGCGTTGCGGACTCCCGCCTGACTCTTGTGCTCCTGTGCCAGCCGAAGCATCTCGTCGGTCATGTCGAGACCGTACACCGTCCCCTCGGGTCCGACGCGCCGCGCGGCCAAAAGGACGTCGAGACCCGCGCCGCAGCCAAGATCCAGCACGACGTCGCCGGGCGCGAGGTCCGCCTGGGCGATAGGGTTGCCGCAGCCGAGGCTGGGCGACTGCGCGAGGTGCACCTCCCTGAGGTCCTCGGGGCGGTAGACGACCAGCGGCGCGGCGCCGGAGCTGCCGGTGCCGCAGCAGGCATCCGGTCCACCGCAGCCCTGCCCGAAGTCCTGCGCGAAGGCTGCGTAGCGCTGGCGAACGGCCTCCCGCACCTCGTCGACTCCCAATTCCTTACCCAATCCTGCCACCCCCAAGAGATAGACGTTTGACTATCTGATGGGTACCGTACACGAGCTATAGACGAATGTCTATAGCTCGTGCTAGCATGCGGCCATGAGCACGGAGTACGGGGCGAGAGTACGCGGCTGCTGCGGGCCGGTGCCGCCCGCCCTGCCGCAGGAGCGCGCCGAGCGCCTGGCCGATCTCTTCAAGGCGGCAGGCGACCCGACGCGCCTGCAGATGCTGCACATGCTGCAGGAGGCGCCGGATCCCATCTGCGTCTGCGATTTCACTGCGGCCTTCGGCGTGAGCCAGCCCACGGTCAGCCATCACCTCGGCAAGCTCAAGGCTGCGGGCCTTGTTGAGGCCCGGCGGCACGGCGTCTGGACCTACTACACCCTGCCGCCCGCTCTTCCGGTGGAGGTGCGGGCACTGCTCGACACCCTTCGGGCCTGACGTCACGGGACCGGACGCGCGTGGCAGGAAGGAGCCTCGGCGGACCGGCAGCAGGCCGTCCGCCGAGGCTCCTTTCGACGTCCGTCGGGGGCAGGTGCCCTCTGGTGTCTACAGGTTGCCGGTCGCCTGGATCGGGGTGGTCGGCGCGCCGACCGCATCGTTGACGACCGAGTGCTGCGTCGTGACCTGGATCGCATCGGTCAGCGCCAGGGGCGCTCCCATCACGGTCTGGACGATCAGCATCTGGCCGGCGAGCGAGACGCTCGCGATGCCGAGCGGCTGATGCGTCGTGCTGTCGGTCACGGCGTAGTCGCCCAGGGAGCTGTCGAGGCTTGCCGCGTCGAGGGGCTTGTCGAACGGGATGGCGATCGTGAACGACTCGTCGCCCGCCACTTCGGTGACCGTCGTGGCGAGCGTTGGGCCCGACCGCGCGCCCCACTCGACGGCGGCTGTGGGCGCCGACGGCTGGGACGTGCCCGATGGCGTCACCGCCTCGACTTCGAAGCTATAGCTCGTGCCGACGGCAAGGCCGGTGATCGCCGTGCCCGTACCGGACGTCATGCCGCCGTTCGTCGCGGGCACGGGGGCATATGCGCCACCGGACGACGCGAGCACCTGGTAGGTCGTCGCGCCGGCGACGCCCTGCCAATTGAGGTAAATCCCGCCGGCGGTCTCCTGCGCCGACACGCCCGACGGCATCGCGGCGCTCTGGCTGCCAGTTGCATCGATAGGCTGGGTGGGAGCCCCTGCCGCGTCCGCGACGACGGACGTCGCGGTCGTGACCAGCAGGCTGTCGGCCTCAAGCGACGCGACGGGGTAGGCGGCCGTCCGGATCGTGAGCGTGCTGCCGCTGACGCTGACGGCGGATACGGCGAGGACCGCGTGGACCGTCGTGTCGGTCACGACGTAGGCGCTGACGGACGTGTCGAGGCTGGACGGGTTGAGCGCCTTGTCGTAGGAGACGGCGATGGTCGCGTAAGAGCTGCCGCCGAGCGGCGTCACGGTGACGGCCGCGGCTGTGCTGGGCCGTGCGCCCCACTCGACGGGGCTCGACGGCGCGGACGCCGCCGAGGCGCCGGCCGAGGTCACCGCCTCGACTTCAAAGCTGTAGGACGTGCCGGCCGAGAGACCGGTGACGGTCGTCGCCGTACCGGTCGGCGTGCCGCCATAGGCGGACGGCACCGGTGCGTACGCACCGCCGCTCGCCGCGAGCACATGGTAGGACGTCGCGCCGGCGACAGCGTTCCAGCTGAGGGCGACGCCGGTCGCGGTCTCGGTGGCCGAGAGGCCCGACGGGACGCCGGACTGGGTGGAGCCGCCACCCGATGCCGACGCAGGGGCAACGATGATCAGGTCGACGACGTCTCTCGGCCCCACGACCAGGCGGACCAAGGCGCCGACCTGGACCTGCGCGAGCTGGCCGTTCGCTCCCTCGCCGGGAACGACCACCTTGACTCCCGGAGCGAGCTCAAAGGTCGCTCCGGCCTGTGGCGCGCGATCCTCGCCGCGGTCGCCGCGCAGCCTGCCGTGATCGTCTCCCTGGAACGACAACGTGATCTCGCCGTTGCCGATCGCCGTCACGACGCCCGACACCACGCCTGCATGCATCCGCGGGATGTGCATGGTCCGCATGAGGAACGTCGCCGCCCAGGGCTCGATGGCGAACGGGAAGCCATGTGCCGTCTGCAGGTTGCCTTCGGCTCCCATCCAGACGGCATTGCCGAGATCCCAGGCGCCGTGATGGGCCTTGGCCGCCGCGTTGCCGAAGGTTGAAAGGGCAAGGGTGCCGGCGAGTGCGGTGACGAGCAGTTTGGAAGGCACATCCCCACCTCCGCAAGGATTCTATGGGCGGGACTTCCGCGTCCCGACCACATCCTTCGGGGGAAGGGATCCTGTTTCTGGGGGCCGGTCTGGAAGAAACTTTACAGTCCGTCCAGCGAGACCGGCGCCGCTAACCTCGATCAGGGAGGGGGCGGCGGCCGCGCGCGACGAGCGAGAGGCTCGCCTCCCAGTCCCAGAGCGGATTGCTTCTGGACCACGCCCAGCGCGTCGCTGCGAGACGCCTGAGCTCAAGGAGCTCTGCCCGGTCGAGCCCGCGGGCGTCCTGCTGGCCGAGAAGCTCATCGATCCACCCCGTCAGCTGCTCGTGCTCGAGCTGCCTGTGGGCGAGGCGCGCCTGCGCCGATGCGCGGCCGTCGTCCGGCGCCATGACGTGCCCCCAGGCGTCGAGCTGCAGATCCTCGAGCCCGAGTTCTGCCATCAGGCCCCAAAGCGCCGTTGCGGGCCACCTTGCGCTGCCGACGCCGGGCGGCACGCCGCCGTGCGCGGCGGTGAGCCGGTCGTGCAGCTGCCAAAATCGCTCCGCGCCCGGGTAGGTCGCCTGAGCGGCGAGGCGGTCGACGCCCGAGAACGTGATGCCGCCCCGTCCCGCGACCGCTTCCGCGACGCTGACGGGCCCGCCCGCACGGCACACCCGCACCATCTCGGCCACCGCCTGCCGGGGGTCGGCGAGGACGCCGATGCCCGTGTAGCTGAGGACCGCGTCGAACGCGCCATCCGCAAATGGGAGCGCGTAGGCGTCGCCGACGACGTAGCTGACCCGCGCGAGGCCGAGGGACGCGGCCTTGGCGCGGGCGCGCGCGACGAAGTCCCGGTCGAGGTCGAGACCTGTGACCGTGCCGGGGGCGATGCCCCCTGCGAGATACGGGGCGAGCGTGCCGGGACCGCAGCCTACCTCGAGCACGTGCATGCCCGGTTCCAGGCCGAAGTACCTGAGCAGCATCGCGCGCCACTCGGGGCGGAACCTCGCGGCCCGGCTCTCCTCCAGGACCTCCGCAGTCTGGATGTCCGACCAGCTGAAGCGCTCCATAAGGCACCTCCGCGACCGGGCGGCGCGTCGGGGCAAGCGGCCTGCGGCCCGTCGCCCCTTCTGCGGCCCGAGACCTTCGCCAGTGGCAGACTGCGCCAGGAGGTCCAGACTGTCAACCGCCCCGGCATGTCCGATGCGGCGCAAGGACACGTCTAGCTCGGCCCCGGCGGGCATAGCGATGTGGTCGGAGGTGCATGGGCATGCCAGCCGAGGCCAGGGCGGACCGCAGCCGCGAGACCGCATGGGCAGAGATCCGGCCGTACATCGCGGAGCGCCTGGCCATCGCCCTGGACCGCCTCGATGCCGCCGTCTGGCAGGATGCGAGGGAACTCAGGCTGCGCGCGGGGCGGGAGGCGCGCCTCGTCGGCGCGGGCGGCAGGGATCGCATGCTCGGCCCCGTCGTGACGACGGAGGATCTGGAGCATTGCCTCGAACACCTGACGGGCCACTCGCGCTACGCATGGGAAGAAGAGCTTGCGCAAGGCTTTCTCACGATTCCCGGCGGGCACCGCGTCGGCATCGCAGGCAGCTGGAGCGCCCCGGGACCAGATTTGCGCGCCGTGCGCCACGTGGCGGGGCTCAACTACCGCATCGCGCGCGCCGTCACAGGGCCCGCGGCCCTCTTGGCCCCGCGGCTGTCCGCCGGCGACCGCCCGCTCGCGACGCTGCTTGTCGGCGCCCCGGGCTGCGGCAAGACAACCCTTCTGCGGGATCTCGTGCGCGCGGCGTCCGACGGCCTCTACGGCTGGCGCGGCCACCAGGTGAGCCTTGTGGACGAGCGCTCTGAGATCGCGGCGTGCCACGCGGGCCTGCCCGCGCACGACGTCGGCGCGCGCACCGACGTCCTCGACGGCATGCCGAAGACGCTAGGCATGCGCATGGCCCTGCGGGCCCTGGGGCCAGAAGTGCTCGCTACGGACGAGATCGGCGGAGAGGACGACGCCCTGGCTGTCCTGGACTGCGCCTACGCCGGCGTGACGGTCCTCGCGACCGCCCATGCGGCATCGCTCGACGAACTGAGGCGCCGGCCGAGCATCGCCCTCCTGATGCGGGAGGGCGTCTTCCGCCGTCAGGTGCTGCTTGGCAGCCAGCCCAGGCCCGGCTCTCTCGTGCGTGTGGAGGACGAGGCCGGGCGTCTCCTTGCGGCACCGGCGCGATGATTCCCCTGCGCATCGCCCTCAGTCTCGTGATCGCCCTGGCGGGCTACGAGATCGGATCCCTGATCGCGGACCGCCAGCGGCGGCGCGTCCTGGAGATCGACGCATGGCAGGCCCTGCTGCACATGCTGGCGAGCGATGTCTCGTACGCCGCGCGGCCGCTCGGGCAGGCCCTCGGCACGGCCGGGCGACAGGGCCGCGGTCTCGTGCAGGAGTTTGCCCAGGGCCTCGGCCGCAGGCTGGAAGGCCACGTGCTGCTGGCGGATGCCTGGCGGGCCGAACTCGAGCGCCTCAGGCCGCGCAGCTGCCTCGCGGTGGATGACGTCGCACCGCTCCTCGAGCTCGGCGAGCAGCTCGGCCGCTTCGGGCGCGACGAGCACCGGGGATTCTTCCTGCGATGTCAGGAGCGCCTCGAGCTGCAGCGGCGCCAGGCGGCGGAGGAGAGTTCCCGCGGCGGACGCATGTGGCGCACGCTCGGCGCCGTCACAGGCGTCGCTTTGGCCCTCGTGCTGCTGTGAGACGGGGAGGGACGTGGCGTGAGCATCAATATCGACCTCATCTTCAAGCTTGCCGCCGTAGGCATCCTGGTGGCCGTCATCCACACCGTCCTGAACAAGGCGGGCAAGGATGAGATCGGTCATCTCGTCACCCTGGCCGGCGTGGCCCTTGTCTTCATGGTCGTGGTGGACCTCCTGACGCAGCTCTTCTCGTCGGTGAAAACCCTGTTCAATCTCTGACGGGGGAGGTCGTCCCCTCTGGCCATCGTCCAATTCGTCGGCATCGCGCTGGCCAGCGTGGTGCTGATCACGGTCCTGCGCCGCGAGCGCACCGAATTCGCGGTACTCCTCTCGCTGGCCGCAGGCGCGGTGCTCTTCCTGCTCATCCTGCCGCAACTGGCGCAGGCGCTGCGCCTGATCGACGAACTGGCGGTGCTGGCCCATGTCCGCCTCCTCTACATCGATGTCGTGCTGCGGGTGATCGGCATCGCGTACCTGGCGGAGTTCGCGGCGCAGGTCGCGCGCGATGCCGGCGAGGGCGCCCTGGCCCAGAAGGTGGAGCTGGGCGGCAAGGTTTTGATCCTGGTGCTCGCGGTGCCGATCGTCGGAGCTCTTGTGCATCTTGTGCTGGGGGTGGGGCTGTGAGGTGGCTGAAGGCCTGTCTGCTCGCGGGCATCCTCCTGGTCGGCGGGGCGCAGGTGGCCTGGGCCGCGGCTCCGCTGCCGACACCCTCCGCCGATCTGAGCCCGGCCTACGGTGCCGTGCAGTCGTCTCCGCTCAATTCCTACCTGCAGGAGGTCAACCGCGCGACCGCCGGCAAGCTGCCAGCTCTGGACATCGGCCGCGTGATCTCGTCCATGGCGCACGGCGGCGGGGTCTACGGCCCCGCGCAGCTGGTGCGCGGCGTCTGGGACCTGGCCGCCGGGGACCTCGTGCAGGAGAGCCGGCTCCTGGGCGAGCTGCTCGCGCTCGGCGTCGTGGCGGCCCTGCTCGAACTGCTGGCGGACGGCTTCGAGCGGCAGGAGGTCAGCCGGTTCGCCACGGCGGCCGTCTACCTGGCGCTTGCCGTGCTGGCCATCGACGCCTTCTACCAGGCGGCGCAGCTGGTAGAAGAGAGCGTCGGTCTGATGGTGGGCCTGATGCAATCCATGCTGCCGCTGGTGACCATGCTGCTGGCGGGTGTCGGCGCCTTCATGACCGCCGGCCTCTTCCACCCACTGATGCTGGTGGCGATCAACGTGATCGCGGCGATCGTGCGTGGCCTCGTCATCCCTGCGCTGATCGCCGGTGTCGTGCTGGAGGTGATCGGACAGGTCTCGGGCTTCCGGCTGAGCGGCATCGCGACGCTCCTGCGCCAGGTAGGACTGTGGACGACCGGTGCGGCGCTCACCCTCTTCGTCGGACTGATCGCCGTGTACGGCGCCGCGGGCCCGGTGATGGACGGTGTCGCCCTGCGCTCCGGCAAGTTCCTCGCCAACACCTTCATCCCCGTCGTCGGCAAGCTGTTCTC
>Ga0209012_1000324_pt1 | contig 70089 bp, 49 predicted proteins | sample RS3BMetagenome_FD_184735 | JGI IMG/M metagenome (GOLD analysis project Ga0209012, IMG submission 184735) | Ferric oxide microbial mat and aquatic microbial communities from Rainbow Spring, Yellowstone National Park, USA - RS3B (SPAdes) (version 3) ... | reverse complement strand
GATACAAGAAGCATCATACGCATCACACGAAGGGTTGTGGCAATGCCCGCAATACGAGCATTTATAATAGCCACAGGAATCGCACGGAGTAGACAGACCCATCACCGCGCACAGCCAGTAGAATAAGCGCATCGTTTCACCTCCTTAGCCAAACCTACGGACGAGCACCTCAACGCTGGCTCAGGTGTACCAGACCAGAGCCAGCAACCCTCTATACACCTCGCAACTACCAACCTCCTCTGATATTGTAATTTGGACTAGATCAATTTGTCAATATATTTATCATTCAATTTGACCTAGTTCAAAAATTGACAATAAAAATCGGGATAAGCAAGCCTATCCCGATCACGCCCAGGTCACGAGCTATCTTGTTGCCTCAGAAACAAAGAATAACTCGAAAAGACTACCAACAAAGACTAAGTTATTGACCATAACTGGCAGATCATTTTGGGCAAGTTGGACACGACGCAGCCCAAGCACAGGAGTACCTCTTACTATTTCCAGGTACTCTTGTTCTTGCACTGTAGGCAGTCTGGCAACCGCTGTGTTTCTCGCACGCAAGACCTCAACCCCATACTTATCCTTCATCGCCACCCAGGTATTAAATTGTGGGTCAGAACGTAAACCCTCGAAAATCTCATCCTTTATCAAATCGGGATTATAGAAGTTCTCGGACAGACGGTAGTAAACAACTCCCGCTGGATACCTAATGCCTTGCCGTAAAAGGCGATGAGGAACCATTTCGCCAGCTTTCCTACCCATCAGTGTTGCAGCCCATTCAGGCAGGGCCACAAGATCAGGTTTCTCAAGAAACTCACTAACAGGTTCCAAACCATGATCTCTAACATACTGGTCATAGTTGGCAACAAAGGCGGGTAGCTTCAAAAGAGGGGGCTGCACATATACTGACTTATCCCTAGACACCAACAAGCCTTCACTTTGGAGCAATTGGATAACCTTATTGACCGTTTCACGTGTCGTTTGTAGCTGCTCAGCCAAAACACGATGAGGTGGAATACGGCCAGCAGTTCCAAATTCCCCATCCATAATTCTCTGACGAAGCCTTTCAGCCAGAGCATCAATCTTCGTTTCTACCATGTTTTTCCTCTCCTATGCGAGCTATATTGCTCGACTTCTTAACCTAGTTCAATAATACCACTAAACATTAAAAATAACAAGACAAAATTAATAGTCAAATTGACCTAGATCAAATTGCTGGAAAATGTGCTCTAAAAAGCCTGTTTGTCGGTATGAAACTGAACCGTGAAGCGTTCTTAGAAGCCCAACAAAGACATATGTAAAGGTAAAAAATAGACCATATAGACCGGTTATCTAACGCCAGTCAGAAAGAATCAAAGAGCCTATAAAGCTATTTTAGACAAACAATGGACTTCTAAACCGGGTGTCGCAGGTTCGAATCCTGCTGGGCGCGCTTAACCTATCTAGTAGCCCTCAATCCGCTTGACAAGCCAAAGCAGCCCCAAAGTGCCACCAGTCAACCCGCAGCCACTTTAGAGCCACTCTTCACCAAGACCGCATGTCGGCGCAAAACCGTTCCGACATGCATCTATCCCCCAGGCCAACTCTATTTCTTCTTTAATAGGTTTAGCGACTCCACCGGAGAGAACTTATCTTGTTCCTGTATGTTTTATTTTACCTTCCAGGCAGGCCGTTCTCAAAACAATAGTAGAGCGTTTGATAAGGCTGCCGGAAGGCGATTACCTCATCGCGCACAGCTTCCGGCTCGGCTCGCTCAACCAGTATGCGGGCAATAAAGTCGGCAATGGTCTCCATCTGGCTCTCGCCCATACCCAGGCGGGTGACTTCGATAGTGCCGAGGCGCAACCCGCCGGGGTGGTTCCAGTCCTCAGGCCGATCGTCGGGAATGAGGTTCTTGTTGGTGATGATATTGGCCCGCGCCAGCCGCTGCGCCACCTCTAGCCCGCCGCCAAACTGACGCACATCGGCGATCACCTGCTGCGTAGTAGTGTAGCCCTTATGCGCCCCCAGCATAGGAATGCCACGATGGTCGAGGGCTGCCCCCAGCGCCTGGGCGTTACGCACGATCTGGGCCATATACTCTTTCCCGAAGGCAAGCAGTTCGGCAGCGGAAGCCGCCAGGGCCGCCACACGGTTGACCTGGTGGGTAGCCGCCAGCACCGGGAAGATGGCGTGGGTAAGCGATTCGGTGAGCGCGGGATCGTCCCACACGATAATGCCGCTCTGCGGGCCACTAAAGGTCTTGCCTGCTGAGCCGGTCATCACAGTGGCCCCCTCACGTAGCGGATCCTGGAACTGATCTCCCGCGACTAACCCCAACTGGTGAGCGCCATCGAAGAAGAGACGCCCTCCCCATTCGGCGATGATCTCCTGCATGGCCCGCAGCGGGAAAGGGAAGAGTGTCATGGAAGCCCCCAGGGCAACGACTTTGGGACGCACAAGGGGGGCCATCTTGCGGAAGAGGTCGAGATCCACTTCGAGTTCGACGGGATCAAAGGGAATATCTACAATCTTTAATCCGCGCACCCCTGCCGGGCCGTCACTACGGTTGCTCGAATGACCTCCAAAGGGCTGGGAAAGACTCATGATGACATCGCCGGGTTCGGTGAGCGCGGTATAGACAGCCATGTTGCCGATCATGCTGGCCACCAGGCGATGGTCGGCGTACCTGGCACGAAAAACCTTTTTCAGTAACTCCATGCACAGAGCCTCGATCTCGTCGATGTACCGGGTGCCAGCGAACCAGCGGTTGAGAGGGCCAATGTGTCCTTCGGCAGCGCGGATGCCCACTTCAGAAGAGAGCAGAGCGCGTACCGTCGGGCTGGTGGGTGCTTCTGGGGCGAGCAGGTTAATACATTGCTGCCCGCGCCACTCCTCATTGCGTGCAACTGCCGCCAGCACTGCCTTCTGCATCTCCAGAGGTGAGTGGCAGGCGTCCAGAACAGCTCTGGCGTTTGCGAGGATATCCGCGTCATGCACTTCAAACTGCGTGGGTGGGTGGTCGATGTCACGCATAGAATCATTCCTCCTGGTTGAGTGGCAAGACAGGAATAGCCACTGTTGTTGTTTGCCCTTAAGATACCACATCAATAAATATCCATGCGACCTGACCTCTACACTAAAATCTGGCATGAAATTCTATAAGAGCTTCACATGGGTCGAGAGCTTTTTACAGTCTTGATTATATATATTGGTTTCTATTTGCTCTGGCGTTTGCGCGTCTTCAGGGCTTTTTCCCTCTAGCATTCCCTGAGCGTGTAGTGTATACTGGAGTTCAGCGTTGAAAGATGGCATGGGGGGCAGCACCGTCATTCACATGCCAGAGGCATGCTGCCCGCTTCCATGTGTCTGTCGTAGTGAGGAGGCTTCTGCTCTTGAGCCACATGCTTTCCCTTCCTGAGCCGGGACAACTGGTGGATGTGCGCCGTCGCCGCTATGTAGTACTCGATGTGATGGAGAGTACACTGAAACCCGATGGGCCTGTTGTTGACTTGCCGCGTCAGCATCTCGTCACGCTCTCGTCGGTGGAGGATGACGCGCTGGGTGAGGAGATCCAGGTGCTGTGGGAGATTGAGCCAGGGGCGGCCCTGATTGAGAAGACACCGTTGCCCGCACCGGTTGGCTTTGATACCCCGCAGCGGCTAGACACCTTTCTCAATGCCGTGCGCTGGGGCGCGGCCTCAAGCGCCGATGTGCGCGCTATTCAGGCTCCTTTCCGCAGTGGCGTGGATCTAGAGGACTATCAGCTTGACCCGGTGGCACGCGCCATTCAGATGCCGCGTGTCAATCTGCTCATCGCCGATGACGTTGGTCTGGGCAAGACCATCGAGGCCGGACTGGTGGCGCAGGAACTGATCATTCGTCATCGTGCGCGTCGTATCCTCATCGTCTGCCCGGCGGATCTGCAAATTCAGTGGCACGATCAGATGCGCGACAAGTTCGGCCTCGATTTTCGTATCATCGACAGCAAGAGTGTCAGCGAACTGCGGCACGAGCGCGGCCTGCACGTCAACCCCTGGACGCACTATCCGCGCCTGATCACCTCGATTGACTTCCTCAAACGCGAACGCCCTCTACGCCTGCTCAGCGAGATTCTGCCGCAAGAGGGCCAGTCCGTCTACCCGCGCACCTTCGACCTGCTGATCGTCGATGAGGTGCATAACGTCGCCCCCTCTGGACGTGGGCACTACGCCACCGACTCCTTGCGCACACTGGTCATCCGGCGTCTCGCTCCACATGCTGAGCATAAAATCTTCCTCTCGGCCACCCCACATAACGGCTATCGTGAAAGTTTCACGGCCCTGCTGGAACTCCTGGACAATCAGCGTTTCGCCAGGGGGGTTGAACCCGATGCTGGGCAACTTAACGCCATCATGGTGCGCCGTCTCAAGTCAGAACTGCCGCCACGCTGGGATGGACGCCCACGCTTCCCCAAACGGCTGATCACACCACTGCTGGTCGAGTATACCCCCAGAGAGCGCGAAATGCATCGCCTGTTGCAGCAGTATGGGCAGTTGCGGCTGGCGGAGTGCGTGGGCAATGGGGACAATACCGAACGCTATGCCACCGAATTTGTCCTCAAGCTGCTCAAAAAACGTCTCTTCTCCTCGCCTGCCGCCTTTGCCACCACGCTACAACAGCATTGCCAAAGCCTGAGCGAGGCGCGTCGCCAGAGCAGCGTCACGCGGCGGCCCAGTGTGGGCATCCTGCGCAGCAAGATTGAGCAGATTGATGAGGATGATGACGATAGCTCGCTTGACGAGGCCACCTGCGAGGCGCTTGATGCCGCCGCGCCGCTCTTTCATGCACCCGGCCCGCAGGAACAGGCGCTGCTCACCCGCATGCAGGAGTGGGCAGAGCAGGCCCGGCGTCGGCCCGACAGCAAGGCGCGCGAACTGATTCGCTGGCTGCACCAGACGCTCAAACCCGCCGGGCGCTGGACGCAGGAGCGCGTGATTATCTTTACCGAATATCGCGCTACGCAGAACTGGCTCTATGACCTGCTGACCCGCGAGGGCTTCTCCGAACAGGGGCCGGATGGGCAGCGCCGCCTGTTGATGCTCTATGGCGACATGCGTAGCGAGGATCGTGAGGCCATCAAAGCCGCCTTCCAGGCCAATCCGGCGGATGCCTCGGTGCGCATTCTGCTGGCAACCGACGCCGCCTCGGAAGGCATCGACCTGCAAAACTACTGCTCGCGGCTGGTGCATTACGAGATTCCCTGGAACCCTAACCGCCTGGAGCAGCGCAACGGGCGCATCGACCGTCATGGGCAACATGCCGACACAGTCAATATCTATCACTTTGTCAGCAGTAAATATCAGCACGCCAGCACGACACTCATGAACATCACAGGCGTCACGGGTGACGCGCTGGACGATGACCTGGAATTTCTGTGGATCGCCGCCAACAAGATCAACCAGATCCGCGAAGACCTGGGCAATGTCGGGCCAGTAATCGCGCAGCAGGTCGAGGAGGCCATGCTGGGTCAGCGCCGCTCGCTCGATACCCGCAAGGCCGAGGAGCAGGCTCCCTCGCGCCACCTGCGCGCCTTTGAACGCAAGCAGCGCGAACGACTGGCCGAGCGCATTCGCCAGTTGTACGAGCAGTTGCAGGAGAGCAAGCGCGAACTGGGCCTGACGCCGGAGAACATTCAGGCTGTGGTCGAAACGGCGCTGGAGCTGGCAAAACAGCCCCCTTTGCAGCGCCGCATCCTGCATGACCCGCACGGCGAACATGCCCCCATCGAGGTCTTTGATGTTCCCGCACTGAGTGGAAGCTGGGCGCAATGCACTCATGGTCTGGAACATCCGCACACGCACCAGCGCCGCCCGATTGTCTTTGACCACACACTGGCGCAGGGCCGCGACGACGTGGTGCTGGCCCATCTCAATCATCGCCTCGTCACCATGTCGCTACGTCTGTTGCGCGCCGAGGTCTGGGCCAGCGGTGAGCAGCGCAAACTCTATCGCGTGACCGCGCGCACCGTGCCGGACTACGCCCTGGACACGCCCGCCATCATCGCCCACGCGCGCCTGCTGATCCTGGGCGGCGATAACCAGCGCCTGCACGAAGAATTACTGGCTGCCGGTGGCTATCTGCGTCAGGGCCACTTTGAGGCCATGAGCGAGCAGCAGGTGCGCGCCGTCCTGCACGATGCCACCACCCAGCCGGTCAGCGCCGCCATGCAGCAACAGTTGCAGGGCGTATGGGAGCGGCATCGAGAGGCGCTGCTCAAGACGCTGGAACAGCAGATGCGCGAACGTGCCGCCAGCCTGCGCCGCACACTGGCGAATCGCTCCAACAAAGAGCAGCGCGACATCCGCGCCATCCTGACCGAGTTGAAGGAGAGCATTCAGCGCGAATTGCAACAGCCGGAAGGGCCGGTGCAGTTATCGCTCGCCGGTTTTACACCAGAGGAGCGCCAGCAGGCCGAACGCGACCGCTCCGCCCTCGCCGCGCGCGCCAGCCAGATCGACGACGAGATCGCGCAGGAGGTGGCCCGCATTCAGCGCCGCTTTGACCATCCCCAACCGCGCCTCTTCCCCGTCACCGTCACGTTTCTTGTGCCAGAAAGCATGGCGCGAGGATAACATGTAGGGGCGCTTCACCGCGCCCACCGCAGGAGGATAGAGCAGAGCAATGGCTAGTGAACGGGAAATTGTCAAACAGCATGCCAGTTGGCTTCAGTTAATCGAGGTGTCTGGCCCTTTCCTCAGTATTCCAGTACTGATGGAGGCTTTTCCGCATGGGCTGGAGCAGACCGACCAGGAGAGCGAGCTGCGCCGTCGTCTGCGCCTGGCCTATGACGAGTGGGCCGATAACCAGCGCGGCGCGCGACCGGAGCGGGCTATTCACAGAGCCTGGCTGCGCTTCGTGCTGGATGAGGTGCTGGGCTTCCGTCCCGACGCGCTGTTAGAGGGGCAGCAGATTCCTGCCGCGCTCAGCTACGCGGCGCGCGATCATGGCGAGACGGTACGCCCCGATCTGGTGCTTCAGTCGCCCTTTGAACGACAGCCACGCCTGCTCATTCAACTCTATCCCCCGGCGCAGAAGCTCGACAAAGTGGTCGCCGAGCAGCGCTGGAAAGCCTCACCGGCCACGCGCATGATGGAACTGTTGCGCGCCAGCAACGTGCGTCTGGGCCTGATCACCAACGGCGAACACTGGATGTTGATCGACGCGCCGCCCAATGAAACCACCGGCTACTACTCCTGGTATGCCGTACTCTGGCTGGAGGAGCCGCTGACCCTGCGCGCCTTTCGCAGCCTGCTCGGCATGGAACGCTTCTTCAATGTTCCTGCCGATCAGAACTTAGAGCAACTACTCACGAAGAGCGCGCAGAAGCAGCAGGAGGTGACAGACCAGCTTGGCGATCAGGTGCGCCGCGCCGTGGAGGTGCTGGTGCAGATGCTGGATCGCCTGGACAAAGATAGCCAGCGCACGCTGTTACAGAACGTGGACGAGAAGACGCTCTACGAGGCGGCGCTGACGGTGATGATGCGCCTCGTCTTCCTGCTCTCCGCCGAGGAGCGCGGCCTGTTGCTCCTCGGCGACCCGCTCTATGATGAGAACTACGCCGTCTCGACGATGCACAAGCAGTTACGCGAACTGGCCGATCAGCACGGCGAGGAGGTGCTGGGCCTGCGCCACGATGCCTGGAGCCGCCTGCTGGCCCTCTTCCGCCTCGTCTATGGCGGCGCGAGCTATCACGACCTGCACCTGCCCGCCTATGGGGGACATCTCTTCGATCCCGACCGCTACGCCTTCCTTGAAGGACGTAGCAGCGGCACATCCTGGCGCGAGACGCCCGCACAACCTCTGCTGATCGATAACCGCACGGTGCTGCACCTGCTCAACGCGCTGCAATACCTGCAAGTGCGCGTAGCAGGCGGCGGCATCGAGCCGCGCCGTCTCTCCTTTCGTGGCCTGGACATTGAGCAGATCGGCCATGTCTATGAAGGGCTGCTTGACCACACCGCGCGGCGTGCCACCACGACCATCCTGGGCCTTCAGGGCAGCGCCAATGTTGAGCCGGAGGCCACACTGGACGAACTGGAGCAGGCGCGGCGTAAGGGCGAAACGGAACTGCTGCACCTGCTGCAAGAGCGCACGCGGCTGAGCGAGGCTACCGTGCAAAAACGCCTGGCCAGCGCGCTGAACCAGCCGCAGGAGCGCAGCCGCTTGATGGAAGCCTGCGATAACCAGCAGGCGTTATTTGAGCGCGTGCTGCCCTTCGCTGGACTGCTGCGCCGCGATAGCTTTGGCAACTTCGTCATTGTCACCCCCGGCTCGGTCTATGTCACGCAGGGCAGCGACCGCCGTTCGACCGGCACACACTACACGCCGCGCAGCCTGACCGAACCCATCGTCAAGCACGCCCTCGACCCGCTGGTCTATCACGGCCCCGCCGAGGGATTGCCGGAAGAGCAATGGCACCTGCGCAGCGCCGCCGAACTGCTCGATCTCAAGGTCTGCGACTTCGCCATGGGGTCGGGTGCCTTCCTCGTGCAGAGCTGTCGCTACCTCGCGGAGCGGCTGGTCGAGGCATGGGAACAGGCCGAGCAGGACTGGCAGGAGCAACAGCAGCAGCACGGCACACGTAAAACCATCAGGCCGCTGACCGTGCCGTTCGCGCTGCCCTCGCAGGGCCAACTGGAAGAAGAACTGCTGCCCGTTGACCGCGATGAGCGACTGGCGGTGGCGCGCCGCATCGTCAGTGAGCGCTGCCTGTATGGCGTGGACAAGAACCCGATGGCGGTCGAGATGGCCAAACTCTCGCTCTGGCTCATCACGCTGGCAAAAAACAAACCCTTCACCTTCCTCGATCATGCCCTGCGCAGCGGCGACTCTCTGCTCGGTGCCAGCCTCAAGCAGCTCAAACAGTGGTCGATGGAAGAGCAACCGGCAACGCACCAGATGAGCTTTATTGAGCTAGACCTGCGCAAAGCCGTCGAGCGGGCCTTCAAACTGCGCGAACAGATCAGAACGTTGCCAGAACGCGACGTGCAGGATACCGAACGCAAAGCCCGCCTGCTAGCTGAAGCCGAAGAGGCAATGGAACTGGTGCGGCTCGGTGCCGACCTGCTGGTGGCGACCGCGTTGAAAGACACGAAGCAGCGCGAAACACTCAAAAACACGCTGCATCTTGACTATCAATTGCTCGTGAACAGCTATGAAGACGCTCGTAACCAGCATTTCACCGACATGGGCCGCGCCCCCGCGCGCACCGAACTGCAACGCCTGCGCAACGAGGTAGACGCCCTGCTCAACGGTCGCCGCCCTTTCCACTGGCCGCTCGAATTTCCCGAAGTCTTCAGCGACACGCTGCCCAATCCAGGCTTCTCCGTCATTGTCAGCAATCCGCCCTTCCAGGGTGGTCAAAAGATTACAGGGACGTTGGGTACAGATTATCGAGACTATATCATCGAATATCTGGCCCAGGGCAAACGTGGTAGCGCCGATCTCTGCGCCTACTTCTTCTTGCGTGCAACCAGCTTGACCCGGCAAAAGGGTATGGCCGCTATGCTTGCCACCAATACGATTGCACAGGGCGATACGCGCGAGGTCGGGCTAGATCAGATTTTAGCTGCTGGTTGGACAATCCCACGCGCTATACCGAGCCGGAAATGGCCCGGCGAAGCGAATCTTGAAGTTGCGCATATCTGGCTGCGGCATGGTGAATGGAACGGGCCATATGTTCTGGATGATGTAGCAGTAGAGAATATCACCGCTTTTCTTACCACACCAGGGAAAGCCACAGGTAATCCTTACAGACTTCATGCTAATGCTGGTAAATCATTTATTGGCTCTTATGTATTGGGTCTGGGCTTTGTGCTTGAACCCGAAGAGGCGCAGGCACTGCTTGCGAAAGACCCGCGCAACAAAGATGTCATCTTCCCCTATCTCAACGGCGAAGACCTCAACTCGCGTCCTGATCAGTCGCCGAGTCGCTGGGTAATTAACTTCCATGACTGGCCTTTGGAACGGGCTGAACAATACCCTGACTGTATGCGCATTGTTAGAGAGAAAGTCAAACCACAACGAGAACAGCAAAACGACAAGGTAGGAAGGGATATATGGTGGCGTTTCCTGCGTACACGCCCAGAACTCTACTCAACGATTGCGGGGATGGAGCGGGTACTGGTAAGAGCTAGAATAGCTAATATGCATTCCATGACTTATGTGCAGAGTGATTGGGTTTACAATGAGAAAGTAGTAATTTTTGTAAATTGTCCATTTGCTGTTATGCAATCGAGTGTTCATGAAGCATGGGCCAGGAATTACAGTTCTACGTTACGTACTGATATGCAATATACTCCTTCAGACTGCTTTGAAACCTTCCCTTTTCCCGAAAATATGGATGGACTTGACGACATTGGCGAACGCTACTATCAGCATCGGCAGGCGATCATGCTGGCGCGGCAGGAGGGCTTGACGAAGACGTATAACCGCCTCCATGATGAGCAGGAGATGGACGCGGAGATTGTGCGCCTGCGCGAACTGCACCGCGAGATGGATGAGGCGGTGGCGCGGGCCTATGGCTGGCACGATCTCAAGCTGGAGCATGGCTTTCACGAGACGAAGCAGGGCATCCGCTACACCATCAGCGAGCGGGCGCGGCGCGAGGTGCTGGATCGCCTGCTGCTGCTCAACCATCAGCGCCACGCGCAGGAGGTCGAGGCCGGTCTGGCGGAGGAGAAAGCTGGCAAGAACGGGAAGGCCAGAACGGGCAAGAGCGGCAAATCCGGTAAGAGTAGTGGCAACACAACGTCTCTCGTCACGCCTGCTGTGTCGGCGGATGAGACGATGGAGCAGGGTTCATTATTTTAATGCGCTTCTATTCTGATGGGCCAGTGTTGCCGGAATGTGTAGAGCAAAAAAGAGTATTTGTAATAAACACAAGAGAGCGGGGTAAACACTTCTATGCAGATTATTCGTCTGCCCAGGCAGCTTGCCCGGCTTGACCTGGGCGAAATGAACCGGCGGCTGCGCCAGGGCGAGATCCGCCTGGACTGGCGTGATGTCGCGCCCGATACCGTGCAGCCACAGCACCTGCAACGCCTATTCGACGGCATCGATCTGGTGGAGCGCATCGACGCCCTGGGCAGCGAGACCATCCCTGAGTCGCTCATGCCGCACATACAGGCTTTTTTTGAGAGAGGCGCAGGTGGCGACCGCACTATCTCGTTGCCCGCGCCTGACGCCGACGCGCTCCCAATGTCACAGGCCCTCACCATGCCAACCGGTGCGCAACAGAAACAGCCATCGTTGGACATAGCGAAGCGTGCCGGAGGAGAGAGACAACAACCGTTATTGACGCCACCTTCACCCGCCCGCATGCGTCAGGAGCTAGAAGACATGGTCGTGCGCGACCTGCTGGGGCCGGTCGGCGGCGAAGACGAGGAACTGGACGAGGATCGCGTTTACGAACGTTATCTCGTCGGCGCGCTGGCACCCAGCACAGCGCAGAGCATCTCCGATGATCTGGATCGACTGGACAATCTGGAGAAAATGGAGGTTGAGGAAGGCGTGACAGACGAGGGGCCGGTTGAAAGCGCCAGCGCGCAGAAGAGCAGCCTCAACCCCTCTTCGATTGGCCTCTCGTTCTGCGTCGATCTGGATGCGAGCGAGTTGCTGGTCACGGCGCGCTGGGGCCACTATCAGCGCGGTCACAGCCGCCGCCTCACCACCGCGCGCGGCACGCCTAAAACCGTCTGGCAGCGCTCGCAGCGGCAGGGCCAGCGGGTGTTTCCCTTACAAGAAGGCCCCATCGAACGCTGGCAACCGGAGCCGGAGGCGCAGCCCGATGTCTACGTCAAGGGCCTGATGCGCCGCACCGCCACGAACTGGCTGGTCACGCTCTTCCTGGTCAACGGGCAGCGCGAGCCGAAGCAGTCGCGTGACATGGCCTGGCTTTTTCAGCCCGAACTGCGCGTCGAGGCTCCCGGCGGCGGCCCCATCTTTCAGCAGCGCCCCGCCGAACGGCTTGCGTCTGTCACCAGAGAGGCGCAGGCGATGGCGATGCTCTATCGTCGCCAGGTCAGTTTCGCCGTCGGTCATGGCGTCAGCGTGCATGCCGAGACGCTGCCGGATGACCCCACCTGTGCCGTGCGCCTTACCACCAGCGTACTCCCTGTCTACGACGTGCCACACACCGAAGCTCCCACCATCGAAGAGCTACCGGCCCTCAGCGGCCTCGTGCTGGACATGCAAACACTGGCAGAAATGCCCTCTGCCGACCTGCCAGCCGCGCTCTCTCCGCTCACCGATGCCTACGCACAGTGGATTGACGAGCAGGAGCGGCGCATCAGCGATCCCGCCGAGGGCTTACAAGCCTATCGGGTTCCGGCGCAAGAGGCGCTGGCGCAGTGTCGTAGCACACTGGCGCGCATCCGCGCCGGTATTGATCTGCTCAGCAGCCAGCCGCAGGCGGCGCGGGCTTTCGCCTTCATGAACCGCGCCATGTGGCAGCAGCGCCTGCATACGCTCTACGCCGAAGAGCGGCACAATGGCGGCACACGCACGTGGGCCGACCTTGATGCGCCTCACAACCGCAGTTGGCGACCTTTCCAGCTTGCCTTCATCCTGCTCAATCTGCCCGCCCTGACCGACCTGCATCATGCCGAGCGCAGTACCGACCCGGACGCGCTCGCCGACCTGCTCTGGTTCCCCACAGGCGGCGGCAAGACCGAGGCATATCTGGGCCTGACCGCCTACACGCTCGCCATTCGCCGCTTGCAGGGGATGATTGAAGGCCGCTCCGGCCAGGATGGCGTGGCCGTGCTGATGCGCTACACGCTACGCCTGCTCACCCTGCAACAGTTCCAGCGCGCCGCCGCGCTCATCTGCGCCTGCGAAATTATCCGGCGCGCGGACAGCGCCACCTGGGGCAACACACCTTTCCGGCTCGGCCTCTGGGTCGGCATGCACTCCACGCCCAACCGCACGGAGGACAGCGCGGAGATCATCACCAGCGATCACGGCATCGCCAGAGGCAAATTCGGCGGCGTCGGTAGTCCGCGCCAGTTGACGCACTGCCCCTGGTGCGGCTCAGTCATCGAGAGCGGCAAAGACATCATCGTCGAATCTCTCAACAAGGGACGCGGGCGCACGCTGATCTACTGTAGCGACTCCTATGGACAATGCGCCTTCAGTAAAGCAAAAGCGCACGGCGAAGGGTTGCCTGTGGTGGTGGTGGATGAAGAGATCTATCGCCTGCTGCCCGCGCTACTGATCGCCACCGTCGATAAATTCGCGCAGTTGCCCTGGAAAGGTGAGACACAGATGCTCTTCGGGCAGGTCGAGCGGCGGTGCAGCCGCCACGGCTTCCGCGCCGCCGACCTGGAGGATAGCGATCATCATAAAGCGCTCGGCAACTTGCCCGCCGCCAGCTCTAAACCGCACGCGCCTCTGCGCCCGCCCGACCTGATTATTCAGGACGAACTGCACCTCATCTCCGGCCCGCTCGGCACGCTGGTCGGCCTGTACGAAACCGCCATCGACGCCCTCTGCACCTGGACGGTCAACGGCAAAGCAGTACGTCCAAAAGTGATCGCCGCCACCGCAACCATTCGACAGGCCGAACATCAGGTGCGCGCTCTCTTCCTGCGCAAGGTCGCCATTTTCCCACCGCAGGGCCTGGACACCGGAGACAACTTCTTCTCGCGCCAGCGTCCGGCCACCGATGAGACGCCCGGACGGCGCTACCTGGGCGTGTGCGCCAACGGTCGCCGCCTCAAAGCCGCGCTGATCCGCGTCTACGTGGCCCTTCTCGCCGCCGCCCAGGTACTCTATGAGAAATACGGCGCGGCGGCAGACCCCTGGATGACGCTGGTGGGCTACTTCAACTCGATGAGCGAGCTTGGAGGGATGCGCCGCCTCGTCGATGACGATGTGACCACGCGCCTGCGCCGCATGGACGAGCGTGGCCTGGCCAAACGCCGTAAGCCCGTCGTCGAGGAACTGACCTCGCGCAAAAGCTCCACCGATATTCCAGAGGTGCTGAGCCGCCTGGGTGTTGGTTTCGGTGGCGGGAATAACGTGAAGCCGCTGGATGTGTTGCTGGCAACCAACATGATCTCGGTGGGCGTCGATGTCAAACGTCTGAGCCTGATGGTCGTTACAGGCCAGCCCAAAACCACCGCCGAGTACATTCAGGCCACCAGCCGCGTGGGACGCACCTTCCCCGGTCTGGTCTGCGTCGTCTACAATTGGGCGCGCCCTCGTGACCTCTCGCACTACGAGCAATTTGAGTACTATCATGCCACCTTCTACCGGCAAGTCGAAGCGCTCTCGGTGACACCTTTCGCGCCCCGCGCATTGGATCGCGGGCTGGCAGCTCTGCTCGTCAGCCTCGTGCGTCTGACTGGCATGCAGTATAGCAAGAACGATACGGCGGGCAACGTCAGCGCCGACACGCCCGCCTTCGAGCAGGCTTTCCAGACTATTCTGCGTCGCGCCGAAGAGATTACCAGCGATGCCGAGGCTATCGAGCGCGTGGGCCGCGACCTGCTACGCCTGAAAAATTACTGGGTGGCGCAGGCCAAAAAATATCCCCGGCTTGGCTACAAACCCGTACATGATGGCGTCACGCTGGGTCTGCTCACAGCGCCGGAGCGGGGCGATTGGCAACCCTTCACCTGCCTCAACTCCCTGCGCGACGTTGAGCCAATAGTAAAACTGGTCTTTGATGAGCGCCCACTGGGCGAGGATGAGATAACCGCTGAGGCACCAGTTGAGGAGGGAGAAGGCCATGACCACCAGTAAACCGTTCACAAAAAAATATCCAGTGGGCGAGATTCGCCCCAGCCAGTTGCTGCTCAGCTACGGCGTCGGCGCTATCATCGACCTGCCCCATCTCTCCACGCTCATCATGGGCCTGGACGACTGGCAAACGGTGGAGACGCGCGAGATCAAAGAGGAGCGCCTGCTACGCGCTGTTCAATCGGTGCTGGGTGGGCAGATTCGCCAGTTGCTCACGCCGCCCATTAGCCAGTCAGATAATCCCTGGGAGCATGCCAACTATGTCGGCGTGCCGGTCTCCGCCTTTCCGCGCTGGATGGTCTGCCCCGCCTGCCACCTGCTGGCCCCAGTCGAGATGGGCTACTTTAAGCTGCAAACCAATCCCTATCATCCCGACCGCACCTGTTACCGCCATGACAACTGTGGCAAACAACCTATCGTGCTGCCATCGCGCTTCATGATCGCCTGCGAGGCGGGCCACCTGGACGACTTCCCCTGGCACCATTTCGTGCATGGCGAGCGCCAGTGCAAATCCGTTCTGCGCATGCTGGAAGTCGGCGTCTCCGGCGAACCTTCAGACATCTACATCAAATGCGATACCTGTGGACAGAGCCGTCCGATGTCAGACGCTTTCAGCAGTAATGAAGAACAACGCTACCATCCGACCTGTCGCGGACGCCGCCCGCATCTGCGCGACTTCGAGAAAAAAACCTGCCAGTATCAGGCGCGCACCATTCTGCTGGCGGCCTCTAACACATGGTTCCCGCTGACTTTCACCACGCTCGCGCTGCCCACGCTCGCCGATCCGCTGGGCCAGCTCGTTGAGCAGCACTGGAACATCCTGCAAGGCGCGCAGAACGAGAGCCATATCGCAGCTTTCCGCCTCATCCCCTTGCTTCAGGAGGCCCTGACCGGCTACAGCGACGCTGAGGTCTGGCATCGTGTGGAACAAAAAAAGCGCGGTGAGCAGCAAGAGACACTTACCCGTCCCGGTGATCTCAAGGGGCCGGAATGGCAGGTGCTGAGCCATCCACAGAGCGCGCCCCAGAGCGACGATTTCGCCGCCACCCCGACCAGCGCTCCTGAAGGCTATGAAGACGTGATCGAGCAGGTCGTGCTGGTCGAGCGTTTGCGCGAAGTCTACGCGCTGACCGGCTTCACGCGCATTGAGTCGCTGGGCGATTATGCCGAAGACGAAGAGCTACCCGCCGAGCATATCATGCCGCTGGCGCGCCGTCAGCCCACGTGGGTTCCGGCAGGCGAGGTGCGCGGCGAGGGCATCTTCATCCAATTTCGTGAGCAGGCGCTGCAAACCTGGCTCCAGGCGCTGAACGTGCAGCAACACAACAGTCTCTTCCGCATGGCCCATCAACGCTGGCGGAGCGCGCGCCATATCCCCTCGCCGGAGGCCAACTATCCCGATATCCGCTACGTGCTGCTGCACACTTTCGCCCACGCGCTGATGCGGCAACTTACGCTGGAATGCGGCTATACCGCCGCCAGCATCCGCGAACGTATCTACGCACAGGCGGCGGACAGCACGGGTGGCCCGATGGCCGGTATCCTGCTCTACACTTCCGCGCCCGATAGCGAGGGCACGCTCGGCGGTCTGGTCAGCCAGGGCAAGCAGCTTGGCTACCACATCGATGGCGCGTTAGAGGCCATGCAGCACTGCGCCTCTGACCCTCTGTGCGCCGAACACACACGCATGGACGATAACACCCTGCACGGCGCGGCCTGCCACGCCTGCATGTTCGCTCCTGAAACTTCCTGCGAACGCGGCAACAAATACCTCGACCGCTCCGTCCTCGTGCGCACCATCGACCGCAACGATCTGTGCTTTTTCAGGAAATAAGGTGAATAGCAAGGTATAGTATCGTATGATCCGCCGACATGGTGAGGCTCTATCAACCGATTCTAAAAAAGTATCTCACTACCCATTGCTCTTGAAGCAAGCAATGGGTAGTGAGATACTTTATTCTCTCGATACCTGTCGTGCCTGGCAAGGCTGTTGGAGTATATCCCTCTCCAACAGTTCGCCATTGGGGCGGGTCAGATTCTTGCTGCCTTGTCGAATTTTGAGTTCTTTAATGATGAGATGCAGGCGTACCCGTCGGAGGAACAGTGCCGGGCTTGCCACCCTTCCCCTGACCAGGATCGCTGTTACCATTCCCCGCGCCCTGATTGTCGCCGTGTCCTGTCCCGGTGGGCGTGCCGTTTGTGCTGCCATGACCGGGCTGGTGGCCGGAAAGAGCCGTTGTCACACATACCGGTACCGGTGTCGTACCACACCCCTTGAGAGCCAGTGCCAGATAGCTCTGCACATTGCTATTCGTCAAGGTGCCACTGGCATTGGTTTGATCATGGGCCGCTAAATAGTGCGCATAGGTCAACAGCATATCAATCTCCCCATAGCCAAAGACGTGCTGAGAAGAGACCACTGTTCCAGTCGGGGTTGTGCCCTTGAATGTGCCGGTGTGTAATGCGCACAGCGCCATCACAGCAGCGCCCTGACTCTCTGTACTCAGGCCATATTTAGCCGCCAGTTGTCGGGCCTCTGGAAGTCCGGGACAACTCTTCTGGTGCTTGTCCTTGTTAGTATCCTTGCCATTGTTCTGATGAGAAACTGGTGAGGGAGAGGGTGTCATCTGCGCATGTCCCGTCACGGTCAGACCATGAACTATCCGCTGTCCGGCAGGAGTGGCTGCAAAGGCCACTGTTGCTCCCCCAACAACGGCTGCACTGATAAGCGCAACAATGATCAATTTTGCGTGTAGTAGACCAATCCATTTCATCGTTCCAAAATCCTTCCATCGTATCACTTCAGGAATGCTTGTCCCCAATGTGCTCCTTGCTCACTCTTCCCGGCGAGAAAAAGCGACCGAATGCACTGGCTCACAAGCATCCTGTCAGGAGTATAGTTGTCTTTGGAACCCTATTGGGTATGGGGGCCAGCCATTTTTCTCACTTAGAACGTTCCTGTACAAGGGAAATCACCTGTGATGAAAAAGCATTTAAAGAGGGAAGAATGCTTTCATGGGGAAAAGTACCGTCTGCCGTCATTTCGACCGCGAGGCTCTCTAGGTAAATTCTCCCATAGCCGTAACGACAAGAGGCAGTATGGCAACACTTCTTAATGAGGGCTTCAATGTTGCGGCATACGGAGGGGCGTCCTGAGCCGAACGCCACCGTCATTCCGCCGTAGTTACTATTTATATTTCAGCAAGAAGTGTTTTCTTCTCCGGGGAGAAGGACTCAATTCGATACATCGTGGGAGAGGCGGCTTCTATGTCTTTTTGGCGACGGACTACTGAGGACGATCCATCCGGCCAGCGGGATCGGCCACTGGTGTTTAGCGACCAGCTTGCTGGAGCGCGACGGGGAGAACCCGAATCACTCGGCGTACTCTACCGTCAGTTTCTTCCTGCCATCTTCGGCTATATAGCCATCCGTGTCCCAGAGAGAGCCATCGCAGAAGATTTGACCTCTGAGGTGTTTTTACAGATGATTGAGGGCATCGGTCGGACCCGTGCCAACGACGAGGCCAGCTTTGCCGCCTGGTTGCTGAAGATCGCACGGATAACCGTCGCTGGCTATTATCGTGAGCGGACACAGCAGTTGCTCCTCGTTTCGCTCGAACCGCATATGGGAGAGGAAGGAGATCAAAGTGAAAGTGATACCCTGCCATCTACCTCCCCAGAGGCCGATCCAGCACGCTGGGCCGAGGCCCGCGATGAATGGAGGCATGTCGTCGAAGCTATCAACATGCTTACGGAAGAGCAGCGTCAGGTGCTGATAGGTCGGCTGATTATGGGGTATGACCTCACTACCATCGCGCGTATGATCGGCAAGAATACCAATGCGGTCAAAGCATTACAATTTCGCGCCTTGCATCGTTTGCACCATTTGCTGGAAAAGTGGCAGGGAGCAGAGCAGGGGCGTAACGCTATCCATATACCACAGAAGGGGAAGGTCTTATGAACTCACCGTCTGAACGACTCAACGAACAGCTTGAGCAGCAACTGGGGAATGTACAAACTCATCCCATCTCCTCATCCCCATCAATCGGTGAGCGTGATGCTGAAGTGGACAGGCTTGTTGTGCTGGCGCAGCGTTTGCGGTCGGCCCCTTTCCTCCAACCAGACCCAGATTTTGCCCAGCAATTAGAGGAACGCCTGCTGCTACGCGCGAGAGTATTGCACGCAACCCGGACAGCAAGAGACCGGTCATGGCGGTTCTTACCCTCTCTGCGCCCCATCCTGGCCCCGGCCCTGAGTCTGGTGATAGTATTGCTAGTAGTAGGTAGCGGTGTCCTCATAGCAGGAGCACAGGCCACAAATCCTGACAATCCCCTCTATGAAGTCAAACACTGGGAACAGCATGTGCAAATGGCGCTTTCTAGTTCACCGGAAAGTCGTGCAGAACTCTCGCTGCAATTTGTACAGGACCACCTCACCGCTCTGACGCATCTTGCCAATCCTGCTGATGCACAGGCCTATCGTCAGGAATTGCAGGCTCTGGAGCAGGAGATGGAGGCAGCGATGAGTACCATCACAACCTTGCCACCAGGAATACAGCGTGACCGGCTCTTTAGCGAGCTGACCACGCTCAAAGAACGTACTTTCCACACGCTATATGGCCTGCTCCCCCACCTCGCTCTGCCAGAACGCCTTGCGACGACCACGGCACTGGCACATCTGGGGGCGAGTGTTCCTGTCTTGCAACGTGTGACCCTGACTTTGCCAACGCAGGCAAGGGGACAAGCAACCATTAGCATTCTCGGCACTGGCATTCAGCCGGGAGTTCTGCTGGTAATAGATGGTCAGGCAACAACCATCCAGGGAAGCGAGCAGAATGGCACGTTTATCTTCATCATCAGCCCGGCGGGCAGCCCTCATTACCAGGAGATCGGGATTCTGAATCCCGATGGAACCGCCGTCCAAACTGCTGCAATTATCGTAACCAATCCAGGAAAGAATGAAACCGGGAATAGCACGGCAGGTGCAAGCAAAAATAATAATACGCATAATAATGCTAACAATAATCATACGAATAAGAACAACAATGGCAACGGCCATAGTAAATCGAAAGAGATACCGCACCATTTCGCTATGAGAATTTCAGATATATAGACGAGGCAGGGATGCCTCTGCTTCTCAGGTTGGGGATGATAGCAGCCTGCCGCGCAAGGCCCTGGCGATGGTCTTTGCCATGCCGTTTGTGCTGCTGCTATCTTCTGTGGCCCCCACTACCTCATCCCACGCTTGACATCATCCATCCTTCCTGCTATGCTTGAGATGAGCATCGCGTACTCCATGACGGGAACGTACCATAGACACGTTTGAGAAGCAAAGGAGGCCCATGCAGTGTCGGAGGACTCTCATCCCCTGTCCTGGCGCACCATCTTGCAAGAGGCCATGCGCACACCGACAGAGCGCAAGCGCATCGCCCAGGCGTTGCACGTCAATGTCGTCACGCTGGGTCGCTGGCTGCGTGGGGAATCCCAGCCGCGTCCTGCTACCTTGCGTTTGTTGCCCCTGGCGCTTCCTGCCCAGCAGGATCGCCTCCGCCGCGCCTTAGAGCAGGAGTTCCCTACCCTCTTCGAGCCGTCAGCTGACACCCGTGATACCGGGCTGCCGAACGCCCCCCCACTGGATTTCCTGCTGCGGGTGTGTGAAACGGCGGCCTCTACGCCCGAACCCATCTATCAGGCGCTCTTACCAGAAATGGTGGTACAACAGGCCCTCAAACATCTCGACCCGCAGCAGACCGGCATGTTCGTCGAGGTGGCCCTCTGTACGCCCCCTGCCGAAGGCGAGCCGGTGCGTTCCCTCATGGTGCGCCTGGGACGTGGCACGCCCCCGTTCCGCGAACGCCTGGACACGGTGGCCTATCTGGTGGGCATCGAGTCGCTGATGGGAGCGACGGCCCAGAGCCTGCGTCCCCAGGCCAATCAAGCGTTGGGCGCACCGACCTCACTGGCCCCCGGCTACGCCGCACCCGGCGAATCGAGCGCGATTGCCGCCCCCCTGATGCGGGCCGGTCGCATCGCGGGCAGCCTGTGTGCTTCGAGCTGTCAGGCGTTCTCTTTCACGTCGGCCCACCAGACGGCGCTGACTCGCTATGCGCAGGTGCTGGCCCTGCTGTTGGATACATCGATGTTCATTGAGCCAACGCACCTGCAATTGGGAGTGCTTCCCTATGTGCAAGAGCAGCAGCAGTGGATGCGTCATTACTGGACTCGTGTGAACAGGGTGCTGCAAGCCAGCGCCCGGCAGGGGCAGACGATGAGCATGCAGCAGGCCGAGCGGCAGGTGTTACACCAGCTTGAACGCGAGTTGCTCGACGCGCGCAGGGAGGAGGCCCGCACCGAGACCAGTGATGCCCCGACTGCTTCGTTGTCCCAGGGCAAACAGAAAGGAAAGACCTCATGACCGACGCCTTTGAGGCTTCAGCCGAACGCAATAGCTATGTGATTGATTCTGAACATACAGCGGAGATGGCACGTTTGCTGGATCAGGATCGGATGATCACCGCCACTATGGGCTGGTGGTTCCCCGATCACATCGAACCGGAACAGCTTACCACCGTGCTCGATGTAGCCTGTGGCCCCGGTGGCTGGGTACAGGAAGTGGCCTTCCATTACCCGCATCTGGAGGTAACGGGCATAGACATCAGCGAACGCATGACGGCCTATGCGCGCATGCAGGCTCAGGTGCAGCATCTGGACAACGCGCACTTTCAGGTGGCAGACATCAAACAGCCCTTGCCGTTTGCCGATGAGACCTTCGACTACATCAACGCACGCTTTCTGGTAGGGTTGATGTATCCCTCTGATTGGGTGCCCTTGCTCAAAGAGTGCTGGCGGGTCACCCGTCCAGGAGGGCATATCTGCTTGACCGAATGTGATCGTGTGGGCGTGACCAATAGTCCGGCCTTTGAGTACACACAACAGCGTATTGAGCAGGCGCTGGCACGCACGGGGCGTGCGCTTGTTCCTGGGATTGAGGAGGCGAGGATCACGCCGATGCTGGGAGCTTTTCTGCGCGAGGCAGGCTGGCGACAGATGGGGTTGCAGGCCCATGTATTGGACTACTCTGCCGACACCGACCTGCATGTCAGTAATTGTCGCAATATTATTGCCGGCTTCACCCTGGTACAACCTTTTTTAATCAAAACAGGGGTGACGACAGCGAGTGAGTGGGAACACCTCTTAACGCAGATGCAGGTGGAGATGATGGCTCCCACTTTCCGAGGGTTGTGGTATTATCTGAGCGTCTTTGGACACAAAGCCCTTGCCTGAACAGGGCAAGAGTTCATTGCTTGTGGCCGGAGAAGCAGAAGGAGAGCTATATGCTGCGCAACCTTCCCTCATGAAGGTCGGCATGACGACGGAGCGCGAGTGGGAGCAACACTCGACCCAGAAACAATTCGAGACGATGCTCCCACTTTCCGAGGTTTGTGGTATTCTCTGAGTGCCTTCGGATACAAAACACCGTCCTCAGGTGGCAGAAGCCCTGGCCAGCGCAGCCAGCGCGAGCAAATCCTCAATCGTTTCACAGGTATAGCAGACGGGCCATTGATCATGTGGATACACAAAAGCGCATAAATAGGCAATCCCATCACGCTGGCTTGCTTCCTGGGTACACTCGATCAAGCCGTGCTGGAGCAGGGTCTCTTTAGCCTCCTGGATACGCTGCTGCATCTCCTGAGAGTGATGAGTCATAACTGTTCTCCTTCTTGACGATCAGATAGTGGCCTAAACCACAGCAAGAGTGTAGTCATATTGGCTGAGGTTGTCAAGAAAAAATGCGTAAAAATGGAGGATGTTTCTCGTTGCTTGAACAAAGGGGAATCAGGCGTTTTCGTCTGCCACTGGAGCTTGATATGAATGTGGCAGGGCTAGTTACCGCCAGATGGCTTGCACAAGGACAGGGTATTTATGAAAAAGCGTAGAAGGTAGTTTAGAAAGATTGGAGGGTAGTATGCATATTTCAGAGTATCGTGAGTATGATGCAGTTGGCCTCGCGCAGTTGATCAGGAGCGGGCAAGTTTCAGCTCAGGAGGTGCAACAAGTCGCACGAGAGGCTATTCTGGCGGTGAATCCGGCCCTGAACGCTCTCGTCGGAGGACTGTTTGAGGAAGCACTGCCTGCCTCGACCACCGGGCCATTTGCGGGAGTGCCCTTCGTTATCAAAGATTTCTCGCTGCACGCGGCGGGGGTCAAGATCGGCATGGGCACACGGCTGGCCGGAGAAGGCATCGTCTATCCCCATGATACCGAGCTTATGACGCGGTTCAAGCAAGCTGGGCTGGTCACGCTGGCGCGAACCGCGACGCCGGAGTTCGCCTTCAACGTCACCACCGAGCCTGTCGTCAATGGCCCTACACATAACCCCTGGGACCTCTCTCGCAGTCCAGGCGGATCGAGCGGGGGATCTGCGGCTCTGGTGGCAGCACACGCAGTTCCGGTAGCACACGCGACCGATGGCGCTGGTTCCATCCGTATTCCTGCGGCCTGGTGTGGACTGGTGGGACTCAAACCGACGCGAGGGCGTGTCCCACCGGGACCGGATACCGACGAACGCCTCTCAGGTCTTGGCGTTGATTTTGCGCTGGCACGGACGGTGCGAGATACGGCGGCTCTGCTTGATGCTGTACATGGGCCGGGGATTGGAGACAAATATTTCGCTTCCCCGCCAGCACGTCCCTACGCTCAAGAAGTGGGTACTCCTCCGGGGCGGTTACGTATAGCGATGACGACGCAAGCCTGGTCGGGAACGCCTGTTGACAAAGAGTATGCAAACACAGTCTCGCTGGTCTGCCGTGAACTCGCCGCGCTGGGACACGATGTAGAGGAAGCCAGTCCCCACCTGGATTGGGAGCGCTTCGTCGATGCTATCCTCCCGGTCTGGACGGCTGGTGTCGCTGATAGCGCTCTTGGCCTCGCTCAGACTCGTGGCATTGATCTCGGCCTGGATGTGCTAGAGGCGGTGACACTTGCCAGCGTGGAATATGGACGTCGCCTCACAGCCGTAGACCTGCTACGAGCGCTGCGGCTCTGTAATACCATTACTAGAGACGTGAGCGCGTTCTTCCGCTCCTACGACGTGCTGGTGACTCCAACCACTGCTAGCGCCCCTCCTCTGCTGGGCATTCTCAACCAGAACGATCCGAAGCTGACGCCCAGGGACTGGCTCAACAAACTGTTTGCCCTGGTACCTTTTACCCCGCTCTTCAACATGACAGGGCAACCAGCAATCAGCCTACCCCTGGGGCAATCGAGCGAGGGATTACCGATAGGCGTGCAACTAGTGGCACGATACGGCGACGAAGCGACCCTCCTGCGCCTGGCAGCACAACTCGAAGAGGCGCTGCCCTGGAAGCAGCGCCATTGCTCCTTAACCTGATGATGATGAGGCGTCCTTGTGGTCGCCCTGGAATACGTTACGAAGCCGTTCCTCCTCTGGCCTGCTGGATAGCTTGCCAGACCTTATAAGGCGTGAGTGGAACATCCAGGGACGTCACGCCTAGCGGAAGCAGCGCGTCGATCACAGCATTGGTCACGGCAGCGGGAGCGGCTACTGTGCCCGCCTCACCGGCTCCTTTCACACCGAGAACGTTGAGCGGACTGGGTGTCTCGGTCAGAATAAGCTCATAAGAGGGAACTTCTTTGGCAAGAGGAACAGCATAATCCATCAAGGTTGCGCTAATTACCCGCCCGCTCGCGTCGTAGGCCATCTCTTCATAGAGCGCTTGACCGATACCTTGCGTAATAGCCCCGTGTGTCTGACCCTCTACCAGCGTAGGTACCAGAACATGGCCGTAATCATCTACCGCAACATAGCGTTGGAAATTCACTTCGCCAGTCTGTGGGTCTACCTGCACGACGGCCAGGTGTGCGCCAAAGGGATACGATAAATCTGCTGGCTCGAAACCCTGCATGCTACATAACCCCTTGAGCAGTTCTTTCTGAAGATCCTCTGGGAACTGCTTTTTCTGTACGGGATCCTCGACAATACGGGCCAGTTGGGCAAATGTGTATGCCTTACCGGGAACACCGGCGACCCGTACTGTTCCCTCGTGCAGTTCAAGATCGCCCTCATCCACTTCGAGCAGGTGCGAGGCCACTTTGAGCATCTGCGCTTTCACCGCCTGCGCCGCGAGCTTGAGCGCGACGCCCCCAACTCCCATACTGCGGCTGGCAAAGGTAGCCAGCGAATGGCTGTTGGGCGTGTCTCCGATGTAGACCTCAACCTGCTCAAGAGGAACGCCGAACTCATGGGCAACTATGGTAGCAAATGCAGTGGCGTGACCTTGCCCACTATCGACCGAAGCGCTCTCGACAAGAATCTTGCCATCAGGGGAAATGCGCACCTGCCCGCTATCTGCCTGTCCGCTCATGCCCTGCCCACCCATCGCGGTACTCTCGATATAGACGCTGAGGCCGATGCCGATATACTGCCCTTGTGAACGCAAACGAGCCTGCTCAGCGCGCAGTTGCTGATAGTTCGCTGCGGCCAACAAGGTATCCAGAGCATAGCTGTAAGCACCGGAATCATAGGTCGTATTGGTGGCCGTTGTATAGGGGAATGCCTCTTGGGGAATCAGGTTCCGTCGGCGCACGTCAACAGGGTCCAGCGCGAGTTCGTGCGCAATGGCATCCATCGTGCGCTCGATGCAATAACAGGCTTCAGGCCGTCCTGCCCCGCGATAGGGGCCGGTGGGAACAGCATTGGTCTTCACAGCATGGACAATGGTCGTAATTGCCGGAATCGCATACGTGCCGGAGATCATCGAAGCCGTTGAATCGACGGTGAGGATGCTATAGTCCCCAGGATAAGCGCCCAGGTCGGCAAAAAACTCGGCTTTAAGCGCCAGCACCGTCCCATCCTTACGAACGGCGGCCTGGATACTGGCATGCTGGCCCCGACCATGTCCCATGGAGACGATATTTTCCTCGCGGCTCTCCAACCAGCGTATGGGGCGCTGCAACTTAAGCGCCAGGAAGGCCGTCACAGCCTCCTCGCCGCAGATTCTGGTCTTGCCGCCAAAGGCTCCCCCTACATGGGGAATGGTGATCTTGATGTCAGTTGGTGCTATATGCAGAATCGTACTCAGTTGGACACGCGCCAGCCAGATTGATTGACTGGAAAGCCAGACCGAGAGGGTGCCATCGGCATGCCCCTCGGCAACCATGCCTCGCGGTTCCATCGGCACCAGCGCCAGGCGCGGCAGCCGCATGTACAACGAGACGACCTTATCAGCCTGGGCGAAGCCCGCCTCTACATCGCCAACCGTCTTTTCTCTGGTGGCAGCAATATTGCTCTGCTCATTGAAGATCTTCGGCCCGTCCTTCTGGAGCGCGGCATCAAGTCCTCCAACCGAGGGCAACACCTCGTACTGCACGTCAACGAGTTCGGCAGCTTCAATTGCGGCTATCTCACTCTCGGCCACCACCGCCGCCACCGGTTCGCCAACGTAGTTGACCTCCTCCTGCGGCATGACCGGCTGGGGAGACCATGCTGAGCCTGGAAATAAATTGATAAGCAGCCCGCCTAAGTGTGCTGTGTCCGCTCCCGTTACCACCGTCACCACCCCTGGCTGGGCCAGAGCCTGTTGTACATCAATGGAGATAATACGGGCGTGAGGATAGATACTGCGCACGAAACTAATGAAGAGCATACCAGGACGGCGAATATCGGCCACATACTGTCCCTTGCCGGTGAGTAACACAGGGTCTTCACGGCGGCGTATCTTCTGCTCCGGCGCAACTGGCTGTTGAGAACGATCTGTTGCAGTTATCGTTTCACCCATGTTCTTCTTCCCCTTCTGATTGCAGAACGGGAGCGGAGAAGACCTTTCTTACCTCCTTCTGCGCTCCTCTACATTAGTAGAGTATCCGCAGAACTGTCCTCCTGTCAATGCTGGTTGCCCGATAACCAGGACTTTTCTCCGCTCCAGCCTTCGGGCGCAGGAGAGCAAACAACGAGGTCACAGCCTGACTCTGCCAGGCTGTGACCTCGTTGTTTGCTCTGTCACCTATGTCTGGATGGCTTTACTCGCCCACGTTGGCGGCGCGTAAGGTGTTGGCCTGCTCCATCGCCTCGGCGGCCTCATCTGCGCGCCCGGTCTCCTCGTAAATCTGGGCCAGTGTCTCATAGGCCAGCACCAGTGAGGGATCCATGGCGATGGCCTGCTGAGCATACTCCAGCGCCTCGTCATAGCGCTTCGCCTCGCGCAAAGCATCCGCCAGGTCATTGTAGTAATCGGCATTCAAAGGGTCACTATCGATGGCATTCTGGTAGTTCTCAATGGCCTCATCGTGGCGTCCGATGGCGTTATAGGCCGTGGCGAGCTGGAAGTAGCCTTCCGCGTCATCCTCGGAGATTTCTAGCAGTTTCCTGGCCGTCTCAATGGCCTGCTCGTACTGTCCCAGGCTATTGTAGGTGTCGGCCAGGCCCGCGTAGGCTGCGGCCAGATCATCCGGTTGCAACTCATCGGCATGCTCAATAAGCCAGCGATAGGCCTCCGCCGCCTCTGCATAGCGTTCGACCTCCAGGTAGGCTTCGGCCAGACTGAAGCGCGCGGTAATGCGCAGCGGATCGGCCTGTAGTGACTGCACATAGGCATCGATGGCCGCTTCGGCCTGCCCCTGGATCGAACGCCAGGTGCCCAGATGCTCCCATGCCTCTGCGTCCTGTGGATCGATCTCCGCGATCCGTTGATAGGTAGCGGCGGCCTGGTCGCGTTCGCCCATCTGCTCATAGATCGCGGCCAGCATATCATAGCCGCTGCGCCCATCGGGATCGAGCGTGAGCATGTAGTTAGCGGCTGATAGCGCGTCGTCATAGCGACGCATATCCAGGTAAATGCTGGCCAGTTCGGCGTAACGCGCCGGGTTGGCAGGGTCGCTGTCAATGCGCCGTTCCTGTTCCATCAGGCGGCGATACTGGTCGTTGATGCGCTCGCGCACATCACGCAGATTATCCGCTGCCGCCGGATTATCAGGATTAAGTATGAGCGCCTGACGGTAGGCCTGCACAGCATCCTGGTACAGATTCTGCGCACGGTACGAGTCGCCCACACTGGTATACAATTCATCGTTCTCCGGGTTCAGTTCCAGCGCCTGCTGGAACGTTTCCAGCGCCTCTTCATGCAGCCCAAGCTCCCCGTACAGGTTGCCCAGGTTGATATAGGCATCGATAAGTTGTGGGTCGAGATCGATGGCGCGCCGATACCCCGCGATTGCCATCTCGGCATCGCCAAGGTACTGTTGGGCCAACGCGAGATTATAGCGCGCGCGCGCGTCGCTGGGGTTAGCCTCTACCGCCTGCTCGAAAGCTTCGACGGCGGCCTCGTAGTCCCCACGTTCCGCAGCAGCGTTCCCTTTATCTGTCCAGGCTTGCTCTTGCCGACTGACAAAATGAACCGGCACCCCTTTAGCCACACTATTGTTGTGGCTGTCTTGCATCTCATCCATGTTGCTTTCCTCAAAAGATGTGTGTTTATGCCCATCCTCTCCTACTGGTGGCCTTATCCTTGCGTAGTATAACACGGGGACTCAACGGCTGCCAGAGATGAGCTATGACATGTCGTACCACATCCATACGCGATGTGGACGACACGTACACACATGCGTCAGATGCTTATTTCCCAACTCGTAGTGTCAACTGAAACTCGTAGCGGGAACCTGGATAAAATGCCTCCGTATACTCAATTGGCGCACCTGTCTCATCAAAAGAAGTTGCTGACAGACGCAGGCCCGGCGCATCTGGCTCAATGCGCAACAGTTCCGCCTCACGTGCGGTTGCCTTATCCCCCCTGAAAGACTGCTCCGCAATATAGGGATGCAGCCCCTCGGTGTGCATCAAGGCGTATAACGAGCCGTCCGCAACCTCTTTGGCACGCTGATAGACGCCCGCCGCACGCGGATAGGGCAGGTAATCCACCTCGTAGGCAACTGGCACATCATCGGCAGTGCGCAGACGTTCCAGACGTACTACCTGCTCCTCGTCCATGAGCCGAAGCTGATCACGCACCTGCTGAGAGCCGCGCGTCAACTCGCTGACCAGCAACAGGCCACCGGGACGCTTGCCACGCCGCCGCAGGTCGTCGCTAAAGCTGGTTAACTCACTGATGTTCTGCTGCACGCGCGGCTCACACACAAAGGTACCACGTCCATGCTGACGATAGAGCAGCCCCTCATGTACCAGTTCGGTTAGTGCCTGGCGCACGGTGGCGCGGCTGACATGGTACTGAGCGACAAGTTCCGGTTCTGACGGAATTGCCGTATGAGGTGCCAGATGTCCAGCTCGAATCTGCTGCTTGAGAACTTCTTTGAGCTGATAATATAACGGTAATGGGTTAGATCTCTCTAATGTTGGCATATGTTGTTTCCCTTATGTCCAGACAACAGTCTGTACTAAACGACGGTCGATGTATAGTATGTGAAGAATATATCACAAATCACTGTAGTCGTCGAGGGGGTAAAGTGACGAATCTGGGGAAAAATTATGATTTCTCCTTTTTTTGGTCTGCCTTTCAACCGGAAAACGCAGCCAACGAAGTCTCTTTGCCCCAGATTCGTGGAGATGCTCCGGTACTCAGGCTCTAATGCCAATCGATTGCAGCGCGCGATCAATCTCATTCTTCAACGCTGTCGGGCGAGGGCCAACCAGTTGGGCCACTACCTTACCATTGTTGAAAATCATCAGGGTTGGAATAGCCTGGATGCCTAGACGGCTAGCATAATACTGATGCTGGTCAATATCCATCTTGGCAAACTTCAACTTGCCCTGATATTCGCTGCTCAAACGCTCATAGACAGGAGCCAGTGCGCGACAAGGCCCACACCAGGCCGCCCAGAAATCGACAATCACAGGTTTGTCGGATTTCAGTACTTTTTCTTCAAAATCCTGGTCACCGACATGGAACAAGTTCGCATGCTCTTCCATCGTGTGTATACTCACTTTCCTTATGAACAATAGAACGGCGTTCTGTTTATTATGCTCCGCCGTTGTGCCGATAGGTCATCCTTAGCAGAAACCAGAGGCTTATACGAGCCTGTAGTTTTCCGTGGATGCCTTATCTGGTTAAGGTAACAAAATCAGTAATGTGTTGTATTCCCCCTCGACTTTGCGCGCTTATTACTGATCATCGGTACGCTAACCAGTTGATAAAGGCAAATAATACGATGGCCTGCCATTGCAAGCCATCGCCTGTCATTTACCGACGGCGTCCACCTTGCAGGATCGAAAGAATCTCCAGGATGTACAGGAACAGGTTCAGCACGGTGATAAAGATCGAGACGGTTAGCCCGATGGCATTGGGCAACGTATCGGCCATATATTTCGCGCGCTGCACGTAAACCAGCACATAACCGGAGAAGATGGCCACGCCGATGAAGGAAATGACCAGGCCAACCAGGCCGGTGTTAAAGATTCCGCCGAAGAATAGCCCGACCAGGCTGACCACCACCAGCAGGATGAGTCCGAAGAACAGGTAATCGGCCAGACGTGTAAAGTCACGTTTGGTCGTCCAGGCATAGAGGGCCAGTGCCAGTGAGGTCACGGCGGTAATCAAAAATGCCTCACCCAGCAGATTTGAGTAGCCCGCGCTGGTGTAGGCACTAATCAGTGGCGATAAGGCCATACCTTCCAGGAAGGTAAACAGGTAGAGCAAAAACAGGTTAATGCCAGGCTTTTGAATGACCAGGTTAAGTATAAAAAGCACTACCAGACCGGCAATGGCGATGATCCAGTAGGTTGCAAGCGAATGAATAACGAAAAACCCTACGAACGTACCGATCAACGCGAACACGAAGGAGAAAGCCAGCAAGCCCATCACCTTGCCGATCAGGCTGCTTGACTGCTCTCGCCCTACTGCATAGGGCATGGTTTGATACTGATAACGCGAGCCAAACGTACTGTTTCTTGGGTTATACATCTCTGAACCCCCTCTCTCTGCAATGGCCGGTAAAACAGCTAACCGGCGCTCTTTAGAGATTTTTTCCCTTGCCACCCATTACTACGCTCGGCCTACGGGTCGGGTTGCAAAATCCCGACCCTGGCCCGACATGATTAGCTCTTCAGCGCTACTTATGAAGTTTTGCGCGCCTTCCCTTGTGTACTCGACTCGTCTTCCTGATCCTTCAGAGTTTGCGCCGTGGCGACGGTATCGACAAGGTTCGTGATTGTGCAAGGCGGATGATTGCTGTCGGCGTGCCAGTAGAGGTTGCTACCGGCGGGCTTATACATGATCCCTCCACAGCGAGGGCAGCGCACAGGCGGAATGGGTTTTTGAGCATCTGGCATGCCAGTGTTCTCCTTTGTGGGCAACGATAATACAGGCAAGAAACCTTGCTATGCTACAGTCGTTACAGCTATCATACCACAAGCTCTCAAATCGCCTCTGGCCATCTCTTTCTTACAAGACACTCCACACGCCGCAAATCTCACAGAAAGCTATACCGATCTCTCCAAAAGCACGATTACGAGTATTCCAGCGGTCATACGCTACGGCGATAGAGCCACAGTTCCAGCAGCGTGCGCGCCCGCCGTTTTTGCTCTCCTGGGCCAGTTTGTGCAGTAATGCACTGCGTACTTCATCAGCACCGGTATAGCCAGGATTGTAGGCCAGATGGAGTGGGTCGCCGTGCGTATCTCCTGGCTTTTTGCCCAGTGGCAAGGTGATCTCGTGTGTTGGTGGCTGTAACTGCACTGGAGGAGCCGGAGAGGCAACCGGCAACGGTGGTGGCAGAGGCTGGCGGCGGAAATATTCGCCCCGCACTGTACGACGCCCGCTCTCGACGGGAGCTTGAGAGGGCACCATCTCTATCCGTTCTGTGCGCTCTCCATTGCCGGTAGCCGGTATGGGTGCTGCTACCTGCACATTCTGATAGGCAACATCGGGATTGTGTGTTTCCGCCGGTATCGGCTCAGCTTCTGGTGCAGGGGCCGCCGGGGGGACGACTGCTGCGGATAGGTTGGTATCGTTTCCCTCAGCGGACGTGTTCTCGACCTCTTCGCTGTCGGCAGATTCCGCTGATGTCAGCGAGAGTTGCTCCGCGTTCAACACATCGACAGCATGGTCGCCCTGTTCAGCCACGTGATTATTGTTTTCAGGCTGCTCCGGTGGATTGGCCCGCCTTCGTCTTGTCATTGGCATAGAGGTTGCTCCATATGAAGTAAAGTGAATTTGGTGTTCCAGACTACATGGTGACATGGTGGTAGACACACTAGCGCCATAAATCGCGACAATCAGGGATGGCAATAAACGTGTGTACGACATCAGGTAGCACACGTATTATATCACAGCGCAAAGAATTTGGGAAAGGGTACAGGCGCTGTCTGGGGCCAGCCGGTATCTGGATACCCAATACCGTGACATCCACAAGGGATGTCACTACATGTAGTGATGCCCCTTGTAGGAATCAGGCGGGGGATGTCATACCCTGACTACCATACCAACTTGCCCCTGGACGAAACACGAACAATAGTAGCGGCGAAAAGATACCCGCCCTCCTTGCTATGGAACGGTGGGTCCTTCTTTACTACCGAGCAAAAAACTACACGGAACCGACTTAGCTTTTGTAGTAGTCCGCGTTGATCTTAATAAAATTCTTCCACTCGGCGGGAACGGCAGACTCTTCAAAGATGGCAGTGACCGGACAGGCCGGTTCACAGGCACCGCAGTCAATGCACTCGTCGGGATTAATATAGAGTTGTTCAGCCGCCTCAAAGCCCGGCTCGTTGGATGAGGGGTGGATGCAGTCCACGGGACAGACATCGACACAAGAAGCATCCTTCACGCCAATGCACGGCTGGGTAATTACATAAGTCATGACTCTGAATATCCTCCTCTTGGCTCGCTATGTCAGTCAGGGATAGCGGCAAAGCTATGTTTTGGTCAGTCTCAGTATAGAGGGTTGCATGAGCAATGTCAATCGCTTTAGCCTCAACGCCTCAGCTTAGCTTCGTTGGCCCTGTATCGGCTCTATATAGAGGTTGGAAAAGGCTACCTCGGAGCCTTCATCCTCCACATACAGGCCGATTGCTCCTGAACTGAGGGGCATCTTTGAGGTATCTGTCACCGGCTGACCCAGCGATTGACCGTTAATCAAGAAGGAGAAGGTGTTGCCGCGCGCCTCAATCGTAATGGTATTACTGGCCGACGTCGGATGGAGCGCGGGCGTCGAGCCAGAGGTGATGAGCTTCCATTGTCCATCGTAGCGCCAGAAAGCGAATTGTGGGGTGTTGCTCGATGTAATGATCTCAAAGAGGTAGTAGTGGGATTGATTGTTGGACGAGCGAAACACCACACCGTAGTAGTCGGCCCCGTCATGTGGCCCCTGCACTTCGGCCAGCGTGACACTGAGCCGGAAGTCGCTATATTCATGATTGGCATATAGCGCCAGCGCCACATCCTGCGCCGAGGTGTTCAAGATGTAATAGTACTGCTGCTTGAAGAAAAAAGTACTGCTTGTCGGCCAATTTTGCCTATCCGCGAGCTGGTTGGTCTGTATCTGCGTGGTAAGCCGGTTTGAAACTGCGGTAGGCTGGCTGTGGCGACTGGAATGTGTCGGTATATGGTTCAGTAGTAAACCAGTACTTATCCCAATAAGTAACAGCAGGAGCGTAACGGGGATCAGCCAGCGCAGTAGTCGCCTTGTTCTGGTCTGAGCGTCTGGTCTGACATGCACGCGCGGCTGCGCTGCGATCAATCGCGGCTCAGAAGTATCCTCTTCCGACGTGAGCGCTCTCTGGCCCGTTTGCGCCAGCACACGTGGTTCGCCTGTCACCTTATTACGCGAAGAGGTAACGGCCTCGGTGAAAGCGGCATAGAAAGCTCCCGCCGTTGCATACCGCTCTTCCGGCTGTTTAGCCAGCGCCTTGCGGACTGTACGGTCGATCTCCGGCGTAATATCCATGCGTAACAGGGCCAGCGAGGGGGGGTCCTCGTGAATATGCATCAAGGCCAGGGCAAGGGTCGTGTCGGCTTTGAAGGGCAACCGCTTTGCCAGCATATAGAAGAGCGTCACGCCGAGCGAGTAAATATCGGAACTAGTAGTCAACGTTTCACCCAATGCCTGCTCCGGTGAGATGTAGTCTGGTGTTCCCATCAGCGATTCGCGGTGGATGTCCTGGTCTTTGCCGGGCTGAAGGGTTGTATCGTCTGTCTGCTGCACATAGGCAATACCGAAATCGGAGAGCATAACACGCTCGTCAGCATCGAGCAACATGTTAGCTGGTTTGATATCACAGTGGATATAACCACGCTCGTGAGCATAGTCCAGCGCCGAGGAGATCTGCCCTAGAAACCAGCATACCTCTTCCAGCGAAAGCGGCTCATGTCGGGCAATGTATTCGGAGAGCGTGCCCCCTGCCATATAGGGCATGATGATATATGGCAGACCATTCTGCTCTCCATAGCCATAAATCGGTAAAATATGGGGATGGTCGAGTTGACTGGCGACCTCGGCCTCATGCAAAAAACGCCGATAGAAGTCGCGCTGCATCTGCAAACTCATACCAGAACGAGGTAGAAAGACCTTGATCGCAACCTTACGCTCTGGCATCTGCTGTTGGGCGAGGAAGACGGCACTGGAACCGCCATAGCCTATCAAGCGTTCGAGTATACAAGCGCCAAGCGTGGTGCCGATCAGGTGGTGTCCCCTGGTCGTGGTCATAGGCTCTTCCGTCTTAACTTCCAGTCGCAAGCTGGTACACTATCGCCTACGGGTTAGCTCTGTGTTATACGATGGGTCAATGCGCGAGAGAAACCGTATAAATCTAAGCACGAAGAATCACTACCTGTCAATAGAATACGCCGTAAGGGTGTGATTCGTCACACCCTTGCTATCCATTCATCCTCTTACAAGACATAATAATAAGCTTTACCAATCTTGATCGCCAACATCTTTTCCCGTACAGACGCGATAATAACCTTCATCCCGTAGGGGCGTGATTCATCACGCCCTGCTTGCCCGTCGAGCCGCTCTCACGGTCAGGGCGTGATTCATCACGCCCTGCTTGCCCGTCGAGCCGCTCTCACGGTCAGGGCGTGATTCATCATGCCCTGCTTGCCCGTCGAGCCGCTCTCACGGTCAGGGCGTGATTCATCATGCCCTGCTTGCCCGTCGAGCCGCTCTCACGGTCAGGGCGTGATTCATCATGCCCCTACAAATTTTTCCTGCATTTAGATGATAAACTGTCCATCGCGCATGATGACGCGACCGTCTACCTCAATTGTGCAGCAGGTGGGAATGACATCCACATGGATGGTCGCGCTCCAGTCTGCACCCGTGAACTCTGGATAGGGGTTGCCGAAAGCGATATGCAACCCTGGCATCTTTTCGTCTTGCAACAGGTTGCCGCTCAGTTTCTTCAGGCTGGTTAGCGTCCCAATGGCAAATTCACCGGCCCGATTGCCGTTGGGAACAGAGAAGAGGTAATCGCGCACCTCTTTTGCCAATGCCTCGTTCTCGCTGCGCACCTCGGTGATATAGCCATCCTTCACGGTAATCAGTAAAGGTTGTTCAAGTACACCGTACTTTGCCGAGAAGAAATCGCCGAGAACGTCGCAGACCAGCACGCCATCCACTGTTGCGGGAGCGGTAAATACCTCGCCTTCCGGTAGATTGCCCCATTTGCCTTGCTCGTGATAGCGACCATGACAGGGCACCCAGCGCCAGTCGGGATGGAACGTGCCGGTCACATCGCTGCCTTTCGCCGAAGTGACGTGGATGGTCTTCGCGTTGCGCACGATGTCATAGACCTGGTTCGTCAGGCTAAAGACCTCATCATAATTCGCGCACATCCCCTCGGCCATCACGTTTTCGTCAATACCGATCATATGCCCATGTCGTGTCTTAAGTTCGGTGGCGAGGAAGGGCAGGAGCGGAATACGGAAGGCAATCTCACCTGGCTGCGCCGTTGCAATATAGTAGGTGACGGTCGGATGCGCGTTAAGCAAATCCTGGCGCAGCGTGTCAGGGAAGGCCGTCAATGGGCGTTCGCCATAATGCTCCAAAAAGCGTACCGTGACATCCGCGTGTCGATCAAGTGCCACGGCAGCCACGCGCCGCGCAATGCTCTCGCGCGCGTAATCGGTGATAATGAATACGCGATCCTGCCCGGTGACACCCATGCAGCGAATAGCATTTTCAGCCCCGAATTGCAAGCGCTCCTCAAAAGAGAGCGTTTGTGGGTCTATCGTGTGATGCTTTATCAATGTATTTTCTGTGATACCAGCCATAACCTGACTCCTCAACAAAATCTATCTAATGCTATCGTAGAGAATAGAGGGCAAAGAACAATAGACATTTGCATATACGCACATTGCCAGTTACGGGTAACATTGCCAGACTTTTGGCGATTGCCTGAGACGTAAAATTGGCGTAATTTTTATTACCGTGTTATAAATATTCGTCTATGCGTAACGTCATATACTAGTGTGGGAATAATAGCAACGTTTGTACAAACGCAAACAGGCTTTAGCCAGATACAATTCAAGCGAAAAGGATGAGTAGTGTGTTATGACGGAAACCTCGACCAGGCTCTATCCATTAGTTTCCGTCCTGACCAACCTGCCTATCAACAGGCCAACGCGCGCTTCAGCTTGTAGTGGCTACTCGTAATGATATACTGGTAGCAAGAAAGAGGCAGAGTACACAACTGTCATCGTTGTCGCCCTTGCCTGGCCTGCAAAACATCATGCAGGGGTGTCCTTCGCCATCTGTTGATAGGATAGCAAAAGGAGAACAGTATGGCTCAGCCATTTGGCGTTCCGCAAATCAAAGACTACCTTGTGCGTATGGGCTTGAAAATTGCCCACATCAATGAAGAGCAGGAACTTGTAGAGCTGGCCTTTCACGGAAGCCAGGGACAATGGCGCATGATTATTGGTTTCCAGCAGGATGGCGATATTCGTAAACTGATGTTCATTATCCCCCATGTCGCGGTCGTGACACACAAGCGGCGTCTCGATTGCCTGGAAGCGCTCCTGGCTGTGAACTATCGCATCGCCATGGGCAAGTTCGGCCTTGACCTGGAAGATGGCGAGGTACGCCTGGAAGAAGCCATTCCCGTCGCCCTGGGCGAGATCACCTTTGAGCAGTTTCAACTGGTCTTTAGTGCGCTCATGCAGACCATGGCTGTCTACCACAGCCTGATTCCGCGCCTGGTCTATAGCACGCTTTCTGTCAAGGAAGCCTTAGAGGCTTGCGAGCGAGATTTCGTGCAGGAGCTTCAAGACAATAAAGATGACGAGCAGGCGAAGGATGAGGAGCCGAAAGACGAAACCAGCCCTTTACCCTCGCATGAGCCGCCAGACCTGGACGTCAGCGACGTGTTGGCCGAGCTTTCGCGCATCTTAGAGGAAAAAAGTGAATAAGGCAAGGCATCGGCGAAGGGACAGCGTACACACAAACAGGACATCCACGAGGGATGTCCTGTTTATGTGTACGCTGTCCCTTTTTTGGGGATTAATAACATCCGATCTGCTTGGCGATCAGCATGCGCTGCACCTCGCTTGTACCTTCGCCGATCTCATTGATCTTAACGCTACGCCAGTAGCGGGCGACGGGAAATTCTTCCATGAAGCCGTAGCCGCCGTGAATCTGCACAGCCTGGTCCGCCGCCCGTTTGGCCGTCTCGGAAGCGAAGACTTTCGCCATCGAGGCTTCGCGCGTGAAGGGTTGGCCCTGCATGTACAGCCACGCCGCTTTATAGTACATCAGGCGCGCCAGTTCGATCTCGGTTGCCATGTCGGCCAGCTTGAACTGAATGGCCTGGAACTTGCTCAGCGTTTTGCCGAACTGACGGCGCTCCTTCGCATACTTCAATGCCTCGTCGAAACAGGCCTGAGCCAGCCCGACGGAGAGCGCTGCAATGGCGACACGCCCACCGTCGAGAATATGCATGAACTGTTTGAAACCATCTCCCGGTTTACCCAGCATATTCTCTTCCGGCACCTGACAATCCTCGAAGGAGAGCGGGCGTGTATCTGAAGCCTTCCAGCCCATCTTCTTGTATGGTTTACCGATAATGTAGCCCGGTGTGCCCTTTGGCACGATGATATTGGTGATCTCCTTGTGTCCGTCGGGACGCATGCCCGTGACCGCCGTAATCGTGACGCCGCCTGTGATGTCGGTACCGGCATTGGTGATGAAACTCTTCGCGCCGTTGATGTGCCAGTAGCCGTCTTTGAGTGTCGCGCGTGTCTGCGTGCCACCGGCGTCCGAACCGGCCTCTGGTTCGGTCAGGCCAAAAGCCCAGAGTTGTTCACCGCGCGTAAGTGGTGGCAGGTAACGCTCCTTCTGCTCGCGCGTGCCATACAGGTAAAACGGGGTCGTACCTAACGATGTATGCGCCTCCATCGTGATGCCGACCGCGACATCACCACGGGAAATCTCTTCAATAGCAATACAATAAGAAAGAAAATCTGCCCCGGCCCCTCCATATTCCTCTGGAAAAGGTAATCCCAGCAGTCCCAGTTCTCCCATTTTGCGAATCAGGTCATATGGAAATTTGCCGCTTTCATCCATCTCTGCCGCCAGAGGTTTAATCTCCTGCTCCGCAAATTCCCGACAGGTATCGCGAATGGCTTTCTGCTCGTCGTTGAGTTCAAAGTCCATCTCGTTCTAGCTCCTTTTTCCAGGCAAACCCTGCAAAAAAACAATCGTGCGATGTAAAAAAAATAAGGTTCGCCCATCTTGCTAGATTATACTATACGAGAGTGGGAGAGGAAAATGGAAGACTCGAAGGAGTGGGGCAAGGCGACCGCCAGGGTATGCCCCCTACAATGATTACAAGTGGAAGCTGTAATATGCCATTGTAGGGGGCATACCCTGGCGGTCGCCTTGCTTTGGGATCGTCCTGCCTGACGAGCGCCTGTACATAGTCGCCTCGTTTTGCCAGTTAGCGCAGTACATCCTCACTTATACTCTCGTTGAGGCTTTTGCGCAGCGCGGGTACCTTGTCCAGTGCCTCCCAGGGGGCATCGATATCGGTGCGCCCGAAGTGACCGAAAGCCGCTGTGGGCTGATAGATTGGACGGCGCAGGTTGAGCGATTGAATAATGCCCGCCGGACGTAGATCGAAGTGTTCATTGATGAGGCGCACGATCTCGTCGTCGGAGACTTTGCCCGTGCCGAAGGTTTCGATGAAGAGCGATAGGGGGCGTGCCACGCCGATGGCATAGGAGACTTGCAGTTCCAGGCGGTCGGCCACACCGGCGGCGACCAGGTTCTTGGCGATGTGGCGGGCCATATAGGCCGCTGAGCGATCCACCTTTGTCGGGTCTTTGCCGCTAAAAGCACCGCCGCCGTGGCGGGCCATGCCGCCATAGGTATCGACAATGATCTTGCGTCCGGTCAGACCGGCATCACCCATCGGGCCACCCGTTACGAAGCGACCGGTTGGATTAACAAAGTATTTGGTTTCACTATCGAGCAGATGCGCGGGAATAACCGGTTTAACAATGTATTCGATGACATCGTTGCGCACCTGTTCCTGATCGACGTAGCCGGCGTGCTGGGTCGAAATAACGACGGTATCGACGCGCACCGGGCGACCATATTCATACTGTACCGTGACCTGACTCTTGCCGTCGGGCCGCAGATAGGCCATCGGGCCATTGCCATTCCATGACTTGCGCCGCACCTGGGAGAGCTGGCGCGTGAGTTTGTGTGCCAGGCTAATCGGCATCGGCATATATTCTGGCGTTTCATTGCAAGCAAAACCGATCATCATACCCTGGTCGCCCGCGCCGATCTGCTCCAGTTCGCTATCGCTCAGGTGCCGCACGCTTCTGGCCTCCAGAGAGCGGCTGACGCCCATATCGATGTCGGGCGATTGCTTGCCGATAGAAGTCACGACGCCGCAGGTGCGGTAGTCGAAGCCGTATTCAGCGTTAATGTAGCCGACTTGCTCGATGGTAGAGCGTACCACGGCGGGCATATCGACCCAGGCCGAGGTGGTAATTTCACCGGCGATCAGCACCAGCCCGGTGGTGGTAGCTGTTTCGCAGGCCACGCGCGCCATCGGGTCCTGGGCCAGAATAGCGTCTAGAATAGCATCCGAAATCTGGTCGCAGAGCTTGTCGGGGTGCCCCTCCGTTACTGACTCACTGGTAAAGTACGACTTGGGGCTGTTCATAAAATTGCTCACGTAGAGCCTCCTTCACTAAAAAAAATGTCGTGCGGTCGCGCATCACCTGTGCGCCGCGAAAAACAGGGGAAGCGGAATGGGCAGAGCCGGTCGTGCAGAGGGCATAAAAATACCCCTGGCAAGGGGTATGGCTTTGCTGGCACATCCCCCTCATCTTGCGGACTTCTCCGCCGGAATTGGCACCCTTTCTGCTGAATGCAGACGGGTTGTCGGGCTTCGTCGGGCCGTTTCCCTCCACCTCTCTTGATGAGAGCAGATTGACTGCTTTATTCAGTTGTAGGTATAGGTGTCATGGTCATAGACAAGTAATGTACACTTACCACTAATTATAAACCATTCTTAGACACATTGTCAATGAACGGCAATAGCCCATCCATAAGAGCTTGCTTATCAACCGCAAGGTTATCCCTACCATGGCCGCATAGGGTAGGGGCGTCCAAAGTAAACGGTTATGGGGCGACCCTCGCGGTTGTTCTGTCTCGTGGTCGCCCCACCGTGCGGCACTCTGTCCCCGTCTACGTGCCGGACTCCCAGGAATTCAGGTAGCGATCCTGCTCAGGAGTCAACGTGTCGATGCGGATTCCCATTGACTGGAGCTTGAGACGCGCAATCTCTTTATCCAGCGCAGCAGGCAGCGTATAGACGCGCGGCTGCAGCTCTTTTGCATGCGCGAGCATGTATTCTGAGCCGAGCGCCTGATTGGCGAAGCTCATATCCATCACACTGGCGGGATGGCCCTCGGCGGCGGAGAGATTGACCAGGCGGCCTTCCGCTAGCAGATATACGTGGCGACCATCCTGGTAGGTGTATTCATCCACGAAATCGCGCACACGCCGCTTATTCGTTGAAAGCTTCTCCAGCGCGGGAATGTTGATCTCGTCATTGAAGTGACCGGAGTTGGCGATCAGCGCACCATCCTTCATGCGCTCCAGATGCGGCTGGTCGATAACGTTGATGTCGCCGGTGACAGTGATGAAGATATCGCCCTGGGAAGCGGCCTCTAGCATGGGCATGACGCGGTAGCCATCCATCACAGCCTCCAGCGCGCGTGTCGGGTCAACTTCAGTGACAATCACGTTCGCGCCCAGGCCGTGTGCGCGCGATGCCACGCCACGACCGCACCAGCCGTAGCCGCAAACGACCACCGTGCGCCCAGCCAGCAAAATGTTGGTGGCGCGGATGATGGCATCCAGCGAACTCTGACCCGTGCCATAGCGATTATCGAACATGTGCTTGGTATCCGAATCGTTGACGGCCAGCACCGGAAACTTCAGAACGCCGTTCTTCTCCATGCTCTTGAGGCGAATCACGCCGGTGGTAGTTTCCTCCATACCACCGATGATGTTGGGCAGCAGTTCGGTGCGTTTCGTGTGTAGCGTGGAAACCAGGTCGCAACCATCGTCCATCGTCATATTCGGCTTGTGATCAAGCGCGGCATTAATGTGGCGATAGTATGTCTCTTCATCTTCGCCCTTAATGGCGAAAGTGGGAATGCCATAGACATTGACCAGCGCAGCGGCCACGTCATCCTGTGTCGAGAGTGGATTTGAGGCGCACAGCACGAGATCAGCGCCGCCCGCCTTCAAGGTGATCGCCAGGTTGGCCGTTTCGGTAGTAATATGCAGGCAGCCCGCCATGCGCACACCTTTAAGCGGCTGGTCTTTGCTAAAACGTTCGCGGATCAGACGCAGAACGGGCATATCTCTAGCGGCCCATTCGATGCGATCCTTTCCACGTCCCGCCAGAGAGATATCTTTGACATCGCCCCGTGTTGATGATGTTGTCATGCTTCTTCAATCCTTCCAAAACAAGTGTATGGGTTATGGCAACTGATGCCATGAAGTCTCGCAAACTGTTTCTCTGTTGGATGCCAGTTCCCTGAGAAAAGTTTCATCCGTTATGCATTTTATGAATTGTGACCCCAACTGGGATCGAAATGCGAATAGGCCACTAGCTCCTGGTAGCGCGTTTTAATGTCTTCCATCGTTAGCGTGCGTAAACGGTTAATACTGAAGTCGGCGCAGGCGAACGAACCGATGATATTGCCATGCACAACGGCGCGTTTCAGATCATCAATAGCATAACGTCCCTGCGCGTCGGCTGTAACAGTCGAAAGATAGCCCAGCATGCCGCCGGCAAAACTGTCTCCGGCCCCCGTCGGGTCAATGACCTCTTCCAGTGGATAAGAGGGCGCGCTGAAATATGTGCCGTCCGCGCCGAAGAGCAAGGCCCCATAGCTGCCCTGTTTAACGACCACGTACTGTAAGCCCAGCTCGAACAGGCGACGCACGCCTGTGACAATGCTGGCCTGTTCAGTGTACTGGCGCACTTCCTCCTCACTCATCAGCAGTATGTCCACACGCTTCATTACCTCGGTGAGAGCGGCACGCTCGGTCATCAACCATAATTCCATCGTATCCAGCACTTTGAGGTGCGGCTGGCTGACCTGCTCCAGCACCTCCATCTGTAACTGAGGCTGGATGTTCGCTAGAAAGAGCAGTTCGCTGCTGCGATAGGAGTCTGGGATGCGCGGGTGAAAATCAGCATAGACACCCAGTTGTGTGTCAAGCGTATCGCGGGCGTTCATATCCATGTGATAGCGCCCGGCCCAGCGGAAGGTTCTGCCATCCTTAATCTGCAATCCCTCCAGGTTGACATTGCGTTTACGCCAGAAATCCAGATACTGCTGGGGAAAATCACTGCCAACGATAGCGACCAGGTTGACCTGGTCATAGAGCGAGGCGGCGGTAGTGAAATATGACGCGGCTCCGCCAAGCACCTCTTCCACTCTGGCGAAAGGTGTTTCTACCACATCCAATGCAACTGAGCCAACAACTAAAATGGACACGTCTCTTGTTACATCCTTTCATGTCATATATTACATATACTAAAAAGCGATACCTACACGGGAGTTGCATCGCTTAAATGCTCGATCACCCCATCCAGAAAGGCCAGCGTTCGGTCAAATTTATCACGCGCCATCTCGCGCGCAGGGGCGGTATTGAGCGATTGATAAAGGTCGATAAAACGTTCCTCAATATGGCGCAGGAGCGCGGCCAACGCATCGCCTGTCACAACGCGATGGGAATGGCGCATACCAAATTCGATGAGCGACGTGACCACCGCCAGGCCGCTGAGGCGACCCAACTTGTCCGCGTCGTAGAGGATACGCCCCTCAATAGGTAGACGCGCTCGCTCCTCGTCCGAGGTTGCCACGATAGTATGTGTGAGAATGGCCTGCTTTACAAGCTCAATACACTGCTCCGGTACATGGCGGGCGCGCAGATACGCTGCCGCCATCTCCGCCGAAGCGTACTGATGATCGTGAAAACCATGTGTGACGGTGGATATATCGTGCAGATACGCGGCAATTGTTAATGCCGCCAGGTCTGGTACTGGCTCGCCCTCATTGGCTTGCATCTCTAATTCCAGCGCCAGCATTTTACAATTAGCGACTACAGCACAGGTATAGCGAAAGCTCTCACTGCCCAGTACCTCTTCCGCATACTGTGCCACTTCATGCAGGATATTCTTTTCCATTATGCATCCACCTTCCCTGCATATTCCTGACGCCGGTTGGTGGATAGAGAGCACATCTGTTGAAGCACACTAGCGTATGGCGGGCGGGCCACGCCGCGTTCGGTGATGATGGCGCTGACATAGCGGTGCGGTGTGACATCGAAGGCCGGATTAGCCACGTTGACACCCCTGGGAGCAAGCTCTACTCCACGAATACTCGTCACTTCCTCCGGGGGGCGTTGCTCAATCGGAATCAGGTCGCCGGAAGCCAGACTCAGGTCGATAGTGGAGCAGGGTGCGACGACATAGAAGGGAATCTGGTGAACATGAGCCAGCACGGCCACGCTATAGGTACCGATTTTGTTGGCAACATCGCCGTTGGCGGCGATACGGTCAGCCCCCACGAAGACGGCTTTAATCGCTCCCTGCTGCATGAAATAACCGGCCATGTTGTCGGTAATCAAGGTAAGCGGAATATGCTCCTGTTGCAATTCCCAGGCGGTGAGGCGCGCACCCTGCAAAACCGGGCGCGTTTCATCCACGAAGACATGTACGTGCTTTCCCCCCCGATGTGCGACGTAGATTGGTGCCAGTGCCGTCCCCCAACCGGCGGTTGCCAGGGCACCCGCGTTACAGTGCGTCAGCAGCGTGTCTCCATCGTGAATGAGTGTAGCGCCGTTGATACCCATTTGCAAACACGCGGCAGCATCCTCGTCGGCGATAGCCTGAGCCTCGCGCTGTAATTCCCGCGTCATCGTGACGGCAGTGACCTGCGCGTGATACAATTGATCGGCACGGCGCTGCATGCGCTCAATGGCCCAGAACAGGTTGACAGCGGTCGGGCGGGCACGTGCCAGCATCTTCCCGCTTTCCTGCACGTGGGTGTAGAGTTGTGAGATCGGTACAGTTTCGTCATGCGTATGCAGAAAGCGATAAGCCGCCAGCGCCATGCCGAAGGCGGCTGTCACACCGATAGCCGGAGCACCGCGTACTTTCAAGCTGGTAATCGCTTCCGCGACTTCCTGCTCGTGGTGCAAATACAAGTAATGTACCGCCTGTGGTAGTTGTGTCTGGTCAAGCAAACAAACCGCTGCTCCCTGTGCATCTTCTGCCCACCATACGGTACGCACAGCGCTCTGTAAAGGTTTATCGGTCATGAAAACGCTTTCCTCCACCTCGTTGCAGGCTTGCTATGTTCCGGCTTCCCTCAAGCATGGCCCATGTAGCTGATGGTTATGGCTCTTTATTGTAACGAGAACCTTGCTTGCAGCAAGCTTCAGTTTAGTAGACTGCCCCCAAATAGTACTAATACCAGGGGTATTCGTTGCTAGCAATTCACCAAAGTATGCTACCATGATAGACGATACATGCCGCATGTGCAAGTAGTATTTCGTTCGTTTCTTTCTTTATAATCTCTATCGAGATGGCCATCTTGCTGTCTTCTGTCTCAGCCGGTGTGCCACACGGAACGAACGAACTCTTGTCATAATTTTACCATGTTACTGAAAGTCTTAATTGTCCGTTCCACTACACAGAAGGATCAAGCCTTTCCGAATGCGGAAGGATGGTACACAATGGTATGGGTACCATGCTTACAATTTTCGGAGATGCGCGCCAGGTTATATCTTGAGGGAACGGACAGGATGAAACTTGTAGCCATCGAAGGGATTGTAGCGCATGGCCCGGGTGGAAACAAAAGAGCATACCTGGTCGTTTGATCAGATTTATGACGAGTATAAAACACCTATTTATAATTATGTGTATCATCTCGTAGGTGACCGCGAGCAAGCTGATGATTTGACACAAGATACCTTTTTAAAAGCTTTTCGCGCTCTACCTAAAATGGACGCTAACTTAAAGTTATCGGCCTGGCTTTATCGTATAGCAACAAATACTGCATACGATGCATTACGCCGTCGTAAGTTAATCGCGTGGATGCCCTGGCAAGACCTGGATCATGAACCGGCCGATGTGGAGAGCGCAGACCCACAAGAGATCTATGGCACCACCGAACTGGTGCGCGCGGCCTTGCGCCGGATGCCCGCTCAGTATCGTGCCGCTTTGTTGTTGTACACACAAGAGGGTTTTTCATATAGTGAGATTGCTCAGGCACTGAATATCGCTGAAAGTGGTGTGAAGATGTATCTCTCACGTGCCCGTCAGTCATTCCGTGAACATTATCGTGCCTTGGAACAGGGAGGAGGCAACACATGAGCTGTGAGCGGGTCGAGGAGCTGCTGAGTGCCTACCTTGACGAAATGCTCGCACCGGGGGAGCGCCGTAGCGTCGCAACTCATCTGCGCAAATGTCAACATTGTCAAACTATTCTCGATGACTACCGCCGCTTTGATGCTCTTCTCGCTCAATTGCCACCCGTCAGTCCTGGGCCAGCGGTGCGTCAAAAACTGTTCACCTCTCTGGCCCAGAATCCTTTGCCCGTTACGGATGAGCTTCTACCAATACCGGTAGATAGATATATCGATAGCTACTCACCAACACGTCCCAGCTTGCCCTCTCTTCCTGATGTGTTTTCTTCTAACACAACCCCTACGCGCCGCCAGCCCGCGTTACGTCGTCCGTTGCCCATTGGCAGCAATGACTTGACGCGGAAGGCCCCGGTCGTAGCACCACGTAAATCCAGTGTGGGCCAGCGCGCCTTGCTGGGCGTTATCGCGGCAGCCCTCTTGCTGGCCGTGGGTATTGGTAGTATCATGGGTTGGCAACTGATGTCCGCTACACAGCAACAGCGGGCCACAGGTTCAGGTAATGCGATCACACCGCCCGCCGGTTATTCGTCTACTACGTTGCCTCTACCCGCAGGAAACCGTTTCGTCTTCCTGCACGCGGGTGCTTTATGGAGCGCTTCTACTGACACCTCACCTGCCCAGGCGCGTCTCACCCCCCCGAATGTGACGGTCGGGGGGCGCTGGCTTGTCAGCCCTGCCGCGCCTGGTCAGGCCGCCGGAGATATGCTGGCCTATATTGATATTCAACATGGCTATGTGCATGTGATCCGCAGTGATGGACAGAATGATACTGTCGTACCACTTCCTCTGCTCGGTAGCCGCGCTCCTACCGCTGCGCTCTGGCAAACTGCTGAGGGGCAAGCGATCCTTAACGGTCTTTCCTGGTCGCCCTCTGGCGCTCAACTGGCCTTCGTTGCCGACCCACAGAGCAGCGGTAAACCCGCCCTCTATATCTACACGCTGTCATCCAATAGCGTGCAGGTTGTGGCTCCATCGCAAAATGGGGTCGCCGCCATGCCTGTCTGGTCGCCAGATGGTATCCGCCTGGCTTTTGCGCTGACAGAGGCAACGGGGACAGCCACTCAGATTATCGACTACAATACGCGCGATAAAAGCTTCCTTGCCGTAGCAACGATCAATGCACCCGACACGCTGTTCTCGCTGAACTGGTCGCCCGATGTCGCTCTTCCGGCCATCACCTGGAGTACCGGCTCTGACGGTATTGTACATCGCGTCGAGATTGTTGTGATTGACATGATGCATACTCCACGTCTGTTGGCGCAAGGTAATTTCTCGCAGGCCATCTATGCCAGTGAGGCTAATAACGGCGTTGGTGGCTGGCTGCTGGTCGATGCGCAGAGCGGGCCGATATCGCTTGAAGATGTCAATCTTGTCGGGGAGAGCAGCATTCTGGCACGTGGTCATGCGGTAACGCTGGCACAGTGGTCGCCTGATGCCGATTTCGTAGACTACCTCGTCACGACCAACGCGAGCATAAGTGCGCTCCATCTTGTCAATCTGGCAAACGGCGAGAATCGTGTGGTTGCCGACACCGTAGCAAGCACACCATTGCCCGCCTGGTCTACTGATAGCCACAGGCTGGCTTATAGCACAGGACAACAGATCTATATATACACTGTTGCCTCTGCCTCTACCTCACCGGTATCGTCCATCACAGCGACTGTTTCCGCGTTGTTCTGGTTGTTGCCCTCCCCTTCCGGTACATCAACATTATTGCTGGTCACATCACAGGGGATGCTCTATGCAGCGAGTGGCACCAACCAGCCTGCCAGCAAATTAAGCATCGATAATGTGCAGGGATCGGTGCAGTGGACGCAGATTCCGTAAGAGCGGAGATTGATTCCGTTCGCACCACGTCATTGTGTGATTCCCGTGGAACAACGCACTTTCAACTGGCGTTGTTCCATGTGCGCAATATGCACAGCAGGTTCAGGCGGGATCAATCTCCGTTCCTACAGTTCCTGGCTCTTCGTCTTAACGATGTTCGTAACACGCTCGATAAATTGCGAGAGCGGCATGGACTTGAGGTCTACATTCGTGCGCAAGCGTACCGAAACCGCTTCGGATGATGCCTCTTTGTCGCCCACCACCAGCATGTAAGGAATCTTTTGCAGTTGCGCCTCGCGGATTTTGGCGTTCATGCGCTCACCGCGCGCATCAACCTCGGCGCGAATACCCTCGGCCTTGAGTGCCATCTGCACGACGTTGGCGTATTCGTTATGTCGGTCGGCGATAGGAATGATCATGGCCTGCACGGGCGAGAGCCAGACTGGGAACGCGCCGCCAAAATGCTCGATCAGCATCGCCATGAAACGCTCCGTAGAACCCGTCACAGCGCGGTGAATCATCACCGGACGATGCATCTGCCCATCCTCGCCCACGTATTCAAGCTCGAAATTCTCCGGCTGTACGAAATCAAGCTGGATCGTGGAGCATTGCCACTCGCGGCCAAGCACGTCGCGCACCATGAAGTCCACTTTCGGGCCATAGAAGGCGGCCTCGCCGATACCGACCTCGTACTGAATACCTTTACTCTCCGTTGCAGCGCGTAACGCCGACTCCGCCGCCCGCCAGACCTCGTCGCTGCCCACATACTCCTCCGGCTTCTGCGGATCGCGCAAGGACAGGCGTACCCAGTAGTCCGTCAAGCCATACGTCTGAAAGACTTCGTGCGTCAGGTTAACGGCGCGGTTGAACTCCTCCTGAATCTGGTCGGGCCGCAAGAAGACGTGCGCGTCATCTTGCGTCAGGCTGCGCACGCGCGCCAGTCCCGTCAACGTGCCGGCCTTCTCATAGCGGTAGAGCGTGGCGAACTCTGCGTAGCGAATGGGCAAGTCGCGGTAGCTGTGCATCTGCGATTTGTACAGCAGGATATGATGCGGACAGTTCATTGGCTTGAGGATATAGGAGTCATCCTCTGACAGTTCCTGTTCGCCCTTCATCACCGGAAACATGTTTTCGCGGTACGTATACCAGTGCTTGGACGTTTTGTAGAGGCGTACTTTGCCGAGGTGCGACGTCCAGACGTGCTGATAGCCGTAACGTTCTTGCGTCTCGCGCACGTACTCTTCCATCAAGTGACGCAGCATCTCGCCTCGCGGCAAGAACATGGGTACGCCGGCGGGCAGGTCCTCGCTCATGACGAACAGTTTGAGTTCGCGCCCAAGCTTACGATGATCGCGCTTTTGCGCCTCTTCCAGACGCCACAGGTACTGATCGAGTTCCTCCTGCGTGAACCAGGCCGTGCCGTAGATGCGTTGCAGCATCGGGCGACGCTCGTCACCACGCCAGTAGGCCCCGGCTACGCGCATCAGCTTGAAAGGTCCTATCTGCCCCGTATGTTCTACATGCGGCCCTCGACACAGATCGAGGAAGTTGTGTTGCTGGTAGATGCCCACCTCCTCGTCTGGCAGATTCTCGATGATCTCGACCTTGTAGATCTGCCCCTTGTTCCTGAAGTACTCCAGCGCCTTCTCGCGTGGCCAACGATCTCGCAGGAAGGGGTATTTCCCGTCGATAATGCGCTGCATGCGCCTCTCGATCTCCGGCAGGTCGTCCGGTGTTAGCGCGCGCGGCAGGTCGAAGTCGTAGTAAAAGCCGTTCTCGATGGCGGGACCGATGGCGAAACGCACATCGGGAAACATCTCCTGCACCGCCTCGGCCATTACGTGCGCGGCAGAGTGGCGCATGCGTTGAAGCGGCGTATAATTCACCGATTCCATTTCTTGCATTTCAACTGACATAGTTTTCAAACCCTCCTTTAAATTTGTTTGCGAGCAGACGACACACGCAAGGCAATAAAAAAACCCTTTCATCCGCACATGGGACGAAAAGGTTGTGACTTTCGTGGTTCCACCCACCTTCCGCGCTCTTCCCAAAGACAGACAACAGCGTCATAGCCTGACGTCCGCGAAGACTATCAAGCGCTGTCTTGCCGGGCGTTCCCCTGTTGGTCAAGAGGAAGAACGCGCTCGTGCGACCGGTAACGTGGTCGATGCGTGTACTTTACTGTCTCAGTACAGGCTGGCGAGGGGTATCGCTCTTCTTACTGGCAGGAACACTTGCAGCCTTCGGTGTTTCCTCTCTGCATGCCCCTGGGAAGGGATATGTCTCGCGTATCTTGCCATGCTCTGTTCGTTTTTCAGATTACCCTCTAGGATACCACAAGCGCGGACAAAAGTAAATAACTTTCTTGTGTATATGAAGAATGGCGGAGCGTCTGTTGCGGTATAATATACTTGCGCGGATGCAGTACAAGGTACCTGCCGTATCCTGCGTTATTCATCTGCTGGACGATACGCCGATGAAACCGTCACCAGCGAGGTGGCCGGTGGCGGGCAAGCAGGAAGAGCAGGTCTTCCCGTATCATGTGGTTGAATTAAGTCAATGGACATCTGAAGATCTCATCCAGCTTGGCGAGGTCACGCTATTGCCCTTGCTGCCCTTCACAAAGGGCGGCAGGAGTCGGGAAACCATTACGCGGATGTTTCGTCTGATTGAGCAGAATGCAATGGTAAGCGAGGCAGACAAGCATACCTTGGAACTGATAGGCTTTACTTTTGCATCCTTAATCTTAGAGCGTAAGCAGAGCAGCGAGTTAGACTGGCTTATCAGGAGGTTTCAGAGCATGTACGATATATTACAGGATACTCCTATCTTTCGAGAAATCAGGCGCATTGCCCACGAAGAGGGTCACGAAAAGGGACGGCAAGAGGGATGGCAAAAAGGACGACAAGAAGGACGACAAGAAGGACGGCAAGAAGGACGGCAAGAAGGGCAGTTAGAGACGGCTCGCCGCTGGCTGCTGCGGATGACGCAGACACGATTCCGTCCGCTAACGCCTTTAGTACAGCAGCAGGCGGAGCGTATCACAAACCCGGATGTGCTGGAAGAACTGATGGTACAGATCAATACAGCGCAAAATCTTGAAGAGGCGTGGCATGCGTTCTCTCAATGGGTAGAGAAGCAAAATACGCAGTAGGTATGGACGTGGTAAGCCATTCGTGCTATCATTGACCGGAAACATGTGCCGTGTAGTCTTATAAAGACGCGAAAAAGGGAGTTGTTACTGCATGCATTTCAACTTATATCAATGGCTCTTCACCGACCCCGCTACTGCCGGAGCCAATGCAGGACTGAGTGGCCCGGAAAAGTTCCATTTTCTGTGGCCCTGGCTCATCTTTTGCTGCGCCGGTCTGCTCATTGCTTTCTACTACTCTGTTGAGGGGCGCAAGCGTTTCGTCAAAGATAAGCCGCTCATCAAGTACATGCTGGATCGCTATCTGGGCTGGTTCGCGGTCATCTGCTTCATTGGCTTGCCACTGATTTTCGCGCGTGTCTTCCTGGATTCCTACTTCTTCGCCTGGCGCTTCTGGCGCTACCTCTGGTTGCTTGGCCTGGTGGCCTGGGGCATCACCTGGCTGGTGTATCTCGTGGCTAAGTATCCGAAGGAACGCGCCAACTTCATCGCCTGGCAGAAGCGTGAGCAGTACATTCCGAAGAGCAGCAAGCGCAAAGCGAAAGCTGCCTCGCGCTAAAATGCCCCCATCAGCATAGTAGGGGCAAGCACCCTTTGCGGTTTGCCCTGTGGGATGGTAGATGAAGCCGAACAACCATACCGCAATTATTCTAGCCGGTGGTCAGAGTCGGCGCATGGGCAGGAACAAGGCTCTCTTGCCCTTGCCCGGCAATCCACAGCAGACACAGGTGACGCTGGTAGAACACATGGCGTCGCTGCTGCTGGCTCATTGTCAAGAAGTTGTCCTGGTTGCCCGCGATGAGCAACAAATGGCGCTCTATGCCTTTCTATCCAACGTGCGTTGCGTGATAGACCAGGTGCCCGATGTCGGCCCGCTCATGGGGGTCTATAGCGGGCTATGCTCCCTTTCATCGACGCATGCGCTGGTGACGGCGGTCGATATGCCCTTCGTGCAACCTGCAATGATTGCATTTCTGCTGGAGCAATGGCGTGAGGACGAGTTGCTCGTCCCTGTCGTCGCTGGCATTCCGCAGGTCTTATGTGCCGTTTACCCCACCGCACTTTTACCGGTGATTGAGCAGCGCTTATGTGAGGGCAGGCGCGATCTGCGTTCCTTGCTCACTACGGCTCATGTGCGCTACGTAGAAGAGGCGCAACTCCGTTTGATTGACCCGGAGTTGCGCTCATTTATAAACCTTAATACTCCCGATGAATGGCGCAATGCAGGTTATATGTAGGAATGCCACCGGTGAATATCCCTGCGCCAGCGCCGTTGGGCCATCGCCTTCAAATCTTCCTCAAAGCCGCGCAGAGTAAGCCATTCGCGGCTCGCACCCGTCACCACCACATCGACCTCCTGTAATTGTTTGATAGAGGCGGCTCCAGTCAACTGCATCGCAACCTTCAATTGTGCAATCACCGTCTCCAGCAGTTCACAGACACTTTCGTAGCTTTCGCTGGCGGCCTTTAAGAAAGGGAAAGCCATGCCGACGATGCTCGCGCCCAGCGTGATAGCGCGCGCTATATCCAGTCCACTGCGCACACCTCCGGTAGCAATGAGGGGCAGGTGAGCGGTAGAAGCTTCCACGATAGAGATGGGTGTAGGTATGCCCCAATCACGGTAGAGCAGACCGATAGTGAGGGTGCGTTCATCGCCCCGTGAACGAGAACGTGCCGCCTCCATGGCTGACATGCTGCTGCCACCGGCACCACCGACATCGATAGCAGAGACGCCGCAGGAGCGCAGCAGCAACGCCTGTTCCCGGCAGATGCCTGCCCCCGTCTCCTTCGCAATCACCGGCACAGCAACCTGCTGCGTGATCTCCTTGAGCGCTGCCGCTTCACCGACCGCCCGGCGATCCCCCTCCGGCTGCGCTGCCTCTTGCAGACTGTTCATGTGTAATGCCAGTGCGTTCGCTCCAATCATCGAGATGGCCTGTCGTACCTGCTCAATCGTAAATGCTGCATGACGGGCCTGGGGGATCAACTGTGGCACGCCAATGTTGGCGATGAGAAATGCATGAGGAGCGTGTTCGCGTGTAATGGCATAACTTACCGCGACTTCCGGGTCTACAAGAGCCGCGCGCTGGCTGCCCACGCCTAATGCCACACCATACTGCTCGGCAGCGCGCGCTAAATTGCGGTTGATAGTGGTTACATCGGGGTGTCCGCCTGTCAGCGAGGAGATGAAAATCGGATAGCGCAGGGTATGGCCGAGAAAGGTCACGCTGGTATCTATCGCCTCCAGATCAACTTCTGGTAGCGCTTGATGCACAAATTGAATATCATTCCAGCTCGCGCGCTGTGGAGCAGATACATCTTCTCCCAACGCAATATTCACATGTTCGATTTTTCGTTGTTTAACTTCTTCTGTCATAAGTGGCCTGCATCCTTTCTCGCTTTCTCTGCCTCCTACACACAACGATCAGGTAGAGCAGAGGAATACCAAAGATGAGCGCTGGTTCATAAGTTGCTATCGGTTCCCCCACTAGCCGATGGAATGGATAGAGTAGCAGAGAAGTACCCGATAAGACTAACACGGTGCCTGCGAAAGCATCCAGACCGCCCAGCACGATAGCCCAGAGAATCCAGAGCATGTACCAGGGCCAGAACCAGCCCGAAACAAGTATCATGTACCAGAAGACGGCTATGCCGCAGCTACTGAGTAGGATGTCGTAGCCCGCAAGGTGCATTTCAGCATCATTCTGTAAACTGTGATGCCGTGCGACCGGCGTGGTCGGGGCACGCTTCACGCGGCTGAAGAGATGCGCGTAGATCAGTACAAAGATTAGCGTCGCAGTGGCTCGCAGCGTGATGTCGGCAGAGAGAAAGGGGTGCAGGAACGAAGGGAAGTGCAGCGCATCGGCCACAGCCAGAAAAGCCAGTTGTAGAGGGATGGCAAAAACGCCGACTGGCGAATGGATGAAGTGGGCCATATCGATGGCAGAGGTAAGGGCGAAGAAGGTTGAGGCCCCCCGCCAGAACGGAAAGAAGATAGTGACGGCAGGAAACAGAGTCATCGCGGCCCGCCAGATGCATCCCCAGATAATCCGTCGCATGTGTTGCTGTGTGCGCAGGTCAAACCAGATGTAGAGCGGTGCAACCAGCATTGCGATCAGGTTGATGCTAATCGCAAGGCCGAAAAGCAGGCAGACGCCGAGACGATGCCAGAGCGTCGAACCCTGTACTAGCAGCCAGACGGTCACGAGCAAGGTCAGTAATAGTAGTCCCTCGCTATGCCCGCTTCCGCTCAATTCGATGACCGCCAGCGGATTCCAGGCATAGAGTAGCGTTCCCAGAAAGCGGCGCGCAGGCGCAATGCGGCTCAGGATGGCCCAGACCAGGATACTGTTGAGCAGGTGTGTCAGCAGCGCCAGTCCTTTAAAAAGCAGCAGTGTCTGAGCGGGTGCTGTGCGCAAACTGACCAGCAAAGAGCTAACACACAGCCAGAGCGGCCCATAAATGTTAGGTGCTGTGCGGCCAGAGAGTACCCACTGAAAGTACGGGTCGCTGGCATACTGGTAAGGTGCTGTATTCAGCGGGTCTGCTCCATAGATGACCAGGATGCGCCCGGAGAAGATATACGTGAATACGTCGTCAGAGAACAGACGAGGTTGAAAGAGCAATGTCATGCCAAAGACGAGAACACCGACTAGCAGAAGCAGCAACCAGCGTGAGGATAGCATCTCTTGATAGAGCCGTTGTAGCGGTGGTTGGCTTTGCGCAGTCATCCTGGCCGCATGGATTGGACGCCAGAGCAGGTAGATTAGCATGCTATAGAGGCTAAAGAGAGCGCAGATGACAAACAGAAGCAGCCATGAAGAAACCTTCCCCCGCCACAAGAGCGCTGTGAGAGAAGGGCCGACGAACCGTAACAATTCCTGCATCGGCACAAGCGTCCATGGATAGGCGGCGGCAATGGGCGTCTGAAAAAGCCTGAGCGATGGCAGGGGCGAAAGCGCGACGATCAGAAGGTACAGGCATTCAGAGAAACAAAGGAATAGCAGCAGGAGCAGTAATCGCTGCTGTTTTGGTCGGGTCACGCTGGTTGCAGGTACGATTCGTTCTGTTGTGATCAAACAAGTATAATCCTCGTGGCAGATTCCATACAACGTTGAAGCTACCACAACCTTCCAACATGCTTTTTCTAAGTATAACATATCTGCCAGACAGGGCATATGCGCGGGGCGAGCGTGCATGCTGGCATACAGTTTGAAACATAGACACTGGAAGAGTGCATGTGCTATAAAGAAAGAGCAGTAAACTGAACATCAATAGGATGTGTTAGTACCCCCCCGTTCCAGGTAGAGGGAGAGAGCAATGGTGACTTCTTTTCACGAAGGTGTTCCGCTTTGGGAACCCACCGAAACACGCAAACAACAGGCCAACGTTGTCCGCTATATGCAATGGCTCGCACAGCATAGGGGCTTGAAGTTTCAGACCCGCGACGAATTATGGCAATGGTCTGTCACCCAGATTGAGGACTTCTGGGCCTCGCTGTGGGATTATTTTCAGATCAAAGCCTCAAAACCCTACACGACCGTATTGCCGGAGCGCAAGATGCCCGGTGCCGATTGGTTCCCCGGTGCCGAGTTGAACTACGCTGAACATGCCTTTAGAAACGCCACACTCGATGCTCCCGCTGCTATTTTTCGCTCTGAACGAGTGCCGTTACGCACCGTTTCCTGGCAGGAATTACGGCAAAAAGTGGCCTCACTGGCCTACAGCCTGCGCGCGCTGGGGGTGCAGCGTGGCGATCGCGTTGTCTCCTACATGCCCAACATTCCCGAAACCCTGATGGCCTTCCTGGCTACTGCCAGCATCGGTGCCATCTGGTCAAGTTGCGCGCCAGATTTTGGCTTCGGCAGTGTCATTGACCGCTTCAAGCAGATTGAGCCGAAAGTGCTGTTCGCCGTTGATGGCTACCAGTATAACGGAAAACCTTTTGATCGCCGTGAACTGGTCGCGCAGATACAGCAGGCGCTGCCCACATTGCAGAAAACTATTTTTGTACCGTATCTGTCTGAGCAGGCCAGTATGGAAGGGTTGAGCAATGTCGTGTCCTGGGCCGAGATGCTGAGCCATCCAGAGGCCGAACTGATTTTTGAGCAGGTGCCTTTCTCACATCCCCTCTGGATACTCTACTCCTCTGGCACTACCGGTCTCCCCAAAGCGATTGTGCAAGGGCATGGTGGTATCTTGTTGGAACATCTGAAGGCGCTGGAGTTTGAACTCGATCTCAAACGTGGTGAGCGCTTCTTCTGGTTTAGCACCACCGGCTGGATGATGTGGAATCTGCTGATTAGCGGCCTGCAAATCGGGGCGACGGTCATGATGTATGATGGCAGTCCTGGCCATCCCGACCTTAACACGCTCTGGCGTTTCGCCTCTGAAACGGGTATCACGCTCTTTGGCACCAGTGCCGGTTTCATTACCTCATGCATGAAGGCTGAGATTGATCCTGGACGAGATTTTGATTTCAGCAAGCTTAAAACCATCGGTTCGACCGGCTCACCGCTGCCGCCGGAGGGCTTCCAGTGGATTTATGAGCATGTCAAACGCGATGTCTGGCTAGCTTCGATGAGTGGGGGCACCGATGTCTGTTCCGGCTTCGTCGGTGGCAATGTGCTGGCTCCCGTTTATGCCGGTGAGATTCAGTGTCGTGCGCTGGGTGCCAAAGTAGAGGCTTTTGATGAGCAGGGCCATTCGATCATCAACGAGGTCGGAGAACTGGTCATTACCGAGCCGATGCCCTCTATGCCGCTCTTCTTCTGGAATGATCCGACCGGCAAACGCTATCGTGACAGTTACTTCGAGATGTATCCCGGTGTCTGGCGGCATGGTGACTGGATTAAGATACTGCCTGACGGTAGCTCGATCATCTATGGCCGCTCGGACTCGACGATTAACCGCATGGGCATCAGGATGGGTAGTAGTGAGATTTATCGCGTGGTAGAGGGACTGCCGGAGGTACTGGATAGTCTGGTCGTGGGCGTTGAACTCCCCGGTGGCAAGTATTATATGCCTCTCTTTGTGGTGTTGCGCGACGGTGTAGTGCTGGATGAAGCGCTCAAGACGAAGATCAAGCAAAGCCTGCGGGCCAACGTTTCACCGCATCATGTACCTGACGATATCATTGCGATTAGCGACGTGCCGCGCACTTTGAGTGGCAAAAAAATGGAGGTGCCTGTCAAGAAATTGCTGCTGGGTGTGCCGATTGAGAAGGCCGGAAGCACCGATGCCATGAGCAATCCCCAGGCTATGCGGTTCTTTATCGATTTCGCCAACCGGTTTCTCGCGCAGCAGGCCCGCGCGTCCTAGCCGACCTGAAATCCCCTTCGTAGGGGCGTGATTCATCACGCCCCGAACGCGGCTCGACGGGCGAGCAGGGCGTGATTCATCACGCCCCGAACGCGGCTCGACGGGCGAGCAGGGCGTGATTCATCACGCCCCGAACGCGGCTCGACGGGCGAGCAGGGCGTGATTCATCATGCCCCGAACGCGGCTCGACGGGCGAGCAGGGCGTGATTCATCACGCCCCTACGAAGGGGATTAGCATGGTTGGTCGGGTGGCCCCAGATTTCCGCCGTAGTCGATGATCTTCCAGGTATTGCTATCGGTCGGGTCTTGTTGCAGGGTGAGGCGCAGTTGATAAGGTTTAGAAGGGGCTTTGCTGCGTGTAATATTGTACGTGTAGCTCAGACTATTATTTTGCATGACTGCGCTATTCGCCACCTCGCTGTAGCTGGTGATGGTGCCGAAGCAGCTATCGGCCTGTTGGGCCTGTCGCTCGAAGTTGGCTTTGGCGTCGGGATAAATGGTGATATTTGGCCCCAGGTAGCTATATGCCTGCGCGTAGTCAGGATGCGGCCCAGAGAGGGCCGCCAGGAAGCCGTTGCTGGTCGCGCTGGCTCCTGCGGTCTGCGTAAAAGCTTGCGCAAGATTATAGATGGTGTAGCTCACGACGAAGGCCAGAATGGCACAGACAACAAAGGCAACCCCCAGCAGCAGATAATTACGGCGACGTTGCCGGGGCGAGGGTTCCCGACGGCGAGGCCGCCCGACGCGCGGCCTCGCCGGTGGCTGCTCAATGCGTGGCAGTCCGGGGGGTCGCGTCGGTACACTATGCTTACCTGTGCCGTTGAGAACAGCGCGGTAGCGGCCAGTAGGATTCTGTAAAGGGTCGTTCTCCTGGCCGTTTGAACCTTGCATGGCCTCTTATCCCTCGTTCCTGTGTGTTAAGCTAAACGTCGAGCAAAATGGCTCCGGTGAGGTGGGCGTGAGCACGCTGTAATTGCTCGTGGGCCTGTCGTGCTTGAGCGCGTGTGGTCTGCCCCGCGACGATCAGCAAGAAGGTCTGTTCGACGAGTGGGCCGATGCAACTGGCCTCGATACCGACCAGCACTGGTGTACTGTGAAAAACGATCATGGCGGGACGACTCTCGGTTTCCGCAAGATAGCAGCGCAGGCCGCTTACGATCTCGCGCAGGTGTGTGGAGAAGAGCAGGCTAATCTCCTGAGCCGACGACTGTGCTTTGCCAACGCTCAACAGGCGCAGTTCTGGCACAAAGGTCTTGCTTAGACATGCATCGATGCGCTGGGTAGTAATGCGGTCGGCCTGGAGCAGATCATAGAGGCCCGGCTGCTCTCCCACACCGAAGCGCTGGTGCAGGCTGGGAGTGCGCAAGTCGGCATCAACCAGAATGGTGGGCGTGCCGCTTTGCGCCGAGGCAATAGCGATATTGGCGGCGGCAGTCGCCTGGCCTGCATAGGGCCGGGGGGTGGTCAGCAAAATGCTTTGTTGCCGCGTCTGCTCGCTGTCCCAGTTGAGACGAATACTGGCGTACAGGCGCTGATAAGCCAGACTGTAAGCAGAATTACTATCATAGTCAGTGAGCAAGGCAACCTGCTCCGGTGATGATATAGTCACGAGTATACTCCTCTGTTAGAACGCAAATAGATCAATATATGCTTAGCGAACCGGGGTAGGAGTTCTACCAGGAGCAGGTGCGCGTGGCACCTCGCCGTAGACCGGTAATTGTAACAGTTGTACCACGTCTTCGCGCCGACGAATACGGTCATCCAGGTATTCAAGCAGGAACGCCAGTGCAATGCCGATGATAAGTGCGACCACCACCAGCACCGCCAGGAGCGTCGGTCGGTTGGCATCCGGGCCGGGAATAGTTGTCGGGTCGCTGGCCGGACTGACGACCTGGGCTGTTACCTGTGGCTGCTGTGGCAGGCTGTTGCTACCCGTGACGCCAGGAGCCGGAGTAGCCACGCTGCCGGTAGTGGTTTCTCCAACTACAAAACCTACGTAGGAGCGAATATTCTTAACCGTGACTTCGCTGAGGGCGTTGGCGATAGCCCAGGCTCCCGCCGGTGTATTCCAGGTAACGGTTACTGTGACCAGCGTATGAACATGCGTGGCGCTGATCGCGCTGCCGATATCGCCCGCAGTAAGGCCGCCCAGGTTAGCGCCTGGTCCAAATTTCTGCTCGATGAAGCCCTGGTCGGCTTGTATCTGCTGAAATACCTGGCTGTCAAAGGTGGGATCGGTAAAATATGGCCCACTGGCATATTGATCGGCTACTGTTTCCGATGCGGAGATATAGTCGCCATAGCTCTGCCCGTTACTATAGGTTGTTGGCTGTAAGCCAATATGCATGATAACTATCGATTGATATTGTTTTAACGTACCGACCGTCTTATGTAAGTGATAGTACTGGTAGCCCGCATAGAGCGCGGCCAGAATGACCACCAGTGCGATAATCCAGAAGCGTCGGCGCAGAATTTCTGCGTAAATCCGTAGTTCCACGACCTTAAAAACCCTTTCTCATAGAGAAAAAATAGTTATTTACTCTACCTAACCATACTGTCCATGTAGTGAGTCCTCTGTAGGTCTCATACCATGTCTCAGGCCCATCAGTGCACTATACTATACAAACTTACCGTACAAGATCGCTGCTAGGAGTACGATACATCTGCAATTTGTTCTCATTCAGCTTCGTCTCAATAAATTGTAGAATACGCCGTTTGAAACGTGGCGTATCAAATTCTAGCGCGTGATTGTGAATGCTCTGGGGGTCATAGCGCCGCTCGTCGAAGGTGGCAAGCACTTCCATCAGACTCTCTACCGTCTGTTGTCGGAAAAAGGTGCCGGTAACTCCCTCTATAACAGAGGCCAAAGCTCCGCCTGCGCCATAGGCAATAACCGGGCGACCTGCCGCCTGAGCCTCTAGCGGCGTAATGCCGAAATCTTCCTCACCGGGGAAGAGAAAGGCACGACAGTGTGAGAAGTAGTGAAGCACCTCGTCGTCGGACAGTTTGCCCAGGAAACGCACTGTAGGACCTGCCAGCTTGCGCAGACGCTCTTCGTCGCGCCCACCGCCGATGACCACCAGTGGGAGATGCAAGCGACTGCACGCCTCTATTGCCAGGTCGATACGTTTGTAGGGAATCAGGCGGCTTACCACCAGAAAGTAATCCTCCGGCTGCGTTGTCGGGTCAAAAGGGAAGCGCTGCACTTCTACGGGCGGTGGAATGACAACGGCCTCGCGGCGATAGTACTTCCTGATGCGCTCTGCCACGACCGGCGAGTTGGCGATGAAGTGATCAACGCGCATCGAACTGGTCTGATCCCAGACACGCATGCCCGCAATTAGCAAGGGCAGGACACGGCGCGCTGTCTTGCCCAGTTGTTCGCGTTCAACATACTCATCGTAGTTCCAGCACCAGCGCATAGGCGTGTGACAATAACAGATATGCATGGTCTCCGGTTTGGTGATAACGCCCTTGCCAAAGGCGCTGGAGCTGCTCAAAACGAGATCATAGCCGCGCAGGTCCAGACTCTCCATGGCGAACGGGTACAGCGGCAGGTAGGGCTGATGATGCTTCGTCACCAGCGGCAGTTTCTGCATGAAAGTGGTGCGAATATCCATGCTACGAAAGGCCGCATCGACCCGTTCAGGGTCATAAATAGAGGTATAGAGGGGCGCATCGGGAAAAATTTCGTGCAGCGCCAGCACCACACGCTCGGCTCCCCCCATTTGATTCAGGTAATCGTGAACTAACGCGACTTTCATAAGAAATTAATACGCTCCTCGACTGAACAACACCGCCGGTATTGTGCGCAGCAAAATCTGGAAGTAGAGACGCAATGACCAGTTTTCAATGTAGTATAAGTCCATTAAGACCCCTTCGTCAAAACTGAGATCGCTCCGCCCGCGCACCTGCCACAAACCGGTCAGGCCGGGCTTCATCGCCAGACGTCCCTTCTGCCATTCTTCGTACTGCGCTACCTCGTTGGGCAAGGGTGGACGTGGCCCCACCAGGCTCATCTCCCCCTTGATGATGTTGAGAAACTGCGGAATCTCATCCAGGCTGGTGCGGCGCAGAAACTTCCCGACGGGTGTGCGACGCGGATCATCTTTCATCTTAAAGAGCGGGCCTTGTGCCTCGTTCTGCGCTAGCAGCCGCGCCAGAATCTGGTCAGCGTTCTGGTACATCGAGCGAAACTTGTAGATCTTAAAGGGACGCCCGTTCTGACCGATGCGCACTTGCTTGTAGATAACCGGCCCCGGTGAGGTGAGACGAATAGCCAGAATAATGCAAAGCCAGAGCGGCGAACCCAGGATAAGAACGGCCAGCGAGACCGTAACATCTACCACGCGCGTGATAAAACGCTGCAAGGTGTTGAGCGAGGCCTGCCGAATACCGATCAGCGGAATACCTTCGATACTCTCCATATCGATGCGCGACAGGCTCATCTCGTAAAGATCGGGAATCAGTTTGAATGTGGTGCCGAAGCGCTCACACATTTTGACGGTTCTAATGGCATGTTCGTGCATATGCGCGGGCAACGCGATAATCACTTCGTCAATCTGCATCGAGCGGATCACCAGGCCCAGGTCATCCAGAGTACCCAGCATCTTGAAACGCCCGAAATCGCTGGGCTTCTCATTCATGTCGTGCAGGAAACCGACAATGGTATAGCCCAGCGTCGGCGTGGCAGCGATATGTTGCATGACCATCTTGCCCAGGCGACCAGAGCCAACGACCAGCAAGCGCGTTTCGGCCAGACCGAGTCGGTAGACCATGCCCATGATACCGGAGACGAGCAGGTGTGCGATACAGAGGACCAGCATACTCATGATCCAGACGAAAGGTACCAGCAGACGCGAATTATTGGTGGGTTGGAAAATGAAGTAGTAGGTGACCAGGAAGCCCTCACCAATCGTCGCGGAACTGATAATGGCCCATGCTTGCTTAAACCATGTACCGGTCAGGCGATGTTTATAGAGTCCACGCACCGCCAGGATCACCAGCAAGCCGATAACGATTCCCACCTCCATCATAGTGAAGTTAGAGAAAGGAGCCAGCGGCAGCGGTTTGCTCGGCGGCGCAGCGCTGTTGTCAATTAAATTGTAACGAATAAAATTGAGCAGATGATTGAGTGAGGGCGTGTTAGCAATATATTCGCGCAGATCGTAGGCCAGTTGAAAGGAGAGCGCAATTAGCCATGCATCTAAAATGACCATGACAATGCACTCCACAACGCGCCACTGGTGGCGGCGTACTCGTCTCTGCGTAATGGCCTTCGTGATCGGGCCGGTCGCGCCTCCAACCATCTCTATAGTTCCCGTTCTATCAGTATCGGGGCTAATTCCCATCGCTTGCGAAAGCTCACTTTTGTTCACAATTCAAGCCATATTCTATTTAATAATCATCGCACAAACAATAGTCGTGATGAATGTTGTTGCTTTTGATGAAGTAACGCGGCCTGTTCATAGACTGCTCGCGTCTGCCGGGCCAGCGCCTGCAACGAGAAACGCCGTGCTACCTGCTGAGCCTGAGCGTAACAACGCTCACGATAAGCCGTATCGGTTATGGCCTGGTACAGCGCCCGCGCCAGACCCTCGCTATCTTGCGGTTCAACCGTCAGGGCAAGGCCCGCTCCTGCTTCCGGCAGACTGGAAACAGTCGAGGTCACAACCGGTGTGCCACAGGCGAGGGCTTCGGCCACCGGAATGCCAAAACCTTCATACAGCGACGGATAAGCAAAAACAGACGCCGCGTGGTACCACAGGTGCTGTTCTTCATCCGGCACAAAACCGGGGAAGATCACCTCGGACTCCAGGCCATAGCGCTGAATACTGGTAAAGATTGCATCATACATCCACCCCTTACTACCCGCCAGCACCAGTTTCTCGCACCTCTCGTACTGCCTACGCAAGCGGGCATAGGCGTCGATCAGCGCTGGAATATTTTTGCGTGGCTCCAGCGTCCCAAGATATAAAATAAAGCCGTCATGTAAACCTTTTTGCAGACGGAAACGCTCTACCTCTTCCTTCTCAACAACGCGCGAAAACCGCTCATCGATACAGGGATAGACGGTGGCAATGCGCTCGCCCGCGATACCCACCAGTTCTTGTACGTCCCGCCTGGTACTTTCAGAGACAGCGATCACCATAGTGGCCCGCCGCAGGCTGCGCACCGTGAAGGTGCGGTGATAGAGCCGTTTCGAGCGCGTCAGCACATGCGGAAAACGCAAGAAAGCCAGATCGTGCAGCGTCACGACACCGGCGCAGTGAGGCGGCAAGCGCATAGGCAGGACATTGACCGGTGAGTGGAGCAGATCAATCTTCTGTTGCCGCAGCAACGTCGGCAGCGTAAACTGTTCCCAGGCCACGCGCGCCGCCGGACGATTCTCCGGCCAGGGGGCCGAGACATAGGTTATACGCGGGTGACTGCTGCCAAGCTGCTCAATAACCTCTGGCCCGTTCACGAACACGGTATAGCTATGCTCTCCAGGGTCACGCTGTAATCCTTGCAGTAGATAGCGTATATAGCGGCTGACACCACTATTACGAAAGTTGTTACCTGCGGATAAAAGTTGTGCGTTAATTCCAATATGCATATCAACTGTCTCTCCTCACGGCTATATAACGTCTCTGATTTTCACGCGGTAACAAGCTGTCCTGTCTTCCTACTATCTATCTCTGTCCGGCTTGTTCACGCCCTACTGGTAACACAACCAGGGCAGACGATTCTCGTAAAAAATCGTATACTCTATAGCCTGATTAGCCCGTGACGCTGACGTGTAAGTTTTGCCGCATCTTACTATATGCTTAAACGCTGGCACACGCTCTTTCAGGATAGTCAATGTTGCTGATATTAGAGTGAACATCGGGTACTGGACCAGCTTCAAAGCTAACGTTGAACCAGTCAGGTGGATTCACTTCACTATTAAGAAAGATAGTTGTTGTATGCTCTCCTCAAAACAAGCCTCGTTACCCGGCATTATCAGAACGCAAGGAAGGCCATACTCATGCGCCAGCAGTGTCATTGGCAAACTTCCGACGGTGCAGGGCAATAACAGCAGGCGATCTCCATAAACCTGGATGCTGGCTTGCCAGACCTGTTGTGTGAAAGGATGCTGCCATCCGGTAATGGCCGGAGGGCGCGCGTAGAGCAGGCGAACAGTAATATCTGCGAATCCCTGCTCATGCAGGTATTGCTGCAATTGTTGTAAGACGATGGCCGGTTCTTGAGCGGGCACGAGGGTAAATTCAAGGAGCGCGCGCGCCCGTGTAGGCAGATACGAACCTGCTGCACTGTCATCATCTCCCTCAACTGCGAACCTTTCTGCACACAGGTCAAGCAGGGTGCAGTCGGGGGTGAGCAGATGCACAAAATGTTGCTGAAAGCCATGCAGAGTAAAGAGCAGGTGTTCCATCCCCCAGCGCTGGGCCAGAAGAGTACTTGTATCGGGCAAGGTGTAGAGTGCTGCCAGCTCATTCTCCTCTGGTGAGCGCACTGCCTCATAGAAACCCGGCAGATGAATGTCGGCGTGGGCATCTTTAATAGCATGTAAGGCCCAGGTGAGCCGCCAGAGCGCGTTAGGGACAAGCACACTATGCTGCCGCTCAACGGCATACCGTGCCGTCTGCACCTCTAGTGCCACGCGCAAGACGCCCTTGCTGCCGAGAACAATAGCGGGCCGGTCGAGTTCGATGCCGATCTGCCCCGTTCCATCCCACAGGCAACCACGTGCCTGTCGCAGCAGCGCGTGACGCTCCATCAACACGGGTAACAGCGTGTCCTGATCGCGACTACCATCTAACAGCCAGAGCAACGATAGCTCTTCTGCGTCTGCATTCTGGCGACAGCGCTCGATAGCTGCCAGCGTGACGGCAATACTCCATGCCTGCTGAGCTTGCAATGCGGTGTCATCATAATGAATGTAAAGAAGCAACGCACTTTCGGGCCGAAGCGAAGGTGATACTAGCAAATATGTGGCTGCCTCGTCCAGTATGTGCAGACCAGCGCCCTGAAGCAGATGGCGTAGGGCCATCGTGACTGTCGTTGAAGGCGTGGCGCGCTGTTGTCGTTCTATCAGTGTTCGTAGCTCTGACCCGGAGAGATAGCGCTGCTGTCGATGTTGGTCGGTACGATGCTGCTCTTTCATATGCCCTATTTAGGAGTATGATTATGAATTTTAATTATCGAAATCGGCGCTCTCGTAGGGGCGTGATTCATCACGCCCTGTGTGCCCGTCGTGCCCCAGGGCGTGATGAATCACGCCCCTACGGGATGATGGCATGGTCGGTTTCGGTTGAAAAAATTCATGATCACACACTGTAAAGTTCAAAAAGCTGTAATTTGCATTAAGAATCTGTAAGAGACGTTATGATACTAAAATAGTAGTATCATAAGCGTTACTGCTTGCGCTTGAGGGCCGAAAAGGGTTATACTCAAGCATAGCATCGGCAGGTTATATTGTGGAGAGAAACCGTACTCAAAAATACCAGTACGTTGCGTTTTTCTCCACGTCGGTGTATTATAGCCTAAAGTTCCTGCACATGCCCGGTGTGTAGTACCAATGCCGCTTTACGCTGCTCTTTGTAAACAAGAGCGGGTCAAAGGCGTTTTATCGTAGAGGAAGCAAATGGCCATCCACTGTAGTTGCCTGAGCCAGCGCGATGGCAGTGTTGAACACGGAATTCAGGAACTTACGGGAGAGATCTGTGTTGTCCAAGCAACTCCGACTCGAACCAGCACAACTCACAGATGTTGGACGTAAACGTCCCCATAATGAAGATAATATGGCCTACGTCATCCCGAAAGACCCGGTGGTGATGGCCAGGAAAGGGGCACTGTTTATCGTCGCCGACGGTATGGGGGGCCATGCTGCGGGAGAAGTAGCCAGTGAAATAGCGGTAGACACGGTGAGCAAGGTGTACTACCAGGACGATAGCGATGATGTGTTGGCTTCACTGACGTATGCCATCAAACGCGCTAACACGCTCATCCATCAGCGTGCTGCCGAGAATATGCTACGTAGTGGCATGGGCACCACCTGTGTCGCCGCCGTATTACGCGGTAGCACTGCCTACATTGCGAATGTTGGTGATAGCCGGGCCTATTATATCCATAACGGACAGGTTCGGCAGATCTCGCAAGACCATTCCTGGGTTGCAGAGCAGGTGCGCGCGGGTCTGTTGACAGAGGAACAGGCGCGTTCCCATGCCCAGCGCAATGTGATTACGCGCAGCCTGGGAACTCAGCCGGATGTAGAGATTGATGTCTTCGTGCAACCTCTGGAGGTAGGAGATTTCATTGTCCTTTGTAGTGATGGTCTTTCCGGGCTGATCACTGACGAAGACCTGCTCTCTACCGTCAGCCAGTACCAGCCGCAGGAGAGCGTGTACCATCTAGTGGAGCGCGCGAACGAAAACGGTGGGCCTGATAACATCACCGTCATCGTAGCGCGCGTGCAGGAGGTCGGCTGGGAGCCGTCCAGCCCCACTGCTACCATGCCGATGTCGGGCCGGGGCGCTCAAGAGCCTGCCGAGATGGCTACCATGCCTTTACCCAGTTCCGGTTTCGCCATTGGCGCGGGCGCGAGCCGCAAAAATGAGAATGGGTGGGTGGCGACATCACCTTCACAATTCCGTACACCAACCGGGCCATTGTCAACCGCGGCAACTATCTCACCAACGCTGCCCTCACAGCAACCAGAGAAGCGTAAGCGCAGCCGCCTTCTCTATCCGCTGCTGACCATATTTTTACTCCTTGTGCTTGTGATGGCCGCCAGCGCGTACTACCTCATGCAAAGCAATACGACGGCAGCGGCACTCGCCAGTGCCGGTAATCTGCTAAAGCAGGCGCAGAGCGAAAATCCGACCAGCGCTCTGAAAGATTTGAGTACCGCGCAGTCTATCTTGCGGGCCGTGCATCCGAGCGCGTTGAACAGTAGCCAGAACACGCAGTTGCAAACTTTACAAACGCAGTTAGTGGCAATCACAAAGAATGCAATTACTAACTATACCACGCAGTCCAATATCACTTTGCTGCCCTGTACGGGCACGACCAGGAACAATACGATCACGACCAGTACTGCCGGTAGTGCTGGCGTGCAGGTGACGGCGGTTGCTGCTCTCATAGACGCGAAGGGCACGGCTCTCATGGTGGCGCTTGGTCAGGATGGTCATCTCTACCAGATTAAGAGTGATTATACTCTATCCGGTTCTCTGCTTACGCTGGGGGGCATCCAGAAGATTGCTAGCGATGGCTCGCGCCTGCTGGCCCTCACCGCTACGCCTGCAACAAAACCAACCTACAGTCTACACCTGCTGCTTCCCTCCGGCAATACCTTGCAGGACGCGAATGCGATAACCATTGATACAACGATGGCCCAGCAGGATGGCAGCGTGCCGTCCTTTGTAACCGCCTGGGGCACCGATGTCTATGTCGTGCTGACCTCGCTCTCGGCTCCTAACAATGCCTATATCCTGTCTTATACCATAGACGGCAACAATAAACTGGTGGTTGGGCCGGTTACGAAAATCTCGATTTCCAATCCTATTCAGAGCGTGGCTGCTTTCCCCAACCATCAATTGTTTCTGCTCTACAGCGATGGCTCCGTGCAGAATTGGGTTAGCGGCAGTCAGGCCAGTGTGAGCGTGGTCGTTCAGCAGCCAATTCCCACCCCACTCGTGGTGACGGCACAGAACTTTACTTTTAATACACCGGTGCCCCAGGTGTCCGTGCCATCGTCTGTCTTCCTGATCTTGCCGCGCTCCATCCTGCTGCTTGCCGGGTCGGTAAACAATACGCCACATCTCTATCTGGTCGATAGTATGTATCATCGCGTCCTCGACCTTGAGATTGCGCCCGCCCCTACGGCAGCCGCCACTGCTACTGCTACACCGACACCCAGGCCAACCGCTACTGCTACCGGAGCCGCCGGGGCCGGGGGAGGTGTCGCCGCATCCAGCAATCAAATGAAAATGCAGCTCGACCACCAGTATGTCTCTGCCGCGCTGCTGTCTACTATCCAGAGCGCGGTGGCAGACCCCCGTCAGCCCTCCCTCTATCTGCTCACACAGCAGAGTGGGCAAGGGGGAACAACTATGCAAAATCTGCTCACTATTGATGTCAGCCAGAATGGCATTTGTACACCTGAATAAGCGAATACCCGTACCTACGAAGGAGATACTTTTACGTGGCTTTTGCCGTACATTATCGAACACAGACCTGTGGTGAACTAACAGCCAGCAATGTGGGCCAGAAGGTGACGCTGGCCGGTTGGGTCAATCGCCGCCGCGATCATGGTGGCCTGATCTTTATTGATCTGCGCGACCGCTACGGCCTGACGCAGATCATTTGCGATCCCGAACGCTCAGGAGAGGCCCATCGCATCGCCTCCGAAGTGCGTAGCGAATATGTTCTTCAAGTCAAAGGCACCGTTGTGCATCGCCTCCCCGGCACCGAAAATCGCCAGCTTAGCACCGGTGAAATTGAGGTAGTCGCCGAGCAGATTACTATTCTTAATCCCTCGCGCACAACGCCTTTCCCCATCACCAACGAGGCCGACCTGGTGGATGAGTCGCTACGCCTCAAATATCGCTATCTCGACCTGCGCCGCCCTAAGATGCGCGACAATATCATCCTGCGCCACCGCGTCGTCAAGTTCATCCGTGATTACCTGGATGAGCGCGGCTTCCTGGAGATCGAAACTCCCATTCTGATGAAAAGCACTCCAGAAGGTGCCAGAGACTATCTCGTGCCCAGCCGCCTCTATCCCGGTGAGTTCTATGCCTTGCCACAATCGCCGCAACAGCTCAAACAGTTGCTGATGGTGGCCGGCATGGATCGCTACTTCCAGATCGCACGCTGCTTCCGCGACGAAGATCAGCGTGCCGACCGCCAGCCGGAGTTCACGCAACTCGACCTGGAAATGGCTTTTGTCGATGAAGGGGATGTCATGGCCCTCATCGAAGACCTGCTGATCCATCTCATCGAGGCCACAACTAACAAGCGCATCAAATATCGCTCCTTCCCGCGCATCAGCTACAAGGATGCGATGGAACGCTACGGCATTGACCGTCCCGACCTGCGCTTCGACCTGCCCCTCGTCACTATCTCCGACCTGGCGGCGGCGGGGAATTTTGGCGTCTTCAAAAATGCCCTTGCCGCGCAGGGCATCGTCAAGGGCATTCGCGTCCCCGGCGCTGCACACTATACACGCAAAGAGATCGAGGAGCTAACCGAGTTCGCGCGTATGCTGGGCGCAAAGGGGCTGGTCACAATGGCCATCCATGAAAACGGCGAGATCAAATCGCCGCTCACCAAATTTATGGTGGCAGAAGAGGTGCAGGCTATCATCAATCGTCTCGGCGGACAAAGCGGCGATCTGCTGCTCTTCGTGGCCGATAGCGCCAAAGTCTGCAATGATGTGCTTGCGCGTCTGCGTATCAAACTGGCCGAGCGTTTGAAGCTCATCGACCCCAACGAAATGGCCCTTTGCTGGGTGGTAGATTTCCCGCTCTTCTATTACGACGAGGAGTTACAACGCTACGATGCCGAGCATAACCCTTTCTCCGGCATGGACGAGGCACATATCGAGCGCCTGGACACTGACCCACTAAATATTCGGGCGAAGCAGTACGATATCATCTGCAACGGCTACGAGGTCGGTGGCGGCAGCGTGCGTATCAATGTGGCAGAGATTCAACACAAGGTCTTCACCTTGATGAAGCTGACTGATGAGCAGATCCAGGAGCAGTTTGGTCACATGCTGGAAGCTTTCGAGTATGGCGCACCCCCGCACGGTGGCATCGCGCTCGGCATTGATCGCCTTGTTATGCTACTGGCCGACGAGGAGAGCATTCGTGCTGTCATCGCCTTCCCCAAGACGCAAAGCGCCCAGGATCTGCTGCTGGGGGCACCCTCCCCGGTCGATGACAAACAATTGCAAGAACTACACCTGCAAATACGCAAGCCGTAGGGGCGTGATTTATCACGCCCTGGAAGCGGCTGAACAAGTACATAGAGGTGGGCAAGCAGGGCGTGATGAATCACGCCCCTACGGGGGGGGGGTCCAACGGCAAATTTCATTGTT
>Ga0209012_1000314_pt1 | contig 71706 bp, 53 predicted proteins | sample RS3BMetagenome_FD_184735 | JGI IMG/M metagenome (GOLD analysis project Ga0209012, IMG submission 184735) | Ferric oxide microbial mat and aquatic microbial communities from Rainbow Spring, Yellowstone National Park, USA - RS3B (SPAdes) (version 3) ... | reverse complement strand
TGCGGAAGATCACCGGCGGAAGCCGCAGCGAACGGGGAGCCAGAGCCACGGCTGTGCTGATGTCAGTGTTACGCACCGCCCATCAGCAGAACCGCCCGCTCTTTGAAACGATCAAGACGCTTCTCATCAATGCATGGGCCGGGAAAAATCCCGGCTTGCTGACAGACATTCTGGTCGATTCGTCCTGAGCTTCCCCGCCCGTGTCGCAGAGCGGTAAACAGTTACCCGCGTCAGACGCGAAAGAGCTTGGGCCACGGCAGTGAAGGGCAGGTCGCCGAAGTCCTCATATCGCCATAGCCGTTCGCCCCCGCGTTCAATGCGTTGAAGAACCAAATCCGCGACATGGCGCCGCCGCCAAGCTGTTTGGGTGGCCCGGGATTCGGTCCGCGATTGCCCGGTGCTACATGGTGCAGTAAGTCGTTCTCTGGGTACCACTGCGGCTTATGCAGGAAACACGGGCAGCGGGACGGCAGGAATGGCGGGGCGGGATTCTGCGGGGTTGTAATGCTGGCCGATGGCATATTCCACGGGCACTCCGTCTTTGGTATGCAGCAGGTAATAGCTACCGCGATCTTCCAGCCGTTCGTAGGGGCCGACGACACATTTGCCCATCGGTGTGGGAACGGTCAGCAGCGGTACGCGTGTGCCGGGGGCTGACGCCAGCGCCCGCAGTATTGCCTGGCTTTCCGGCAGCATCAGGCGGTGCTGCGGCAGGGTACCATCGGGGAAAGGATGGATGAGATAATAAGGTTTCACCGGCACGCGGCCGGCGTCCACCTGCATGTACATGTCAGTAATAATATTCGGATCGTCATTAATACCGCGAAAGAGCGGGTGCTGCATCATGATAAGCGGTGTGCGCTTTTGGCCCAGATCGTGCAGCAGTTCAATGCATTCGATCAGTTCTGTTGTCACCTCGCGCGGATGCACCAGATGCAGAATATGCGAACTGGGGCCCAATTTGCTCAGCGCCGCCTGAAGCGCGGTTGATCGCATCAACCGCTGAGGAAACCACACCGGCTCGCGTGTGTGAATGCTGACTGTAACGGCGTACCGGCGGCTGCGGTTGAAATGCTCCAGCCGCAGTGCAAAATGTTCCAGGACCGATGCGGACACCGCCAGTGGATCGCCACCACTTAATATCAATTCGCGCAGGACCCCGGCATGAGGGCTTTGGGCTAATTGATCAAACATGTCGTCGATGTCCCGCAGGGTAATGGTACCGGGCGTGACATCACGATTTTTTAAATAGCAATAGCGGCACAGGCCACTGCAATAGTCGGTTGTCCGAATCAAGGCCTCATAGCGGTACTTTTGTATCCACCGCGGGTGTTCCACGGCTTTGTTCTGCAATTGAAACGCATCCCAGCGTTCATCGCCGGCATCGGTCAGTTCCTGCTCTCCGGGTAATACCAGGTCCCACAGAGGGTCGGTTGGGTCATCGCGAAGGATGCGCTCGATATAAAACCGTGGCAGACGAAATTGATACCTCGCGGTGACGGCTTCCATCGTTTTCAGCCGTGCGGGCGGGATGCTGGGCAGGAGGGCACGCAATTCAGCCAGTTGGGTGATAAGGTCCGGCTTGGGGGTAGCTTCCACAGGGCCTGATGAAATCACGATATCGAGGTTTGATTTCATGTGGAGGATTTTACCGTCACTGGCCATTTTGTGCCGCCTGCAGGCGGATGGCGGCTTGGAAGGGGGGATCAATTTCCTGCCAAACGCGACGATCGCACCGGGCGTGGCACCACATCAACTCGCGGGCCAATCTCAGGGCACCGTCCGTTGGGTACGCGGGTATCGATGGCAGTACAGGTTCGGGTACCGAGGCTTTCCGCATCGCCTTGTTGCTGTGAATGTGTTTTTGAAGGGTAAGCTGCAATTCAGGATTTGAAACTGTCGGCCGGACAAGGGCCAGCGCGACGCTCCCTCCACCGGGCTGGGTAAAGCGGGCCAGTTCTGGATGTTGCAATTCCGCAGCCGCACGCTGGCATAAATGCATGGCGGGTTCTTCCACCAAGTCTGCCCAGAGTGCGATAACGGCATCAAGCCGCCCAGTCGCCAGCAGGCACCAGGCGCGCTGCAACATTCGACAAACCGGAAGATTAACAAAGGCCAGCGTTTCACATCCGCCGTGGATGCCCAGTTCAATGGTGGTTTGGGATGCGACCGCGGAGTATACCGACCGGGTAAAAAGCCGCGGCGATGCATAAAGCCCATTGTCTGCCAGCATGCTTTCCAAATAAGCCACGGTTTGATTGATTGAACCCCACTGGCTTACGTACAGCAGGCCGATTCTTTCAGTGTCGATGGATTGGCGCTTTTGTGCTGCCTGCATGGCCGCTCCGGTTGCTGCGATGGCCCATGAATCCAGCGTGCTGTCGGCGGGGGCGCAGGCGGGCACTTCCTGCGTAAATGGAATGGTCAACTGCTGGGCAAGGTGTGCAGCAGAGTTAAAGCCGGTCCCGCAAGCGCCGATTCCGGCCAGGGCTAAATTGATTTCAGACGTACTTCCGGTGCTCATGACGGCAAAGCCTCCAATTGGCTTGCTATGATCGCAGTATTATTTCCACCGAAGGCAAAGTTGCATATCAGTGCGGTATTAAACTTGGCGGGCGATTGTTCTGTGCCGCCGGCAGTGAATGAATCCATTCGGGGTCCTGGGCCGGGCGGATATATTCCTTTGCCCATGGCCAGCAGACAGATTGCCGTTTCAATGGCACCGCTGGCGGCAAATGTATGCCCGGTCAGATGTTTGGTTGAGGTGAGGGGCGGAGCGGCTCCGGCGAATAATTTCTGGTACAACGCGGCCTCCATGGCATCGTTGTCGCGGGTGCCCGTGCCATGGCTGTGTACATAATCAATCTGCCGCAGGTGCATCGCGGCATCAGCCAACGCCGTCTCAACGGCCCGCTGGGCATGGCGTCCTTCGGGCTGGGGCTTGGTAATGTGGAAGGCATCAGCCGACGCGCCAAAGCCGCGTAAAAACCCCAGCGGTGTGACACCCCGATGTGCCGCATGCTGGGCCGATTCTAATACCAGCACCGCGCCGCCTTCGCCCGGCAAGATGCCATCGCGCGTTGGGGCGAATGGACGGCATGTTGTAGGAGAAATCAGCCGCAGCGCATCAAACCCCGACACCAGCAGACCACACAAACTGTCAAACCCGCCCACAATGGCCATGGACGTCAACCCGCTGCGGATGGAGTCCATGGCGGCACCGATGGCGGCGGCCGACCCTACGCAGGTTGTCAAATTCAGGTAGTGGGGGCCGGTGATGCGGTGCCTTTTGATGAGCAGGTGCGGCAGTTCATACGGGTGCACGCGTTTCAGGGGCGTAAGCGGTGCGGTGGCGGGTTGCTGCCGATAGCGTGCGTAAAAACGTTCGTTACAATCCATGGCGCACACGCTGGTGGAAACAAAGCACCCGCAGTCAAAATCATGCAGGCTATGGGGCAGACCGGCTTGCAGAAGTGCCTCATCCACGGCCACACACGCCATTTGCTGCACACGCGATAGCGTTTGCCAGAATGCCGCACTCATATCCTCGGGGCATGCCACGGGAGGGGCAGCCGCCACGCGCACGGCATCTTTCCCCAGCCAGAGGTCGTGTCGCCAAGGCGTGGCAGCATCGCGCGATGCGGCAATACCGGCCCAGGAATTTTCACATCCCGCACCCTGGCAGGTTACCATGCCCAAGCCGGTAACGGCTATTGCTTCATGGCTGACGGACGGCAAATTCATGTAGCGTTAACCCGGGAAGGCACGGTCTCTGCAGGTGCAGATATGTCGCAGCGATTCGCAGCAAACATCGCTACGACCGGATTGCTTCTATCCCACACATGCCCAGCCAATAGGCTGGTGATGGCCGCCTTGATGTGAGGCCGCTTGTAGCTGGCAAAAAACAGATGCCATGCGAGGTCGCGGTTGTAAAAGCGGTCGATAAAGTTTTCAAACACATTTTCTGCCCAGTCCATTTCGCGGCCAAAGGTCTTAAATTGGGCCGTGTCGGCTGATTTCAGATATTCAATGATGGCCGGTGCCGCCATTTGGGCGGAGCTTAGTGCCAGGTGTACGCCGCTGGAGAAGATGGGATCTAAAAACCCGCCGGCATCGCCAACTTTCAGCCAACCGGGTCCGTAACGCGCAGCGGATCGGTAGCTGTAGTCGGCGGCGGAGCGAAATTCATCGCGGGGGCCGATATCGCGCAGACGCGCATAAAGACTGGGGCAGCCTTGCAGTGCATGTTCAAACTGTGCCCGATGATTGAGTCCGGGTTGGACGCCATCATTTTTTAATACCACGCCAATGCTGGTATCGCCTCCGCGCAGCGGTATGCACCATATCCATCCATTGGCAGCCAGGTGGATTGTAATGTAAAAGCGTTCATCTTCCACCGCTGGTGGCAGGTTGGGGTAGTAATTGTAAATGGCCAAATGTCCAAAACGGTTGGAAATATCGCGGGCGTCGCTGACGCCGTCGGCGGCTGAGCAATTCAGCCGGGATCGGCCGGTGGCAATGACGAGGAACCTGGCGTGGTAAATTTGCTGGTCGGATGTAAAAACTTCCACACCGCCGGGCGTGGGATGCCAGGAAGTCACCAGACGATTTTCCTCATATTGACAGCCGCTGGCTGTGCAACGCCCTTTAATCTCGACATCAAATTCCGCTCGCAACACCTGAAACGCAGGTGGAGGCCCCCCCGGCGGATTAAAGGCAAAGGTTTCGCACCGCTGGGCGTCGCTGGCATCGCAAAATCGTGCGCCGTATTTGGGCTGATGGTGCCGCGCCATCTCCTGCATCCCAATGCCCAGCGATTCAAGAATGGGCATGCTGGCCGGCAACAAGGACTCGCCAATGTGATGGCGTGGATGACTCCCTTTTTCAAGGATAAGCACCCGCAGGCCGCTTTGGGCTAAGAATGTACCGACAGCGCAGCCCGCCACACCACCGCCAACTATCAGCACATCGCATTCATTTGGCATTGCTATAGTTTGCCGGTTTAGATGCAAAGCTGCAACTGATTTGACCGCCGGGCCGGGTATTCGATAATAAGGCATGGTTGACGGGGTAGTTTTACGCTGGAAAATATTCTTCTTCTAACTGCCAGAATATTGATCATCGCCGGGTTATTCGATCTGGCTTTGCTCGTCATAACCTCGGTTGGCGTTGCGGCGGTGGGACTCTCGCATCATCCACCGGTCGCGGCGGCACCGTCGCGCCTGCGGGGCTGGATTGTGGCCTGCATGCTGCTGGGGGCTGGGGCGGCGGCTTATCTGTCAATCGGTGCCGGCCGGACGCCTCCGTTAACTATTTTGCCCGGTCAACTGCTGGTCTTGAACCGACTTCCCGCCGCCGCCCTTTTGTTTATTTCCACTGGTACGGCGCTGATTTTCAATCTGCAGTCGCAACGCGTGTTTTGGTTGCAAAATACATTTAACGCCGCGCCCATTATGGGATTGCATCTGCTGTCCTGCAGCGTGGCGATTCTTTCCGGCAATCTGCTGGTCATCGCCGCCGCGTGGATATTTATTTCCGCCGCCCATCACCTGCAAACCTCCTATCCCGACGGCCAATTGCTGGCGCCCCTGGTCGCGTGGCGGCGCTGGCTGATTTCCATCATCGGCGACTGCGGTTTCCTGCTTGTCATCGCGTTGCTGGCGGCTGCGTACGGTACCGCCTCCATCCGGTTGATTTATTACACAATTACATTTATTCCTCACACCTCGCTTCTTGGGCATCTGCGTTTTGTCATTGAACCTCTGCTCGTTGCCGTGGTATTCATCAAATGTGCACAATTTCCATTTTCTTACTGGCTTATACCAAGCCGGCGGGATAACACTTCCTGGTTGAATCTGCAACTCAGTTGCGGCTCGCCCCTAGTGGCTGTGCTCATTCTGTTGCGGCTTCTTCCACTGCTGGTGCGCCCCGGCAATGCAGAGCACAATCTGCCGCCCGTGATTGACTGGGCGTCGCTTTCGGCGGGGATTTATGCGTTTGCCGGCATCTGGCAGACGGATCGCTTCAAGGCGGCGTTTTACATGGCTGTCAGTACCATATCGATGTTGCTCGTGCTGGTAGGTGGGGGCGCAAATCAGGCGGCAGAGCTGGGGATGATGGTGTTATTTCCGTCCATTTTCATACTTCTCTTCGGCTTGATGCTGGCGGCACCGCTTAACCGCCGACCTTTTTATCCTGCCCGCCGCCCGGGGTATCGATCCGCCCTCGCGTCTCTGCTGATCATCGCGGGTTGCATCAATTTATCATTAACACCCGGGTTTTCAGCATCGGTTACTTTGGGAAGCATATTTGCCGTGGTTGCCGGCGCTCATACGGGGCTGGTATTGCCCGATCTCTTTTTGCTTTGGTTTACGATCGCCCTTAATACCATGACCGGTGTGGGATTGGTAGCTTGGTCGCTGCGCGGCCGCCACGCCGGTACCGCGGCAACTGATTTTCGACCCCGCGTTGCCTTACCTGCCCCCAAGCCATCGATCATCAGCACCGGCCTGCTTTTGGCGATCTGCGTGATTGCGCTCTTTGCGTGCACACTTAATTTAATCTCGCCGCACAGCCTGGGGCGATTGATACCGCCGCAATTATCCATTCCTTCAATGGGTGGACCCACCTCTCTTACCAACCCCGCTATCTCGATGGCTCTGGGTGGAATGGCTACGGTGGCCGGATTGCTGCTTGGTGTGTTTATTCAGCTTGCGGGCAAGGCCGCCATGCGAGGTCGGCTGGCCAGAGTGGTGGTGCTGCGCCAGGTGATGCTGATATTGCTGGGGCTGGAACAATTGATCGCCGGGGTGATTGTTGCCCTGCTATGGGCCGCGGGCAAATGCGTTGCCGCGTTTGACCGATTCGGGCTGGAATCGGCCGTTGGATTGGCAGGCGTGTTTCCCCATCTGATTGCAGCCACCGTGCAGCGGGGTGCGATGGCCCGGGGTCCGCTGCGAACGGTGATTATTGGCGTATTGGTGGTGCTGAGTATTATCGCAGCCGGTGTGGCAGCGGCCGTAAGCCGTGCGGGAGGGTGGTGAATAATCGCTATGGCTGCAAACGGAATGCTGCTTGGTTCATCATCATCGGGGCTGTGGCTGACGCCAATTGTGGCCCTGCTTATGGCCGGCTTAATGCTGCTGTTCCGCCGCAGGGTAAGCATTGCCCAGAATCTGGGTCTGATCGTGGCACTGGTGGCGGCCATTGCCATAACCGGTGCCGACAACCCTCAACGCAATCCCATTTACCAAAATGGCGTTCCCGCTGCGGTGCATCTGCCGGGCTCGGTGCTGGGGGTGCCGGCGGTGTGGCGTATGTCGGCCCCATCGGTCACGATTCTTATTTTTGTACTTATTGCATTCTTATTTTCTCTCTCATGGCTGGTGACGGCACGTCCTGGCAGCAAGGGCCTGTTCTGGCTGGTACTGCAGTTTGCTTGCATCTGGGGCATTGTGACGGCTGCCAATCTGACCACGATATTTACATGTGCCCAAATGCTTCTTATACCGCAATATTTTCTTAATCTCGGCGCGGGGACATCACACGGTCGGCGCATAGCCCGGCGAATGCTGCTGGCTTCCCTTGCCAGCCAGGCGTGCATTCTGGTGGCCATGGTGTTTTTTCGCTCGCCGGGTCTATTGGCTCCGGCTGCGATGGGGGGGATGGCGGCACCCGTCGCTCTGATGTTTATCATCCTGGCCATCTGGATCAGCCTTTCGCTGTTTCCCTTTCACAGTGTGGTCAATGCCCGTATGACCATCGACGGGCAGAACCTGCTGCCGCTGAATTCCAACCTGTGGACTGGTCTGGCACTTATGTTGTGGCTGCAAAATTCTGCCCTGGCCTTGCAACTATCTCATATCTCGCGGTGGCTGGCGGTAGCGGGATGCGTCGCTCTGGCGGCATGCTCGGTCGCGTGTTTTGCTCAGCGGGAATTGGCACGTTCGATGGCGTATGCGGCCGGAGCCGTATCGGCGCTGGCGTTTCTCTCGTGGTTGGCGCTTAACCCGCTTGGCACGGTGGGGGCGGTATTAATTTTGGGCGTATTGCCGGTGACGATTTTCGGTTTTCAGCGCGGAATCGATCTGCTGTTTCTGCAGAGCCGCGATTTAACCATTGCTGCCGAGGGAGGTGCCGCACCGGGCGGCGCCACGCGCCTGCTTTTTCTACTTTTGACAGCGGCCTGCATCGGCATGCCCGCTACCGCCGTGTTTCGTGGGGTGTGGTTTGCACTTGTTGGCATAATTTTATCCACCGCCCGCGCGGGTGAAATCAACTGGCAGACCGTGTTATTGGTTTTATTCTCCCTTATCGCCCTTATGCCGATGATTTTAGGAATTATTTCGCGCAGTTTGCTGGCCTTTCGTGATCCGGCGCAGAATATCCGCCGCCCCGACATTAATGTGTATGCCGAACATGCCGGCGTGTGGCCAGATGCCAATTTCACCGCCCCCTTGAATGTTGATGCCTATGTACGCACCGCACGCCGCTGGGCAATTTGGGCCATGCTGGTATCGCTTACGCTGGGCATTTTTCCAACTTTGGCTACCGGCCCTCTGCTGGACTCATTTCAGATGGTGCCACCCGCGACGCCGCGAATAGTACCCCGCCGGCTGGCACCGCCAGTTGTGCGGATGCATACCGTGATTGTGGCACGGCTGCGCCCGATGAGTCCGTACCAACACGCTGCAAATGCCATCGGCGGGAGTTACCAATGAACACCCTGCTGCTGATGGCTACCATCTTACCCATTGCCTTGGGAGGGCTGCTGCGATGGCTACCGGTGCCCGCCGCTCGGCGTTTGATGCAGGCGGCGCTACTGCCGCTGGTTTTGCTGGCTGTCGGTATCTGGCTGCATCCCACGCGAGAGCCGCTGATGCCGCAATGGCGGCTTTTCTCCATGTTGGTGGCGTTGGTGTTTTCTGCGTTTGCATATCGCTGGCTGCAGGGCACCGCATCCTGGCCTTTTGTTAAACCCAGCCTGATGATGCTTCTAGCATTTATCGTGCTGTTGCTCCTGAAAGTACGCACCGCCTCCGCGCTGGTGCTGTTGGCGAACCTGCCAGCACTGTTGCTCCACTGCTCAGCCTTGGCCTTTGAGGATCGCAAGTCAGACCAGCCTGCCGGGCTGCCGCGTTATGCGTGGCGGCTGATTTTAAGCCCTGCCGCACCGGCTGGAGTTTTGGCAGTCGGTGCTGTGCTGGCCGCCTGCCTGTTGCATGCCCCTTCTGCAGGCCAAATGACGTTACTCGGGGGGACAGCGTTGGGAATCGTGGTGGCGTGCCTCGTGTGGCAACTTTTGCTTCATATCCTGGCCGGGCAACCCGATGGCGATTTGCCCACATCTCCATCATCGGCAAAGGGTAGCGAGTTGAACTGGCTTTTTCAGCGTCAGGTAAGACTGGCCTCCACGGCCGCCATCCTGCTGGCGCTTTTGCGTTTGCGTCCGCTGATGAATCAAAGCCCATTTGGCAATGATGTGCTTTTGCTTTTGACAGCCGGGCTGTTTATCGTGGTCGGATCGCAGTTGCTGATGGAGCGTCGCGTGGCGGCGCTACTTTCGCTGATGGAGTATGTGTGGATGGGGGGCTTGCTGGCCGTTTGTTGTGCGCCCGCCTGGCCCTCGACGGAAATGCTGCGTCAATATTTGGTGTGGGTAATCGGTTTTATGGCATTGAATGGATGGATGTTGCGGCGTCTGGTCGATGCGTTGGGGCCGCGCATCAATCTGGATACCATTGCCGGGTGGCGATTCACACGCATTAAGGATGCTATTGGGCTTTCATTGGTAATTTTGTTTATGCAATTTATGCCCGTACTGCCGGCCACGCACTATTGGGTGGTCATGCTCGCGCGACTGGCTGTGCATCATCTGTTTATTGCACTTTTTTGGCTGATGGCAATTGGTGCCATGCTGGTGGCGGCCTTCCGCCTGTGGGCCGCCATGTATCTGCCCGGCAAGCCCGCACATTGTAAATAAGTGGCTGCAGCGTAAAATTAGAGCATTCGGCGTGGAGGCTGTGGTTAAAAACGTGTGACGGGGAAGCAGCAGATGGCCGCGAACAGGGGAAAAAGCAGCTTTTTTACAGCCTTACTGGGTCGCATTGCCGGCAAAACGCCAGGCTCGGCGATACCTGCCCGCGGCCCGACGGCCATCACTGCACTGGTGTGTGCTCTGCTCGCCATTGGCCTGCTGACGGTCATTTTGCCCAAGAACAGCTACTTTGCTACGCTGATTTTGGAGCACACCAGTAAATCTCCATTTCCTTACCCGTTTACCATTCAAAATCTTCTGCATGTGCTGTTCTTCGTTGCCCTGGGCGAACTTTACGTTCGCTATCGGTCGGCCCGGCTGGAAAATGAACTCATCAAAGCGCACTTTTTACCGGAGGACGAAGGCAGCGTACTGGCCATTGAAGACCTTGGTGCCATCCGTCGTCGCACCATGGCGTACCACGACGGCGAGAACGGCTTTTTACCTTACATGATAGATACGGCCGTGCTACAGCTGCAATCCACGCGATCAATCGATCAGGCGGTAAGTGTGCTGAGTACCAATCTGGAATTGCTTGGCACGCGTGTAGACCTGCGTTATTCGATTATTCGCTACATGGCGTGGGTCATACCGACACTGGGTTTTGTCGGCACGGTGACGCATTTGGGATACGCCCTTGCCGGTGTGCGGCCGGGCCAACTCAGCCTGACAAACGTGACCACGTCGTTGGCGATTGCGTTTAATACCACGTTGATCGCCCTGCTGGAAAGTGCGGTGGTGGTGCTGCTGCAAAATATCATCCAGGCCCGGGAGGAAGGGGCCGTATCGCGTGCAGGCGAATATTGCCTGCGTAATTTGATCAATCGGCTTTACGTTCCGAGTACCGATTCGGGAGATAAGGCCAATGCCGCGGCGTGACCGTGAAATTAATATTTTCAACATCGCCTTTCTGGATGTGATTACCGGTGCCATGGGGGCTTTTATTCTGCTGGTGCTGCTGCTGGCACCCTACTACACCGGGCCGCAGACGCCTCCGCCGCAGATGAAGGCAGCACAGAGGGCAATCAACAAAGCGGCTGATGAAACCAGACAAATTGAGCGTCAACTGAAAAATACCAAAAATGGTGTAAGCCCCAAGCTGCTGGAAAAGCTTAAAACATTATTACATAAGCTGCGTATGGAACTTGCCGCAGCGCAGCGGCGTATGATCCGCCTGCGCAGTCAAGTTAATCATCTTGAAAGCCAAAATCATAAATTGAAGCAGGAAAACAGCCGCCTGCGTGCCGAGCTGACGGCCGATCAGCGGCTGATCCAAAAATTGAAAGAGGATATTGCGCAGCTTCAAGCTCAGATCAGGCAACTGCAGGCCAAAATTCAAAAGCAGCGGCAAACTATTAAATTTCTGGAGGAGCATCAAGGTGCATCCGCCTATCGGGCGCTTGATGTGCTGGTGGAGAGGACCCACACCCCCAACGGCCGGTTTGACGCCGGTGCCCCGTTTATCGTCGCATGTCGCACCAACTGGCAGGCCGGTGTTACCGAAAACATCGGTAAACAATCTGTCGCGTTGGTCAATGATCCGGCATTCAATCCGATGTCCTTGCTGCATCTGGATCATTTCGGCGAGATGATCCAAAATGGTGCTATACCATTTCCGCACAACAAAGACGTGCACCTTTGGCCGGTGCAGTTGGATAATGGCCCCGGTGTGGCCAAGCGGTCACCCAACGCCATGATGTTGCAGGTGCAGGAGGCCAATCTGCGATCAGAGATTGATGTCTACGTTGTACTGCTGACACCCAGTGTGGCCGGTGGCGGGCTGGGCAAACTCAACACCAACGCGCGATTTTTGCTTACGGCAGCGTACGGCAAAAGTGTGGTGCACAAGTCATTCAAACTGGATTATCGCAGACCCATCAAAAAATTCGTCTTCACCCCGCTTCCCAAGAAGAGAATGACTTTTATTGGCGGCACGGTTGAGAATGTGTTAAATTTAATTCCGTATTCGCAGGCTTTGGCCAACCACGGGGTGGTACCATGATGGGACGCACCAAAAGGCGGCGCCGGTTGTGTGGCCGATGGCGGTCGGTGGGGCGCCGTACCGCTGTGGCAGCCCTGTTGCCAGCCGCCGTGGGGTTTTCATCCGGGGCCAGGCACGCAGCAGCGGAAACGCATTTATCCAAACCGAAGACTTTCATCATCAAGTATAAGCCCGATATCGGGCATGCCCATCAGCTTGAGGCTCGTGCCCTGGCTGCAACGGGCACCGCTGGTATCCATGCCGCTTTGCACAATCTTATTTCGTTGGCGGATTCGCAGGATGCGGTGGCGGAATATTGGTTGGGCCGATATGACACTGCGGCGTACAAGCCGGGGACGCGCCAGTATGGCTGGGGCATCCGATGGCTGCAGGATTCGCAAGCCAAAGGCTCTCGGCGGGCGGCTGAATTGCTTTACGCTCTCTACAAGCAAAGCCATGCCAACTCAGAACTTACGCAGAAATACCTGCAGCGTGCGGCCAATCTCGGTTGGCCTCCAGCTCAGTACGATCTGGGGATAAGGCTGCTGCGGGGGCATATTGCGAAAAGCCTGCTTCACGGAATCAATTTGCTCACGCAGGCGGCCAGAACGCGCTATTTGCCTGCTATAAAAGTACTTTACAACATCGCCGTTGACCGAACCATTGAACCCCGATTGCAAATTGCCGCTCGCAGCGGTTTGGTTATGGTGGCCCGTACCGGATGGGGCAAGGGGGACGGTTATGCCGCAGCGGCTTTTTACAATGGCTTGCTCCCGAATTACTTGCTTGCATGGCGCTACGCGCGGGCGGGTGCAGACCGGGGTGACGCGTTTTCAGAGGAACTCTTAGGTCATATCCTGCTGACTGGCAACGGGCACAGGCGCAACGTACGCCAGGCCTTTCTTTTCTTGAACGCCTCAGCATCCAAGTACCGCTACGCCCTTGCGTTATCAGGTGAGATGTTGCTTTATGGCGTGGGGACGCCGTCCCATATCCGTTGGGGCCTCCGACGTTTGAAAGCAGCCTACCGCGAGGGAAGCGGCCGTGCGGCAGTGATATTAGGTGAATATTATGCATCAAAAAATAACGTGGCCCAGGCGCAAAACTGGTTCCAGGGGGCCATCAGGATCGGTGCAAAACCCTGGAATCTCGTCGCAACATTACACTTGGGTGTCCTAATGGTGCAGACCGCAAAAACACCGGCCGATCAAGCCGCAGGCGTCAGGCTGATACATCGCGCAGCAGCGTTGGGCCTTGCGCCGGCCGAAATTACCCTGGGCAAGGTCTACGCCATAGGAATGGGCGTGACTTTCAATCGCGCTAAAGCGATTTTCTGGCTTCGGAAGGCCGCTGCCCATGGTGGTGCGGTTGCTATCGCAGCGGACAAATTGCTGGCCGCGCTCCATGCGGCGGCACCTAAGACAGGGCATTAACGTGGGGTGATTCACTCGGCATACTTTGTGAGGCAAAAAAACAATGGCAAAACGTTTATTACGCTGTATCGATGGGCATGTATTTGATGCGTCGGAATCCACGCGCTGCCCTATCTGCGGGGCAGATGCAGCCGGTATGCAGGTGCGCCCGGACGAGGAAAACTCAGGTGCAGCGGGCCAGCCATCCACCGGCATACAGCGCGGATCGCCTTCCAAAGCCATTTCCATTGGTGTGGCCGTCATCGTCATTGCTGGGGCCGTCGGCTACTACATGGCCCATCGGGGCGGGCAGTCCGCCGGCGCAAACGGCACGCACCCGGCAACGCCAATTGCCAACGGCCAGCACGTCGCCCAACCAGCGGCCGCAGGCAATCGGCCCGCCTCGCACCATTTGCCGCAGATGGCATCCACCAACACTGCGCCGACTCATAAGTCATCGGCTGCAGCGCCTTCCGCCCTGACGCCGACCATAACGAATCCGCCGGTGGCAACGGACGTAACACCAGCACCGCCGCCGTCACCGGTGCCCATTACGCCTTCGCCATCGCCCACCGTCCATATTCAACATCTGCCTGCCGCAGTATTGGCAGGGATGGTTAATAAAGGAATTGCATTTGCGACTGGTCACGGCGAATTGCCGAATGACGAAACTGCCCTGTATTGGTTTAAAAAAGCGGCGGCAGGTGGATCGGCCCATGCCATGAATATCCTTGGCTGGGTATATGTTCAGGGCATGGGTGTGCAGCCCGATCCTGCCAAGGCCAAACGTTGGTTTGAAAAAAGTATTACTGCTGGCGATGCCACCGCCAACTATGGCTTGGGCATGCTCTATGACAATGGCCAGCCCAACGGCATTGCGCACCCGACGCGGGCCATGGCGCTTTACCGTAAGGCGGCGGCAGCCGGATCGGGCAATGCCATGTACGCAATTGGCAATCATTATCTGAATGGTTTTGGCGTGCCGAAAAATCTTGCCAAGGCGGCTTCGTGGTTTGCCAAAGGTGCCAAAGCTGGATCGGCCTCAGCCATGCGCGGCTTGGGGCACATGTACATGCACGGCTTGGGCGGACTGGCTCAAAGTTATCCCCTGGCCGATGAATGGGTGGGTCGGGCGATCAAAGCCGGGCTGACCAGTGGCCTGCCGGAATTGCCTGAGCACTGAGCGGATACTTCGACTTAAGCTTTCTGAGGGGCTCGGATAGGTATTTGAAAAAGCGATATTTTTCAGGCACGCACTTATTAGGAGCTTGTTTGCTGTCGCGAACCGCTGTGGGCGTAATCCGGTCGATGCTCAGTGCCTTACCCCTCCGATTTAATCTGCTGAATAATATCCATCGTGGCGGTCTTGCCGTCGGCAAACAACATCAGGCAGTTGTCGCGGGCAAAAAGGGGATTTGGAATGCCGGCAAATCCGGGGCTTAGCGATCGCTTAATCACCACCACCGTGCGTGCCTTGTCCACATTTAATATCGGCATGCCGGCAATCGGGCTTTTCGGGTTTTCGCGGGCATCCGGGTTTACCACGTCGTTGGCACCGTTCACCAGCACCACATCCACCTCGCCAAACTGGTCATTAATCTCTTCCATCTCATGCAGATGGTCATAGGGAATGTTAGCCTCGGCCAGCAAAACATTCATATGCCCCGGCATACGCCCTGCCACCGGATGAATCGCAAACTGCACATCCACACCTTTGGATTCCAGCAGCTTGAATAACTCTCCTGTCACATGCTGGGCCTGGGCCACCGCAAGGCCGTAGCCCGGCACAATGGCCACGCGGCGGGCGCTGGTTAATAGTTCGGCCACCTCTTCGGGCGTCGTCTTTTTAATCCGGCCGGTGTAAACATCATCGGTCCCCACCACCGTATTGCCTTGCGACTGCCCGAAAAGCACGTTGACAAAAGACCGGTTCATCGCCTTGCACATGATCATGGAAAGGATGAAGCCGGAAGACCCCTCCAGAGCGCCGCCAATAATCAGCAGCTTGTTATTAACCACAAACCCCATTGCCGCCGCCGAAAGGCCTGCGTAGCTGTTAAGCAGGGCGATGACGGTAGGCATATCGCCGCCGCCGATGGGTATGATCAGCATCACCCCGAACAGCAGTGCTAAACCAATAAATATCGGATAAAGGATGGTCTGTTGCGGGTCAATCGCCAGCCAGGTAGCGCAGGCGATGGCCAGCCCGAAGATAATGAAATTAAGCGGGTTTTGAAATTTAAATACCAGCGGGCGCGTTGGCAGCACCTCATGAAGTTTTCCGGCTGCGATCAGACTGCCCGTGAATGTTAAATATCCCAGCAGGCATTCCAGGCAGATGACCGCCGTATGAAAATGCGTCAGATGTGACTGGTGCGCATAAAATTCCGCCGTGCCCACAAGGGCGGCTGCCAGCGCTCCAAACGCGTGCGACAAGGCGGTCTGCTGTGGCACGGCAGTCATCGGCGTAAAGACCGCCAGCAATATGCCGACGGCAGACCCTGCGATCCCGGCTATAAAAATCCAGTTGTATTGCCGTATCTCCGGCAAAAACAGCGTGGCGATAATCGCCGCCGCCATGCCGATTTCCCCAGCCTTTACCCCCAGCCGCGCCGTCTTGTGCGAACTAAGCCATTTGAGCGACAGCACAAACGACCCGGCCGCCGCCAAATAAATGACGGTGACATACCATGGCAGGCCCGCCGCATGCGGATAAAACCCCGCCTTGATTACAACGGCAAGATTTATCCAATCCATTATTTGTCCTTACGCTTCTTGAACATTTTCAGCATGCGATCTGTAATCATGAAGCCGCCGACCACGTTGACCATGGCGCATGCGGTGGCAACCGTGCCCAGCGTGATCAGCAGCACATGGCCGCCACCAGCGCCGGCAATGGTCAGCGCACCCACCACTGATATGGCTGAAATGGCATTGGTCAAAGCCATCAGCGGTGTATGCAATTGCGGTGAAACGCGCCGCACGACCTCATAGCCCAGAAAGGCCGCCAATAGAAAAACAAACACATTCGACGTAAGGCTTTCACCCATCAGGTCACATCCTTTCGCTCGGCAATCTGATCCAGCCCCAGCGCCTTTTGCACCATGGGATTCGTCACTTGCCCGCCGCGCGTTACCATGGTGTCGCGCGTGATCTGGTCTGCATCATCCAGCACCAGCCTGGCGTCTTTGGTCAAGTGGAGGAGAAGCTGGCATAAATTGTTGGAATACAACTCACTGGCGTGCAGCGATACCGTGGATGGCAGATTGGTCGGCCCCAGTATGCACACACCATTGGCATCCACGCGCTTGTCCGGCTGCGTCAATTCGCAATTGCCGCCGGTCGCGGCTGCCAGATCAATAATGACTGATCCGGCTCGCATCTGACGGACCATGTCAGCCGTAACCAATACAGGTGCCTTTTTGCCCGGCACCGCCGCGGTGGATATCACGACATCCGCTTCGCGCACAGCACCGGCCATCAGTTCCTGCTGCTTGCGTTGCTGCTCAACTGATTGCTCTTTGGCATAGCCTCCAGCGGTCTGGGCATCACTGGTTTCCAGTGGTAATTCAATAAATTTGGCACCCAGACTCTGAATTTGCTCTTTAACGGCAGGCCTCACATCATAACCGCTCACCACGGCCCCCAGTCGCCGGGCAGTGGCTATGGCCTGCAAGCCCGCCACGCCAGCTCCGATTACCAGCACTTTGGCCGGTGTGATTGTGCCGGCCGCGGTCATCATCATGGGGCAGATGCGCGGCAGCTCGTTGGCCGCCAGCAGTACCGCCTTGTAACCCGCCAGGCTTGCCATCGATGAAAGTGCATCCATGCTTTGAGCCCGGCTGATGCGCGGTATTAATTCCACCGCCATTAAAATAACACCCTGCCTGGCCATCGCTTCGGTGGCAGCTTTCTGCACCAGCGGTTCAGCAAAGCCCACGATCAGTGCCCCAGCCTTGTACCGCGGTATATCCGCCATTCCATTTTGCGGGTTGGCACCCGGTGTCCGAACCTGCAAGACAACATCGCCGGCGGCAATAAGCGCCTGCCGATCCGCGACTACTGTCGCGCCACGCTCCCGGTACGCATCGTCGGAAAAGCCTGCCGCCTGCCCGGCACCCGCCTGAATCTGCACCGCAAAACCAGCTTTGGTTAACGCCGCCAGCCGCGCGGGCACCAATGCAACTCGCCTCTCACCGGGAAATGTCTCTGCAGGAACTGAAACAATCATCACTCAAATTCCCCGTTTGGAATCACAATCCGCCGCGCCCATCACCATCGTCATGACGGGCTTCGCCGGGTCGTTAGTTTTCTATACGTCACAGAAACCAAATCCCTTTACTGGTACTATCGCACGTTTTTCCAATTCCATCGGCCCGCAGCATTAAATGTTGCCGCCGCGTTTTGATTGTGAATCGAATGATAATCGAGTGCGGGTGAGCCGCAATAGGGAAATTCCTGATCATTGCTGACATAAAATTCCTTACCGCCACTGCCTATGAATCGCAGACGTACGCTGCAACCTGAAGTTCAAGCGTGAAAGCGTGAATCGAATTATTCCGAGGGGGTTCAGGTTGATGCGATCAGACGGCCATGCGCGTTGCGGTGGCGAGCGCGGCAGGCGGAGATTGCCCTGATGCATGTCGCTCCCGCCAAGTTGATGGCGTCAGGCCCGTATGCCGCGTGAAATGGCGGTGAAACTGCTGGTAATCTCGGAATCCGCTGGCGAGAGCGATTGTCCCAAGTGCACCATCACCGCGTCGCATCAAATGCATTGAAAATGATAAGCGGGTGAGTGTAAGTTGCTGATGCATGGTGCTGTTGAGCTGCTGTCGAAAATAGTTCTGTAAAGATTGGCGGGATACGCCAACATGACGAACCAAATCGCGTATCTTGACAGGGCGGCGAAAATTTTCACGGATATAACGCATAGCCAATGCCAAGTGAGGATCGAGGCGATGTGCAACGTCGGTGGAAGCTCTGGCTGCCACACCCCCGTTCGCTATCCACTGGCAATCATCTGATCGACGCGTGCCGGACATCATGTCTTCGAGCGCTGCGGCTGCCAGCCGGCCCCATTGTTCCAAGTTTAAATCCACGCTCGACAATGGAACCGGCGCATGCTGACAGACTATAGGAAAATTGTCGACGCCGACGATAGCCACGTCGTCCGGTACGGATTTACCGGCTTCCCGACAAATGCCGATAGCCTCGACGGCGGCCTCATCATTCCCGGCCATGATCCCGATAGGCATTTGAATGCTGGAGAGCCTTCGTTTGAGGTCCCGGACGGACACCGCCTTGGCCTTTACGCCTGCCTCGATGCAGGCGTGGCGTAAGCCGGTAAATCTGGATCGCTCACTCTTACTCTGGCGCGCGCGCATCTGTAAAAAGAGGATGCGTTCCAGACCACACGCCAAAAGATGCTCCGCCGCTGTGCGACCGACGGCGATATCGTTGCAGCATACCGTGTACGCTCCGGGAATCGACCTGTGCTGATCCAAGTTCACGATCGGCCCCCGAATCGAACACGCGCGGCGTTGAAGGGCCGAATCACGCCCGCTGAAAACAATCACGCCATCGTATTGGCGGCGTATGGGCAGGCGATTGGCAAAACGCACCCGCGTGTCGACAATCCATCCATGTTGTGCCCCGTAGCCGGCAATACCGGCCAGCAATCGTTCATCCCACCACCAGAGAGCCAACAAGACATGTCGGGGCGCACGTGAAAGCTCCGGCTTATCCGACGACTTCGTGGCTGCCGATGGCGAATGACGTTCAGCGAACATAGCGTTTATAATATGAATCAATGGCAAAAAAGCAATAGCCAACCGGCGTAGTTGGACTTATTCTCTGGGCCGAAATGGTGCGTATGAAAAACACACAGCGTAAGGCGGTTTTGGCAGCGGATATCGGCGGCACGAGTATTAAACTGGCCGTTGTAGATGGTGGCCGCTTGCTGGCCCGCGCAGAGATTAAATCGAGCCCGTCCGATGGTCTTGCCGCAGCCTTGCCACAGATTATGCGTGGTTGGGAGAATTTGAAGCGTAATTTATCAATTGACGATTCCGGCATTAAAGCGCTGGGCGTGGCCATCCCCGCGATTATCGCACCCGAAGGCGGAAAAATCTGGGCTGTCCCTGCCGGGAAATTTCCTGATGCCGTTGGCTTGGATTTGGGGCGATGGTTCAGCGGTCGATATAAAAACAAATCAGCGTACTGGTGCAACGATGCCCATGCCGCGCTGGCCGGCGAGCGCCACTATGGTGCGGCCCGTCATGCAGCCAATGTGGTCATGATAACGCTGGGCACCGGGGTGGGGACAGCGGTTCTCCTTAACGGGCGGCATTTGCACGGTTCGCACGGTTTGGCAGGCAACGCCGGGGGGCATGTCACGCTTGATTGCCATGGAAAGGCCTGCCCCTGTGGCAATATCGGCTGCGTCGAGACGATGGCATCAACCTGGACACTCTCCGAAAGAGCCAAAAGCTCGCGGCGTTTCAGACACAGCCTTCTGGCCCAAATGGGATCGATAGATTACGAAGCGGTATTGGCCGCCGCCGATGCAGGTGACTGGCTTGCAACAGAACTCCGCGACAGTTCCTTTAGGGCATGGGCGATGGTCGCCGCGTCGGAGATTCATCATTATGATCCCGACTTGTTGTTGCTGGGTGGAAAAATCGGTGCCAACTGCCGACCGCTTTTGAAGGCCATCGACGATTATGTACAGCGCCACACCTGGGTGCGGTGGAAGCTCGCGATCAAGCCAGCAGAATTGGGATCGGATGCTGGATTGCTCGGTGTGGCGTATCTGGCGGCACGTGAGAGCCGAGGCAAACTTCCATGACCACTACCATGGCGGATATCATCTATGACAAATCACCCGCACTGGAAATCCCCGGTTTTACTGCTTATCAGGGTTGGCCGCAGGTCATTGACCAGCTCCTGAGGGCCATTGAGTCCACCCACGAAAAACCGCCAGTGGTCGTGGTCGACTGTTACTGCGGAGTATTGGACGAAGAATTGCTGGGTGAGCTGTCACGGGGACTTAGGCCAGATACTGTCATAAAAATGGCGGATCTTATGCGTTCCGAGCGGGAAATTGAACAAATGATCAGGCCATACCTCGGAGACGACCCGGTTTTTGGGCGCATCAGCGGCATCGAGATGAAAGATTATTTCGATCCTGCCAAGTTGAGCCGCGCGCGGGATGTACTCCGCAATGGCAGCGACTCCCTGATAATGATATATGGCCCCGGTGCTGGGTTAATCACCGATACATGCGGGGTATTTATATATGCCGATATGCCGCGATGGGAAATCCAGCAGCGGTCGCGGCAGGGGCTTATCAGTAATCTGGGGTGCACCAATTTTGGCGAATCTCCCGGTATTCAATACAAGCGCGGATATTTTATCGATTGGCGCGTATGCGACCGACACAAGTTTGACCAGTTTGAGCGGGCCAATTTTTTCCTTGATACCACCATTCCGCGTGTGCCAAAGATGGTTTCTGGTAGCGCGATGCGCACTGCTTTGCGGTTAGCGGCATCGCGGCCGTTTCGCGTCGTACCATTTTTTGACCCAGCGCCCTGGGGCGGTAAATGGATGATGGAACATTTTGATCTCGACCGTGCCGCACCGAATTATGGCTGGGGCTTCGACTGCGTACCGGAAGAAAACAGCCTGCAATTCAAGTTCGGGGACGTCAGAATTGAAATACCGGCCAACAACTTGGTGCAGCGGCATCCGCGCCAATTGCTCGGCGAGTCGGTATTTGCGCGGTTCGGCGCAGAATTTCCCATCCGATTTGATATGCTCGATACGATCGCAGGCGGAAATTTAAGCTTGCAGGTGCATCCATTGACCGGCTACATCCAGAGACATTTCGGCATGCAATATACGCAGGATGAAAGCTACTACATCCTTGATGCACTCCCCGAGGCGTGCGTTTATCTGGGACTGGAACAGGGCGTCTGTCCGGCGGCTTTTCGGGATGAGCTGCTCCGGGCGCAGCAGGGCGGCATCCCGCCGTCCGTAAATCGCTATGTGGCATGTTGGCCGGCGCGGCGACATGACCATTTTCTTATCCCCGCTGGGACCTGTCATTGCTCGGGTGCCGGAGCCATGGTGCTCGAAATAAGCGCAACCCCCTATATCTTCACGTTCAAGCTTTGGGACTGGGGACGCAATGGACTTGACGGAAAGCCCCGCCCGGTTCATCTGCAACGTGGTTTTGATAATATTCAATGGGATCGCGATCAGCCGTGGACACGCCGCAATCTGATCAATCGCATTACCAGACTCGGCAGCGGCAGCGGCTGGCAGGAGGAACTTACAGGCCTGCATGATCTTGAATTTATTGAAACCCGTCGCCACTGGTTCACGAACATTGTACCGCACCATACGGAGGGAACGGTGAATGTCCTGAATCTGGTTCAGGGGGATGCCGTCGTTGTGGAAAGTCCCGTCGATGAATTTCCGCCCATGATTATTCATTACGCGGAGACATTTATCGTTCCGGCATCAGTGGGGCCATATACCATTCGGCCGATGGCGCCTGACCCGCAAAAACCGTACGCGACCATCAAGGCTGCCGTCCGGCACAGCAGGCAGCCGCCGACGAGCGGGTTGAATTCTGTTGGAATATAGAAAACAAAGCTGAGACAATGAATTCAAATGACTATTAACAAAAACTATATGGGTGGCGTGTCCTGTTTCCCCAGCGTGATCATGCCTTTCACCTGAGCTGTCACATCAGCGCGACCATGCGGATGCGCTCTTGGCAAATCGAACGATCGTCACTCTCTGCTGCTCAAAAAAGTGGTCCGCGCCCACCGGACGCAGACCACCATTTGAGAACGACCTTTCTACGCAGCGAAGACGGCACATCAGATGCGGCGTCGCCTGAATGCCAGCATGGCACCGCATCCCAACGCCAGCAGCGCAAGCGGCGCCGGCTCTGGTGTCGCAGCTACGGGGGTCAACGACACGTCAAAAACCGACTGTGGCACTGCCGAACTGGTAATCAACGTACCGCCGAAGTCGCTGCCGGGCTGGAACTCAGCCAGCTGACCACCACCGTAATCCGATGCGGCCGAATCGGTAAGCAATCCGGCATATCCTGTGGCACCTGATATCGCAAAGCCATAGGTGCTTACCGCTGCGAGGTGAATCGGGCTGCTCAGCGCCAGGGTAACATAATCCCCTTGACCGATCCCGGAACCGGCGACAACCGTTCCCGTCAGCACATCCATAAGCTGATAGGTGCCTTTCGCGGTATTTACGCTGGCCACATCCAGCGTCAGACTGTTACCGTCGCTGAAGATGCCGGTGCCCGGATCTGCAACATTAATGGTGACGGAATTGAGGTTGTAGCCGCCGCCGTTCTTACCTGTGGTAAATGTCTGGCCGGGCGCTGCCGCATTATTGGTGTAATAATTGATGGTTGTATTCGCCGCTGTCGGATAACCAGGTGAGGCCGCGCCGGTGGTCCCGGTTGGTGAGAGATTAGACTGGTCAGCCGGACCCGGAGTTGGTGCAAACGGCCCAGCATTGGTAATGGTGATCCCGTTGTTGACGAAATTCGGCTGTGTATAGGACGTGCCGGTGGGTAATGTGGTCGGGTTGGCCACTAAGGTCACGTTGGTAAAGACATTCTGTAATCCAGAGCTGCCAAGCGTGATGCCGAGGTTGCCCGAGACATTGGAGCCCGTTGTCACCACCTCTGAGACGGGTGAACTACTTGCCCCGGCCGCCCCCGGCGTGCCGTAATACACCCCGCCGGCAATTGCCGGGTTGCTGCTGTAGTTGCCGCTGCTGCCCGCAGTCAGGCTGATCAACGGCGCATCGCTGCCATTATTGGTGTTATGAACATACGCCGTAAGCATGTAGGTTGTATTTGGGGCAACGGGCGTATTAAGCACCTGACCAAACAATCCACCGTTGGAATAAACCGGAGCATAATTACCTGCCCCCACCGCACCACCGTTGCCAGTCCAATCGGGGATATAAGCATTGTTGAATCCCGATACGGTATAGGTGCCTGATCCGCCAGGATTGGTGTAGGTAATGGTGTCCGGCACGTTACCGTTGCTGTATTTGTAAATAGTGGTCAAGCCGAAACCGGAAGTGTCGGTGGCCGATGCGCCCGTTGCCGTTGTGCCAGTTTGCGGTCCCGCAATGCCCGGAAGGCCATAGTCACCCGCCGGGACCGTTCCGCCAGTCCCGTAACTGCCAGCAGATGAGTTGGTTGCGTAGCCCGGGCCGTAGATGAGCGAAAAATTCGCGTCCGGGATGTTGATCGAGGTATTGGATCCAACGCCGGAGGCGATGGCTGCACCTACCTGAATGGTCCCGCCCAGCGCGGCGACGGTACACAATGCTATGATGGACCTCTTGCTATCCATGATGTATTCCTTTTTCAGTATCAAACCGGGTCCGCACCGGACAGGCAACAACGCTCGTCGAATCGATACGGTCCCTTCACTTGCTTCCTCACCAAGCCCTCATGGATGCTTAAATACTTGCGGTCGCGGCTGCTATTGCATTTCGTCCTCGCTTTCTGCTTGATGTTGCAAACACACTTGTTTTTTTGCCGGTCGGGCCTAAAAAGTTTGGCTAACATCAGCGGGGAGATTAGGGTTTATTATGTTGCGTATCTTGAGTCCAATATTCCCCTGCGTTGCCTTATTGGCAGGATTGGCCCCCGGAGTGTTGTGATTTATTGGAATGGTCGTCGCGTGCCCATCAAAGAATACCGCGTTGGCATATCCAGTGCCCGCAATGTTCGCCATGTGACGGTAACGCACGCCAGAATTAACGTAGTTGACCGGAGCGTTTGGCCAATCGGTGTTGGCCATGGAACCTGCAACCAGGCCATTGGGTGGTACCAAGTAGTCGGGATAATTCTTGTAGTAGTACGCAGGGCCATCGGGACCTTTGTTTTGACCGTAGTCAAACGTTCCCCATGCACCCCAGGGACCGTTCTGCGTGGCATCGCCAATCGCGAGTGCCTGCGAGGGGCTTTGCACCTGTGATAGACGAAACGTATACGGATCGCCAGCGTTGTAGTCTGACAAGGCCATGAAGTAGTTTGGGTTGGCGGCGTAGCATGGCGCAAACGCCGAAGCCGCGGATGGAAGAACCGTGGCCGCCCCGCAGGTGTACAGCTTTTGATAAGCGTCCACCATGGCCATATTGGGCGTGGCGTATTTTACAAATCCGTTGTAGTACTCCAGACGATAATTGGGCGTGTCGCTGATCCCCTCTTTGAACGCAAAAAGGGCTGCGTCCCAGCTTTCGGATCCGTAAATATGGGTCGCCGAGGAGGAAGTGTCTTCGCCAAACGGTATGGCGGACTGGTAGGCGTCGGCATACTCCATGGTAAGCTGACCCAATTCATGCAAATTCGCCAGACACCCGATGCTGACCGCCTCCTGCTTGGCTCTGGCCAATGCGGGCAAAAGCATCGCAATCAGAAGTGCAATGATGGAAATGACCACCAGCAGTTCTATCAAGGTGAATCCGCGATGCGATATTGTCGCTTTGCTGGAAAAATGTCTTGAATTATTCATAATCCCGATCTCCTTTTACAACCTGACTGTAACGCCTCAGATATCGAAGCCACGGGCCGGGCCACGCCAACAACCAACCGGTGAAACATGGGCCGCACCACAACACTCATATTTGGACTTAATGGTGACGAACATCCCCGGAATCAGCTTCCAAATCCTGTCACCATTCAGCACATTTTCAGTATAGACTTTCCCAGCCTGAATACTAGACCCATTTTGCTACAGAAGTAGTACTATTTTTTATCACACATGCAGGAACAGTGCCTTTCATAGCGTAAATGCGGACATCGTCTTAAAAAGGCAGGCCGTGCACATGAATGCGATAATAAAGGCAATCAACGTAATCATAATTAGCACTTTTGAGATTTATAAATAGCATAAACGCTATATTCAAAGCTCTTTCGGCACGGTATGGTTTGGTTAAAGGTACCGCCGCGTTGGAAGAATGTGCTGCGGAGCCGTAGAGCGTGATGGGTATCCAATTGTGCCGGGCGTGGCAGACCCGACTGCCCTAGCACCAGCGATGCTGGTGACGCATTGGACGAATGTGGTAGCCCGGAGAGATCGCACCCCGGGTGGGCCCGGGTGATTTGCAGAGGTGTGGCAGGATGAAAGCTGTTCGGCCAATATTATTTCTGGGCAGTCTGTCAATAGGATACAATCGAAGTATCTTGCGCGGCATTGGAGAATACATCGCGACCCGTGATGGGTTGAGCGTCATGTTTCCGACTGATTATGAACCTGCCGACATCCGTTGGCTGGATCGCACCGACGTGCGTGGTCTGGTGCTTGGTGCCTGCCCACCATTCGGTCCGGCAATTTCCCGACGTATCAAGCAGGGCCTGCCAACCGTCGATGTCTCGGCGGAATCAGATTCCGGGCTGCTCAAGGTGATCTCGGACGATTGCGCCGTAGGCAGGATGGCGGCCGATTATTTAATCGACCGGGGATTTAAGAGTGTGGTGTATTACGGTATGGCGTTGCGATATTGGTCGGCCATGCGATGGCGTGGCTTTCAACAGCAGGCAATGGCTCGCGGCATAACGTGCCGACACTTCGATCGCCCCGCCGCTCGACTGGCCTCATCAGGAAGCTTTTTCCCCTGCCTGGCAGAGACCTGGATCAAGGTTCTCGAATATCCCGCGGCGATATTCGCCGGAGATGATCTCCTCGGAGCAGAGATATTTGAAACCTGCCGGGCCTTGCGTATTCGGGTGCCGGAGCAGATTGCCATCTTGAGTGTGGACAACGATGATATTTTTGGATGCTGGCGGAGCTGTCGCCTCTCCAGCGTTGAGCTTAACACGGCCGAAATCAGTCACAGGGCCATGGACATGCTTACCCGCCTGATTGCCAGGCAAAAAACTCCCCTGACCAATGTACTGGTTCAGCCCGTGAGAGTGGTGACTCGATTTTCCACCAATGTATTCGGTGTCGATGATCCATTGGTGGCCAAAGCACTGGAAATGATTCATCAACGCGTCAGCAATGGCATATCCGTGAAACAGCTTGTGGGCATGCTTGGGACTTCGCGACCTACGCTTGAACGCCATTTCGGTGATGTATTGGCGCGCAGTCCGGCCGTCGAAATCTCGCGCGTGCGAGCCGAGCTTGCCCGCAAGCAGCTTTTGACGACCGATCGCACCGTTAATGATATTGCTCTTCATGCCGGTTATTCCTCCCCGCGACAGATGCGGGGCGCCTTGCAGCAATTCTTTGGCTGTACGCCTCGGGAAATTCGGTGTACCAAGTCGCTATCGCGGTTGTCCAAATCCACGTAAGGAGAATGAACATGAATCTGGATCGCAGAGAATTTTTAAATGCGGTCGGCACCGCATCTCTTATCGGCGGTATATCAGAGCCCGGAAAACCCCGGGCAGTGCCCCTCAACCCCTCTGCGCTCGGCTTTAATTTGATTCCCACGGCTGATGAGTTGGCCGGCCAATGGATGAGCTTCGGTAACATCCATACCCTTCCGGCATTGGCCAGCACGCGCGGTGCCTGCCAGGTTGGGCCGGATATGCTCTCAATCGAGGCTTTAACTTTTCCACCCTACTGCCAGGGAGGTAGCACGGGACGCCTCACGATCGATGGACAGCCGGTCAACGCCGCGGAGTTTCGCTGGTTTCCTCATCAAATTCAGCGGCGTGCTGTTTCATGGCTGGGTGGAATCGAGTGCAAATCCACTGTTCGAATAAGCTCGCGCGGGCGCATCATCTTGTTCAGGCTGGCTATTCGTAACCCCTCGCCTCGCACGCATGAAATATCGCTGGATTGTCCCCTGCAAGGCATGATTCGGCGCGTCGAGGACGGATGGGCGTGGTTTATTCCCCGTCCGGAGAATGCATCGGATTTCGAGGCTTCAGCGATGGACGGCGGGTCCATGATCCAGATTAATGACAGGCTCAGCGACGCTTTAACAGTTTTTGCATTCTGCGGCAGAAAACCTGATGCAATTCTGATTAAAGCGCACGACGGTTCCGCGCACTGGAAAATGCGCCTCTCCCCGCACGGCTCGCTGAATATTGAAATGCTACTGTGTGTCGGAAATCGACATGAGCCCGTCGCCCATATCGCCCGCCGAACGGCTGCCAACTTCGACACCGCATTTGAGGCGTGCCGAACGGACTGGCAGGACCTGTTCACGGCGGCTTTCGAGCCTGGCAATAAGATTTTTTCAGGCCACCTGCCAATTCTTGATACGCCAGATCCCGCAATACGCCGCATTTATTATTCGTCGGTGGCCTCCCTTTTGGTCATGATGCGTGGTTGTTTTAATACCGCCCATCAGGCGTATGTCACCGGTAGCCCGCAGTGTGCGGCGTCTCTCATGTACTTCTGGGATACCTTCACCTGGGCAGGCGTTCATGCGATGCTGGACCCGGTCAATATGAAAAATATGCTACGGCGCTGGCTGCAATTGAACATCCACAATTGCTATGCACAGGACATGATAACCGGCAAAGGCGTTGGACCATGGTACAGCTTCAATGACTATAGCGTGTTCAGTCAGTTTCTTACGTACATTAAAACCACCGGCGATACGGCATTCCTCAATGAAGTCATTGGTGGCAGATCGGTAATCGATCAACTCGAGCAGATGGCTACCTGGTGGAAACGTCTCGTGCGGCCGGGAAGTTCCATGGCAAATTACGGCAGTGCCTGGAATCTCCTTGAATGTGTGCCGACTTACACTCATATTGTCGCGTCATTGAACGCTGCCAACGTCTGGATGATGAGGCAGATGGCCGATCTGAGAGGAGTGCTCCGTGAAAACGCGCGTGCCGAAACGCTGCGGTCCCAGGCCGATCGACTCAGCAGGGAAGTGCTGACTCTCTACGTGGGTGGCAAAGGCTATTGGTATTCCTTGCACCCGGGAAACATTAAAATTCCAGTGCGACATTGCATTGATTTCTTCACCGTTGCCCGGTGCATGGAGAAAGACCTCCAGCCAGTCATAAGGACGGAAATGGCAGATTTCGTGCACAAGCAACTCCTCACCCAGCATTGGATGAGGGCGCTTTCGTTGCAGGATGTTGCGGCACCCGAATCCAATCGTCCAGACCATGGTCCGATGGGGGCTTATGACGCATGGCCGCCGTTCACGATGGATGGGCTCTGCCGACTGGGTCACTTCGAACTCGCCGCCGACTTTCTCCGGCGCACCGAGGGTGTAACGCGAGAGGGGCCTCTCGGACAGTCACATGAATTGCTTACCACCACTTACGATTCACCCGTTCGCAAGGCACGCCGTGGTGGGCAAATGTACAACTGTTCCTGTTCCGGGGCGTTTGCCGAAGTGATTATCCGCACATTTTTCGGTGCTGACTTCGACTGGCAGGGAAATCTTTCCATCTTCCAACCTGCGACGGATCGAACCATCACCGGTACGCTTCGAAATGTTCCGGAGCATGGAAAGCTGAAAAACATCGTCAGCGGACCCCATGGATTGTCGAAAACCTGATATTGACGCAACCAGCCGATTTCTGCTTGGCCACTCAAATCAGAAGGCGTACCCTTGCGATGCGGCCGGGAAGAATCAATATGGTGACCTCTGCCAGTGCGCATTTTTATACCTCGATCTGCGCAATTGGGTGTTGTGACGGTCGCGCGCTGGCGGTAGCATCCCACCGTTGCCCCTTGCGGGCGGACATGCGAACCTGTCCCGCATGCCATGGGTTATGCCTTTGCGTGGCGACGACGGGTCGAATAATGAGTGTTTAATGGAGTTACAATGCATTACTTCCGAAAATGGGTGGCAAGGGGCGTCACCAACAACAAAGAAAACGCCTCTGGCCTGCCAGTGTCGTGTTTATGGCTGATTGTGTCGGCCACGATCCTCATGCCGTGGTTTTCGGTTCATGCTGAAGTCGCCAAGGAATACTCGCCCCTGGGTCTGACCGCCTCACAGATTAATTTTCGTGTGGCTGCAATCGCGGCCAAGATGACGCTGCGGGAAAAAATTCGATTGCTTTCAGGTAATAGCCACGAGGCACTGCACTCCATCAAATCGTTAGGTCTACCCTCAATCCGCGTCAGCGATGCGACGGTCGGCGTGGTGGATTGGGGTCCGTCAACGGCCTACCCGGCGGCACCCTGCCTCACCTCCACCTGGAACCGTCGCCTCGCCATGCTGGAAGGACAGCATATTGGTCTGGATGCCCGCGCCAAGCATGTTGGCATCCTACTGGGGCCAGGGCTGAACCTACTCCGTCAGCCGCAAAATGGCCGCAGCATGGAGTACATCGGCGGCGAGGATCCGTATCTATCTGCGCAAATGGTGGTTCCCTATATCCGTGGTCTGCAATCGGAAGACGTGGCCGCGTGCTGTAAGCACTTTGTGGGCAATGAGATTGAAACCATGCGCCCGTGGATCAACTGCATTATCAGCCAGCGCGCCCTGCACGAAATTTATCTTCCTCCATTTCGGGCGGCTATCCGGCGTGGGCACGCTTGGGCGATCATGACCGCCTGCAATCGGATCAATGGGTTGTATGGTTCAGAAAATGGGCCGCTGCTCAAGGGTATATTGCGCCAAAAATGGGGCTTCAAAGGGCTGACCATGTCCGATTGGGGTTGTGTATACAATACGCTTAACAATCTCAAAGCAGGGTTGGATCTCGAAATGCCTGCCACCAATTTATACAGCTATGCCGACATTACGCACCTGCTGGCAACACATCAGATTTCCATGACGATCATCAATCAGCATGTTCGACAGATATTGCGCGTAATTGTGGCGATGGGTTTTAATGACGCGCACAATCCATTCTACCGCCGCCCGCCAGATACCAGCGGAGATGATGCGGTCGTCAACGAGATTGCCGCTGATGGTACCGTGCTATTAAAAAATAGAAGGCACATTCTGCCGCTGAATCCAGCTCGCAAGGCAAACATCGTACTGATCGGCCCGTGGGTGTCACGGGTTGTGACCGGCGGTGGTGGCAGTTCGCACGTTCCACCCAATACCACGCCGGTGACGCTGCTGTCGGCCATTAAATCGCAGGTTGGGCCGCAGGTTCATATCACAACCATACCTTGGCACGACGCTTTCCACCGCTACTGGGGCCGCGGATCACTTACCACGCCGCACGGACACGCAGGTGTGCAGGCCGATTACTATAACAACGGTGGCTTTGGTGGACCGCCAAAAATATTACGGCAGGCCAAAATAGCCATCAATGCCGCTGGCCAAGGCCGGAATAATGGCGGGGCCGGAACCTCCAACCCTGGTGTTGCGATGATGCAGAAGCAGGCGATTAAGGGCAGTCGCACGCTCAGCGTGGTGTGGAAGGCCGCCATCCACCCGACAAAAACCGGCCAGTATTCATTTGTCTTTGCCGTCAATGGCTCGGGCGAGGTGTACCTGGATGGGAAGCGGATCATCGATCTTTGGCTTCCGTTCTGGCAAAACCCGGCGAACCCACTGAAAGGTGCTCTGACGACCCTCAAGCTTCATGGTGGCGAAACCTACCAGTTGCGCGTGGTATATCGCAGTCTGGCCAATAAGCACGCCACCGTCGGGTTTGGCTGGTTGCCTCGCGGTGAAGTGCACCTTTTCACGGGTGCCCAGAAATCTATTATTCGTCACGCCGCTAACGTGATTGCGTGCATGGGATTTAATCAGACCATTCAACGCGAACAATCCGATCGCCCGTATCACCTCATTGGCCCGCAGAATGAGTATCTTCGCGATGCGGCCATGCTTAATCCGCATACCATCGCCATCGTGTATGCCGGTGCTGGTGTTGGCATGGAAAAATGGATTCATCAAGTGGCGGGTCTGTTGTGGGGATGGTACCCAGGGCAGACGGGCAACACTTCCATTGCGAAAATCATATTTGGAAAGATTAACCCCAGCGGCCACCTGCCAGACACCTTCAGTCGCCACTGGCGTAACGAGGCTGCCTACCATTACTTTCCGGGTTATCCCGGCGTATTCAATCACCGGTGGCAGGCGGAGCCGGCCTACCACGGCTTTCCCAGCGGCAAAGGCGCCCAGTGCCGATTTGTAGAAGGCATATTTATCGGCTATCGCTGGTACAACTACAAACATATCCGGCCCCTATTTCCATTCGGCTTTGGGCTTTCCTATACGCGCTTTGCATTGAGCCATCTCTTAGTCAAGGCGAACGGGACTGGAACGCGGCGAACGGTGCTGGCCGTGGTGCAAGTACGCAACACGGGCCATCGCGCCGGCGCGGAAGTGGTACAGCTTTACGTCCATCCGCCGCAGAACGGCAACATAAGGCGTGTCGTGCAAAAACTGGAAGGCTTTAAGCGCGTCATGCTTGCCCCTGGTGAAACCCGCACCGTTCACTTTAGGCTGCCATCCCAAGCTTTTGCAACCTATATCAGCGCTACACATAGCTGGGTTGTGCCAAAGGGCACCTACACAATTGGCGTTGGTGATTCCAGCGCAGACGAACCATTGCGAGCATCGGTAAATTGGTGAACTGAGTTTACTTCGGCAAATTCGCGACAGCGGTAGGTGGTGCCGGGTGCTGCCGTCAGGCTTGCAGGCATGGCCGGCTCCCGCGAACCCATTTTAGCCGCGTAGCCTTGAGCCCGCGCGTGATGGTGGGCGTACCCGCGGGGGATGGTTTTTCCACCCGCAATCCCGCCCTCGCATGCAAAGACTCGCGCGTGGCCTTGTGCCCGCGTGCTTGTCTGCATGAGTGGTGCCCGCAGTCGTGTCATGCGAAGATTTCATGGACCCCGAATTATTACTGCAGATTTTTCATTTCTTAACTTGCGCTTGTTTGGGTATTACCCTTTTTGTTCCGGATGTAAGTTGGTATTGGGGGTTGGGCGTCCCGCCCGACAAAGCGGCATTGAGTCTGCTTCTGCAATGGCGGTCAGGATGGCCGCCCCCCATTCTTATACCCGCCACCATTCCTCGTGTTGCATCGCCACTATCAATGGCCAGCGGATGCCAGGTCGTCGTTCCCAACGTAGAGGCTGCCTCGCCTCTGCACAGGGGCTGCCTTGGTAGCGCAGGCGTTTCGCGTGCACTTGCCACTTCAAGCGAAGCAATTTCGCCTGCGGTGATACCGGTTGGCCGGGGAACAAAAAAAGCCCGACAACTCTTCAACCACGTTGAAGAGTTGCCGGGGCACAGCCCTCCCCCTGCCTCCAGGGGTGAGCTGGTCATGCTGGACATCGAGACGCTCTCTCTCGCGGTCACAACGCCCTCTCACCGTCCAGTGCGACTTTTTCTTTGCGGCCAAAACACCTAACGTGCTAAGCAATACAACCGGTATAGGCCGATTGCGCCGACTTGTCTCTCGGCGGCGCAGAATAAACCTCTCACTCCCTCCATACACGGAGGTCTGGCGTATCCGGGTTGGCTGCAGCAGGGCCGATGCCCATAACGGCAACCAAAACCGGAACGGTCACTGCGACTCTCTCCGACCGATTTTATTAACTCACCGTTGCTGATCCGCAATTGATTTGCACTTGCGCGATTCGATCAGCACATCCGTACTATCGTCCGTATGAAGGGTAGATGTTAATCGATTACAGAGGTAATCCAACGAAAAAATATTAGTTTCAGGTTATGGAGCCTGCCATCTCCAGGGGAAGATAATACGAATGGTTATTCCAGGCCGCATGGGACACTATCGGCCCTGTGGGTGACGTGCCGGGGTTTGCAGAGGGGAATGGCAGTCGATACCACATCTGACCGCCAGTGATCGCGAAGCATTTCGCCCTGGTTTCCCTGTCGACATGGTTTTTTTTACGGCAGCTGCCGATGGCTCGCGACGGACGGTAGATAATCACTGGGTTCGTAGAATACAGTGGCGATTGGTACCAAGCCAGAGATCAACCAAGTTGACAATAGAGATATGTGTTTGTATGGTAACCAACATATTATTTGAAGGGGGAAACATGATGGATGCATCCAATTTGATCGAATTTGGGCATAAAATTCGCCAATTGCGTAAGGATAAAGGGTATACCCAGGATCAATTGGCAAAAGAGGCTGGTATCAGCAAGCCATATCTTTCCAACATAGAGACTGGCCGAACGGTCGGGCCGCCCAGCCACGCCAAGCTGCAACAGTTGGAGGTGGCCCTCGGACTGCCCCGTGGTCAATTATGCCAATGGGCAGATTGGCAACGCGTGCCAGAATCGCTGCGAAAGCAAATGGGGGGCCTGCGGGAAAGTGCGGCAGTTACTGATAATCCCAATCCAGACGAACCGCCCACCCGGCCAAGTCTACTCTCCGAACGAAGTGATGACACGCACGATGTGCCCGAACGGTTTTATCCCATTGCTTTAAAAAAGACATTGCTTATCAATCGTGTGGCGGCCGGTACTCCGATGGAAGCCACGGATCTGGATTACCCGGCCAATGTGGCCGACAGGGACATACTGATTCCAGATGAGTTGGTGGATGGGTGCTTTGCACTGCGGATCGATGGAGATTCCATGACGCCGCTCTACCAACCTGGAGACATTGTCGTATTCTCAGCGGATCGCACGCCACTGGATGGCAATGATTGTCTGGTGCGACTGGGAGATGGTGATAATTTTTCAACCACGTTCAAACGAATTCACTTCGTGGATGCATCGGGCGTAAAGCAAAAGGATGGCGACTATGTATTTCTTGAACCCCTCAACAGCGCCCACACCCCACGCATCGTACGTCGCGACGACTTAACGGGAATCTACCCGGCATTGTGGAAAATATCACCCATCGGCACCAAGTGATCTCATCCACGCGGGGCTTCAACCCCTGACGCTGCGTCCCCGCCCGATGGCGGCATGCCGTCTATATTGCCATTTACCTTTAACATCACATATCGCACCAGGGTGTCCACAGTGAACACATCACGGAATGAATTTATGTTCGGGTTTTTATCAAACTCGCTTAGGTCGGCAAAGGGCATCAAACGGTGCAGCTCGGCCAGGCCATCGGCGGTGACCATGCCATTGGAAACAAAGCGGGGATCGGTAAAAAGATTTTGCGGGATCAGGTCATTTTGTGGAATTTTGATCTTAAACGCCTTCTCCAACTGAAATGTGATATCGAGATAGTCAATCGATTCGGCACCTAAGTCGGCATTTAGTTTGGCTTTGGGTTGCACCTGGTCGTCATCCACCGCCAGCGCGCTGGTAAGAACTTCCTTTACCTTGGTCAGTGCTTCGTCATATGTTAATGCCATAATAAATTAATCCTTCTCGATACTAAGGTTTTACCGGCAGGCTTAAATCGTTCCTGCCGCCAAACCAGAATAAATGCATACTTCGTTCAATGCAACATTGATACGATAACAATCAATTGTTGCTGCCGTCACCACCATGGCCGCGTGGCGGCGGTTGCAAAATTGTCCAGCGGGCCTTCCGCCTTTGGATGATTTGCTCATCTATGCGGGCCATGGCGGCATCAGAGTCGGATAAATTCACATGCAGCAGAGTCAATCGGCCCTGAATGGCGGTGGCGTTGGCTACTATGCCTTTAATTTTAAATTCGCTGTCTGAAGGTGACATGCGTATGGCCTCGGCCGTAATCACCAGCGTCTCCCCCGGCGCAACAAAGTTGCCGTAACGAATTTGCCTGGCTTCCTTCAGCACCACCAGGCTCTTTGTAAATTGGGTATGTTCGTGCACCAGCCAGGCTGCCGCCTCCACGGCTGATTCCAACATCATCACGCCGGGCAAAACTGGAAACCCCGGGAAATGATCTGCCAGATATTCCTCAGCCATCGACACCTGCTTGATGGTGCAAATGGTTTTGCCGGGTATTAACTCTGCAATCCGATCGACAAGGGTAAAGTTCAAGCTTCATTCCTAAAACGCTGCGGTACCACCCGCACAGGCATCTGATTAGCATGCCGCCCGCCCTCATAGGTTATACGAAATTATGCGTTTGAGCCATCCGCAAATGCGGCTGCGTGTCAATCGAAACTTCTGATATGCCGGCAGTGATAGATTCCGCCGGGCGGAAAATTGATGGGGACAAATTGAAACTGGACTCGGCCAAAATGGCGGCGGTAAAACGGCAGGTAGTAGAGCGGAATCTCTGTGATGTTGCTGAACACGCAGTCTGGTGTCGCCGCCCATCTTAGCGCCTGCCATATCCCCGATTGTGCCGAAGCGGGCAGACTGGGGGTACCCAACCCGCTGATGAAGGCATCAACGCTGCCATTCGCCACCCCATGCTGGCGCAGCATTTCGGTAAGATGGGTGACATCACCCTGTAATAATTCAATCTGCTTCTGCCTCGCGCTGGCTGCAAACCGATCCTGCAGCACCCGAAAAAAATCCCCATCCCTTTCGAGCACTATCAATCGCGTCTGCGGCCTTAGCGCGTCGAGAATCGCCTGCGTGATGGCACCTGTTCCCGCGCCAAGTTCAACAATCAGTCGGGCTTGCGAAAAATCCACCTGCGAGATGCACGCCCGAGCCATGAATCGGCTGGACGGCCAGACCGATGCAATTTTCCGACGGTGTTGAAAAAACTTCCGTGCAAAGAGGAGATGATCTGACATGCGTGCCGGGCGCTGCGCTGTTGTCCCTTCGCCCTGGTCATCATCTGCCGCCATCATTGGCCTCCAGCGGACAGAGGGGCACCGGCCCTGCGCTTAGGGTGCAGGGCTGGTGCGACATTTGGCAAAGGCGATCCGCTAGCCATTTCCGCCGGTCATATTTGGCGTGCTGGATGCCGGCACCAGATCGGTGTTATTACCGGCTGGCACCACCTGTTCGGATGCCGGTACATAAGGATTGTATCTAATTTTGATCGGCGTAATGAAGATATCGACGCGGCGATTAAGCTGGTTACCGCGGTGATGCGGCGCATTGGCGGCAATGGGGTGGGTTTTGCCCCAGCCCGCCACCTGCATGCGGCGGTCTATCACGCCGTAGTGCTTAAGCACGTACATGACCGAGATGGCCCGATTGGTTGACAAATACCAGTTGGTGGGATTCATCACGCTGGCTTGGTTACGCCGAATGGGAACATCGTCGGTATTACCGACGATGCGAATTTCATTATCGGCGATGGCAGGCATGTTGAGGATTTTGGCGAAGTCTTTAAGGGCTTGGCGGGCCTGCGGCCGCACTTGGGTTGAACCCAGCGCAAACAGGAGGTCGCTCTTGAATCGCAACAGGCCTAATTTCTTGTTAAATTCCAGCAGGTTGGGGTATTCATCCGCCAGCCGCGACAAAGCGTTGCTGACCGACTGCGGCAATTGCGGGGCCTGCCCGGCAAGGGCCAGCAATTTGTTGTACTTGGCCTGCAGCTTGGCAAGGCGAGCTTCCAGTGCATTGCGCTCCTTCAGCAGCGCGGCTGAACCGCTCTGATGCGCATTTAATATCTGGTTATCCTCGGCAATCTGGGCCTCAAGGCTGCTCATCTCATGACGCAACTTTCGCAGTTGTGCCTGGGCTGCCGCCAACTGCGCCTGGCTCTGATCATATGCGGTTTGCAGACGCTGATACTGATCTTCCGATACGCATCCACCCAGACCGAGCAAAACGCCGGTAAGGGTAGCCGCGACGACTGTTTTGGTAAGCAGACTTCTGATTGATCGTTCCATCGGTCTAGACTCCTGAACTAAAAGGCAGGCGGACAAACCACCAAACCGCTATCGAAAGCAGTTTGAGCGAACTTTGCCGATATGTAAAGGCCATATCGACTGCGAATGGAAATTCGCCTCCATGCCTGCACGAAAGACCGCGCCCGTGAGCCCCTCATCCATGAGGGCCGAGCGCGGGAAAATTTCAACGGTCCGAGGCGCGGCCCCCAAAGTAGCCGGCAATTGCCACCAATGCAGTCACCAAGACCAGCAGTCCGACCAGCATCAGCATGTTCTTGCCCAGCGTGTGGACAAACGACGGAACAAAGCCATCAAGATTGGCGGCTACCGTCACCAGTGCCAGAAGCATGGCCAGAACGGACGCAAACGCGAACCCGCCAAAAAGTCCAGCCATTGGGTCCGGCATTTCAATGGCCGGCATGTAGGATGATGCTACAGGAACCGGTGTTGCCTCTGCGACCGGTGCCGGGGTGCCGAGGCCCGTATCGCCAGCCTTGCTACCCGCCGCCGTCTGGTCAAATATGCCCGATGCCGACCCCACGCCAGCCTGGCTGCCACCGGCCCCGCCGTCGCCGGGATAAATTTCCTCAAGCAGTTCTGCTCCGAGGCTGGTATTGTCGCTTTCGCGCGTCAGGTCCAGCAAGCCAGAACCGCTTCCAACTGAATCCAAGCCTGATGGTGAGATAGATTCGTCGAGCGCAGATGAGATCTGAGTCTGTGCGCTGGAATCTGCAGGTTTAATTTCGTTGGTATCAAACACTTTGATGGATGATGACCCTTTATCTCCGGCCTTGGTGCCTTGGGCCGGCATCGCACTGCCCGTTTTGCTTGCGGCTGCGAACCCCGTTCCCGATTTGCTGCCCATCTTGGATTCAGCAGCGGAGATTCCCAAGGTACTGGAATCCGCCAGAGAAATGGGCCCGCCTGAGGCGCTGGGGGCAATATCAATGGGGCCGGTATCGAGGTTTCCGGCACCACTGCCGCCCTTCAATTCAGTGGCCAGACGATCCACCTGATCAACTTTAAAAATGGTCCGTTGTCCATCACGAAATTCGCGCAGGCGATTTTGCTCGATTAATTCTTTCAGGCGGTTTCCGTCAACGCCCAATTTTTGCAGCGTCTCATCAGAACTGTAGAACATCTTTGCCACAGCGAACTCCTCAACAATAAGCGCCAATCAGATGACGTTGCCCGGCCCATCGCTGAAACCAGCAACGGACCTCCACCGCCATTGTAAACGCAAGGGGCATACCTTGTCACGTCCCAAACCACAAAATTTGAGCCGTTGCCGTACCCGCCCGCTTTACCTCGCCCACAGGCCACCGGCGGCATTCGGACGACCGCGGCATTTTAAGCTGCCACCCGGCCTCCCAGGACGGTGTGCCGCATCAATGGCCACCTGCGCGCAGCAACTTCTTCACCTGCACGGGCGTGGGCGAAGAATTATCAAAATCCTTCAGCCGCAGGTCGTACCGATAATCGCGGGCGGCCATCAACCTTAATCGCGATACAGCACCATCAAGACGGTACACTGCAAGTGAATGGCGTCTGGTATCAAGCAGAACGAACCCATACATTCCGCGCCCCAATTGAACAGGGAAAGCCCGGATGCCGCCTCGATCACCTTCGATCGTCGGGTTTACGGTAAGTTGTTCGCGTCCCCATGCTGCCTCGCTGGGCCAACCGGCATGGTGCCCCCCGAAACTCTGCATGGCGTTAAGAGTCAGGCCCAGTCCCAGCAGGCCCACGGCTAGGATTAAAAATTTATTTGCATCCATCCGCATGTTGACGCGTCCCAAAGTATCTTAAACCATTGCACCTCTCGCCCCGGTATCATCAGGATGATGCCCGTCTATCGTCCCGATTGCAAGAGCCGCCGGTATCGCGCTAATGCCATCAGCGGAAAATAGAGCCGGTACAGATGATATTTGAGATAAAACACCCGGGGAAACCCTGTGCCGGTAAACCATGGTTCATCCCAGTCTCCCTGCGGGTTCTGATTTTCCGTCAGCCACCGGATGGCTGCCTTTACGTGCGGATCATGGGGCCCGGCCGCCGCCATCAATCCCATGACACCCCACGCGGTTTGAGAAGGCGTGCTCGGCCCGCGCCCTTTAAGTTCCGGATTGTCGTAGGTCTGACATGATTCGCCCCAACTTCCGTCCGGCTTGTGGCACGATCGCAGCCAGTCGGCGGCCCGGCGCACAAACCGCTGGTCCATCGGAACACCCACCGACCGAAGCCCAGTGAGAACCTGCCAGGTACCGTAGATGTAATTAACACCCCACCGGCCAAACCAGCACCCTTCTGGCTCCTGCGTTTCCTGCAAAAACCGTACAGCCCTGCGCACCGCCGGGTGGTCGCTTTTAAATCCATTGTGCCCCAGACATTCCAGTACGCGTCCGGCAATATCCGGGCATGATGGGTCTTGTATCGCGTTGTGATCGGCAAACGGTACCTGCTCTAATATCGGTCGATTACGTGTGCGGTCAAATGCGGCCCAGCCTCCGTCATCGTTCTGCATGGCCAAAAGCCAATTAAGGCCGCGACGTACTGCCTGGTCGGCCACCGGACCGCCCAGCCTTTTCAGGGCCATGGTCACCATGGCCGTGTCGTCCACATCGGGATAGTGAGGGTTGTTAAATTCAAAAAACCAGCCGGATGGCTCAATCCCGGGGCAATTTTTGGCCCAATCACTGGCTGTTCGACATTCCTTCTCAAGCAGCCACCGCGTGGTGGATTGGGCAATGGGATGGTGATGGGTTAGACCGGCTTCCGCCAAGGCGTGCATCGCAATACCGGTATCCCACACCGGAGACCAGCACGGCTGAATCCGAATGGTATCGCCCTCTTCGATAAATAAATCTTTCAGGTCTTTTTCTGCCTTGACGACGACGGGGTGGTCATCGGCATAGCCGAGCACCCGCAGCACAATCAGGATGTACACCATCGGCGGGAAAATGGCACCAAGGCCATCGCATCCTTCCATATGCTCCAGCAGCCACTTTTCAGCTTCGCGAATGGCCAGCGGCCGCAGAGGGGTGACGGCTGTTTTCTCATAGCGCTTAAGCGATAAATCCAGCAGCAAAAACATCTCGCGCCAACTGCGGGGCAGGCCCTTAAGCTTGCCAGCAGCGGTACGGGCCTTGGATTCATCGTTAAATAATTCGCCGATGCCCAATTCTTTGGGAAGCGTCCGCACCGGTCGGTACGCGCTCACAATTGCCAGCGGCAAAATCATGGTGCGGCTCCAAGCCGAGACCGCATAGAGATTGAAATATATCCATTTGGGTATCAGAATAATTTCGGGGGGGATGCTTGGGCAAGCGGCATAACTGACCTGGCCGAGTGCCGCGAAAAAGAATTTGGTAAAGCTGTTGCAGTTTTCGGCACCGCCGAGGCGCCGCACCACGTCCCGCGCCGCCCGCATATGGGGGGCATCCGGCGAATCCCCCAGCAATTTCAAAGCAAAGTAACCCTTGGCGGTGCCAGCCAAGTCGCTGTTTCCACCGGGAAACATACTCCAGCCGCCGTCTGGCAATTGAATCGAACGGAGATAATTGGCGACTCGCGGCAGGCACGGATCACTTTCCTGCCCCAAAATAAATTTCATCAGTATGTATTCAGATTCCAAAATGCTGTCGCCCTGCAACTCTCCCACCCAGTAACCTGAATGGTTGTGCTTTGAAAGCAGTTGTCGCGTTGCGGCGTTGATGCTTTCTTCCAGTTTTGGGTCGGCAGCAGTTGTCGCCTCACTGGGCAGAGGCAAGTCGTCGGGGTTCTCGATGCGTTCGTCAAATTCTTTTGGGTCGGAGGTTACAGGGGCTATCCGAGTCACTGGTCACACGCCTCTTTTACCGTTCGATAATGTCCTTAACCTTGGGGCTTCGTCCGGCCAGCGGCCACATAACCCCCGATCCCGTCGCCAAGCGGGTGCATGGCAAACGGTGTCCACGCCAAAAATCTCACAAAAAGCTAGCCGAATTCTCACGCAGCGGCAAGCCCCTGTCTGCATCACCACAAACTGGGCGCGTATGGTACGCTTTGCGATTCGTGGGTGGCTTCTCTTATACGCCCGCTCATCAAGGCCATGCTCTCTCGCCGCATCAAGCCTCTAATCACAAACAGGATTTAATTGTCGTCTGCATCTATAATAAAGTTGAGATGTAGTCGCCGACGACGTTGGGAGCTTGTTTAGCTGGTCGATCGAGGGCAATACATCGGGCACCGAACTTGTGTTGAGTGAATATGGCATCAGCAAAAATCAGGCATTTTCGCGACCGCGAACTGCGCGACGGAACACGCGTACCTTTTCAATGGTTTTACTTCAGTGTTTTTGTAGTGTTACACATTGCTGCGGCCATGGCATTTTTGCCATTGATGATCCACCTTTCGTCCGTTGTGGTGTTTTTCATCATGGCGTGGATTACCGGTGGATTGGGCGTTACGCTTGGTTATCATCGACTTTTAACCCACCGCAGCTTCGCCACGTATAAGCCGGTTGAGTATCTGCTTACCATCTTTGCGTGCCTCTCCTGGCAGGGGGGGCCTATCCAATGGGTAGGAACGCACCGAAAACACCACACGGAATCAGATGATGTCGAGGACCCTCATTCTCCACGCGATGGATTTTCCTGGTCACACCTGTTTTGGATCGTGCACAAAGCGCGCATCGGATTTGACCCGCGCGATCTGACAAAAGACATCCAGCGCGACCGTGTATTGTGCTTCATCGATCGCTACTGGTATGTGCCGCAATTTATTCTGGCGGCCGGTCTATTCGTCGGCGGCTGGCTGTGGCTGGGTAATTGGATGGGGGGTATGTCGTGGGTGCTTTGGGGGGTATGTCTGCGTACCGTTCTGCTCTACCACGCCACCTGGTTTGTTAATTCAGCGGCACACACCTGGGGCTACCGCAATTTCAAAACCAGCGATGACTCCAGAAATAATTGGTGGGTCGCACTGTTTTCATTTGGCGAGGGCTGGCACAACAATCATCATGCCCAGCAGAGATCGGCAGCGCATGGCATGCGATGGTTTGAATTTGATATCACCTACATTACCATCCGCCTGATGCGTGCGTTTGGCCTGGCATGGAAAGTCGTCGAACCCCAACGCCCCGGCCGTCCTGTCGCAATGCAGCCTCCATCGTCTGAAAAGCAGGGTGTCTGAAGTTACGCTTTAAAGTTATGCGATTCAGCCCGCCTCTTCTTTTTGCCGGCCCATAGGGTGTTGCTGTCGTGCACCCGAACGGGCCGGTGCATCCATTTGATGCGTTCAACGGGTGCGCACCCACAGCTCCTGCGGTGGCCCGTGGCGTTCCAGGTGCGGTGCCATCTCGGCCAGCCAGCGCAGGGCATCGGTGTAGTAGCCGGCCGTCGGGCTGATGTGGCTGCCGGTCTGCGCCGCCCACCAGCAATTAAATTGCTCCATAGCTCGCTCGCGCAGGTATTTGCAGATCATGCTGGCCCATGCGGTCGCCAAGCAAGCCTGTTCACCCCTTTGCTGAAAGTCCACTCGGAGCAATCCATTGGGGCGATGCCATTCATACCGGCTTATGGATGAAGACTCAGTACACACCCGCCAGAGCACATCGGGAAAAGCGCGCAACAATAAATCCAGGTAGCGGTCGCGGCCGCCATTTTTATCCACCACCACCCAGATTTCGCCTGCGTTTTGATCGACAATACCCTTGAGCAATTGCATGACATGGGAACTCAGCACCCCAGCCTTATTGTGAGTGCGGTTAACCTGATCATTAAAACTCCCCTCATCGATCAGCGCGGAGCGGGCCATGGTGATTCGAACATCTTTGGCTGCCATCCGACCCTGCAGCATGGATCGCGTGATGGCAATGCTGGTTTCCGATGCCCACACCGGTGCTGCGGCATTGCCCCATTGATACCACGGTAACTGGGTTTGGCCTGGCCAACCCAACGCCCTGGCCAACTCATCCAGGCCCATTGGCATTTTGCCGGTGGCAGATTCGGCAGCAATCAATGTGGCGGCCTCCAGATGATGCAGCCCATTGTGCATGCGATGCACCACTTTGCTGTCGGCGACAAATAAGGCTCCGTGTGGAATCGGTGCCTTGGCCACGGCCGCCGGGGCAAGCATGGCGGCGATATCAGGCATCCGATCGCTTATGGTCAGCGGACAGGCGATAGCCACCGTACTGATGACCAGCGGCCCAAGCAGCGGGCCGTATCCGGCCTCGTCAATGCCGGCCAGGATCATCGATGCACGTGGCGACTGCCGCCGATGCTGGTAAAAGGCATCTTCATGGAATATATTTCATTTTGCGTAACCATTTAATACATAAGCCGGGCCACTTTACGCTGTCAGTCCCGGGCTTACCGAGGCCAAAGCCATGCTGCCCGCGTTTAAATACGACCAGCTTGGCTGGAATGCCAAGACGCCGCAAGGCGGCGTAAAATAATTTTTCATTCTGGTGCGGGACGACTTTGTCGTCATGAGCATAAAAGATAAAAGCGGGCGGCGTGAGCGCGTCGACGTTAAGTTCACTGGAAAAATATTCCTCCGTCCGCAAAGCCGGATGCCGCCCCAGCAGATTGTCATGTGAACCGGGATGCGTAATTCCCGGCAGCATGGAGATGACGGGGTACCCAAGCACCATAAAGCGCGGTCGGCTGCTGTAATGATTGAGCACATCCGGCGAATGCGGGTTGGCGGGTATCCAATGTACCCCGGCCAGCGAGGCTACCGAACCTCCGGCAGAGAAACCCATGACGCCCACATCATGCGGATTGATATGCCAAGCCTTGGCATGGGCTTTGACAATTTGGATGGCGCGGCGGACATCCTGCAACGGCCAAGGCACACCGCTGGGGGGCAATTTGCCCTCTGGCAGTCGATAGCGCAGCACATAACACGAAATACCTGCCCTGTTAAATCGCCGCGCCACACGATAGCCTTCCAGAGCCATGGCCTCCAAGTAATACCCCCCACCCGGACAGATTACGATCGCGCATCCATTGCGGATCTTTGCCGGTGCCGGAAATTCCGTCAGCGTGGGCCACAGGATGGGGCGAATTTCCACCAGCCCGTTGGACCCCTGTATTTGCTTGATCACCTTACGCTGAGCCAACGGCACATTGAGGTGCGGCCAGACCGGAATAACCGTGCGTGCCGATGACATCACAGTGGTGCCCATAATCAGGGCGATCGCGGCGATTGTTGGCCGCATAAGCTGCACCTCCAATTTTTGGCGGCCCATCGAGCTGGGCCACGACGCATTTAATGTATCCGTTTGCGGGCAAAAAAAAAGGAACTGTCGGTAAACCGACAGCTCCCGGCGGAAGAGAGGTGTGATGGACAGATTAAAACATGCGACGCGGATGACCCATCCGCCGCCGATGTTGGCCGGATGAAAATGCCGCGGCATCTGTGCCGCGTGCATATCACCCAAACGCCTTTGTGCAGGTTAGCCGGAAGGTGATATACCCGTATGAACGATCGACTAAGTTTTCGATAAGCTTGGTGGCAACGCTCCTGGCAGGTGGTGCCCGGCGGCAGCCAATGGAGTGGGATGCCAATGGCGAACTCTGACGGTAATATCCAAGCATGCTTATTGACACGCATTGCCACCTTACATACCCCGGTCTGGTCGAGCAGAAAGATGCAGTGATTGCACGGGCGGCTGCGGCCGGCGTAACCCGGATGATCACCATCGGTACCGATCAGGCTGACCACCTCAAGGTGCTGGCCGAAGTGCAGCGCTCGCCGGCCGTATTGGGTGCCTTGGGCATTCACCCGCACCACGCCCACGAGGTGGATAGCCATTTTGTCGCGGCACTTCGCAAACAATTTGCCAATCAAGCCAAACTGGTTGCAGTTGGCGAATGCGGCTTGGATTATCACCACGCTCAGGCACCGCATGTTGTGCAAAAACGCATTTTTGAGTGGCAGTTGGAATTGGCTGCTGAATTGCACCTACCACTGATTCTTCATGTGCGCGATGCCCATGAAGATGCGCTGGCCATTGTGGCCCGCCACCGGCCGGAGGCGTTTGTGGTGCATTGCTTTACCGGCAACGTGATGGAAGTTGAGGCATGGCTGACGCTGGGGGCTTATATCGGTTTTACCGGCATTGTGACATACAAAAACGCCAGCCACGTTGCGGACGCCTGCCGACGCGTACCGGACGACCGGCTGCTGGTGGAAACCGATGCCCCGTATCTTTCGCCCGTACCTAAACGAAACGTAAAGATTAACGAACCGAGTTTTGTCCGGCACACGGCCGAATACATTGCCACCATTCGCGGAACCACCTTGGATGCCATCGCACAATCGACAACCGCCAACACGGTGCGCCTATTTGGTGAAAGCCTTGCGGATCAGCGATCAGATCGGTAGCAGTCGGTATGTTGCCGGTGCCGGTCGCCGGCAGTGTTGGACGGTAAAGATGCGGTTTCGCTCACCAGTACCATTGGAATCCGGTGTGGCCTGCCGGGGTGTTTATCGTCCCGGATTCCAGCTTGGCCGTCGCGCCGCGACCCGCATCGCCATCGGCATGTTCTGCCCCGTAACGCGTGCGTCTCCCGATCCTCCTTTCGCCGCGCGGCCATTTTTATCATTAACTGCCGTATGGAGTGCATTTCCCGGTTGGGAACCTACAAGGGTTGGTAAGTCCGCTTGTATTGCGGGCTTCCTTCCCTCCGAACCGGACGTGCGGATTTACCGCATCCGGCGCTCTAGCCAACAGACACTCTTAACGGACTGACAGGCGAGTTGATGGGCCTTGGTTAGTGAATACAGGCCCAATTGGCTGATGTGGATGTTTGGCCAACGATGATGATCTTTGCCCCGGCCACGACCGATAATGGCCCACTGAAAGTCACCTGCATGAGGCCGCAAAAATAGTGGCGGGCCGCTTGCCGGTGTCTGCCAGCGCGATAGCCGCCTGCAACTCTCCGCCCTGCCATTTATCTGCGGAATTTACTCCCCGCGTTCCAATTCCCAAATCCGGAACCCCCAAAATTACCAACGTCGTTTTCCAGTTTCCTTGTTGGCTGGCAGCGCGGCCACCCATCGGCAAAACACCGCTTCCCGATGCCACGTCAGTGCTTTGGGATCAGGAGCGAACCGCTTGGGAAGGTCTAATTTTGTCCCTTCCATGGCGTGGAAGCACCGCTGAAATAGTGCTGGCGCTTCCCGGTCTTTCCCTTTGGCTTTCAAACGATCGGAAAGTACCAGGCGGAGGGATTCATCGAACGTTATTAATCCGCGATCAAAGGCACGGTCGTACAGAGTGTTCAGTGCAATGCCGTTGCATGGATCGGCGCGGCGTTTGGTGTCTTCCTGCCAAGGGATTATATGGCTGGCATTCAGCAGCTCAGGAATTGCAATTCCAGAAATGGCACACCGGAATTCATAACTGACCAGCACGGCAGCACGGAAAAAACCTTGTACCCGCCGAGCGCGAACGATTCGGGTAATTTCGGTTGGGCCAGTTGGGAATACCAGCTCAGGCTCGGAAGCGATTTCCGCCCCGTCAGCGGCGGAATCCGATCCAATGAGGCGCGCATAGGCAGCTTCTGCCTCAGCGGCGGTCGCCTCGGCATTTTCTTGAAATGCCTCCCAAAGTTGGCGGTCACCCCGGCTGGCGTTCGCGAGACCTTTGATTTTCCGCGCCTGCTGCACCGGACCAAGGCTCGCGAAGTTACACGCCTTCATGCCGACCGATGATGGCGTGCGGCCCATGAGCCGCGCTAGTTCAACGATCTCCGGGTTTAGCTGATGTAACCTGCCGATGGGCAGCGGCAATAAAGCCGAAACGCCACCAGCAACTCATCACGCGTCCAATCCTTGCGTATCGCCATAAAAAAATCATCCCACGCGGAACGCCAAATCACAAACGCCGTAGAACGCCCGGTTAACGGACGCGCCCAAATTTGACCTTCCGGGGGACACATTGTGGCCTTGAGCCATCGCTATCCTCGGCGGCATCGGCGAGAGCCATCCGGACGGTGTGCTCGTCGCCACCATCCAGAAAAACGCGACGGAGATCGAACCTGGGGTCATAAACGAACTGGCCCGCCGCCAACTGAAAGTACCGCACGGCCGTCGCTCGGCTCATGGGGACGCCGTCACCAACCTCGTAGCACACGGCCAAATTGGATTGCGATTGAGCGTGGCCCTGCCTCGCCGCTTTGCCCCACCAGGCAGCCATCCGCGCCCGATCTTTCTTGACACCATTTCCCGTGCAGTAAAGAACACCCAGATTAAACTGGGCCATCCGGTGCCCACGTTTCGCCGCCCTCAGATACCACTCTGCGGCCTCGGCGACATCCCGCTCGACACCCTCTCCGGTCTCAAAACGTTCGCCGAGGTCGAATTGTGATTCCGCATCACTGTGGTCGGCTGCCCTACGCCACCATGCCCCGGCAGCACCGAGATGGCCAGCATCGCGGTGGCAGCGAGCCAATCCGAATTGGGCAGCCACGTGCGCCCGCAGAGCGGCCTTTTTATACCAACGCATCGCATCGGCTCGGCAATCAACCACTACAACCGCAAATTCGTAGCACCAGCCAAGCCTGAATTGAGCCTCGATATTACCGCCCCGAGCGGACATGAGATACCAGCGGGCGGCATCCGCATCGTCCCGTTCCACACCAACCCCGTTCGCATAACAATCTCCCATCTCAAGCATGGCTGTCGAGTGCCCCTGTTCCGCCGCGGAACGAAACCACTTGATTGCGCCGGCAACATTCTTTCTAACCACCACGCCGGCGCGGTACAGCATTGCGAGCTTGTATTGTGCCCCGGCATCACCGCGCAGCGCCGCGACTCTCACCACTGAAACTTTCTGCGACATTTTCTCGGACTCCACAGCAGCATTCCCCCTATTGAAATCGAAAAGCCAACTTTACGTTCTGCCGATGAACGGTCAAATGGTGAACAAATATCCGCCGGGCGATTATCGACGAAATGGAGCGGAGAAAAATAAGCACGAATGCACTGGCTTTGCTGGTGGCGGGAAAGGTACATCGGAGCCAAGTGTATGATTTTATCGGTGGCCAAAAAGAATTGACGACGGAAAAGGCTAACCACCTGCTCAACGCGTTGGGATTAGAGATTATCCACAACGGGCCGCGATAAATCAGAAGTGGCAGTGAAACCAGCCGCTAAATTGAATATAGCGATGCTTCGTCCTTATTTGGGGGACTAAACATATTGGTATCAACGAGGATCATCAGCCGTCCCGGAGTAGATGCTCTCGCGGCCGTCGTCCACTTTGTACCCCAGAGGTTTGTGGCTGTCGGCCCACGCTCGTAGGCTCCTGAGCCAGGGGTCCTCGGTGTCTTGCTGGTCGAGCACGATAACGCGCACAATATGGCCGTGAAGGTCATGGTTCTTGACCAAGTCATCCCACCTACCTTGGATAATATCGGGCACTGGTGCACCTCAAAAGCCGACACCATGAATCGCAAACCCGATTCTATCATATTGCCCCGCGTTGGGTGCATGTCCCGGTGCTGATTTGCATGGCACTATTTTTGTCGTGTGCGGAGACTAAAACCGGGCCTGATATGGGAATGCGGCGCCGCGATACGCGGCTCCGCAATCATGGCGTTATGTGTGTCCAATCGGAGAGGTTGCTCCAGTTAGCAGTTGCCAGTTTGGTGGGTGCTTCGCTTCAATGCCGTTTGGCCATAGAGTTCACAGCCTGCGGATGTGACCGCTGCGATCGATCTTTTAGGAAACATCCGTCAAACGGCATCCGGTGGGGAGTTTTGCATCGGGTGGTTTCTGGCCTGTCATTTGCACGACGAGTTATCGATGGATTGGAAAAATTGGTTGTCACCTGCGGATCGCCGGGACGATTGGTATGCGGTAAAAGTGGAGCGGCATCATTGCGGCAAACGCCGCGTGGTAAAGTGTGCCGCCAATTTGCGGTCCAGCCAATGGTTTGCCGTCAACCTTGTTTTGAACAATCGGCGCTGTGTTCTCCGGGCTTCTGCGTGCTTCATAAAGCTATTTGCACAAGCCATATACGGTCTCATGCTGATTACCAATATATTACTATTTCTTACGCAGAGCACTTTATGTGCCGTGCGGCAGTTTTAAAGGCAAATGCTCTAAAACAGGCGCATTTGTTCACCGGGCAGTGTGCTGCGGACGGTCGGTTTAAGCCAATCGGTGCGTTCAAACGGGTGCGAAAGAGTAAGCCGCTGTCGGATGCGGTCGTCGGCTGAAAACACACGGGTGACAATCTCCGGGCAGTTGCATTGGCGGCTGCGATGCAGCAATACCACATGGGCTGGAAGATGTTTGGCGGCTTTTGTCACCGCATCAAAAATCGATTTCACGAATTCAAAAGCCTGCGCATTGGAAAGATGCCCCGCTCCGCCCATGATCCGTTGCTTGAGGTGCTGCGGCCGAGGGCTGTTGAGTTGCATATCGGTATCGTAATTGCTTTCCACAGCCAAAATAGTGCTGCCGATGAAAAATGCAATCAGTGCGTCGGGCGCATGGCCCAGATCGGTAACGTATGCGATGCGATGAGGGCCGCAATCGATTCGGTAGGCGTGCGAACCATCCTTGTCATGTGCGACCCGCAGGGTAAAGCATATCACCCCCGGTAAAGGCTCGAATGCCTCCCCGTTAAACGGACGCAGAAGCGAACGGCAATCGTCCAGTTTTTTCAAACGTCGTGCATGGGTCAGAAATTCTGAGGTTTGATCGTGAGGGCAAAAGACGGGGATTTGATCAGCAATAATCTGGTTGATCCATGTGGGCGTAAAGTGGTCAACATCCAGATGAGTGAGGCAAATGGCCTTGATATCTGCCATGGCCGCACCCAGACCCGTCATTCGCTTTGCGCAGGTGCGCGGGCCGATGCCGGCATCCAGCAGCATAAGGCCGCTGGGTGTCCGGATGAGCGAGCAGTTGCCGGTGGATCCGCTGGCCAGTACTGAAAGCTCAAGCGACATGTTGTGGCACCTTTGGTGAACTTTGCTGGACGCGGTGGCTGTGCATACTTGGAAATAATACCGAGTGCTCCGCATTGAGCCAAGACTTGCACGCGTAACCGGTGCCCCAATTCAATGTTGCATGTGAACGTAACCCCCACTGCGTGGCGCGAGGCCAAAGTGCGACACACACAAACGTGGGCGGAGGTGCGAGCCAATCGCAAGCGCCACCCGTGGCCGGCTCGCCGGTACGGGCCTGGCGGCCAAAAAAAGGCATTCGCCAACTACTACCGGCCCACGCGTTTTTAGTGGTTACTTGCAAAGGCACACACGAACGTTCTGGCGATCGCCCGAATAAATTGCCGTGCCACGGCCGGTCATCGATAAGCCGTTGACTCGACGCATATGGCATTGAGCCATTACCATATGGCGGTGCGAACGAGGAAAACTTCGCATGTGGTTTGTTTCGATGGGAACAGGTTCATGTTGCTTACCATGCTTCGTGCCAAAATTCATGGCGCGATCATTACCCAGGCCAATCGTGATTATGTCGGCAGCATCACAATTGATACCGAGTTGCTGAAAAAAATCGGTTTACTACCGAATGAACGGGTGCTGGTGGCCGATATCAACAACGGTGTGCGTTTTGAAACCTACATTATTGCGGGTGAAAAAGGTTCAGGCGTGATTGGCATTAACGGGGCGGCGGCACATCTGGTAAAGCCGGGGGAAAAAATCATCATCATGGCCTTTGCGCAAATGACGTTGGAGGAAGCGCAGGGTCATGAGGCGCGCGTACTGCTGGTGGATGCCAACAACCGGCCGATCAAAACCATGGGGCTGAAGAGCCAGCTTTGAACGGCACCGTTGACCGGGCTGCTTTGGAAGGCCTCTAGGGATTAAATTGAAAAGCTTTGGTATCCGGCGGCAACAATGACGGAACAGGAGAATCGATGAACTTATCGTGGCTTTCCCCCCGTGTATCGCATGTTCGATGCGTGTTTGGTCTGGCGGTTGGATTGCTGGTGCTGGGGGCAGCCGGCTGCAGCATGGAACCGGGCTGGATGATCAGTGCCAAGCCCAGTTATCGGGTGCAGCGTGCCTTGGCGATGGTGTCGCCGGCGGTGGTACGGATTGATGTTGTGATGCGGCAGTTTCATGGTGGTGTGGCGACGCACTTCCGGGCGATCGGCAGTGGCGTCATCATTGACCGCCAGGGCCAGATACTGACCAACTTTCACGTGGCCGGGCGGGCGCGGCACATTGAGGTCATTCTGGCGGACAGACAGAAGATATCGGCCCGGCGTGTAGGGGCAGATCATTGGACCGATCTGGCTCTTATCCAGTTGAATCGGAAGGAGATGAAGGCCAAGCATGTGCACTTTAAGTGGGCGAAGTTGGGTAATTCGTCGCGTGTGATGCTGGGCGAGCCGGTCATGGCCATCGGTACGCCGTACGGTCTGGCGCGCACCGTTACGCGAGGGATCATATCCAATACGGACAGGTTTTTTAACGCATCGACGATTGACGGCTATGAAACCGGCCAGTTTAACAATTGGCTTCAGACCGATGCGGCGATCAATCCGGGCAATTCCGGTGGGCCGTTGATCAATCTCAAGGGGCAGGTGATTGGCATTAATACCCGCGGTGCCGAGGGGGCCAACAACTTGGGTTTTGCCATTCCGATTGATGTTGCCAAGCGGGTAATCCCATCGTTGAAACGTTATGGGCGCGTTTACCGAAGCTATATCGGCATTCATTTTCAGCCGCTGCGGGATTTGCACCATTTTTATCACATTGGGGCGGGGCAAGGGGTCTTGGTACAGTCTGTCGGCACTGATTCGCCCGCCAGCGAGGCAGGCGTCCAGCCGCAAGATGTTTTACTGGCCATTAACGGCTGGCCCACCAATTGCCAGTTTCCGGAACAACTGGCCCGTATCCGGAATTACATTGCGTCGCAGCCGATTGGGTCGATCCTTACTCTGACGATTGATCGGCTCAACAACAATAATCAGGTGCAACATCTGACGGTTAAGGTGAAATCACAGCGTCTTGAAAGCATGGTTTCGCCGCAGCATTTGATTTCCGCATGGGGCATGGTGGTGAGAAATTTAACCACCACCTATCTGCGGCAATCGCATCTGCCCATGATGAAGGGTGTGCTGGTAACCAGCATCCGCAGCGACTCGGTTGCCGATCATGCGGGAATTGAAGATGGCGATATCATCGTGCGGGTGGGAGGGCATGTGATCGCCAACGCTGAAGAAATGAAAGCGGCAGCGACGGCGGTGGATAAAAAGCACAGTCCCGTGGCGGTGATCATCCATCGTGGGCGCACGCGCCGCACATTGGTGCTGACACCGCGTAAATCCGGATCTTGATTGAAACGGAGGATTCGGGCCGCTGGGGGGTCGGCGCAGGGCAATATCATGCGCCAGGCTGGTAGTAGGCAATGTTCAGGAGAAATATCCATGCGATTGATCAACAGGACGCTTGCGGCTTTGGCCTCCGTCACGGCTATAGCGATGGGTGCCGCAGCAGGCAGTGTGCAGGCAAAGGTGTCAACGGCGCAGATTGACCATATAGCCAAAAGCCTGGTCTGGGTTAAATACACCGCAGAGAACGAATTCAAAAAGAGCACTAAATTGCGGGCGCAGGGCATTGTTTTGAATAAGCAAGGCGTGGTCATGGTAACTTCCGACCTGTTCCCGGATGCCCTGCCGCTTTCGTATTTCCACCATCTTAAAATCAAATTACCGTTCGGCCATATGAAGAGCGTTCCGGCCAAATACCTTGGACGATCCCCGGACGGTGTAATGTGTTACGTCAAGACATTGAAGCCGCTCCATCTCCCGCCGCTGACCATTGATAACCCGGTTCAAGTGCACCTCGGCGAGCAGGTTTATTCAATCGGTCGGCTGAACAAGGCCTTCGCGTATAAGCCTTACATCGGGTTTGACCGTGTAAAAATATTACTACGGCAGATACGCTGGGAAGCGGCAACCGAAGTCTTTGGTCTCACCGATGCCACCAGTCCCGTTTACGTGAAGCGTACGGGTGCATTTGCCGGAATTACCATACCGAGCCTGGGCCACGCCTTTGAACTCAACATTCTGGGGCATTCAGGTCCGGTTAACATATCTGATCCACTGCAAACTGGGGTTTTTCTACCGTGGGACGCGGTCAAGGCGTACATTCATAACGCGCCGCTGCACCGGTCACCCATGCAGATGCCGTGGCTGGGCACCATGGATTCCACCGGCCTGAAAAAGGCTGTGCGGAAGCTTTATCACATTAAGCAGACAGCGGGTGTGATGATTGGTCGCGTCATTCCCGGTACGCCCGCGGCGAAAGCGGGGCTCAAGAGCCAGGATATTGTTTTGACCGTCGATGGCAAACCGTTTTCGCATTCGCCGCTGCCCGATTACATGCTGGCCGCTTTTGAACGGCGCATTTTTGCAAGCAAACCGGGCACGATTCTGCATCTGGGTGTGCTGCGTAACGGCACCAAGCACCTGAACATTGCCGTGAAGGTTGGCGTGCAGCCACCGGTGGGTGCGCGGATGCCCCGGTACTTCAATCGCAAACTGGGTCTGGTGGTACGGGACCTGGCGTTTTTCGATCTATACAACCGCAAGCTGTCGCAGAAACAAAAAGGTGTGATGGTGTCGTTGATTCGCACTGGAGCACCAGCAGGCCTGGGTAATACACCGCTGCAGCCGGGCTACATCATCACCCGCATTAACAATAAGAAGGTGGACGGAATAAAGCAGTTCAGCCAGATGGTAAATGCCGACCTGAAGATGAAGAATACCCGAAGCATGGTCTTTGAGGTCATTGATGCCAAGGGCAATACAGCCGTTTGCCACGTTCGCCTGCACTGATTGCCAGGCGAGCAGGCCAATGGCGGCGACGGGGTGGAGACCCATCATTATCAGGGGCTGTTGTCAGTCGAAACAACGGAATCTGATGATTTGAATAACTGCCGAGATGGCATCGCGCCAGCCGATTTTCTTTCCCTCTTCGTAGGTGCGACCGGCATAGGCAACCCCGGTCTCGTACACGCGCACGTGCCGACCATTATCCAGCCGAATTCTCGCGACCTTGGCAGTTAGTTCCGGTTCGACACCAAATCGCGGGCTTTTAATTTGAATGCGGCGATATACATCACGGCTGAACGCCTTGTAGCACACTTCCATATCTGTCAAATTCAAGTTGGTCAACATATTGGACAGGGTGGTGAGGAAATTGTTGGCCAACTGGTGCCAAAAATACATCACGCGGTGTGGCTCGCCAATGAAGCGACTGCCGAAAACCACATCGGCTTTTCCGCGTAAAATCGGGTCGATCAATTTGGGATAGTCCGCGGGATCATATTCAAAATCTGCATCCTGAATAATAAGTATATCGCCGGTGGCGAGGTTCCATGCGTCGCGCAGGGCTGCCCCTTTACCCTGATTCACCGGTTTGTTGAGGAGTTCAAAATGAATGTCCGGATATTTTCCCGGTAATGATTGCATAATTTCCCAGGTGCGATCTGTGGAGGCATCGTTGACCATGATAATCTCGCGGTGCATGCCCAGCGGAAGCGGCTGCCGGGCGACGCTGGCCACAACATCCGCCAGATAGGTTTCCTCGTTGTAGACCGGAATCAGGATGGAGAGCAGCTTTGCGCCTGCCAAGGCATCCTGGCCGGAATCTTCAGCGCTCTCGCCCTTTGGCAATAAGGATGGGTCGATCAATTAAGCACTCTCCTGGACGTCGAAAATGGCAAATCTCGGTGCAATGCGACATTCATCGCCGCGCGTCCCGATACAGGGTATTGAGTTGCGTGGGGGTCACCTCCACATAACGGGGCCCGAGGGTTTTGGTCAACTGGTAGAGCTTGCGCATTGAGGCGCCCCAATTCCATACAAATACATTAAGAAATGCCGACCGGCGATGGCCCACCCAATGATGAATTTGCCGCACCATATCGTGAACCGTCCAGTGAGGACCGAAGCTTGAATTGGTCGCCGCCCGGAAGACACTTTGCCCCGTCGGCAGCGTGTAGGTAAGCTGGGAATAGCGTTTTTCACCTGAGTAACCATAATCGGGCATCAGAAATGAAAGTTGCGGCATGGCGCGGCCGACGGCCGCGATTACCCGCCGCTCCTGTGCCTGACCGCGCGCCGAACCGAGAAACAGCCGCAACGTGGGCATATCCAGCCTTTTCATATACCGCCACGTCCAGCGGTACACGCGATTAAAAGCCTGCCTGCGGTCGGAGAGTCGGCGGGCCCAGACCGGTGGATAAAAATAGCCGACACCGGACACATCGCATAAAAATTCATTATTTGGCCTGGCATGCCTGAAGTACCATCGGGCGATGGTAGGTGCCACATCGATCAGCGTGGGGCCCATTCCCCAGCTGATGGCAAATTTGCCAAGATAAGGGCTCTGGAACCACCGCCTGAAATAGCTTTGCCAGGTGCAGAGGTTGTCACCATCGGAGACAGTCAGTGCAATGTAGACCTTATGCGGGTTATAGCGCGGTGCGGGAAGAAAAGTCTGCCGCAAACTTGAAAGCCTTACGCCGCTGAACACGGAAAAATTTCGTGTGTAGTCGCTTACGACGGTCAGTTTGCCGTACTGCGAAGCCAAGGCGACACCCGGCCCCTCACCCAGGCCGCTGCCGGGTCCACACCACCAGAATCCCCGTACAACAGCGCCAAAGGGGGTTTGTGCCAATAGTTTTTTAATTTGACTTTTTTCGGCATACATGTCGGCACCAGGCAGCTGCTGGGCAGAGCGTCCTGTTACCCAGAAGATGGGACCTTTGGCTGCGATAAGCTGATCCACTCCTCCGCGCCCCAGAATGGCAGGATCCAGACAGCACATCAAATATGGATTCATCTTCGGCAGCAGCTTCTTTCGCAGGTATCGCAAGGCGGCGGCGTCGTTGCTGAACTTTCCACGCAGATCAACACGCACCGGCAGGTGCAGCCGCCGAGCCAGTTGCGGCGTGGCGACAAGCAAATCATCAATGGCACCGATGTCGCAGGCGATATCGGGGCTGTCGAAAATTGCAGGGTCGGGCACCACAGCACCTTTGATGAATGATTTAAAGTGCGCTACCAGGCTTAGTGGATGCTTAATCACCCGCCAGCCCGTAATCGAATGCTGACGCTTCAGCTCTCGGAGCCAGAACCAGTCGCTGTGTGTCCATATTAGATAAATCTGCGGCTTATGGCGGTTAACCAAGCCCTGAAGCGTCACCAGCAGTCGCTGTACATCACGCGGTTCATGGCTGACATCTGCAACCCAAAGGGTGCGAGCCGGTGGGGGCATTTTGGGCTGCACGGTGGGATAAGGCCGGGGAATGGTTGGCAATGTGACAGATTGCCGCAGCGAAGGCCCCGCATAACCAACCTTGATGGCACCCAGAATTACTGCACCGGTCACATGGGGCGATGCGCCCACTGCCACGACCATCGATTTGGCCCGGCTGGGAACATGGTAGCTGGTGCTGTGACGGCGGAGGGCCGTATTGGCTACCGTCTTGCCCTGATTGATGAAGTTCAACCCCGTAGAGGCTGAAAATTGCCCCAGAAACCGCCCGGTTTGGTGTCCGTTTGCGGTCGGCGCGCCGCTGAAAAAGGCCACCTGCAGTACGGCACCCTGCGAATGTTTATTGCGCGATTGCAATCCAGCAGGTTGCCAAGACCATACGATCCGCGCACGATTTCCCGGCAGCTTCTTTCCCGGGCCGTGCGTCAAATTGAAGGCCTTGGAATGCAGAGACCACAAATTGTTGCGCTTTCCGTTGAAATGGAGCCTACATGCATGGTGACCGTCCATTGCAATAACGTCAATTCTGGCGTGCCTTTCAGCGGTCCAGCGCGATTGCAAGTGTGTGCCGAAGCCGCCGATCCAAATCATCCGACCGGCGGATAGCCCGCTTGAAGGCGGGACGGTACCTGCCCGCGCCCATGGCAGCAGAGCAATGGAAAGAATGCCAATTGCTGCGCCCAGGATAACTACCCAGCACACACGATAAAGTTGATTCATGCCTGCGGTAGTCAATTTCACAACATCAGTCCCACCATTAAACATCGATCCATCATCCTTGTGATTGGCTTGCCAGGACTGCCAGTCGCAGCAACTCCGTGCTGGACTTCAAATCCAATTTGTCTTTAATATGTTCACGGTGAGCTTCAATGGTTTTGCTGCTTAAATGCAGCAGGCGAGCAATCTGCTTGGTTGTTTTGCCCTGCCCCAGTAATTCAAACACTTCCAGCTCGCGGTCGGTCAGCCGATCAAAGGCCAGCTTGGCCCCACCTTTGGGGCTGCCGGCGAGGTGAGAGAGCAGGCGTGAACTCATCGCCTGCGATACGTGTACCCGCCCTTGAAATACCTGGGTAACGGCATGGATAATTTCATCTGCGGCCTGCGTCTTCATAACGTATCCGCGCGCACCGGCGTGGATGCACCGCTCGGCATAAATCTGCTCATCATGCATGGAGAGCACCAGAATGGCCGTGTGGTTTTTCCGCGCTTTGATATCCTTGATCACTTCCAGACCGGGGCGGTCACCCAGCGAGAGGTCCAATATGACAATGTCGGGTTCCAGGCGGTCAATAAGTTCCAGTGCCTCGCGTGCATTGCTCGCCTGCGCAATGATATTTCCCGTCCGGGAAGCCTGAATGATTGCGACCAAACCCTCGCGGGCCACCGGATGGTCATCCACGATGACAATCGTCGGAATGCGAGCGGGAGTTTTGGGCGTCACGACATTTGTCATGGATTGAATCCTCCCATTTCCTTGGTGATGATGCCACAGTCCATATGGCAGGTGATCGTGGTTCCGCGCCGAGGCCGGGACTCAACCTGCAGGCGACCGCCCATCAGCCGGGCGCGGTAATCCATGATGTGCAGACCAAGCCCATCATGCCGCCGCCGTGTAAAACCTTTGCCATCATCCTTAATAATCAGGCGGACGGACCGGCCCGCGGATTGCGATTGAATGACGATATGCTTGGCCGCGCTGTGACGCAGGGCATTGGAAAATGCTTCCTGTGCGATACGAAACAGATTGTTAGCATGCAGCAAATGAGCTTCCCGTGGCAGTTCGTCGGCATGCACCTCCAGATTTACGGCCAGCAGGCCATTAAGCTGCACCCGCAGTGAATTCAATGCGTGGACGTAATCTGATTTACTTGTCAGAGGTTGCAGACCGCGCGAAAGCTTTCTGGTCTGATTGGCAGCATCGCTGATAAGATTTACCAGATGATTAAGCTGGCTGCCAACTTCCGGATTTTGCTGTGTGCACTGGGTCTCAATAGCGCGAGCATACAGAGCCGCTCCGGTAAGCACCTGGCCAAGTCCGTCATGTAGTTCGTGGCCCAGGCGTCGATGCACCCGTTCCGACACCAGCAGCACCTGCGTCTCAGCCCGTTTACGGTCAGTGATGTCGCGCACGATGCCCGTAAATTTGGATCGTCCCCCAAGGCGCTGTTCACCCACCGACAGAAACATTGGAAATGTAGTACCGTCGCGGCGCAGGCCAACTACTTCGCGCCCGATGCCGATGATGCGTTTTTCGCCGGTTGTCATATAGCGGCGCATATATCCATCATGCTCAGCCTTAAATGGCTGCGGCATCAGAATGGATATCGACTTGCCGATGACGTCGGCCCGGCGGCATCGAAAGATTTTCTCTGCCGCCGGGTTGAAGGTTTCAATAATTCCTCGATCGTCAATGGTGATGATGCCGTCGACGGCGGTATCCACAATGGCCTGCAACTGCGATTTTGACGGCGTATCATCGCACAGTGTGTCGGATGGAACCACGGCCAGCACCCCCGGATCTTTGCGCGACGGCGTCTGCCCCAACAACACGCCACTGCACATCTGTCCATCCACTTTCCATGATGCACGCCATGAGCAAAACCGCCTCGTGGATCGGCCGGGTCGTGCAACGCAAAGCTGCTGGATCATCTGGCGCAGGGTAAGCCGGTTTGTACCGCGTACGGCGGTGGCAGAAGCCCGGGCCGACATCTGGGCTGGCACCGGGGCCGACCGGAGGACATCGGCGGCACGCAGTGTAAATTTAATATTTCGTTTCAGCAGGTCGCGCGTGGCCTCGTGCGCGGCAACTATCCCGGCATCGCGCGAAAAAATCACCCATTGCAAATCACCGGTCCATTCGGCATTGGATTTTGATTCAGGCATATTCCAGCACCCGTTCCATCTGTTGCTACTTTGCCGACAGGGCTATTTCATGGCCGGCCTCGGCCGATCGATATATGCCGTCGATCATTTCCTGCACGGCCAGACCGGCCCAGGCCGGTGCCTCGAGCGGAGCATCATCCAGCACGGCGGCAATAAAATTTGCCATTTTGGCTTTAAATAAACCGTCAAAAGTCATGGGCGGCAAATAAGCGGGCGCGATGTTGACCATGGTACCGGCCTGATTGGTGTATATCTGGGGCGGGTCCCAGTTGGCACCTCCGTTTGTTCCACTGATTTGAAAATTCCAGACGTCTTTTTCAACATGGGCGATGAAAGACGCCTCGATATGCAGGATGGCACCATTTTCAAAACGAATCTGGCCAACGGCCAGGTCTTCGATATCGTGCTTTTGCCAATCCCATCCGGGCCACATGCATGGAACATGATTGGGGCGATTGCCGTCAAAGGTCCATGTATTTCCGGCAGCGCTGATCGGGCGTGGCGATCCCATGACGTAGTGCGCCATTTCCAGCACATGAACGCCAATGTCGATAAGTGGCCCCCCACCCTGCAACTTTTTCTGGCCGAAAACACCCCAGTTCGGCACGCCGCGCCGCCGCAGGGCCTGGCAGCGGACGTGCATCACATTGCCAAACTGACCGGCATCTGCGGCGCGTTTAAGCATCTGCGTGGCAGGATGAAAACGATATTGAAAACCGACGGCCAGTTTCCGTTTTGCCGCCTCGGCCGCATGAATCATCTCAGTACATTCGGCGGGTGTCAGCGCCATGGGCTTTTCCGTCATGACATGTGCCCCGGCCTTCAGAGCGGCTATGGTCACCGGCGCGTGGAGGAGATTGGGTGTGCAGACGCAAACCGCATCAGGCCCCACATCCGAGAGCATTTCACGGTAATCGGCGAAGATTTTCGGCACTCGATGCCGTTTTTGAAAAGACTCTGCCACCTCCAGCTTGTTATCCACCGCCGCAACCACCTGCACTCGGTCCAATTCGGAGATGGCCCGCATGTAATGTTCGCTTATTCCCCCGCAGCCCACGATGGCGAGATGCAGCATCTCGGCTGGCTTGATGGCATCGGGTTGTCCAAGGTGAGCCGACGACTTAACGGTTTGCATAAATGCCCTTCCTGAACATACCAACCCGGGCCATTTGGGCTAAAGCTGCCGCATTGCATGACGGAGAATGCAGCTTGCCAAACGGCAATATCAATTGTGCACCTGCGCGAAAAATGCCGTGTTGAACACGCTCCGGTGCGACCGGGCCGCACCCGGCATCAGGTCGCCAATTTTTATTACGCGTTGCTGAAGCGCCCTTGCCGCCCGGCTGGCGCGATGCTTAAAGCCGCGTACACTGACAACTGCGTCAAACCGCCCTCCCGCCGGCTCAATGGTAACGCTTACGCCGTGCGCCGCTACAAATTGCGCGGCACTGCGGGCATATTGGGGCAGCGTGGTCACAATAACCAGATAATAGTATCCATTACGCCGATGCACCGCAGATGATGGATAGACGCGTGCCCGGTGGGGCTGCAATGCCGGCATGGCACCTGATGGCTGTACCGAAGGTGCGGGTGCCGGAACCGTCCCCTGGTTCGGGGATGGTGTCGGCTCCAGCCGGGGCGTCATTCCACCAGGCATGATCACCACCGGGGCCGGTGCCGCTTTCCGAATCGCAGTCGAATGGTGAAAGACGATCAGCATGATCATGATCATGACACACACGGCGGCGGCCACGAGGATCAACGGGCGGTATTGCAGAAATAATTCTTGTGCCCGGGGCAAAGTCCCCACACCACTGCTGGTATCGCGCTGGGACGACGGCGATCCCAGGGCGTTTGGGTCAGGCGATGGTGCCGCGGCAGCGGATGGATCGGCATTTTTTTCGTTGCCGGCGGCTTTTGCCTGTGCCGCATTGTTGCGTGCGGACCACCACGACGGAATCTTTAATGGCGACCCCGGCTTGCGGGTAACGTTGAGCGTGGATTTATCCAGAAGTTCGTAGAGAGCCGCCGCATCCTTTTTTTTATTTGCAGCCATGCGGTACCTCACCAAAAAGAGCCACGCCGGAATCCATCCCAATCCGCATGAGATGTTAACGCAACACGGCGCTATGCTACAACCCGTCAACGACCTTGGTGGCAAAATTGCCACCTGTGTCGACGTGCCATTCTCTTTTTTTTGTCCCGCGCTGATTTTCGCTATGCGGTGGCCAATTCAGCACCATTGATGAGCACCGCTGTTGGCAGGGCGTTGAGCTGGCTGCAATGTCGAATATCCGCAGCAAGCCCCGCTGCGACAAGATTTTGCGCTCCTCGGGCCTCTAGCAGTGCGGATTCTAAATTGGCCGCCGCCCCGCAGAAGGCATAATCACCTGCCAAAGCCAGGTCCGGCACGTGTAATGCGTCTCCCCCAAGCATCTGCCGCAACCTGTGGATGACGGCACCAGCACCAATTAAATCTTCCAGAGCAGGGCGGCCATTGGTACCAGCACACAGAAGGATTATGTCTTCTGGATGGGCAGACAGGGCCGCGGCGGTAGCGTGGGCATTGAGCAAAGAGCCCGCGAATAGCCGCAAAGCACGCCGAGCGGCATGAATGGCACGGGTGCCGTTGGTGGTTGACATTAAGATCCGCCGACCAGCCACCACGCCCCGCGTGAATTCCAATGGCGAATTGCCCAGATCAAAACCAGGCACTTTCAGGCATCCGCGCTCACCGCACAACAGTGCATCGGGGAATTGTCGTTGGGCTGCGCGGGCGTCTTCGACATCGGCGAAAAAGTGAATCCGCTTCGCACCGGCGGCCATCGCGGTCGTCACCGTGCTGGTGGCCCGCAGCACGTCAAAGACCACCACTTGGCTGCTTGCCACGCGATCCATTGGCAGTTCGTCGGGCAATAATGCGACGCTTATCTTCAAAAATGGCTCCTTTCAAAAACCGCGCCGATGCTAGGGTGGTCTTGCTGGTCTACGGCCCTGTTTTTCGGGCAGAACCTGCCGCCAACCATATCCGCGGACCAGAATGATATGCCAATCACCAATTGTTTTGGTGCCCGAGCATTTTTGCCTTGGGCGTCTGAAAATGCTGTGAACTGGTGTAGATGGCCACACCAAGTTATGGCGAAAGATGGTTTTTTATTTCTGTTTTTCCGTACAATTTGCTGTGGAGATGAGTTGAACAACCGGCATTTAAGCAGGCATAGACGCATTTCGAAGGCCATTGGGCAACGCGCTGTTGATCGCTGCATGAATATCCCGCACAAATAGGTATAATGATGCGGAGGTCGGTCTGGTTTTGTTTGCCTGTTAACCGAGACATTGGAGGTCGAGGTACACATGCCCGTTAAATCCCAACCACGCCACAAGCGATTGCTTCGCCTTTGCCTGGTGCCCATAGGCTGGGCGGCATGGCTGTTCGTTCTGCTTTCCATGCTTTCGTATCATCCGGCTGATCCCACCATTTTAAACAGTTCACCGGTATATTATTCGGGGCATGTCATCGGTCATAACTGGTGCGGGCTTATCGGTGCTTCCATCGCCGCCCTGCTGATCAATAATGTCGGGCCGGGGGCGTGGGTACTGCTAATCATGCTTGGGGCTGTGCTGGTCGTGTGGAGCGTCGGCGGCAACATCACCCAATTGATATTTCGCCTGCTGGGCGGCACGGTGCTGATTGCAGCCGTCAGCGGCCTGGCAAATTTGCTGCACATCGGTACCAGCTTGCCGGCCGGACCAGGTGGCATGCTGGGCATGACCATCGGTTCGGTTCTCAAGCGCACAATCTCTACGGCAGGATCCGCCTTGGTGCTGGCATTGACGTTGATCGTTGGCTTGCTGCTGGCGGCAGATGAAATTGTCATGGCCATCTTTCCGATGACGGCACGCGCCTGGAAAAAGATGCCCACGCATGAGATTGCCAGCGCTGCGGGCACCGCCGCCGGGGGGCTTTGGGGTGTGCTGGCCAGGGGATTAGGTACTCTTTTCACGCGAAAACCCACAGCCAAGGCCCGAACCACCAAAGCTGCTGGTAAAACAGCATTGGCAAAATCCGTGCAATCCCCGATCGCGGCCGCCGCTGACTCGCCGCCGCTCGTCGTCGCTGACGAACCAATCAATGCAGAATCAAAACCCGAAGTGGACGCCGAACCGGCTGAAAGCGCCTCCGCACCCGAGGCACCGCGCAGCGAGCCGATTGTCCGCCGACCGAAGGTTATTAACATCGAGGCATTGTTGCCGTTTCGCAGTGCCCCACCACCATCGACCAAGCAGGACTTGGGCAACTTTCGCTTGCCCGGTCTGGATTTGCTGGCTGATGCCGAACCGGCCAATACCGACGGGCAGGAGGAAATTGTGCGGCAAAAGGCCCGCGACCTGGAGCAATGCCTGCAAAGCTTCAAATTGGACGCCAAGGTGGTAGCCATCGATACCGGCCCGGTGGTAACGCTTTATGAATTGGAACTGGCCCCCGGCATCAAGAGTGAAAAGGTCGGAAGCCTTTCCAAAAATATTGCCCGGGCGCTTAAAAGCCCACCAGTGCGCATCATTGATAACATCCCGGGCAAATCGACCATGGGGGTCGAAGTACCCAACACGGATAAGGAGCGCGTCCGGCTTAAAGAATTAATGCTTTTGAGTGAAACCGCCATGGCCAAGATGGCCCTGCCGATGTGCTTGGGCAAGGATGTCTCCGGCAATCCGCTTGTGGAAGACCTGGCTCGCATGCCGCACCTGCTTATTGCCGGCACCACTGGGTCGGGTAAATCTGTGTGCATCAACGCCATCATCATGACGCTGCTTTTAACCCAGCGACCCGACCATGTGAAATTTATTATGGTCGATCCCAAGATGGTGGAAATGCAGGATTACAAATCAGTCCCGCACCTGATGTCGCCCATTATTGACGACATGACCAAGGCCGAGGGAATGCTTTCTTGGGTGGCCGACAAAATGGATGAGCGCTATGAGACGCTTTCCGAGGCAGGTGTGCGGCATATACAGCAGTTTAATCAGCTCAGCCGCGAAGATATTATTGACCGCTTCAAGCCCAGCACGCCGGAAGAAGAAGCCCGCATACCGTTCCACATGCCCTACATTGTGGTGATCATCGACGAGCTGGCCGACCTTATGATGACCAGCAAGGAAGTGGAAAGTCACATCGTGCGTATTGCCCAGAAGGCCCGGGCCGTGGGGATACATTTAATACTGGCCACCCAGCGTCCGGAAGCCACCGTGGTAACCGGCCTGATTAAATCCAATATGCCCGGGCGCATCTGCTTCCAGGTGCGATCGAAGATGGATTCACGGATCATGCTGGACCAGAATGGTGGCGAAGTGCTGCTGGGGCAGGGAGACATGCTGATGCTGCGGCCCACCGGTGGATCATTGCTGCGCGGGCAGGGCGTGTTTGTGGACGATGCGGAAATCAAGCAGGTATGTAAATTCCTTGCGGATGTGGCCCAGCCGGAATTTCATCCCGAGCTTATGCAGCTTGGGGCACCAACAGGCCTGCAGGAATCGGAAAAAGATCCGCTGTTCAACGAAGCAGTGGATATTATTATTGAAACGCAGCGCGGCTCAGTGAGTCTGCTGCAGCGACGGCTTGCGATCGGTTATTCACGGGCCAGCCGCCTGATTGACCAGATGCGGGCCGCCGGTATCGTCGGTGCGTATAAGGGCAGCCAGGCCAGCGAGGTAAACATTACCGCAGACGAATGGGAACAAATTAAAAATTCTGAAGTGGCCGCCAAAGCCAACGAGCCATCGACCGAAACAGTGGACGATGAGGAATCTCAAACAGCCGAGGCGGATTCCGAAGAAGCCCCCAACCGAAATTAAATTTTTTAATTCGGCAACGTCAGCAGGCGCCCACTATCTGCATGTGCCGGATAAGTTATCGGTTCGCTTAATGGCCGGCGCGCGTAATGCGGTATCACCGCCAAGTTTGATAGGCCGCTCCCGAATCGGTCAGTACCGGAACAGTTCTGCAAAGCAATATCCCTTTGACATCACCGCCCAGGCCACCCGGTTATTTTGTCGGTACCGAAAACCACGCCGTGTGCGAAGGTGGTCGTGGCTTTTGGTTTGATTCCTTTTCTTATTCGGAATAACATCACCGCTCGCCGAAAGATAGTGCACCGTGGGATGGATAAAGTTCGCCGGGCCGCTCAACACCACATCTTTTAGGGATCAGATAAATGCCGCAGATATTTGATAATATTGAATTACAACTCCTTCCTACGTTGCAAAAAGCGATGGAAGTTTCCCAGCGTGCGGATTTCTGCGTGGGTTATTTTAACCTCCGTGGCTGGCGGCATATCGATCAATATGTGGAACAGTGGTCCGGTGGTGACGGCAATTGCTGCCGATTGTTGGTGGGCATGCACCGCCCGGCGGAAGAGCAACTGTTGCGCACCGCAACGATCCCCAATCCGGCCGATGAAATGGACAACGCCAGCGCCAAGCGCTGGCAGAAGCGGTTGGCGGAGGAATTTCGCGATCAATTAACTCTCGGTGCCCCGACCGATGCCGATGAGGCCGGTCTGCGCCGATTGGCCCGTCAAATTCGCGCTGGCAAGCTGCAGGTTAAGCTGTTCCTCAAACATTCCCTGCACGCCAAACTCTATTTGCTGCAACGGGCGGATCCACTAAGTCCTAAAATCGGTTTTCTCGGCAGCAGCAATCTCACCATGGCGGGTCTGTCCAAACAGGGCGAGTTAAATGTGGACATCACCGATGCCGACGCCTGGGATAAATTGGCCAAATGGTTTATGGATCGGTGGAATGACCGCTTCTGTATTGACATATCCCAGGAACTTATTGAAATCATTGAATCCAGTTGGGCGCGCGAAAGTCAGCCGCCGCCCTATCATATTTATCTCAAAATGGCGTATCACCTGGCCGCCGATGCGCGGTTAAGTGAAGAGGAATATGACATTCCGGATGAATTCGGCAATCAGTTGCTCGATTTCCAAATCGCGGCGGTGAAAATGGCGGTGCGTATCATTGACCGCCACGGCGGCGTGATGATCGGTGATGTCGTGGGGCTGGGTAAAACCCTGGTCGGCTCGGCCATTGCCAAGGTTCTCCAGGAACAAAAAAATCATGAAACGCTGATTATCTGCCCGAAAAACCTGTGCCCCATGTGGGACACGTATCGCATTCGTTATGCGGTCAATGCCAAAATTGTCGCCTTGAGCGTGGCGCATCGGGATCTGCGTGAAATGACACGTTTCCGCACCGTACTTATTGATGAAAGCCACAATCTGCGCAACCGTGAAACCGCCGCTTACAAAGCCATCCGCGATTATATTGAGCGTAACACCAGCCAGGTGATTCTCCTTACCGCCACGCCCTACAACAAAACTCTGTTGGATTTATCCAGCCAGTTGCGGTTGTTTCTTGATCCGGAAGCCCAACTGGCCGTGCGGCCCGAACACTATATCCGCACCCGCGGCCTGGAGGTGTTATCCGCCCAGACGCAGGCTGATCCGCATACCATTGTCGCGTTTGAAAAAAGCGACTTGGCGGAAGATTGGCGGATTCTCATGGATCAGTTCCTGATTCGCCGCACCCGCGGCTGGATAAAAAGAAATAAGGGCAAAGTGGATCCCAGCAATGGCCGCTCGTATCTGCAATTTACCAGTGGCAAGCGGTCGTATTTTCCGGATCGCGTCCCCAAAAGCGTCAAGTTTAAAATCAATGAAAAAGACCCCCAGGACCAATACGCCCGCATGTTCGGTGATGACACGGTCAACGCCATCAATACCCTGCATTTGCCGCGCTATGGCCTTGGAAATTATGTAAAAAGAGGACTGCACCATCCAGACCGGAAAAAAGAACACGAGGAATTGGTCGGTGATCTTTCGCGCGCCGGAAAACATCTCATCGGGTTTTGTCGCACCGGGCTATTTAAGCGGCTCGAGAGCAGCGGGGCCGCATTTGAGCTAACCATGGATCGCCACATTCTCCGCGATAAAGTGGCCCTGCACGCATTGCAAAACGGCCTGGATGTGCCCATCGGTTCCAGCGATGCCGCCATTTTTGAAACCAGCATCAAGGACGCCGACGCAATTCTGGATACCGCCGAATCCGACGACACGGCAGTTCGCAGCGGCAACTCTCCGGCTCCAATCGCTGATCTTTATGACCGATTCAAAAAGAACAATCGCTATCGTTGGCTCCCCGCGGCATTTTTTGATGCGGCGTTAGCCGAGCACCTGCAACAGGACATCGCCGCGCTTGAAAAAATTCGCCGTGATATCGGCCAATGGAATCCGCAGCGCGATAACAAGCTGCGGGAGTTGACCAATCTGCTGCAAAATTTACACAACCGGGAAAAAGTCCTTATCTTTACTCAATTCGCCGACACCGCCGATTACCTGTATCAGCAGCTTAAACAAGCCAATATCCAGAACCTCGCCGTGGTGACTGGTGAGAGCGAAAACCCCACCGCCCTGGCGTGCCGCTTCAGTCCGAAAAGCAATCAGAAGGAACTGGCACCAGGCGAAGAGTTGCGCGTGCTCATCAGCACGGACGTATTAAGCGAAGGCCAGAATCTTCAGGATTGCGCCATTATCGTCAATTACGACTTGCCCTGGGCACTCATTCGCATTATTCAGCGTGTGGGCCGCGTGGATCGCATCGGGCAGGCTTCGCCTCAGATTTTATGCTACAGCTTTCTGCCCGCCGATGGTGTGGAGCGTATCATCCGCCTGCACCAGCGCATCCGCCAGCGCCTGCGGCAGGAGGGCGAGGTGATCGGTGCCGATGAATTGCTCATTGAAGGCGACCGGGCCACCGAATTGGAGTTATTCAATAATCTTTATAATGAAAATTCCCGCGTTCTGGAACAGGAGGAGGAATCCGATGTGGACATTTCCTCTTACGCCTATCAAATCTGGCAGGATGCGGTGAAAGACAATCCAGCGCTCGCCAAAACCATTGAGGATCTACCCAACGTCATCTATTCCACCCGCCCCAATCCCCATTTAGCCGCGGTTCCCAGCGCCCATTTAGCCGCGGGCATAGAGCCCGCGCGCCCCGCCCTGTCCGAAGGCGTCGTCACATTTGTGCAAACCGGGCAAGGCAACAATTCGCTGATATTCCTGAACCAGAAGCAGCAGATTGTCACCGAATCCCCCTTGGAAATTCTCCAAGCCGCACAATGTGCACCGGATACACCCCCCGCCGAGCGGCTGCCGCAACACAATGATTTAGTCGGCAAAGCCCTTGAATTGGCCGCCAAAGATCAGAATCGGGTGGGTGGCCAACTCGGTGGCCGGCGCAGCGTGCGGCGCAAAGTGTATGACCGCCTCAAGGCCCTGCACGCCCGCACCACCAACAGCCTCTTTCGCCCGGCTGATCTCGATAAGGTCCTCGATGACATTTACCGTTACCCGCTCAAACCCTCCGCCCAGGATTTGCTGGTTCGGCGTATCAAGGAAGGCATTGACGATAACGCACTGACGAAACTGGCCGTTGATTTGCGGTCTGAAAATCAGCTATGCAACATCACCGAAGACCCCAACGACCTGACCCCAAAAATTATCTGCTCGTTGGGAATGCGCCATGCGTAACCCCACGCATTTAACCGCGGGCATCGGTCCCCACCATTTAGCCGCGGGCATCGTGCCCGCGCGCTATGCACTTTCCGCGCGTCCCGCGCAACCCGCAATATTCCCCCCGGTGCAACCATGATCGTCGGCTATCACTGCATATTCAGCACCTACGGTTTCTGGTTGCCAAACGATCCGCGCGGATCATGGTCACAGTTTGTCGCATCGTGGGATTTGTTTTACGCCGGTGGCTCCGCCACCAAGCTGGAAACTCGGCGTTCCGTCGCCGGCGCTCGATTGAACTCGCAACAACTCCAGCGTCGAATATCGGCCCAAAAATCACTGGCGCACAATGCCGTTACGTTCACGGGAATTCAAGCCCGTGCTGTTGGCGCAGCGTTTGCCACCGTTTGCCAGGTCAAGCGCTATCGCATCCACGCTTGCGCGATCATGCCCCAACATGTCCACCTTTTTGTGGGTCGCACCCCAACGGATATTCGCACCGTCATCGGTGATTTCAAGCGCTTTGCAACCATGGAACTCTACCGCCAAAACCTCCACCCTGCCCAGCACGGCCAGCTCGCGGGCGCTCCCGTCTGGGCACGCGGTAGCTGGTGTGTCTATCTGCACGCCGATGATGTGCAGGGTGTCATTCAATATATCAATGGAAATCCATTACGCGATGGGCTCCCATCCCAGCGCTGGAACTGCGTGACGCCATGGCCCGGCGACGATCATTTCCCCAGTTGACACCCCACCCCCGCCGCGGATGACACGGCGGCCCCATGCCGCCGGCTAAATCTCGCCACCGCCCCTTCTTAATTTTGTCATGGGCATCGGCCCCCACCACTTAGCCGCGGGCATAGTGCCCGCGCGTTACGCGGCGTCCTGCGGCCATGGTCCCCGCCCATTTCCCCGCGCACTTTTCCGTCCATCATGCGGCGCATTTTCGCAACCCCGCTACCCAATCCGCCCGTCCTGCCGCATAATTCATGCTCACGTTCCGGCCCGCCGGGATAAACCGGCGGCTCGGCGTATCGATGGAGGACGCGTTATGCCCTTGAATTTTGCGCAGACCCGCGATTTGCTCAACAACTTCAAATTCCGCGAACTATTTGTTCAAGAACTGGGTTGGTCCAATCCGCCAGCGCCCAAGGCCGTGGACATGTCCGTCAAGGGTACCACGTTTACCCGCCGGCCAATCGCGGATTTATCCGGCGTGGGCGTTTATGAAATTGAATCCGAGACAATTCCAGATGTAAAAATCCGTGCTGCCATTCATAACGAAATATCCCACATCCAATACGAATGTCTATTGATTTTTATCGATGCCGAACGCACCCAAAGCCTCTGGCGCTGGGTCAAACGCGAGGGCGGTAAATCCATCGCGCGGGAGCATCTCTTCACCAAGGGCCAGCCGGGTGATCTGTTTATCAGTAAAATAAGTTCTATGGTCTTTGAACTTTCGGAATTTGATTCCGATGGCCGCGTCGCTCTGATGAAAGTGTCCGACCGGCTGAAAGCGGCACTGGATGTGCAGAAAGTCACCAAGCGGTTCTTCAAGGAATTTCAGGATATCCACGATAATCTTGTCGAATTGATCGGCGGCATTTCTGATCCCCATGATCGCCGCTGGTACGCGTCGATTTTGCTTAATCGCATGATGTTCATCTATTTTCTGCAACGCAAAGGCTTTCTGGATTTCAAAAACAAAAACGCCCGCGGTGGCGATGTGCTGTACCTCCAGAACAAACTCGCCGAGTCCCCGCCGGGCAAAAAAGCCGGTTCTGACAACTTCTACCGCGGTTTCCTCCAACTGCTGTTTTTTGAAGGGTTCGCCAAGCCGGAAGACAGACGCTCCGCTGAGGCGCGGAAAACCCTTGGTGCCGTCCGCTATCTCAATGGCGGCCTTTTTCTGCCCCACCGCATTGAGACGGAAAATAAAAATATCAGCATTCCCGATGAATTCTTTAAGCGCCTATTGCAATTGTTTTCCGACTATTCCTGGAACCTTAACGATACCCCCGGGGAAAACGACCGGGAAATCAGCCCGCATATTCTCGGCTACATATTCGAAAAATACATTAACCAGAAGGCCTTTGGCGCGTATTACACCCGCCCGGAAATTACCGAATATCTCTGCGAACGCACCATCCACCAGCTTATCCTCGATGCGGTCAATACCCCGCCGGAAGTACCTACCTTGCCGGGTGTAAAAACCCGTGCATACGAATCCGTAGCCGATCTGCTTATGGACCTGGATGCCCCGATCTGTCATAAGCTTATCCACGATGTTTTGCCGAATCTGGCGTTGTTGGATCCCGCCTGCGGGTCGGGCGCTTTTCTGGTGGCGGCCATGAATACCCTGATCAACATTTATTCCGCCGTCACGGGCCGGATTAAATTCCTCCATGACCGAGAGCTTACTGCATGGCTTGACAGAATTGAGCGCGAGCACGCCAACATCGCCTATTACATTAAAAAACGCATTATCACGGATAATCTCTTCGGCGTGGACATCATGGAAGAGGCCACCGAAATCGCCCGGCTGCGGTTGTTTCTGGCGCTGGTGGCCTCTGCGGAAACTGTCGATCAACTCGAGCCGCTGCCCAACATCGACTTCAACATCTTGCCCGGCAATTCACTCATCGGCCTGCTGCGCGTGGATGAGCAATCGTTTGAGAAAAAGGAACATCAGGGTAATCTTTTCCGCCAGCGATCCTACCGGGAAATTCTGGAAGAGAAAAATCGTCTCATTGAAAACTATCGGCATACCGCCACCTACGCCGATGATCTTTCCGCGCTGCGTAACGACATTGATGGCAAGAAGCACGAATGTGCGGCCGTACTGGATGACATGCTGCTGGATGAATTCGAGCAATTGGGCATTAAATACGAGCAGGCCGTGTGGAAACCGTCCGACAGCCCCAGCGAGCC